>Ga0214544_1001056_pt1 | contig 55499 bp, 25 predicted proteins | sample CNSS3metaG_FD_160074 | JGI IMG/M metagenome (GOLD analysis project Ga0214544, IMG submission 160074) | Root nodule microbial communities from cowpea collected in UCLA plant growth center, Los Angeles, California, USA - CNSS3 | ecosystem: Host-associated > Plants > Roots > Nodule | place: USA...
TAGGAAGTATTTGTATTTTTGGTGTATCTTAAAGCTTTACATAGAGTCTCTTATATAGTAAAATAGAGAACCACAACTCACTATTCTAAGCGATGTGGGACTAAATCAAGCACCATAATTCTAACATATCCTTCATGAATTGTCTTGTCTTCTTTGAAATAGAAGATATAGTTATTGTCCAAAAATAATAAAATACATAAAATTTTAAACATAACAACTAGGAAAAATAAGTTGAATATGCATTTTACAACTTAAACAATAAATTTGTTTTTGTTTATAATTTTTTCTACAAAACTTTAAATGATGTGATTTTGTACCTAACCTAAGGTTTTTATAATCAAGGAATTCAATTTTGGATCTAAAATTTATGTATTATTCACATATGCATATATAATAAGGAAAAACATAGAAGTTTGTGTGAGGGAAAGAAAAAAGGTATAGAAATTGAGATTGATTTCTCTTACCTCTATGAAAAGATTAGCACTATAGAAAAGAAAGACTCAAGTCATGGTGTTATTACAATATAAATTAGATAGTAGCAATGTAACATATTAATAATCGAAGAGAGTGTAAGAAGAAAAATCATAGAACACCTAATTTGGACAGAGGAATCAAAGCAAACTAATTTGGGAAACAACAAATTTCTAAGAAAAAAGAAAAAAAGTGGAACAAGAGAATTTATTCCTTATTCTTCTTTCAGACATGAGATATGTGGAAAAAAAAAAGTCACTAAAGGACAAAGAATTTTACAAAAATGAAAAAAAAAACCCTTAATTTCCCTTGCAGTGTAGTAAACAAGAGAGAAAAGAGGTTAACAAATAAAGAATCAATGTTTATCCATACATTAAAATAATCTAATCAATGAATACTAATAAAAGGAAAACAAATTTGTTTTTTGTATGATGTTGCTGGCACAAATTTGGTCATTGGGCTTGGCCCAATGTGATGTCAATTTTTTAATTGTCACATCATATTAATATTGATCCAAAACCTCTAAATTAGCTATTCATAAAATTTCTGCAAATTATTTCATTTACATATTAATATTAATATTAATTAATAATTAATATTAATTAATAATTACTTTTGTGAAGTGAAATTTTTATTTTTTTACTATTAGATATAATTATATTTCATTCAGTGTTTGGTAAACTTTTCATATTTAAAATAGTATGTTTATATAAATAAAATTCAAATTTCCATAAAGTGGTAAATTGCACACATAAGGAAATAACACAAATTTTAAAGTTATAAAGAAGTCAAACATAATAGTTTAATAATTAATATTACTTCTTGAGAATTAATAAAGAGATATTTCAACTTTTAAGATTTTTCTTAAATAACAACTAGATAGAGCTCAAATTAAATGAATTAATAAGAAAGTAAGTTTTCATTACATCTTGTCTAAAAATGTTTTTGAACCAGCAAACGCTACTGTCAGAATGTGCTCTCCAGAACAGTTTACAAAAATGGTTTTACAAGTTTTATTTAATGAGTTTACATGTTATTTCAATATCATTATAATATTTGATCAATTTTTCTTCAATTCTTATGTACATTTTTACAATAGCTAGAAGACATTTGTGCCTTCTTTTTTCGAACCTTTAATGAAATTGTTTAGGTGGATATATTTTGTACATAAAAAAATTGTCAAAAAAGGTGTAAAGACTTTTGAATTTTTTTTTCTATGTTTGATCAAAAACACATATTAATATCTTATTATATAAAGGAGGGAATTTTGAATGGATCAAATTATAGAAACAATTGCATTATTGTATTTTGTTTTTAACGAAAAGCATTGGTATATATATCACTACTTTTCATGTCTTTATAATTCCTTGTTAAGAAGAAATTAAAGGAATAAAACAAATCTATATTAAGAGAATAGCATTTACAAACGTATTATTTAATTAGTACGATAAATATTTTGAATAATGTTATTTTCTTGATCATTATGATAACTATTATTGTAAAATAGCTTGATCAGTAATTCAAACGGGGTTTCACGGAAATAGCAAGAAAAAAAGAGAAGTAGAATTTGGTATTAAAATTTGGAAAACAAATTTCTTTAAACAAATCTTATTATATTTTGTCATTTCTTCATTAATTAAATATTCTAATTTTAAATACTTGCTAAAAGTTGATGGAATCCTTTTAAGTATAAAGTTCTTTCAAATCAAATCTTAAAAATTCTCTTTATAAATTCAGTAAGTTTAAACTTACAATTTATAATCTATTTTAAAGAAAAGTTGTACAAGTTATTGCATTCATAATTCTCTAAAATTTAAAAGACATGTTTTTAAGCTAACATAGTCTTTTAAAATTTTAATCTAATATACCCCAAAAAACTTAGATTAAAAAGGAAAAATTTGTGTTAGTAATACATTCCTAAACTTAATAAATTGAAAAGAGATATATATTTCAAGGAAATGAATATGGACATTTGAATTTGTTGCAGCATGAACAAGTGATAAAAACTAAACTGTGAGTGAGGCACAGTCTATAGCAGGTGCAAAGATTCCAAATATAAACATATACGTAAAACTCTAATCCACTCTGGAATCTGTAGAAAGGTAATGTTTATATAAAAAAGAAAAAAAAAAGTTCTTTTATACAATCATAAAATTATAGGCATAAACAACCAAACTATACTGTGTCAATTGCAGCATTTTGTGTGTATATGTGTAGCAGGTGAACATAAGTTATGGGAAATCAGAAAGTAGAAGAAAAAAGAAACCCAAATTGCTTTTGGGAACTACTTTAAGAATAGATTATGTGTACGAAATTGTGTCCTTCCTTCACCATCTTCTAGACTTTCTTGATCTCCAAATAATTGCTGATGGGTTAGGACAGATTCTGTATGGAATTTTTGGTGGAGGGGTACCATGGACTCTGCAATGCCATTCTCAAACCATGTCACTAAAAGCTGTCTTAAACAACCTTAATTAATGTCTCACTTTACATCCATGAAAAATTAAATTTAGTATGTTGTGAAATTATTGATGGTACTATGTTCTGTCACAAAAACTTACTGTAATCTAGAAAGATGAATTAGTGAAACATCCAAGTTGGTTGAACTGTCAAGCACTGATACTGCAGAAATCATGGGCCTCAGTGGTGACACACAAGGCTGCTTGATGGCAAGTACTCTGCAGTTGAAAATGGTGGCTATGCTATTGTGGGAATGGGCCATTGTCAATCTGATACAAATGAATAAAAACAATGTTTTCAGTGCTTCTCATCTGATAAGACACAGTGTTTCACAAGGAGAAAGAAACCAAACAGATTAAAGAAGCAAACAAACAAACAGAAAGAGTGCATCTGGTATGTGCTTAGGAGAATATAATGAATATCTGATTAGGTGTTGGTGCATTTGCCAAGAAGTTCTGGTGACCCATTTTTTAAGCTCACCACCATAAATTTTCTCAGGCACCAGAAAGAAGCAACACACAACACAAATTGGAGAATTAATAAACCAGGTCCCACCAATCCATGTTGATGGTGTCATATGAAGGCCAAGATCTTGCAGAAAAAGGATGCAGAAAAAGGATAGTTAATGTTAAACCCCAGAACCTATCTAGTTGAAGTTGACCCCTATTCACAACCTAAATTTGCTGTTTCACCAAATGCATTTCCCAAAGAGCCTTAAATTTCAGATTTTCATTGATAAAAAATAGGCATAAGTTTTAGGGACAGGGAGGACCCATATAGGAGACTAGGAGACTCATCATAATCATCATCAGCATCCATCTTTAAGCTAAATTGATGATTCCAATATGCATTTAACTAATGAAATTGAACTAAAAAATCCAGCTTTGAGCTACATTGATAATTTCCATATGAATTTAACAGATGAAATTGAACTCAGAAACTTGGGAATGTCGTAAAATTTTTGGACTTACTTGTATAGAAAACTACAATCATGGAGTCCAACCACGAGCATGGAAGCTCCAATCTCTCTCACGGTGGAAGCGATCTTGGTTCCTTCCAGGTCCCCTTCCGTGACAATAATTTCAACCTTTGTCTGTAACACAATCCTATTATTATGACACATATCCGTTAATTTGAACAGATGAAATTAAATCACAAACCGAAAGAGAACAGAACAAAAGAAAAACAGGTACTTACATTGGGGTAGTTGTTGCACATGTCTTGAAAGGAAAGTGCCAATTTGAAGCCATTGAGGCGAAGAACACGAGCTTTGGTTCTGCTTCTTGATCTTGTGGAGTGGTAGACATGGAGAAGAGTGATTGTGTCACCATAGCGAATTATGTTTGTGAGAGCCCATTGCAGAGCAGTTCTTGCTGCATCCACGTCTTCTACAACAACCACAATTTTCTTCACATCCATCTCCAGCAAGCACCCTAATGCTCTCTCTCAAACATGTTATTTTGTTTATATAAATAATCTCAAACTCAGCTAAGGTTGTCTTGTTTCTCTCTCTCTCTCAAAGTTTTTCAATTTTGATTGACCTTGAATTTAATAGTAAAGAAGCAAATATGAATGGAAACTCTTCCCTGCTCTGCTTCTGCGCTGTATGTCTGTCCGCAGTTATTAACAAAATATAAATAAAAAGATTATTAAGATGGGTTTGGTTCAATAATCACTCTGAAATTTCCACTGAAAGAGACAGATTAGGTAAAATAATTATATTTTGGTGTTATTGTAGATTTATAGATAAACCCATTTTATAACATAACAAGTACATACACGTGTTTATGGATATCTATTTTTTATGATAATAAAAAAATTAAAGATGAATTTCTATCACAATTATTAAATTAAAAAATTATGTTTATAAAAAAATGAGAAAATAATTTTTTTTTTATAATTTTATTGTAATCTTTTTTTATTATAAGTAGTTAATTACATTAAAAGTAAAAATATAAGTAAAATGGTGATATATGAATAAAATTAAAGTCGATGAGAAGAATTTATATATACTAAAAATGACCGTTACAGAATGATAATAGAAAATAATATTTTCTTTTAATAGTTATAAATAAGAATATTTTTTTTATTTTCAAATATATATATATATATATATATTAATTATAATTTATATTTATTTATGTAATAAATTATTACATTTAAAATTATGTATTTATTAGTATGACTTTACCGTTTATTTTATATTGATACATATAATTTCAAAAACTGCATCGTTTATTTTATTTATTCTATGTATAGGGTTCTCCTTTTAAAAATAATTAATAAACATTAAATTTTATAAAATATTATAATTAATTATGATAGTAAATAAATTTTGACCTAGATCATTATTAATGTTATTGTTTTATTTTATTTAGAAAATAAAAAATGTTCATAAATATTATATAACTATAATTGATAATTTGTTTGACGTTATTGTACTATTTTTCTTTTTTTTTTAATTTTTTGTCTTTCATTTTATTGTTGCTAAAAAATAAACTATAATTAAATATAAAAAAAATTAAATTAATAGAGAAAACAACAAAGGAAAATTAATAAAAGTAAACAACAATTATATCAATTATTAAGTAATCAATTGTTAAACATGTAAAAAAGACAATTAAAGAAGACAAAAAGATATTTTTGTTCCTAAAAAATTTGTTATATGAATTTTCATTATTTTAATTACCAGAGTTAATTATTCCAAATTTTAACACAAATACAGTAGAATTAAGGATCGTTAATACTTTAAACATGGTTCCTTACTGGAACTATTAATTAAGTAATTAAATTTAAACATCTATAAATTTTTTTTAAAAGAAAAACAATTAAAGAAGACAAGAAATGTATTTTTATTTTTAAAAAATCTATTATATAATTATTATTTTAGTTAATGAAATTAATTATTCTAAATTTCAACATTTAGTGGAATTAAATGTCATTAATTGTACATGTGCTAAATCTGCCTGTTAATAATTCGTCATATTTATTTTAAATTTTTTATATAATTTATATTATATATATATATATATATATATATATATATATATATATATATATATATATATTATGGATTATGTATATGAACTAAACTATGAAGCTTTTAAATATAGGGACTAAAATATAATTTTTTTTAATTACAAGAACTAAACCAATTATTAATTTTAAAATATTTTTATTAAAGTAAAATCCTAAAATATGGTTGGAACATTGAAATATATTAAAATGTATCTTCTATTGAAAGTATTTTAAATATGGATATAAGTCTCTAACTAAACCTAACCTAATAGATTGAAACTTGAGGATGTACAGATTTTTTTTTTATCCCAATAGCACGGTTTTGTTTATTAATCTACCAAATAGCATATTGTTCCCATTATTTATTCCAATAGCATGGTTTTGTTGGTAGGTGAGAATTCGGTCTCTTAGGACACGAATTCTATCCTACAAAATGTAATTTTTTTTTTTTGAATCCCAATCAGAATTTGGTCTCCAGGAACCCGAATTCTGAACTGGGTTTTTTATTTTTTTTTTTTGTTTTTTTAAAAGAAATAAAATTAAGATTTTTTATTTTTTTAATAAAATATATTTAAGAGTTAATTTATTTATTTTGTGAAAAATGTTGAATTAGAGGTTAAAATTATTTAAAAAAAATATATACTTAATAGTGTGTTTTTAGTTATTTTAGGTATTATTTGAAAAAATGAAAAATAAATAATTTATTTTTTGTCTTTTTGAAATTTGTTGATTTTAAAATAGATTTTGTATTGTGTTGTAAGTTATTTTATGTGTAATTTGAAAATATTAAAAGATAATAAGAAAAGATGTAACATTGAATTGAATCAAGTATAAATTTATTGAACACAATTAAAAGTACAACATAAACTAAGTGGTTTATGTGGATCATCTAAGTGCAGGGTTATTAGGACAATGATTTCTTGTGTGTCCTTCAGTTCTACAATAGGAACACTTTCTTGATTGTCTTCCTTCCTTAATGTCCATCTCAGTCCTAATTCTACATGGTGTACGTGGCCAATACTATAGATGAAATTGATATATTCCTTGTCTTCTTCAGGACAGAATTTATTGCTTCCGCCAGATTTGTTGTTACGTGACCCCACCTTCTTTCTTGATCATATGCAAGACACCATTGCTCCCTTGGTATTTGGTCTACCCAAGCTGCTGCTTCTGGGTTGTCTTCTCTAATGATGTTGTAATAGTAGTTACAGCATGACTCCGTTAATGCGTACGCTACAAATATAATTATAAGAAAAATTTATTTTCTAATAATGGGTGTGAATAATTAACAGCCAAAGAAATGAAAAAGAAAAATTTACATGTAATAACTTACCCATGTTGACGAGATCCTTTTTCAGAGTTGTATTCTTGAATCTTTTTGTAAAATTTTGTGCAATGTGTCAAATACAAAACACCTGTAGGCAGTTCCCTTCAGTCCAGCCACTACTAGGTTTGTTGAATGCTGCACTGATTAAATTGTGGCGATCTGACATTAAGCATAAATTTTGTTGAGGCGTAACGTGTGTCCTTAGGTTTTTAAGGAAAAAAAACCAAGCTTCGGTTGTTTCACCCTCTATTATAGCAAATGCAATGGGGAACCACGGGTTAACACTTATGTAGCCATGGGTAACCAAAAATACTGCACACTGGTAGTGAAGAAGAAATATATACACCTTTATTTTCCTTTTCCAAACAACAAATAAGGGCAAACTAAACTCACTTGAAGGAGTATGAGTATGAAGATTTAACTTTCTCATATGAACTCAAGGCATGAAAGTGCCACTATTGAAGTTATTGAAGAAAGAAAAAATTCATGTGCAAAACATTGCACCTGGGTTAGCATTTATTAAGTCACGGGTTGGCACATAGGGAATGAATTCATATGCTGTTAATTAAATTACAAAAATTTTATTCCTTGACTAACCAACATATACTCCCTACTGGTAATGAAGAGAGTGAAAATTAAAATAAGTTTTGTACATCCTTTCACACATGTTCAAAATGTATATCATAAGTTAGCACTTATGTAGCCATGGGTAAGCAAAAATACTCCACAATGGTTTCACACATCCTTTCATACTTTCTGCTTTTTCTCTTCCAAATTGCATTTGCACCTTTTGTTTTTTCTCTTTTCGCGTCCTTCCAAAGAAAATCAACGTGAAAATTGAAAAAAATTAAAAAAAATAGAAAGTGACAATGTCACGTCAAGTTGTGAATGAAGTTCTCAATCAATATATGTTAATATATATTTTTTCTTAAACTTAATACCTACTATAAATTCTACCAATAAATTTTATATTATTTATTTTTGTGTAAAAATAAATATTTTATCAATAAAATTCTTATAAACAAATCAAAATATAAATATATATATAAAAAATAATTCGTACTTCAAACAAATTTTTTAATTTAAAATATTTAATAAACATTAAAAAATAAATAATACAACACCACATTAAACATTATATATTAATTATTTTTACTTTAGTTACCTCTATTAAACATTATATATTAATTATATTAATTAAATTTTTTTTCCAAAATCACTATTATAAAAAGAAAATTAATCAACAAAGTAAAAAAAATTAAATTAAATTGACTTTTATATTTTTAAATTCACATAAAATAACTTACTACACAATACAAAATGTATTTTAAAATCAACAAATTCAAAAAGACAATTTTTTTTTAATTTTTTCATTGTTTCAAATAATACCTAAAATAACTAAAAACACACTATTAAATCTATTTTTTTAAATAATTTTAACCTCTAATGTAACATTTTTCACAAAAGAAAAATTAACTCTTAAAAATATTTTATTCAAAAAAATAAAAAATCTTAATTCTTATTCATTTTAAAAAAAAATAAAAAACCCATATCAGAAGGGACCCGAATTTTGACTGGGATTAAAAAAAAAGTACATTTTGTAAGGTAGAATTCGTGTTCTAGGGGACCGAATTCTCACCTATCAACAAAACCATGCTATTGAGGTAAATAATGGGAACAGTGTGCTGCTTGAGAAATTAAAAATCAAAATCATGCTATTGGGATAAAAAAATCAGGATGTATATCCTAACAACAACAATTCCATAATGTCTTTTTAAATCAACGGAACATCACGAAATCTACTCAATTAATTATATGAGATAATTAATTTCAAAAAAATTACGTGTTCTACTCATAAGGTGAATCAAGTCTATTACACCAATTGTTTTTAGAAGACAATTAGACAAGTATAATTGTTGGTATATGTCAATGGATAAAATCACCCTATCACCCGTTCACAAGTATAATTTAATATTCTATTTACCTTGTCTTTTTTATCATTCACACATGGTATTAGAACAGAAAACTAACGTATTTCTAATATTTGGGTTTAGTTTTCATGTTTGCTTCTTATGTTTTTTTTTTTTTCTTGATTTAAGATTTTGGTATATTTGGGTTAGAAATATATATTTTGTTGTCAAAAGGATTTATTCATTAGATGAGGCTAAAAAATATTTCAAGAAAATTATAATATTATCGACCTTCTAACAAGCAAGTATTTCTTGCTTAACACGAGCTTTTTTAACATTTGCATCTAATTAAGATGTAATGGTGTTGATGGAGTGTTTACTAGGAAGTATAACCTACTTGTTCTTATATCCGTGGTAGCATAATATTTCAAAAGCATTTTGAGTGAAATATTCTTGATAAAAAAAGTAAGTGTTGGATTAAAACTTTGGTGAATTGGCTCAATTAACACATGATATTAATATAACCTATAATAATATTTTCCTCAATTATTGTCTTATTTGGAATTAAACTCATAATATTTAATTTGATACAAATTATTAGATTAAATGTCTATCATTTGACCAAAAGTTATAACTGATAAGTACAACTAATTTTATTAAAAAGCTAAATGGCAAGCTTTTGAGTTGTCTAAGAAAATTATCGATCTTTTACAAGATCTTAGAAAAAAGTTTTTCTGTCACTTTGGACAGGGCTTTCATGGGTTCTACGGACTATGTTCTTCAACTTCTTTCATGGGTTTTACTGACTATGTCTAAGAAACCAACTTCTCTTACAAAATGGTTTGGCATAGAATGAAAAATTCTTTCATATTGATTCTTGCCAAAGGACATCTAGATTTAATTGTTCAAAAAGAATTAAAGATAATTAATGATGCTTTGGATCAAATTAGAAATAACATTAAATATGTGAGAGGTTTAGATAGCATAATGGAGACATTGATAAATAAAATGGATTGTGTACTTATGTCCCTACAATATGAAACTCAACTCACTATATATTTAAAAGTGTTCTTAAATATCAACATGTTTTTTTGGAAATTTTTGCATCATATGAAAAATTTTCTAGGAGGACATATAGGACTTTGCCAAAAAAAATTGTAGGTTATTGTTATCCTATCATGATATCACTACTTTGATTTCTATCACAAGTTATTTTACTTCAACTTGTATTTCTTACAAGTTTGAAAACTTCAATGTTTGTTAACAGACAATGTAAAATATAAGGATAAACTAATTGGGGATATATGATTAAATTGACGATAGTCAAATTTGAGAAAAAGAAAATGAGATGAATACATTTTTATGTTTGTATTTAGTGTAATTTTAAAGCAAATGATAAAATTAAAAACATGGGACTTTTATTATGAAAAAATTAATCCACTTACATGGAAGGTAAAATTAATAAAGCTATACAAATTTTATACTTAATATCATCAAATGTTTAAAAATGTATAGAGGAAAAATTTTGATCCTTATGTACGTATGTAGTATGTAGATTATCAAATTTGAGTTTACCTTTTATACGTAACAATTAAAACAAACAATAGCGTCAATCCATTTTTTTTATCAACAAAGTCTTACTAAAGTTGCACCTTGACATCCAAAAGCATAATTATGACATATTTTAACATTTTTCTTATTTTACACATGAATGGTATTTTGAGACTAAAATTTGGAACATATAACAAATTACTTGTAATTTCAAAATAAACTATTACAATTTACGTTTTAAAAATATGTGCACAAGAATGACTTTTAATATATAATAATAATATCTTTATAATTAGTGTTTCTATTCTCTACATTAAAGATGTTTATGAAAAGTTTTATTCAAACGTGCTCATAATTTATGACATTAGACATTAAATTAAAAGAAAAAAGATAAATTATTATATCCGAGTTTCATCATTAACATAATTAATTGGACTCTTCTACTTACCTTACAATCGAAGCAAATTAATTTGAAATGAAACTCAAAATAAAAATAGAGCATATATAAGTTGTATTGAGAATATTACTTAATATTTTTTATTTAATTTAGTTTTTAAGAAATATTTTTATTTTAAATATATATTTCAATTTTATAAATTAGTTATTATTTTATATTAAGAGTAAAATATTGTAAATATTTTATACTTGATATTCTATTACATTTTATTTTTTATATAAGAAATATTAATAAAATATAAAAATATTCTTTCGTATAACATATTACATATATCTCTCGTATATTTTATATCTTTCATATCTTCAAATGTCTTAAAAATTCCAACAAGTTAATAGATGAAAACAAAAATAAAACTGTTAATCTAATGACAAGTTTACATTGGTAGAATACTACAAATTTTCATATATAATTTATACTTATTTTTACAACCATCATATGAAGCCAAACTATAATAAAATATGATAAACAATTGTAAAAATACTTAAGTTTCAACTAACAAAATTTAAATTCACGTTTCTAACTTGATTTTAACATTTGAAGTAGACTTGTATCAAAGGAAAAAAGCTTTGAAGTAGATTGTTATCACTTAATTAGTATTGCATAACTTTTGTTACATAAATTTAACCAGAATGGGACAAAAAGTAGGTGTGGGTTTTGTTGTGTTCTAAAAATAATCTTAAAAACAGTGTTTGGGATCACGTACGCATTCAATAATAAGAAGTTAAGGATTATGAATGTGACATATGGTTGTTTCGCACATGACATTCAAAATGGCCTCGTCGTGGTTCCACTTCTTCCTCATATATTAAAAACTAATAAGATTAGATATCTTATTTTATATTAAAATAATTTCACTTATTTTCATGATATCACATTGCATATAAATAAATTGTTGAGTATGTTTTTCTTCGTGTACTGTTATTTTTTATTTTTATTTTCTAAATAAATAGTTTTCGTCTTTATAATTTTAAAATGTTTAAGTTTCGGTCATCTAGAAAAGCCTACAAGACGTGAGAATATGAGTTTGTGAGTTTGACTTTGTTCAGAAGAGTGCGAGTTATATATTATTACTTTTTTATCAAGGGATCACAAATAAAAATTAATATCGATCTACGCATGGGAATAAAATTCATTGAGTCATCTTTCTTTTTTCCTCTTTTATCTTATTCTTCTTTTTCTTCTATTTTTTATTTATCATATTTTTGTTGTATTCTTGCTAGTTTCTTTTTATGTTGTTATTTTCTGAAATTGGTGATGTATATAAAACTTGTTCATTTCTTAATGAGAAGTTTATCTTTTTAGGGTAAAGTTGAACTTGGTTGAAACTTTTTTATTGTTAATTTTGTTTTAGTATTGAGATTTATGGTTTAAAGAGTTGAATTCTAATTAAATTTACATTATGAGTTGAGTAATATGTTTAAATTTGTTAAGTGTTCACGGTTTTTTGTGCAAACAATATTGATCTTATTTGATTATTTGATATGTATTTTTAGAATATGATCAACACTTTGTTCATTTCTCATGAGATCCTAATCAAAATTTTGTCTTAAAATAATTTTAACACTTGTTACTTTTGTGTCAAATAGTAAAAATAAATCTTTATAATCTCGTTTGAATTTAAAAGAAAAAAAGTAGTATAATTAAGTGGACTAAATTAAGTGTCCGGGTTAAATATTAAAGAAATTTTTCTCTCCTCTCTGGAGTGCTTTGGAACCTAGTAAAAAATATATATTTAAATTGATATTATTTTTTATTTCTAAACAATAATGTGTCGAAATAAGTTATTAGTCGATGACTAAGAGAGTTTTCAAAATATTTTAAAGTTTAAATATGTTAAAATAATATTATTATAATCAATCATTACATTTAAAGTATTGTATATTTTAAAACTTAAAACTCGTCGAGATTTTGTTTCTAAATGTGATCAAAAGATGTTAAAAATAAGTGTATTTAAATTATGTTTAGTGTCAACTTCTAAATGATATAAAATTATCGAATGTATCAAACAAGTGATTTTTATATAAGATTGAAAAATAGTTAATAAAAAATGAATTACGACAAAAGTTTAAGTTTGATGTGGAAAAGGAAACCCACAGTTATAAGAAAAGTTTGAAGTTTGATATGGATATATAAACATCCACAATGCAAAAATGCTATAAAATAAAGGTTGCTCAAAGGTTAAAGTAACCTCATAACAAACAAAAAGTACACTTCTTTTTTTTAATAATACGCAAAATCACTCCTCTAGTACAATGTACAAGATGATGGAATTCCAAAAGTTTTGGTTCTTCATATAACTAATATTAAACCAATCAAAATTATTTTGTTTATCATCATCAAATTTATATATCATTCAGAAGATTATAAAATTAACACTTACATGTAATTATTTTATTTAGGGTTTAGGGTTTAAGTGAGAGTCTAAGTTTCATATGGAATAACAATGAGAAAGTTGAATATCATAGAAGAATAAAGATCCATCAACTCATTACCTTAAAATTTTGGGTTAAGAGTTCTTTCTCCTATATGGTGTTCAACTTCTCATTTTTACTTAATGTGAAAATTAAACTTAAACTTGAATTTTCAACAATTCGAGGTGGAAGAGAATGTTAAAGACCCTTATTGTAATAGTGTTAAATAATAAGATAAAATTCAATTATTTAATTAATTACATTTGTTTCTTGTAAAACATTATTAAATAGTTAATTGGACTAACAACTTTTACTGAATGTTATATCTGTATTATATATTGTATTAACTAAATATGTTAGTTCATTAAATTTATCTCTAATTATTAAATTTGTATAAATTTTTTAATAATTTGTGAAGAATCAATTAAAAAAATTTAAACATAAGTTACAAATTCACATTAACAAGAAATAAAAAAAAAGTTAAGTATATAAAAAAATAAAACTTATAACCATTAAATTTGAAAATTTCATATTTTCCATACTTTTATATAATTATCTCATATCTATAAGATGTCCCATCTAGTTTTATATTAGTAGTATCAAATTTTTTATATAAGTATATCATATATCAAAGATGCTCGATCTCATCCGTTTATCCCATTAAAAAATTTCAACGTTATTAAACCCTAATTTGTTTGACAATTCAACTTGACATCTTCGGTAACATGTTATAGACAACATCTCCACTGTGTGATTATTATGGGAACTAGGAATCAAACATCACAAATGACAACAATGATAATGTTTCTGATAATTCTTTAAAAGGAAAAAGAAACAAAATTAATTAACCATTTACAATCAGAAGCTTGTTGGAGTTAGCAAACTTTAACATTGTCTGTTAGTGAATGCAAAAAATTCTGATAATGTTGGATGCATTCGTTTTACGGTTAGCTGTCATTTGTCATTTTCTTTAACCTTCTTCCAAAAATATTTCTTTATACTTTAGGTTTTGTTTTTATAAATACCTTTTGGTTTTTTCTTTCTTTATATTCATTATAAATTTACCATTTTTTATATATTCTTTTGAAAGTAATAAGATATTTAACCCCATTAAATTTTATATAAAGCAATCTTTCTTTCTTTTTTGTTAAAATTTGTTTTACTAAAAGTAATTTATGGTTAGAAACATTTCACTCGTTTAAAAAAAAGTGTTGAGTAACACTTAGTATATAAAAATGCATCTAATTTGTCAAATTGCATTGATATAAAAGTTTTAATTTATGGTTAAAATCAATCACAAATTACACTAGTGATCCTCGTATTCATTATGAACTATTTTACATTATTTTAATTGTTTGACATCATGGATTTCGGTATTCTTTTAATATGTTATTTTGGAATCTAGTTTTCGTTCTCCATACAAATTTGCAAAAGTGTTAAGTGCATAGTTATGTATAATAGCCTAATTAATCTTTGTCGTATGTTGATAAGAAAAGATAAGGTAGTTTATTATTTCACTCTATTGTAGAGTACGACAAATCCCAATCTATGTATTATCAGAATATTGTTTTTCCCCACCTAAGTCCACTTATTCTTCCAATGAATAAAAATAAGAAAATTACACGAGTAGTGGGGTTAGAATAGTTAATGAGGTTTTAGATTTGAACCCTGTTATTATATTCAAAAAAAAAAAAAAAAAAACTTAAGCACATTAGTAATTTGAAATTGCATTGCAAGTATACAATAATATTTTAACGACTAAACTTTAACAATAATTTTTTCTTACCACTTCATGTAATATCTTTTAAGTAATTTTAAAAAAATGAAAAAAAAAATAGAAAATTACTCAGAAAATTTCAGTTCAAGTTGTAAAAGAAAGTTGTCAAAATTTAGTTATTAAAAGATAGTTTTCGAAAGGAAAAATGATATATTGACAACAGTTATTTGACAACTTTTTCTCACTACACTACTTGACATGACATTGTTTTTGAATTTTAATTTTTTTTTGTGGAGGTTGACTAGTGACAGGAGTGAGGTTGGTTCGTGACAGGAGTGGGTGAAGGACAAGGAGAGAGAAGTGGAAGTCGTGAGAGAAGTGGAGAGGAGTTTGTTCTTTTTCCATTCCCATGTTTGTTCTTCCTTCTTCCCCTAAGTTTTTTCTTCCTCTATCTCCGAAGTGTCTTCTTCATTCATCCCCTAAGTTTCTTCTTCCTCCATTTCCCAAGTTTGTTGTTCCTCCATTTTCATTATTATTTTCTGATGAGATTCGTCATTTCCCCATTGGTTGAGCAAAAAAAGTATTGGGTTTACCCACTTCAACAAATCCGTAGTGGTTTAGGGTTTAGGTTTGTGGAAAAGAGACATTTTTGTTTTCCTTTTTGAAAAATATTTGATAAGTGTGGATTTTTTTTGTAATAATGTTGTTCAGTTCAAGAACGGAAACAGAAGGTCAATTGTAGAAAATAATCATTTTAAAGCGGAATCTACAGGATTGGTGTTTTCAGTTTATGTGCAAAGCACAGTAGATTCGTGAATGCGAACCTGCATATTTCTGCATTACTAAATAACATTTTCCAAAATTGTTAAAAAGTTATTTCCAAAATTTTATACTCAATGCAAAAAAGTTACTGGAGATTTTCTACTTGTTGTTAGGTTTGTAATGGGAAAGAAGTGACACTGTACCACGATGTCCAAATGTTCAATAAGAGTCATTTCAACGTTGCATGTTAACCAGGCAAATGAAATGAGTCACCAACTGAATGAATTCCCCAACATTATATTATACATAGATTCTATAAGATAGTTTGCATTTAGTAAAAAGCCAAAAATGGATAATATATTCAGACTTTGGTTTGCATTATTAACAATTATTGGTGTATCTCACTCTTCATCGATACTGAGTATCCCACTTTACCAAAGATCAATGGTGAAACATGAGACAGTGATGGAGCATGAGGAGGCTAATGCAGAAGCCACAGCAGATATATTCCCTGCAGATGATGCGTATGCCATGTTCTTGTGGGTGGGAACACCAGTGCAAATTCTGTTCCTTCTCATTCACACTGGGAGCCCCATCACGTGGTTCCAGTGTGGCCCCTGCACCCACTGCTACCCCATGCACCGTCCTCTCTTCAACTCACGTGCATCAACCTCTTTCCGACAACTTGGCTGCTACTCCGACACGTCTCTCATTCCAATGATGAGGGGTATTTTCGGAAACTGCACTGGAAGGAGTTGTAGATACAGTGTAGAATATGACATGAAATCTCAGTCTCGTTCCTTCGGTGTCATGGTTACTGACACCCTTAACTTTGAGCACTCCAATGTTGAAGTCAAGGACTTCGTAATGGGGTGTGGGAATTCTTATGAGGGGCCCTTTAGGACGCAGTTTTCGGGAGTTTTAGGTCTCGGACGAGGTCCACTTTCAATGCAAAGTCAACTTCATGCCAAGGCCTTTTCCTTCTGCGTGGTGAGTGTTGGATCGGAGAAACCTTCGTCTCTGGAGTTTTATGAGACACTGCCCAAACAACATGGTAACACTAACAAATCCATTATGGTACCCTTAAGAGAGAACAGTAGATACCCTTTCGATTACTTTGTGCAGCTTGTGGGAATAGGCATTAACGGGTTCATGTTGGATATTCCATCTAGGGTTTGGGGTTATGGCTTGAACTACGATGGTGGGGTTGTTATAGACACCGGAAAAGTGCTAACCTATTTGCCTAGTGAAGCTTATAGTGCTTTCAGGTCGGAGATGCTTAGAACAGATGGTAACTTTACAGAGAAGAAAGGATATGGGGAGTTAGAGTTTTGTTACGTAGAAAGTCCTACTAATGTGTATCCAACAGTTGAGTTTTACTTTGAAAACGGTAACATTGCGGGTGAAAATATCGTGTCATTCAAGTTGAACAACCGGCAATTGCTCATCACACCACAGGAGGGAATAGTTTGTCTATCGTTTGCAGAAGCAAAAGACTCTGCACTTACTGTTATTGGCACTAACCATCTCCAAGGAACTCTGTTAACGTATAATTTGGTTGATGAGATTATTATTTTCACATATAATAACTGTTAGGAGAAAGAAAAAGTTTCGTTGTTCAGGCATTTACAGCACCATTATAAGGGAAAGCTTGCTAGAATTCAACCACAAATAAAACTTTTCTTAAACTACGTTCTAATATACTTAATTTCATATAACAGGAAAGAATTGGATAGCTCAGTTCAGTTCTACAATTGCTTTTGAAGATTGATTATATAATTTTCAATAAGCTTGCAAATTGGAACATAGGTTGGGGCACTGGAAATCATGCAGAATATTACAGCTCAAAAATGCGAATATATAACATTCATTTTACTTTAAATATTGTGATGCCTCTAATAATTAAACATCGTTCGATGAAGTTACAAAATCCATCTCTTCAAATAAAATTGGGGTTCCTAACAAAATTTAATAGGATGGTGTGGGAGGGAGGATGTGAGGATCAAAAACTGCACAGCCGAGACATGTCTGCTGCAAATGCTTCACAAATAACCTTACATCATCTCTTTCCTTCCACTTTGCGTACTTTCTTCCTATGCTTTGAAGCACTGCTATCTATGTCGAGATTCACCTTCGGTGGGTTGGAAAAACAAAACGAAGTAGCAACAGCCTGCGAAATACGTAAGAATTACAAACATAAAGTCGTAACTATACATGATATATAATGTCCAAAAATTTGGCAACTAAGTTTACCAGCGATTCCTCAATCGCCGCACGGTGTAACATGGTTAACATGGACAATTATTACATAAAAATCAGACTGCCACTGAGTGCACAATAACTTTTTCATAAAATCCCCGAATAGGAAGAATTTAGCAATTGCTCCAACTAAACTAAGAAAGTCGATACCGTCTACTACTAAAATTATATGAACAATTTCTGCAATGCCATTGTGCAGAGCTTTATTCCTCTTGCAGTTAACACAACGTCAAACAGAGAGTAGAGAGAAGCTTAGTATTTAGAACCAAACAAGGATATAAAATGAGAGAAATAAGTTAGTCAAGAAAAGAACGTGAGGTTAAAAATTTCCATTAACACAAGATGTTATTAGGTAATGAGGGGATGAATGACTGGGTAGGTAGCAAAGAAGGAATAAGTAACAGCTTGTAAACACCCTATGCCGATCTTCATTTCTATATCCTAGAATCTACACTTTGATGGAGTCATCTGCCAAATTCTAAAAAATAACAAACCCCACCAAATCTCATTTTTTCTTCTGTTGCCTATGTCGAGATTCTTTTTAATTCAACCATTACTATAAACCCTATTCTGAGGTTGGAGGTTAAAATGAAAAGAAAATAGCTGAACTACCAGAGGCAATTGAAATAATGTCAGGTAACATATGTAGATGTTTATGCATACACACATACAACTTAAAGACCTATATCAGTTCATACATGCTATGTTTCAGATCAGGAATGAAGTCATGAGAAAGCCTTACCAGTAAATCTAAGCGGTGAACATTGAATATATCTTTCATAGAATGTGCATTATACGCTAATATATATGATCGATATGCGTCTTTAGCCATATTGTTCAAATGATAAATGCCAGCTACCAACTTCTCCTGCACAATCCACATATGGCTCAGCATAACATGAACAGCAGCTGGTTACCATATTAAATCAAATTTTAATTGGTAAGTCAGAAAGCAGGAATATACCAGATGAGATTGTACATTTGCCAGCTTCTTATGATCAAATTCATACTCTTTCACAGGAACCTTCGCTGCCTGAAATCAAGCATAAGAATTAAAATAAAATGCTTCAGTATAATACTCCAAGAAATTTCAAACTTATATTATATATTATACTTTCATTTCATTGCCTTGGTAATTTCCCATGGGACAAACTCCCCTCCCCTTATCTTAAATAGGCATAAACCATGGCAAACCCAAGGTTTCCTCAACTGATCTATATTGGACTTTCTAAGATAAAGAAAGGGTATACACTAGAAGCCTCAGTTTTATTATTATTATTATTACTACATATTGTTGGGCCGTAAACTAAAAACCACCCCAGGCCCAAATGTGTATTTCTGAAGCCTCTATGGTTTAAAGATTATTATGGGCTGTAGACCAAGAGAGATAGAGAGAGAGACTGACCTTCAAATAGTGAAGAAATTTCAATTCTTCAGGAATCAGAAAAAGTAAAGCATTTCCCTTTGCACCTTCCCCACGAGCTGTTCTACCAACCCTATGGATATATTCCTAGAAACAAAAACAATGACGTTATACTATGTATTGATGCATAAGACTACAAAGATACAAGTGGAATAAATAGTAAACATCAATAAAGAACAGGAAGCACCTTTGGTTCATCAGGTGGATCATACTGCACAATCCAGTCCTGCAAAGAAAAGGAACATACATGATTAAATGTTTACTTGCTCTTCATTGATTTCGAACTCACAAAAAGTTTACTTCCTAATGTTTCTTAAGACTAATCAAGCTGTTGCTAGCTTCTCTAGTGCTTTTGAGAAAGTTGGGAGTTGGATATGGCTGGAGTTTTCACAAACATCAATTCAGATTGAGAGGAGTAAAGGCAAGATTCAATACTCATCAGTGAAGTTTATTTTGTTTATACTAGGGGCTTCGCTATTGTCCATGTCATTAAATAATGTGCTTTTCTTAGATTATTTATTGCACAGTTAATGCCTTTTTAAGAGGTTGTCATTAAGCAAGTCTATAATTTTGTACCAAGTGGTCTCTCATAAGTTGGAGGTTTCTTAGGTACCCAAATAATCTGGCGTCTCTGCACCCACCATTAAATTCTATATCCAAATCCATCCGGTCACCAAACAACAAAGAACACTACCAGTCAGGCAGGGCTACCTGGATTCTAGAGTACTACAGAATTTCCCTTCTTTATTTCTCTTCTTTATGTAAATTCTTCTAATCAAAGATGGCATTGTTCTCTTCTAACATTTATGTACAGGCAGTTGAGCAACTGGTTGCGAATTACAACTGAAGAGTAAGGTGAAACCCTTAACAGTATAATACAGCCTAATCACATTCACAAGCCAGAAATATTCATGTAACCTAATAAGAAAAAATAGCATACCACATCAGGTATGTCAAGTCCACGAGCAGCAACATCAGTACAGAGCAAGATCCCCTTTTCAGCTTTGCAGAAGTTGAAGAACGTAGAAGTACGGGCATGTTGTTTTTGTTTTCCATGAATATTTAAGCAGTCCACCCCAGCGCACTTGAGAAGATCCGCATGGAATTTGACAGAATTGCATGAAGAGAAAAAAACCATCACTTTTTTTGATTGATATCTCCTCAAGAATGAGTAGAGAACAACAAAACGCTTAGCACAGGGAACAACAACATAACCCTGTTGCAATCCTTCATTTGTGACCTACATTGGTAAGGATAGAACATCAATAAAGATAAAGGCATCACCTTAAATTTCAAAGCTTATGATGAAGATAAAGGCATCACCTTTTTTCTCCCATCATCTACATCAATAAAGATAGGAGTTGTCTGAAAAGATAAGCGGGCAAGATCTGCAACCTGCAATTTAACACATAAACTTAAATCATAAAAGCATGGGCAACAAGTAAGAAGTATGCTTGCATTATCAAGCATACAGTCCAAGTGTATCAAAGAGGAAAAATGACTAAGTAAACAATTAGAATTAAGATTTGCTTTAGAAGAAGGAGCATGATGAAGAGTGAAAATGAAGAACAAACCTTCTTTGTCTGTGTGGCTGAAAACAAAGCTGTTTGCCTTTTCTGTTAAATGAAAAGCAAAGTAATTAGCCGTACTCATAAGTATTAGGTAGAAACAAAGACTAGACATGGACATTAAGATACATTAACTTCACGAGAAAATTAAACAGGAGATACAGCAGCCACATCTCAGCCTTCAAAAAGATTGACATCAACCCTAAAACATGCTAGTCAGAAAAGAAAACGACCAGTGTTTTCACTATGATAGTATTACGGCTAGATGGAAGTAGCTAATCTCAGGTAGTGTTGCAAAGCAGAAAACAACTAAAAAGTCATAGCATCATACATAGACTGATTTTGCAGAAAATGAAAGGGGGAAACCTTCAACAACTTTACATATTGTCGTCCCAGATAACAAAATGGAATTTTAACCTTCCTTCCTAATCAAGGCACCCCCTACGGTCTTCATTTTTTTCTTCTAGACCTTTGAAAACGTCTTTTTTTTAGATTGCATAATAAACATTCATTTCATTAATTGGTCAAAAGTCATAAGACATCTTAACTCAGAAAGCAAATTACTGTTAATTATTTGTCCATTCAGTTAGCTTTCTCTAAAATGATATTGTAATACTTATTGCTAATTAATTTTTTGGTTGAGTTCTCCAATTACGTGGTTGGAGTGCTTAGACTTAAACACGATGCAATTTCATGCAGCACTAAAATTCTGTATTCTTTTTGCAAGACCAAATGGGGGGAAGGGAAAGTGAAATCAGCAACACATGACAAGAGTTCTGATACCTTTGGAAGTATGTTAATAATCTGCTTCATCTCCTCCTCAAAGTTTGCTTCCAATATCCTGTCAGCTTCGTCAATCATGAGGCACTGCCAAATCAAGCAAATGTTCAGACCTCAGAATGAGAAGGATAACAATATAGACTTACATATGCATGCATCTACTATTTTCGAAAAATGAGATATTTAAGCAGCGCATAAAATCAAGATAAACCACTCAAACCCCCAAATGGGAAAAAAAACCTATAATAACGGAATGTATAATATTTCAGCATTGAATGCCGAGCAGTCTTTGCATACCAACCAGCTTCCCTCCCTAATAAATACTGTCTCTTAAGGTAACAAGACTAAGAAGCTATATTAAGAAAATCTGAATGATGTCAGCAAAAGAAAGTTAAGAACAATTTCACTACACAAATTTTGAATCAAACAATTCAATGCAAGATCATTTAAAATGGTATTATTTTCACAAAAAATTCACAACATTCACCTATGACTTTTAGTCAGAGAACTTCCATTTTATCTGCTTTTCTCACATAAGCATATCACCTTCGGAAAGCTTCAGTTATCTTCTAAACTTATACGTGTGTGTGTGTGTGTCTACACACACACACAAATATACATCAAATAGACAAATTTATATGAGCTGAACAAAAATTTGCACTAATCAAACATGAGCACACACTAGGAATTAATATTAATAATATATGAGCCATTTGAATGAAGTTCGACATAAGCACTTCTAAGAGAAATAATTAAGTAAACTTCTCCATAGCTTAAATTAAATTATGCATAAGCTAATCTACAAAAGTTCTCCCACAGTAACTCCTACAAATTTAGACTATTAACTTATACATAGGCTATTTTTAGTTTAGGAAGAAACTTCTTTCGCTTCTTATTATTTACCCAAACAAGTCCTATATCACTAAAACCTAAACACAAATGCTAATACTGCTTGTCAGCGTAAGTAAGTAAATAGTGCAGTTCTCCAATCAGAATATAGTTACCATAGACAAAACTCACATTGTACCAAGTTAACTTAAATTTATTACAGTAGGAAGAGCTTTTGCCTAAGTTTTGTCTACCAAATGTATGCATATTTACAATTTACAATTACAATGAAGCAACATAGGGAAAGAATTCTATGAAAGATCAACAACTCAATACCTTCAAGTTTTTATATACGAACCCCTTCGTGTTTTGAAGATGATCGAGAAGCCTACCCGGCGTCGCCACCAAGAGGTTTACCCCTTTCACAATGCGCTCAGCCTCTCCCTTACGCCCCGCACCCCCAATCACCAACCCGAGCGTTTGTGAGTGGTACTTCAGCAGTTCCTTCGCCACGGCGTGCGTCTGAATCGCGAGCTCCCTCGTCGGGCATATCACAACAGCACCCGTTCCCTTGAGCGGTGTGAACTGAGCGTTGTACAGCAACTCCACCGCCGGAACCAAAAACGCTAGGGTTTTCCCAGCACCCGTTCTCGCCGCACCCAGCACGTCCTTTCCGATCAGCAACGGCGGAATCGCCCGCGCTTGAATCTAAATTCGATCAATGCAATTTTATTATTATGATTTTTATTATCAATTAATTAAAAAAAAAAGGACTGCAGTAACAGCGTTACCTGAGTCATACAGTCGAAGCCCATGTCCCCAATGGCTTTGGAAGTAGCTTCGGACAAGCTAAGAGAGGAGAAAGACTCGGAACTCATGATTCCAAATGAATCGTTAGTGTTCACCTTTATCTCTTCTTTTTCTTCTTCTTCTGCATCTTCACCTTGTGACACCATGCTATCAATCTTCGCATCGTTCTTCTCCTCTTGTGTATTCTCGCTTTTGTTTGGTCTTTTTCTCTTGCGAAGCTTCTTCTTGTTAACTTTGGTTTGGTTCTCGCGCTCGGGCGAGCTGGTATCGTAGTCTTCTGCTTCAGCCATGGCTGCTTCTGCGGTTTTTCCTCCTTAAGTGTTTTGCGACAGCCGAACGAAGAAAACTACTTTCTCTATCTCTTTGAAAAAAAAAACATTAGGCATTCGTTAAACCCTAGTAATTGTACGAGAACCCTTGCTGGCAAAATGGGTCCCACAATTTGAAGGTCGCGAGCCCGTTAACCAAGCCCGCCAGCCCATCAGATAAAGATGGAGGGGAGGGATTAGACTTAAAATATTAAAATAAAAACCTATAATTTAAATAATTACAATATGTACATTATGTTATTTGAAAAATAAAGTTTTAAAATATAAACACTTATAGTTTAAATAATTTAACATATCAACAGGAACTTTTTTTAATTTATTTTGTTATATACATTAATTAATCAATTAAAATATGTTTTTAAAATAATAGTAATCTAATAATAAAATAGGTTTATAACATATGTATTAAAAGAAGTAAAATTTTAAAAAATATCAAATTTTATGGACTAACCAGTATTTATATCTGTGCATACGCACGAGTAAATCTTTTTATTTTTTAAGTTATTTGAACTGATTATATAATAGCTTATTAGAATGTAACATGTGTTAGTTTTCGTAATAATTATTATTAAATTAGTTTATTTTGTGTTTGTAAGGTCCAGTTTTAATTTTCTGTCCTAATGTTTAAGGGTTGTCCTTAATCTGTTGGGCCTAAAGGTTGGCTCATAGGGTGCAAAGGCCCTAAAGTTGTTAAAGTTTTCCTTTCCGCCTCACTTTGCAATTTGAATTTAAACACTGCCTCCCTTTCCATTTCAGAGCTCTGCTAGGGTTAGCCGTCAACCCCTCCAAGTGAACTCCAACCAGACCTCCATTTCACCTCGCTAATCCACTTTAGAAGTTGTTGGTACCCAAGGACCCAGCTGCTAGCTTATTTTCCAGGTAAGGGAAGCTAGAACCCTCCTTTTTGTTTGGTACGAGTCTGTTATTCTATGTTGTTTGTGATTGTTTGAGTTTGCCTGCTGGTATGGATGTGCGATATGGTGGGATTGTTGTTTGCGGTATGCCTATGTGTCTGCTGCAGGTGAAAACAGTGGCGAGCACTGATAAACTCGCCCAAGCGAGCTGGTCTCGCCTAGGCGAGATTAACAGAAGCTCGCCTAAGTTATTTTTCATGAATGGTCGCCCAGGCGACCCGCTATATTGGAAGTCGAGCTCTCGCCTAGGCGAGGGGAGTTCACCCGAGCGAGGGTCCTCCTCGCCTGGGCGAGACCCTTCAGTCTGAGTGAGAAGCTGGGTGAGAGGGTGGTTGGCCTTGGTGTTTTCCTTGATCTCAAATGTTGATAATATGTTTGAATGGGTATTACCTTTGAGATTATGAACTGAATAACCTTTATGAATGAGATGGTGTATGAGTTGTGATTGGTGAGTTTTATCATGATGTGAGTATGATAATTGTATGAGATGAATCATGGAATTGAAATGATGAGTTTGGTATGAGTTCGACATGAGACATGAAAGAGTTGGTACCAATGTGGCGTGGTCATAATATGAGATGGAGTTCCATATCCAAGGTTCGAGAATAATGAGTTGGTATGGTTTGGCCGGGAATACGAAGGAGGTGAATTATGAGAAACTATATATGATGTATATGTTTATATATGTGTGTATGCATGCTGAATCTGTTTGATTGATTAAGATTGTTGGTCCGTGTCAGTGCGTAATTCCTTGGGATCTTTAGGTGAGATTCTCAGGGTCGTGCTTCAGTGGTCGGGATGTAATCTCATGGCCCCTGTTAGTGGGTGTCCATGGTGGTGCCCTATCTGTATAACTAGGTAAAGATTCAAGGTAAGGTTGCATCCTGACACTCTAAGGAGTCAGTTAGTCTCACCTAGAGCGGACTGACTCTTGTGGTGAGAGTAGCAGAAGGCCTGAAATTCATTAAGGGTTAACCTTGTGGTGAGTGGTGAGGGAAAATTGATTCATTATAACACTTGTAACACATAGCTCGAAGGTGAGCTGCTCGGGGGTGAGCAGAGGTATCCACCACAAGTGCAAGCATTCGCTGAATCCGACCAGGTTATATGTATCCGGATGAGTCGAGTCGAGTCTTAGTGTATTGTTTAGAAGGTCGTAACATGCTTGCGTGATGTATGTATAATGGATTGTGAATATGTATATGATTTTATTAATGAAATGGTTTTGGCTCTAGCTTACCCTTTGTTTGTTTGATTGTCTTGTGTGTGGTACTGCTCTTTTGCGATGATCATCAATTTATTAATGTGAGCAGAAGCGAGAGGTTCTCGCGATCAACAAGGGAACGGTGACTCCGCTGCATAATCCATCTGGGCTGGATCTGATGTTTTATTTTTGTTGGGCTTTTCTTAGGGCTACGACCCATGTATCCGTTTGACTTGTGATCTCTTTATATTCTTTTTAACTTTATAACTGGTTTTCCTGTGGCATCGTTGTGTGTCTTGGGTTGTAAGGAGTTGAGTTTTAAACTCCATGACTGCACTATTTTGTTATCTTTATTGTGAAGCTTCCTTTAATTTCGTATATTAAATCAAATGGGGTGTTACAGTGTTATATATTAAAATGTAGGAGAAAGATAAGTAACATTTTATTTGATTAGTTTGTATATATTATTTTAATTATATATATATATATATGTATGGAAAACTTTGTAATTTTTATTGTATTAATAATTATGTTATAAATTACATAATAATAGTGAAAACCTCATTTATTTAAATTTATGTTAAATTTAAATTTTAAAATAAATTGTTGAATTTGAAGATATATTTGATCTTCAATATAATTAAATTATTATAGTAAAGAGTTTGTATTATACTATTATCATGATTAAACATTAGAGTAAGTTATAGATAATAAGTGTAATATATATATATATATATATATATATATATATATATTAAATATATGCTATATATTAGTTTCATAACCTTGTTACGTTAAATATTTAAATATGTGCAAATATTTAAAATATTTTGTACGATATTATTAGTATGAAAGTTATTGATATTAAATTATTAAAAATGTTACGTATAATTGTTTATCAATATTTATTCTAGTATCATTAGTATAAATAATAAAAATTTGATTATAGTAACTCTTATTATATGTTATAAATTAGTTATATTAATTTTTAAGGTTACTAAAAAAGTAACGGATATTAAATTATTAAAATTGTCATACTGAAGAAGTTTAGATTTGCAAAATGTGTGGCAATATATTAGTATAATAATATAATAATAACAATATATTTAAATTTATTTAACGTTTAACTTTTAAGTTTAATAGTAATACATATAATAATGTTTAATGACAATATGTAATTCGTTTAAACGTTTATTTATAATTAATGTAATAATAATAGTATGTTTAAATTTATTTAACGTATTTAACGTTTAAGATTTAAGTTTTAAATTAATATGACAATATATTAATATAATAATAGTAGTATGATAAAGTGTAACTCCCCATTTAGTTTAATGCGTAAAATTAAAGGAAAATTCACACATAGATAACAATGTAGCGTAGTCCTAGGGTTCTTAACACAACCCCTACGAAACCGGACAAACCACGATACCAAAGGAAAACTGAATACAAGTCTAACAAAGAGTGTAGAGTAGAAATGCATAAAGCGATACATGGGCCATAGCCCTAAAGAAAACATGAAGAAAATAACTCCAACCCAGATTGCTAAGTAGCGGAATCACCATTCCTTTGTTGGCCACGAGAACCTCGCCCATCTGCTCCCATCAATCAAATTGATGATCATCGCAAAAGAAAACGCCACACCACAGAACATACAACAAACAACAGCAAGGGTAAGCTAGAGCTAATAACATATTCATCATACAGTCAATTATATTTTCACCATCCCATATCCATACAACAACCAAGCATGTCATGACTCTTCATTCAATACACTACGACTCGACTTGACTCATTCAGATACGTATAACCTGGTCGGATTCAGCGGATGCTTGCATTTGTGGTGGATACCTCTGCTCACCCCCGAGCTGCTCACACCCGAGCTGTGTTACAAGTGTTACAATGAATCAAATTTCCCTCACCACAAGGTTAGCCCTTAATGAATTTCGGGCCTCCTGCTACTCTCACCACAGGAGTCAGTCCGCTCTAGGTGAGACTAACTGACTTCTCAGAGTGTCAGGATGCAAACTTACCTTGAATCCTTATCTAGCTATACAGATGGGGCACCACCATGAACACCCACTAACATGAGCCATGGAATTACGTCCCGACCACTGAAGCACGACCCTGAAAGTCTCACCTAGAGACCCCAAGGGTTTATGCACTAACACAGACCAAATACGAACATAAAAGCAAACAATATTCACCATGCAAAGATACCCTCATCATGTCGACCTTTAAAGTCGTTACCTTTCACATTTCCAGATCCAACCCATTCCAACTCATCATAATTCATCCATGTACATAGAATCCAACTCATCTCATTATCATGCCTCTTTAATAATAACCACCTCATTTATTTCACATGTCAAGTCCATACCAAACCCGTCATATACAATTCATGAATCATGCCAAGCATACATAATATTCCATTACATACATATTTCTCATCGTACCATTCATTTCCAAACCAATACTAATCATCCAAGAACAAACGAGCATCCAAACACACTATCTCGCCCAGCCCCTCGCTCAGGCTGAAGGGTCTCGCTCAGGCGAGACGTGCTCGCTCAGGCGAGACGTGCTCGCTCAGGTGAGTCCCTCTTCGCCTAGGCGAGGGCTCAATAAAGGGGCAGGAGCACACGTGGGATCTCGCTTAGGCGAGACCCCTCTCGCCTGGGCGAGGTACTCGCTCGCTCAAAAGTCGAGCTGGTCGCCTGGGTGACCTTTCGCGCAAAAAGGTTCCAGGCGAGTCCTTGTTCATCTCGCCTAGGTGAAACTGGCTCGCTTGGGCGAGAGTAACAGGCCTCGCCACCGTTCTCCTGCAACAATCGTACTCACCAAACCAAAACAACATACCAAACGCATTTTAAACACACAGAGCCTCAAATCAGTCAAAGACCCTCAGTACAACAGTGAAACAGCAGTAAAAATGAAATACACGAGTGGGTTTTAGCTTCCCTACCTGGAACGAGCTAGTTTAAAGTGTCCCGACACCGAACAGCGGAGTACCACAGCTCTAGGAGGAGATCACATAGCTGGAAAAACGAACCGGGAGTGTTTACTACTAAAGCTCTAACACTACACACGAAAGAAAAATAGGACCAGAGATTTTAGGAGCATGGATTGGAAACACTTACGTGGGTCAAGAATGGAGTCAAGCGGAACGTGAACGGAAGGTGCGCTCTGGAACTCTAGCAGGGGCGGCAATAGCTCTAAGAGAGGGGAAATCTGTTTTTACGAAAGTGAGCTCAAATTAGGGTTTTGGACGCTTTAGGTCAGAAAACGAATTGAGCCAGCTCCCCTTAGGCCCAAGAATTGGAAAATCCATAAAATAAAACCAAACGGGAAATAACTGGGCCTTACATAAAGTATCGTATTATAAAAAAAAAATCTGTTAATATCATATTGAGATATAATAACATGATAATATTGCTTATTATAGAAAGAATAAATTAATAAATGTCTTTGAAATCAAGTTATAATATTATATATATTTATGGACATGTTTACATGTAATAGTTATTACATGTAATAGTTATTATCTTCGTTATAATTAAAGGTATTAACTAACTATGTATCAATTGATCAAATTTATTGATAACCAATTAGCTATTGTAATCATCATATAAGATGGAGGTGCATAAACCAATAATGGTGGTGTCTTTAATTAAAAACTAAATATTTGTTGGGCCATCTTTGTTGATTATTTAATTGCGTTAAAATTTTTCTTGTTGGTTGGTTTTCATTTAAATGCATTTTGTCAGATAAAGGTTGGTTGGGACAAATTAATGTCAACGGTGAAAGACATGACAAAGTAGTTGAGAGCTTGTTGGAGCATTTACAAATGTGATCGACGAACAAAGTTCATGTACTTGTTCGAGCAACTTCAAACATGACACTAGGTAACCAAGTTCTTTTATGATTTTCGTGGGGTGGTGTTTGATTTTATATTTCAAATTTCTTTAATTCTTTATTCCCTTAAATATAATGAAATTGTTTATGGAATTTTCACAAATGATTGATAAATAGGGGAAAAATATACAAACATGTATCTTTAGATCGGTTGAAGAAAGAAATGTTAAGGATGTTTTTTTGTTGTCTTATCTTTAGATCTATTGAAGAAAGAAACGATAAGGGTGTTTATTTGTCTTATTGTCAAAGTTTGTATATTATTTTTCTTTTAATTGGTGTTGGTTCCGGTCTCTATTCCATATTCACTTACAGTTCTGTTTTTGTAAATAGAAAATTAAATTTTGTTTCTATAGTCATTTTTAATTATGGTAGTGATTGTTGTATTAACTTGAATAAATGTCTTTAGAAGTATTTTGTTGTTAGTGATTGTTGTAATAATAAGCTTCTATTAGTTATTGTTTGTAAGTGGAGCAACAAATGGATAGATGAATACTTAACTAAATATTAGGAAAGATATGCGTAGATCCAAATGAAGTGTAAATCATTACAGGTTATACATTCTGGAAAACTTCTTTGAAAATGACATTGGTTGTAGATTCCAAAGGATTTTTTCACTATCATGGATTAAAATCTTTAATCCAGCCCGACTTTACACCCTAGAAACTGCAACATACAATTGACCATGGCTAAATACTGGTGTAGGCAAATACATACCAATTGTTTCCAAAGATTGTCCTTGAGATTTGTTTATGGTCATAGTAGCATAAGATAACATGATGGGGAATTGTCTTCTGATGAGCTTAAAAGGCCATGGAGAATGTGATGGTGACATGGACATTCGTGGAATGTAAATCTCAACTCCTGTTGTTCGTGCATTAATAATCTTTGCACCGATTACATGTTTTGCAAGTTTTGTTACTATTAATCTGCTCCCATTACACAAACATTCTGCTTGATCCAAATTTCTTAAAAGCATAATTGGTGCCCCAACCTTTAGGTTAATAATGTGGTTTGGCAAACCTGATGTTTTTAACGAATTTAGGAATTCTAGAGTAATGCCTTCATATGGGTCATCTTCCATGTTGTCTGATATGTCAATAGAATCTGAGCTTAGATATTGTTTTGTTCACCTGATTGCCATGATGCAGATGATGTTATTAATGCATTTGTTGTTACCAGGTATTGATTATAGGACATAGTCATTGATTTCATCAACTGTTTCAATTCTACTTGCCAATATTGCTCTGGTTTTGAGGAAGGTTTCATCTTTGTATTTTTGCATCAGGGTTGGATATGTGGTAGACACTATGGCTTCAATAGGTCAGATGGAATTTCTATATCAACTAAACCATCATTTGGTTCACTTAGTGTACCATCATCAATTCGAATTATCCAAGATGAGAATTGTTCGATTTCTTCAGCAGTAGACCTTTGTAATCCATCTTGGAAGAGTCTCATGTTTTTTGTTAGAGTCATAATCTGACAATGATCCCATAGATATGATGAGTTTATTGTTGCATGAACAATATCTGATATGCTACCTTGTGGAACAACGAGAAGAATTTGTCTAAAATCTCCTCCAAATACTATTACTTTGCCTCCAAACACTAAATCACATTTCATTATGTCTTTCAAAGTTCTATCCAATGCTTTAAAACAATATTTGTGGGCCATTGGTGCTTCATCCCAAATAATTAGTTTAACCATCTTCAACAAATCTGAAAGTTCACTTCTATTTGAAATATTGCAGACAAAGTGCTCTAGTGTGGGAACTGAAATCTTGAATTTAGAATTTGTTGTTTTACCTCCTGGTAATATAGAAAAGCTATGCCACTCGATGCAACTGCAAGTACAATTTTACCTTTTGATCGTAAAGCAGAACATAATGTCTTCCACATAAATGTTTTTCCTATTTCTCCATAGCCATATAAAAAAAACATTCCACCTTGTTCATGATTCACGACATATATTATCTTTTGGAAAATATCTCTTTATTCTTCTTTCATAATATATGCATTGTATTAGTATATAATGAACTATAGTACAATATGCATATATTTATGTATGTTAAGACAAAAATTTTAAACCTGTCATGGAGTTGAAATTTGATTGAAACAGAAGTCGTTCATTAACATTGTTGTAATCAAGTTCTGCATCTACTATATATATATTGCAAACATTGATACCAATCCATTAACCCTCACTTTGAACTTTTCATACTAACTCCGTGTCAACAAAAATAAGATCAACAAATGAAGCCAATTATTGGTTGATGCCAAATAGAAGAGATGAAAGATGATAGGCAGCACAGAGAATAATTTGACAATTTGCCTACTTAACATCTATACTATTATATCTAAAAGAATAAACATTTTTAGTTATAAAAAAGGATGAAAATGTAAAACATGTGTTTTCAGCTAATGTAACAACTCCAATCGACAAAATTGAATGTGGTTCATAACCAAAAACTACATGAAGAGGCATATTGTAGTAAATATTGATGAACTACCAACAATAAAGCCCAAATAAATTAGGAATCGTCATCATAAAGAAAGATATGCTAGCTTAAAACTTACAAACATGTTTCATATATAGTTCTGCCAAATGATAAGAAATAAATAAGTTCATTAAGGACACTAATGGGTGTGGAAGGAAACAATTCTAAACTAAATGTCTCTAATAATCAACCAACATTCATCGATAACAAAATACCTCACCATTACAACAACATTTCAATCTAACATAACCCAAATATAAAGGCAGGCATCAAGGCACATGCCAAAAGAAATAGATGCATTTTCAAACTCCTTAATCAGTCACCATTGCACCAGAATTTCAATGAAAAGCACCAAAACAAAAATCCCCAATACCAGGAGACTTACCGTAGTTATGCTTCAAAGCTTTGTCAAAAGCAGCAATTTTATGGTCTTGCATCACTTCAAGGAACAAAGACAACTTTATTCATTGAACTTAATAGTCAATAAAATCACAATAACTCTATTTTAATAGAGGAAAAATATTAACTTACATTGATCAAATAATGCATATAAGTAATTTGGGGCTAAGTCAGTCCATAACAATATGATTGCCTTTACCTCTCTTGCCATCAATATTCCCGTAGATCACTATAGAATCTTTGTGTAAAGCATAATACCAGTAAGCTACAAAATAAATACAAATAATAAGCAACACGTATACAATGTAAACCACAAAATAAGTACATAAGCATCTAAGGAACTAACAGAATACCCAAAATACAAACCACGAAAACTACAAATACAATATTCAGAGCACAAAACAGTGAAAACTATATAACAAAACAAACTAAATCGTACAACATAAATTACTCCATCGAGAATTTGAAAATCCCAAATAATCGTTTGTAAAATAGAAATATATTACTTTGATATCTGAGTTCTTAATCTCCAAGTGGTCCAATAGACTTTAACTTCTATTTTCCAAACCTGAACAAAACCCCCAAAATACCAGGATATTAATTAAACTAAAACTTAATCCCACGGCTAAAACTCATAAAATTAGTAGGTTCTAACATCTACTTTTTAAATCGTAAACAATTGATTTAGTCTTAGATATGCTTCATAATAGGTTCTAATGGAGTTGTTGATGACTTGGATGATGAAAAATACAACTATTATGACAAATATATGTATCCAAAAGATCCAGATCAATAAAAAACAGAGAGCAAGTATACAAACTTCATAAAATAAGAATAAGACAATAATAAAGGAAAAAACTTTTACCTGTATTGTGCAATAAAACCTTCGTTAAAAGAAAACAACCAAAAAACAAAGGTATTAGAAAACTAAAAACCCATACTATGAAAACTAAAATGAAGCTAAGAAGAACAACATAATAACAACCCAAAACAACTTCTTAAAGAACCATGAGACAAAAATAATTTTGGTTGAAGAAGACTTAACCTTCAAATTGATACCAAAAACAAAAAAAGTAGAAGAACAAACTTTGAAGAAGAAAAAGAAGAAGTTGGGGCCAAGTAATGCAGATTCAACAACACCCGAACTTCAAAGTCGTGGTGACTGAATAAAAATATGAGGGGCTGAGAAAGTAATGCAAAATGAAGAAGAAGAAGAAGAGAGAAATGAAAAATTTTAGTGGAAGATGCAACGTGAAATTTAAGTAACTTGCGCCCATCAATCATTCATGTTGTCAATCAATTTATGGGTCCTTTTCTTATATATATATATATATATATATATATATATATATGTAGTAGATATAGTAGATGATTTAGTTCATTGGCATTCTATTGGCCATTTAATATACTAGTCATCGATTTCATAATATTTTTTGTTTCAAATATCTAACATCAATTTGTATGATTGTGTGGTACTGGATTTCAATTTGTATTCCCTTGAATTAGAACACGAAGCTCTCTTGCAAACTCTTCCTCTTCGATGCATTAAGTAAGCCTTTGTCTCCACCCTCATAACTAAAAAACACAAGTTAAAAGTAACATTAAATATATTAAAAAGATGAATTAAATAAATAAAGAATAAAATAAATTAATGTTACATGTGTCAGCATCCTAATGTGCACGTGACACCAGATTACAAGCCTAGGTGGAACGTTGTTTGCCACGAAGTCACAGAGTTAATGTCGTTCACAAAATAGGGACTGAAACCATGAGTTTTGAAAATCATGGGGACCAAAATCGTTTGAGGTTTCCAGGAGGGACCATTTCCAAAAAAATTGTTAATAGCAGAGGGATGAGAAACATAATTAACCCTATATTTTTCATATTTAAGAAGAAAACCCATGTGTTAACCTTGACTCACAGATTTTTTGTGAAAATTTTCACCTTGTGGATTAAGGTTTTTTTTTCCGTTAGACTTTTTGACCTTAGCCGACATGGGCTAGGGTCAAGCCTCATGAATTGAGCCAAATTGACACCTCTACTCTTAACTTAAACAATATCACAATTCTCTCTCCACCCTTTCAAATTTATTCACCCACTCTCTCAAATTCAACTCAAATAAGGTTATATTGATCTTTTCGCTACATACAATATATTCTCATAAATATCTTGTAAAATGCACATATAAATAAATTTATTCCTAAATAAATTCACTCTTTTCGATCGCCATAAATCATTATAATCAAATGGGTTACATACATGCATATCTTCGCATATAAACGTTAATAGTACCACATAAACAAACAAGTTCTTATGAAAATATATTAAAATTTTAATTTCACATCTAAAGACTCCAAATATATTTATTTATTCTTGAAAAAAACTCCATGGGTTAGGTGAGAGAAGAACCCTAATAAAATTATACGAAAAAGAAAGAGAATGTGAGTGGGCCCAAGGATTTACGTTTGAGCTACATTGACCGTTACATTCAAACAGATGAATTCAAAATTAATACTGCAAAATTCAAAACTATCTACTACTCTCCATTATTCTACTCTCTACTACCACACACACACCCATCTGTTTTTTCACCTTTTCAGTTAAAAAAAAAAATGAACTAATTTCAATATCAATGTTGAAGAAGACTTTTGAGATTAGGTGGCATAATGAGCAAAAAATGGAGCTTCAACACCAGATTCCCTCTGGTTAAGCTCATCTTCTCCGATCCATCGTTTCTTCCCCAAGCCAAACCCTCACATTCGAAATCGAAATTTAGTCTGAAACTCTAACAACTCCCCCGAATCGATCTTACAATGCCCGTGTCAACTCGGTCCCAGACACCGAATGGGTTAAATTCGGATCACCCACACGATGCCTTAAAGGGAAAGATGAAAGCGCTTCTGGCATTATACGAGGAACACAAGAAGAAGAGTGTTGCTGCAGTTCCCAAGACCTCTTCTTTGGGGTCCTCGAGAGAAAAAAACGGGAGACGCATTCTGGTGTTTGTGAGGGTGAGGCCGTTGGCGAGAAAGGAAACGGAAGCGGGTGCACGGTGCTGCGTCAGAATCGTGGATCGCCGTGACGTTTACCTAACGGAGTTCGCGGCCGAAAAGGATTACCTTAGGTTGAAGAGGCTCAGGGGTCGCCACTTCACCTTCGACGCATCGTTTCCGGATTCTGCCTCTCAGCAGGAAGTTTATTCCGCCACGTGAGTTTCGCTTTCAACTTTTTATCTCATAAATTGGTACTTGTAATTTAGGTATGTGTTTTAGGGAAAGAACGCCATCTAGATCCAATGATGTAGGTGATTTAGGTGTTGTTTATGTCAATTGAATTCTCTCCTTTTTGTAGAAATATAATTTTGATTAAATAAAAGTACTTTAAGTTATTGCATGCTCCAAATATTTTCAGTTTAGTTAACTTCTCAGAAAACACTTACCATGGAAGAAATATGAAATAAATATCTTGACAGGTTAAAATGAATTTGTATTATAACATATTTTAGAAGTTCTCACCTATTAGTTTAAACTAGTTTGAACTTACAGAGAAACTTGGTTTCACTTTATTTTGTCTAAAACGCGTTACACTAATAATAAGGAGATTACGACAAGTTTCACAAATTACACAAACAGGCACTAATGATAAATGCGTTGTGTTCTAAAGACTAATTTTGATTTTCTCTATTTGTCTTCATACTTTTGAAAAGAATCATGTTGTTTTGATGTTGATGTCATTATTGGTGTGGGTGTTATTCATGAGGCTGATCATTTTCTAGTGTTAAACATGTGTGATATTAAATTGCGATATTGCTTGTTTTGATACAAGTGGTGTGTTTCTTTTTATCTCTTCTCTTTTTGTAATTTGGGTTCGTTTTTTTTTTTTTGTTCGAGCCTTTTATTACATGCTTGTCTGTTTTGCTTGATAGTGGTTCGGCCGCAGGAAATAAGTGGTTTGTGGAATGATTATTGAACTTGCTATGTCAATCTTATTACTAGTTGAGCTTCAAGCTCAATGGAGTTTAGGGGTTATTCCACTCTTATATTGTACTTGGAAATTAAAACAAGAGAAATGGGTTTGATAGCATACAGTATAGAATCTTTATGTGCTTAATAATGTTCAGCGTGCTTTCAAAATTTTATGCTCTGGCAGTCATTTATGTTTCATGGAAAGGTACATTGACTACTTTTCAGAACTTCAGAACTTGTGGAAGCAGTTCTGCAAGGGAGGAATGGGTCAGTTTTCTGTTATGGTGCCACCGGAGCCGGAAAGACTTATACAATGCTTGGTACAGTGGAGAGCCCAGGTGTGATGGTGTTGGCAATTAAAGATCTGTTTAGTAAAATCAGAATTAGAAGTTGTGATGGAAACCATGCGGTTCATTTGTCCTATCTAGAGGTTTATAATGAAACTGTCAGGGATCTGCTTTCACCTGGAAGACATCTGGTTCTAAGAGAAGATAAACAGGTTCATTTTCTTATCTTTTAATTAATGTAAAATCTGCAGAAAAAATTCAAGAGGGCATTATTTATTACCTGCTCAGCGACAGTCATATTATAGTATATGTGATTAGAGTAGATAGTGCCTGTTATGGAGATAAATCTTAATGGTTTATTTATGGTATTGCTTGGTGCCAGTGTTTGGTCATAGTCTTATTTGCAAACATAAGCCAAAGTTTTGATAAAGGCCATCTATACTAGGTGTAAGTAAGGGCTTTCTCTTGCAGGGCATCAAATATATGTTAATTGCTCAATAAACATACTTTTCAATTTTATCCTTGACATTGTCTAATTATGTTATAGGGAATTGTCGCAGCAGGTCTTACACAATACCGAGCTTATTCCACTGATGAAGTAATATTCTGATCCGATTTGTTAGATTTAGAATTTTAAAAAGCTGTTTTACTCCCATAAAATTCCTTTTTGTTTTCTGTATTGCTTCAGGTCATGGCATTGCTTCAACAAGGAAATCGGAACAGAACCACCGAACCAACTCGTGCAAATGAAACATCTTCACGCTCCCATGCTATTTTGCAGGTAAAGTTTGGAAGTTTTTGAGGAAAAATGAGCAATCCCTTAAATGTTGTGATTGTGACGTGCTTAATTTGTTATATCTAGGTTTTGGTTGAGTACCGAGTTAGAGATGCTGCAATGAATATTATTAACAAAATGGGCAAGCTCTCACTGATTGATCTTGCAGGGTCAGAGAGAGCTCTTGCCACAGATCAAAGATCAATTAGATCTCTTGAGGGTGCCAACATAAACCGGTCTCTTCTGGCACTGAGTAGTTGCATTAATGCTCTCGTTGAAGGCAAGAAACACATACCATACCGAAATTCAAAACTCACTCAACTTCTTAAGGATTCATTAGGAGGATCTTGCAACACTGTCATGATTGCAAACATTAGCCCAAGTATTCTCTCATTTGGAGAAAACCAGAACACTCTTCATTGGGCTGACAGAGCCAAGGAGATTCGAACAAAGGTAAAATTCTCTTTTACCATTTCGAGCTTTCATATACAAACTAGTACCTTCCAAATGTTTCCATAAATCAATATGCATTCACGTTAATATTTGGATCATCTATAGGGACAACAGGCATTATTTTTTCAGTTTATCACTTCCACAAGTACAGTGTTAAACTTTTTTAGCCTGATTTTTGTGTTTTCCAGGGATATAATGCAAATGAGGATGCATTGCCAGTGCCCCAGACAGAAACAGATCAGGTCAAGCTAGTACATGACCTGCAAAAGGAGAATCGTGAATTGCGAATGCGGCTAGCGCAACAGCACCAGAAACTTGTGACACTCCAAGCACAGTCATTAGCTCCCCCAACACCACCTTCAGCTACATCACTTCTTTCCACTCCTCCAACTTCTGTCCGGCCAAATGAAAAACGAAGGAGCAGACCCTCTTTCTTATCTGCAACTCATTTCACTCCAGAGACTAAGAACAAGGGAGATGATGTAGCTGTCAGAATCAGAACACTTCAACAAAGAGTAAAGGCCTTGGAAGCAGATCTAGATAGAGTGAAAAAGGATCACAGCTTGCAGCTAAAGCAGAAAGATGATGTCATTCGGGAGCTTTCGAAAAAGGGTGGGAAAAAAGTGGCAGCAGCAGGAGCTATTCTACGGTTAAAGGAGGCCATCACTCAAGAAATGAAGAGTCCAAGCCATCGGTTTCAGTCCCCAGTTCCAACGGCAAAGAAACGAAGCTTTTGGGACATAACCACTGCGAACAGCCCATCAGTTACCACATTGAATGGGAGAAAAACTAGAAGTTATGTCATTTCTGAGCTTACTGCACATCCATCTAAGCTTATTCAGGTCTAGTGTGTTTCTTCTTTCCTTACCTTCACCTCCATATACATCAGCATAGAACAAAATTAAATCTATATAATCTAAGGTCTGCAATAATATCTACTCTTTAACAGTTAGTGCTCAATACTCCTAAAGTGACTTTTTTTTTTTTCTTGTGTTTATCTCAAAGAAAAGAAGTTAACTATGGAAAAAATAAGTAAAATGCCAATTTTTAATTGAATTAAAGGAACTTTTCTTTTCCTTTGCGGTGTTACTGATGTGTATTGTGGATCACATTATTCAGCCCGGGTTTGCTCGAAAAAAGGGTGATATTTAAATCTTCTAGTAAGGAGTTAGAAGAGGAAGTTTAAGGACAGAATCTCAAGTACAGAAGGTCTGCTATTTTTTTTGAAGACCCTGATACGTCCTCAAATTCTTTAAGGAATATGAAAGAGATCAATGCAGGTCGGTGTGCTCCTTCTCCTTCCATCTTATCTCTTCTCGTCTATTTCAGTCATAGTAATTAGGATAATACTTTATGTAGGCCTAGTAGTATATCCAAGGTGATGTTTTTTTACATGCTCACATCACATGCTTCATTGAAGCTTTTGAAGAAAAGTCCAAAATCGTTATTATATTTGTACATTTGATTTTTCGTTTTCTAGTTTGATTTTGGAAAATTAACCCCTCAGCTAGCCAATTTTCAAATTAGGTTCATGATTGTTGAAAGACCAAAGATGTTCATAATGTTATCAAGTAATTAAACCCAGGAAAAATTAAGTGATTAAAAAAACTTAACTAACTTGTGACAATAATGACCTAGCGTTCATAGTCAGAGGAAATTATATTACTTTCCCGAAATAATTTGGATGTACCGGTATGTCATAATCTTTTTTAACGCTTACATCAACCCTCTTATTAATAATTAAGGGGAGTTGGTGTACTGCTATGTCAACCACCAAGATCAGCTCTTCACCAATTGGATTCAAGGACAAAGTTGAACAATTTACTTTTTGTGTTCAGTGGCTAGATCTTTACAAAAACAACATTCTTCTCTCTGTATTCAAAAGGCTTAAAAAGAATATGGCGTAATTGCTCATAATAGAGGCCTTAAACAATAATAAATTTGAGATGAATAAGATTTGGTAGAAAAAGATAAATTTTGATTAATCTGAGTCAACGAATAAGGCCAAAAAGAGGAGATATCAAAGTCAAACTTTTCAAACTTCAAAGGTAATTAGATGAGTTCACAGTTGAATATGAAGGGACTAATACATTTAGGACCTTACTCAAGGAAGATTAACTTCTTTGATTAATGTAGAATATATCTCAATGGAGTCAACTTGGAACAATTTGTAGAAACAATATGAAGATTTTGTGGTGCTTATTGCACAAAAAGTTCAAGACTTGTTTGTTATTACTTATTTGTTAATATTATTATTATTATTATTATTATTATTATTATTATTATCAACTGTTACTATTTTATTTGAATTATTCACCGTATTTAATCTTTTATCACTACGCAACTCTATACAACATCAAATACCCAATACAAATACAACAATAAATACCCGGCACAAACACAAAATTACAAACCAATTTACTTTTATAAAATGAACTACGACTAAATCATAAAACTAACAACCATCACATCCATAATGCATCTTAAGTGGCAAATGTTTGTCCCGCTAGGACTATCAAATTGTTTTAAGTGAAAAGTATAATATATATTATATACTTTCGTCAATAAAATTACTTTTTCTTAAATATACTGCTTTGGATTCTTTAAAAGTGGCTAGCAATTTCTTCTTTCAATTTAGGATTTTTCTAAAAGGGTTACTAGTTAAAGAGGATACAAAAATGTTAAATTAGAGTAAAGGAGAGATAAAGTGTTGGTGGAGAAATACATGTATTCAATTCTATTAAGAAAAATTCTATAACTTATGATTTTTATTAAGTTCTAAAAACAACAAATTATGAAATACAAGAGTCATTTCCTTGTAAGATGCAAGCTTTGTTAAAGCAACAGATAATGAACAATGTTATTGAATATTGGCCATGGCGCTGTCATTGCGAAAATCGGTACCGGTTTTTGAGCCTGCTGCCACAACAAGGTGGAGACAAATCAGATTTTTTATGGTGACCGCTTTGTACATGGCGGGTTGCGGTGGCAAAACGGTGGAGGCGAAAATATTGGACTGAAAAAAAAAAGGAAGAGGGAAAGAGAAGAGAATAAAGGACTTGCAGTAACGAAGAGAAGAAACGACTTGCAGTAACGAAGAGAAGAAACGACTTGCAGTAGCGGCAATATGATTGTGAGGAAGAAAAGAAACACGTGGAAACCCTAAATGCGTGAGTGGGGAAAAAGTTTGACTATTTTAAACAATTGGACTTGACCCACACCCACTCAAATATTATTTAATCAAATCTACCTTACATTTTTCTTCATTCTTATTTTTTTACCCTAACTTCCTTCAGCCCTTCAACCACCAACAGCAAATCCTCTGCAATCTCCACAGTCAATTTTCATTAAATCTTTTATTCAAAATCAATCTAGTCAATTCTTTCTTTCCACGCTACATTATTTTCCGCTGCAACATCACTGTAGCAACACCCAACAGCCACCACCGCCTCTGGTCGCCATCGCCATCAGTCGTCGTTAAGTCTATTTTTATTTTTAATTTTTTTTCTACTCCTCTACTTTCACTATAATTATTTTGCAAAAAATATTTCACTATAATTATACATAATATCATTACTCTTTCATTAAAATTATATGTGGTGGTATTATATTTTTTTACCGCAATATTTCTGTCATAACCTGTTATGATTTCCGTTATAATTTTATAAAGGTTTTTGAGATCGCTAGTATTTTCCGTTATCCGATATTAATAACACTGATAATGAAAGATACAAGTGTTTCATCTAATAAATGATATAATGTTGTGTACTCTTGCTTCTCCATTTAATAAGCATTTACATGCTCATACAATATGCACATAGTTCTCAAGTAAACACTTCATGAATATCTATATGTCTATTCTATTCTATAGGAAATGTTTGTTCCTTATGTCCGACTAAAAAGATTCACGTTAAAGTTAAAGTTTTTATCACATCAACAATTTTTTAGAACTTGTACTAAAGTTGTCCTGCTTCACCAATTCTCTGTCATTTCTTTTGTCAACTCTAGGAAGAACTGTATGATTTGCATTTTTTTACATAAATTCAAGACTCATTGATTAAGGAATAATAAGTCTAACCAATTATTAGAAGTAAAATGCATTTAATGCATGTATGAGGCACATTTAATGTATCTTTTACGTCAAAGGTCATCAAATACAAAGAAAGCACTCAAATGAGTTTGAAGTTGACTCAATAGCTAGAAGATTTGCAATGACTATTTTTCTTCTATGCCTATATGAAGTCATCTTTCAAGAAGAAGAGCTAGAATTGAAAAAAAAAGTGTTGAAATGTTGCGAACATTTATGGGGCCAAAATAAGCTTTTCAAATAAAAATGTTTGTGTTCATTTTAACAAACTAGTAAAAAGTATTTAGTCTTGTACACGCGAAAGATGCAACTGCTCTATAGTGAACAAAACTTGTAAGTTGTTAATCACAAAGACATGTGTTATGTCTTAATCCAAAAGTGGCTTGTTGTTTAAAGAATACTCGAGTTAAGTCAGAAATGTCTTGTTGTTCAATCAATACTTGGTGAGACCAGATCAGAAGGATTGCGATTTAAAATAATATTCATACGACACAAGTCAAAAGTGTCTAAGATTCAAAAGAACACTTGGTGTGTACTTTGCAGTAATAGTATGTCTAATGAAACTCAATTAGTTGGTCAATAACTAGATGCAGATTGTACTATAAGATGAATCTTAGATAAAATGTTGTAAATTTTAGAAAAACTAAGAGTCATTGCATTATACATTCCTTCAAATCACCTCATTAAGGGATATAGAATCTCACCCCTCTCTCCCCCAATCAAACTTTCGCTCAGAAAATAAAGAATAGGACCTTCGTTATTGTTTCATAGAGCATTTTATATTTCAACTTAGTTTTCGATCTTAGTGGCTGTTAAATCTCTTTCAATTTCGTTGAACTTCATCAATCTTGACTTTTTTTTTTCATTTAGAAACTTCTCCTAAATATTTTGTTATCAGCATTGACGTTTTTTCTTTCTTCAAAATATACACTATACTCTAAAAACTATCTCGATCTTCACCCTTCAAACTTTTACAATACCATTATTCTTCTGAGTCAGTGATCACCAATAATGTGATGTTTTATTCTTGAGACACATGCATATCGATATTTGGGTTATCTCCGTTTTTATCGTATATCTTTATCATTAGGTTTTTGTCGCTGTGCTAGGCTAAGATTTTTATGGAATTACACTATATATATAGAATGAACTAAATAACTACAGAAATTTCATTTATCTCTACACTCCTGCTTTTGCAGTAGAACTGAACAGAAGAATAACAAAATACCCAAATGCTCATTGTTTTTCTGAGAATAACTTTCCAAGATCTCATCATTCTTTCATTCCATCGCTGTATTATGTGAAGAATGGCACTCCAAAAGCTACCAATCACACAGTGATCGTGCATTAACCAACCACAACCAAAGTTTCAAATTGTGGCCACCAATCATGATGCAGCAAAGTGTTCAAAAACTTGACACTGCAAATAAATGCCACAGATATGGCTCCAATTTTGATATGTTTGAAAATTTCATATAGATTAGATAAAATTAATTTTTAATATAGAGTTAAATATGTTTTTTGTCCATTAACTTTCAGTGAATTTTGAAATTAGTCAATTTTGAAACTTTGAATCAATTTATTCATCTTTCGAAATACGTGAATTTAGTCCTTTTAATCAAATTTTATTAAGTTTATTTGATATTTCAAACGTGTTTCGTAATAGTATTTGATTTAACAGTAAAGCAAAAATGTGTTAAACAATATAAACCGTTCAAATTCAATCCTGAAATGCGTACGAAACATCAAATAAACTCAAAAAGAAATTGATTAAAAATACTAAATTCACGTATTTTGATAAATGAATGACTAAATTAGTTCAAAATTTTGAAATTAACTAATTTCAAAATTTATTAAGGGACAAAAATATATAAGTAGATATCAACTGATTTTGTGAGAACGAATTAATTTTAAATTCACTTTTGAATTTTTTAATACGGTATCAATTTCATACTTTGACGAATTGACATATGTTTTGTATTGATGTTGCTATCTCATCTTTTGAACCATGAATATGATACATTACCACATGATTAGACATTTCCTATACTCAGCATTAACCATGGAACTATTGGTAGTGCTATTTACGTTTGGATTTAGAGACAAGCATATGTTCATGTTATAGACATAACAAACTCATCCAAGCAATTTTTAATATTCCTTAGTTTGGAGGACCTACCAAAATATTTTGGAAGGCCCTACATGAAATTTTGTGACCCTGCATTGCATTCCATCTCTGAAATTGGAATCTTTTAATGAAATGAATAATTATCTGATCCGGTGATTGAAGTGGGACCCAAGACAGCACATGTCCCAGAGAAGGGACAAGTTGTGGTGGTGCCTTGAAGTCCTTATATGGGGTAGCCGTCTTATGAAAATATACACAAAAACTGTCCTTAATCAAACAACAACCTGATGTGCTTCTTCAATTATAACATTACTCATAATCACATCTACCCCACCAGGCTCCTCACTACTTCTCTCCTTTTATTTTTCTTTCTTAAACAAATCAACTGGTTATCCACCAAACTAGTAGCAGGATGCAGACACCTACACTAAATAGACCCCCACACTTAAAAATTCAAAATTGGAAACAAAATGAACTTTTGTAATTGCGTGTGTGGAAAGTATCGACTTCGATTTTTATAAAGTCAATTTATAATATATAAGTAAAAATTTATAATATATAAATGAATTAAGTAAAAATTTATAATATATAAGTGAATTCTTGATAAAGTCAATTTATAATATATAAGTGAAAATTTATAATATATAAATGGATGTAAACATCGTACGTATGAAATTGAATCGGACTTAAAATTATTTTTTAACAGATCATGAACAACTCCCAGTGGTGGGTAAGGGGATTTTAGCGTAGTAATTGGGGCCATTATGTAGACTTTATGAGCAGCAATTGGCTTTTATTTAGAAGATGATGAGTAGATTATGTACAACTTCGGTTTTGGTGAAAGAAATCTTAGGAGTTTGGTTTTGACCTCTCTTCACACTGTTTTCTCAAGTTGCAAGGAAAAATAGTAGAAAATTGAAAGCCAGAAAACAAGGAAAAGAGTTCCACACTTTCACTGCTGAGACCCAGCCAGCCACATAAAAGATCTTCGCTCTTTTCTTTTCAATTTTTTCATCGGAAATTTAATTTTGGAAGAGTTTTTAATATTTGTTTTAGCTTGCAATTACGAAAAAAATGATGCAAAAGCTCCATTTTCTTCCATAATAACGGTGGTGGGAACTGGGGTAGTCTACAAGTTTCAACTCATGCTGCACAAACTACAATTAGGCATAAACTGATGAAAATGTAGCACACATTTGAATTAGACAAAGTAAAGAAAAGCAGTCAACAAGAGGTAAAGTTAATGGCTAATGTATAAATAAAGGAAAAAGGAGAAAAGATGGGGTCTGGTGTCAGTAATCGGATATAAATTTCCTTTAGCATATATACACAGTTTTCTATGACTTTGATGATTGGGGTTCTATAAAATTTATTGGGATCATTTCACAGACCCAATAGTAGAAAAATAAGATGTGGCTACACACAATGTTTATTTCTTCTTTTGCGTGTAAATTAAAAATTGGAAGAGTGCTGCATCCACTTCAATTATAGGGAATTAATTGAATCGAGAAGCGATTAGGACATAACGGCGGAGAGGAAATTCAGCATTTGGAATTGAAGAAAATGGCATGATGAATTTAGCAAAAGCTATTCAACCAACTTAAAGTGCCAAGACAATGATGATTTGCATTAACCTCCGTCTCTCATCATTGATTAAAGGATTGGAAAGGAAAAATTACACATATACACCTTTCATGACCCCCACCCCACACCACCATGCTGTAAAGTATTGGTTACCCACTATTCCCCACCTTCCTCACTTAGCCTACTCGCCTATTCTAAAAAAAGGTAAACCCACTTCTTATACCACAGAAAAAAAAAAAAAAAAAAAAAAAAAAAAAAAAAAAAAAAAAAAAAAAGGAAAAGAAGAGAAAAATCTGAAGAGGACTAGATCACCATTTTCATGATTGAAGAGCTAAGCAAGTAGTATACCAATAACCCAAAACTAAGTATAATAAACAGATCTAGCAAGGTTGCTAGACTCTAAGCAAGTAGACACTGAGCTCAGGAGCTCCATTGCTATCAGGATTCATCATGTAGAAGGCTTCAGAGTCTCTGGACCCAACAATTCTCTCAAACTTGGCTCTCATGTACATGATTTCACTCTCTGACCCTGCTTCAGCTCCATTGTTATTATTTCCTGGCAGAACACCTGCACCCATTGAAATTGGTTCCACTGCTTTGAGGATGTCCCAGTCCTTTGGCCCACACTCTCTTCTGGTAGCAAAACCACACTTCTTGCCGTTGCAGTAAGTTCTCCACACAGGCTCTTCCAGCAACTTCAAGGACTTCTTCTCTGCTCTTTTCTCCTTGTCACATTCCAGGGCAATTCTGACCAACCCAGATGCCATTTCACGAACTAAACCGCTGATTGGTGTTGCAAGCTCGATGAGGAAGGCTGGCTGGGAAGTGGGGTCCTTCTGAAATGCAAAATGTACATGGCCACGTCTATAGCCAAAGAGTGTGCCTACAACGCGAGAACCAAGGCCAAAGGATGAGTTCAAACGGTTCTTGTTGAAAACAGTGAGGACAGAGCGAATCCTGGAGACTGCCACTGCCTGCAGCTTCTTCCTTGTTACATGTGCTGTGGCTGCTGCAGGTGGTTGAGTCTCAGGAGCAACAAAAACCTTGTCATCCTCTTTTTTCTCCTCCTGGACTAGGGTTGAGAATGATTCTGAAGTGGGAGCTTCACCATCTTCTGTCCCTACCTTGTTTGTCCAGTGAAAGTGCCTCTTGGAGGACATTTCTTGAGAGCTTCTGGCCATGACTGTATTCATCTGAGAAAGAAAAACCAAAAGGGAGTGGCTGCTGCTGCTTAAAGAATAGATGGGAAAGACAGAGAGACAGAGAGAGAATCTAGCTGCTGCTTTTTTATTCCTGGCGATGGAAGTGTGAGGCTTTAAATTTAATTAATTGCTGTTTGTGATTCCAGGCCTCTCCTTTGGTATATAGTGGTGCAAGAGAATCCTGACAAAAGAAACATGGCAGTCCCCACCAGTTGATGTAGGAAATCGAACAGAGATGGGATAATGTGCATTACAAGTGGAAAAAGAAAGGAATCTAAGGAGACATAGTGTTCGTAATTTCACTTTCTTGTAGGGCAGGGAGAGGGGATTGTGCTTGACTAACTCTTTTGACTTGAGGACCCGAAACGGTAGAAAAGGATAAAAAATAAAGCCAAAACAAACAAACCCCAAAGCTATCACTGTTGAATCTAAACGTGCCACTCCCTTCTGAATCCATGTCTTCTAGTGCAACGGTTCACGGTGGTGCTGACATCATCACTCATCAGTTGAGAGTTACTGAATTCTCGTGCTTCATGTTGCCTCCCGACACTACATTACACCTACCTACGAACTGACACCTCCCCATTTGGCCCCACAAAAAGTCCTCCCTAGTCCATCCATCTTATTACTCCTAATTTGTTGAAAACAACTTTCTAATTCCACCCAAAATCATCATCCCAGTTCCTTATTATAGAAAGAGGCATCATGAATAAAAAGGATATAAACCTTCAACTCACATTGTTGAATTCGAGTCGGCCTTTAAATTTGAAACCGGTATCAGCATACCATCTTCTGTGAGAGTTCATGTCAGGGCTAGGCAAGGATATGCCTCCGATAATTATTTCAATATTCATCATATTGAGAACATTCTGTCTTCAATTCTCAATCCCACCATGTGTGAAAACTAATTCACCAACTAAAATCGCAGTATTTTGGCTTAGTTGACCGAATAAAACCAATCATAGAAGAAATATATTTCAGAAGTTGTTTTACTGACTTCCCGTACTGAAGTTGGTTTTAGCATTTAGATATTTGTCAATACATACATGACGTTCAGTTATTTGTGTTATTTGTGTATACATAAACTCGTTTAAATGAATCTAAGATTAGACTTGAATTAAATGGGCATATGAAAGTTAAGTGAACCTTAATTTCTATGGAAACTTTCATGGCCTTTCATATATTAACTAACTATAACAGATTATAATAGATTGTTACAATCTAATATAGCTACTATTGTCAAAATTAAGCCAGGAGCTTCTAGTTTAAGAGATACAACAGGTAAATGGAAATAATTTACATGTAATTCTAAATAAACGAAGGTTTAGACGAACTCCAATAATTACATTAACTTACAAATATTACTAAAAAGAACACAAATGTCGAGCACATTCACGTAGGCCATCAAACTAGTGAATGGGTATTTGTGCAAAATCGAGCTAATCAAGGCATAGGACAGAGTCGGGAGATGCTTGCCTATGCTTTAAGAAAATAAAGGTCCTAAGTTAGCTCTCTAAACTTTGGTCAGCGTCAGGCTGCTTGGGAGTAATGGCTCCTCCATTCATTCTAGCACGGGCCTCTGCAAACATCCTTTGCTGCTCAGCCAATGCTTCTTCCTCTGTCATCTCAGCCCTGTTGCTCCACTTGGCACCTTTCAAAGAGTCTTGCTGGAATGTTTAAAAAATCAATCAGAAAATACTTCTTTGCTCAAGCCAATCTATAAACAATAGTTTATTTCATGATGCAAAATCCACTTTTCTAATCAAATTGATCAATAGTGACCACTATGAGCTTGATACAAAAAATTCCAGGCCATTCATCAACTCAATAGCCAACATGGATCAGTCGTGCATCATGAATCTCAACAACAGAATACTTTCCCACAAGCATTGAATGAACCATATATATATACATAATTCAAGATTCATAAATCATAGGTAATTTAATTTCGCAAGCCAAAAAAGTTTAGTGGGTTCCTCTACAAGTCGCACAGGAGCCCAGATTAGGGCAAAACCACATAACAGATGATGCTCCCGAAGACCACACTATAAAGAGAATATAGGAGCAGGGGAGTAAACCCAAGGTATCAGGCCCATTATGATCTCTCAAACATTTAGATGGGTCACACTACCAGGCAATCAGCATGAGATAACAAGAGAACCATGATCAACTAGGTCTTCTTTAGAGGATCAAAAAGGGAGGCCAGCAGAGACCTGCGGATTCTCCCCTATGACAGACGACATTCAGACAGACTGGCAACTCCACTAGTGTTGTACGAGGATCATCAAATAAAAGCTAAGAAATGGTTTATAATATTGTTCACCCATAAACAATTGTGGAAAGATAGAAGACAAACAATTCTAATGTCAAATGCTAATATATCATGCACATGAGCCATTAAACATTAAACAATCACCATTGTCTCCAGCTTGTGTTGTTCATATGCTGCATAAACTTCCTCGATGTAGTCACCAAATCCAAGAACCTGTCAAAAACATGTGGAAATCAATAACCAACCCAGTCACTTAAAAGCGTACAAATTACTTGTATTGATAATATCTTTTTCAAGAATATTTAATGTAGTAACGACAGTGGAAATGATATAATACGTACTATGTTTGGAACACTTGGCCATTGAAAAGAAATCATTCGAAACAAAAATTTTATTTACAAGATTCTAAACGCAATCTTATACGACAAAGATAAAAGACTAAATATATATTTATAACAACGATACATATTGTTCCAATCAATTATCAGCAATGTTTACATAAAAACAATGCAATCAACAATTTTTACTACTAAATAAGAGTATCCATGAGTTGACACATTTCAATATCTGGAAAGCACGAAGCACATGACAACATTTAGGATGGACAAGAAAAATAACAAGCAACAAAAGAGAGGCTAAAGAGAAAGCACTGGGAGATATTCATTCTGTGATTTGAAAAGCAGTTGTCCAGTCTCACTGCGGATGGGATTGGAGGTGAATTCCTAGGGGTTTCATTTTAACTATCATATAAAAATACAAGAATAAAAAAGATGGCATTGTTATTACTAACTTTTTTTATCAAAAACATTCCAAAATACCAAGAATATTTATCCAATGCCATTACCAACCAATCGTATCACCACCCAAGAGAAAATTTTTGTTGTGCTACATTGTAAACTTACGTAGCAAATAAAAGAAATTGCATAATCCTGTTCGGCCTGTCTGCCTATAACTATCCACAATTCCATATACAATGAAAATCAATTATACTGCCCATATTCTGATTATCGTCAGACAGTACGACCAAGGAATCAACTCATCAGACTAATGTTACCTGCTACATTTGAGTATCATATCAAACTACAATACATCCCACACAGAAACGCACATGTTCAATTGTTCATGGAAAAAACAAATGAACGATGATAAAATACAGAATGCAGCACAGCAACAAGATATCAAATACACAACCAAATACAAATTGGAAAGCATTCGCATGAAAACTTTAGTAAGACAACAGTTCAATCAGTAGAAAAATACCCCTAATGCCTTCAACACGTGCTCCGGTGCAATCGTCCTTCTTTCCTCTTTGTTACAGACTTCATTGGACTCAGATGAGACAAGGTTTATAAACTCTATAATGATACAGATCAACATACAAAATCACATTCAGTAAGGAGCAAAATTTGGGCAAAAGATTAGAAACCCCAAACAGAATTAAATCCAACACAACACGTATTGCTGCCCATACATATCCCTAGTGATACACAAGCAAACACCGTAAAAAGCACAAGTCTAGACATAAAAACAAAAAAACTTAAGAAATGCATTTACCATCAAACATAAAATCCATCTTTCCATTTCACATTATTTACATGGCAAACAACACGGTCGAGTAAAGTCTTTCCTCCTTTTGCCACTTTTTAGCCAAGACCAGTGTGTCATTAAGAAATCGTTTTTTTTTAAAAAAAAGACACCATTTAACCCTAATCTACCAAAAATAAATCAAAGTTGACACAAACAACATAACAGTGTACCAAACAGACACCATTCAGCACAGAAAATAAAAATACACAAGAGACCACTAAACCTAAAAAAAAGGCGAAACACAAAAAATGTTCAAAAACAAACACTGGAACTATCAAAATTTCACTCAACAACAAATTAAACGAAACTCGAAAAGTGTTTTCGTTTTCCAAGCCTCACCGACACAACATTCGATCAACAAATCCTGTGCATCTCTGGCAACACGCACGTCCGGGGGCAACATCTCCTTGATAATTTTCGTCATTGTTGCTGCGAGAAAGATGATCTTTCAAACACTATATAAAAAAACTTCTCTAAATTAAGAAAAAAAAATATTCCTTTACAATTAAGCATTCAAAATCACAAATCTGAGAAGAAAAAAAAAAGACCTAGCGAGATACCTTTAGGAAGCGAAGCGTCTTCCTTGGCTTTTCCAACTATGTCCATAGGCTCCATCCTGAGATCGAAAACGAGTGAACAAAAGGACAAAAAGAGAGAGAGAAAAAGCAGATCTGAAGAAAATAGAAGCGAAGAAAGAAGAACGCACCGAATGAACAGAGGTCGATGAGTCAGCTGATAGAAGAAGGGAAGAAGGTGGACATGGCTGAGGCTGAGGCTGAGAGTCCCATATTTATGAAAACAAGGTGTGGTGTGGTGTGGTGATGGTGCTGCTTTTCAATGCGATGGATAAGAACAAGAGAGAGAGAGAAACAGCAAGTTCTTCCGTCATGCCCTCCCTTGCGTTAGGGCAACCCAAAAGCACGTTGACGTCAACCTCCCCCACGCGCTCCCCCAGCGCGTCCCCCACTGCTTGCGGGACCCCACAACAAACTTTCTGTTGTCACGTAACCAATATCTTACTTCCTCCCCACGTCATTCTTTTGTTTCCATCTCCTCAATAATTCATTTTTTCTCTCTTCCTTAATTATAAAATTCTAAAATCTTTTTCTTTCTCCCTACTCCTTTCAAATTATTTTAGAATTACATCCTCATTTAATTTTTATTTTAAAACTAATTTATTTTTTCTAATTTATATCTTTTAATCTTTATCTATTATATTATTTTTTTTTACTCTCTATAGCTTAAACTCATAACAACTAAAAAATGTAGCATATATATATATATATATAATAACTAAATGAATAATTTAACCAATATTTTAATTTTGGTTTTTAAAGTGATCTTAATCTTCGGTTTTATAATGACAGTATTGAAGATCGAACATAAAATTTATATATTGTCAAAACTTTTTCATTATATTCATATAGTTATGAAATATACTTCAAAGATTATAAATAAAATATTTTTAAATTAAATAAGTAAAAATAGGTTCAGTTTTGTTTGAAAAAATCTAACGGAATTTGATTTTTTTTATAAAAAATAACTATTTAAAAAAAATATATCATTGCTGAATTTCGTTGTCGGAGTTAGGTCATGTTCATTATTACTACGTTAGTTCTTCCTGAATACTTCTTTGAAATTTTTTTTGATATATAAAGCACCGATATTAGTTGTTTTACATAAATTATATGTTTTATACGGCCATCATGTAACACCCCATTTAATTAAGCACGTGAAAATTAAAGGAATGTTACGGGAAAGATAATATAAAAGCGGGATATGGGAGTTTTAAACTCAACTCCATACATCCCATGGCACACCACGATGCCCAAAAGAAATTAGAGGAAAAGTTTACCAAAGTACATAAATCTAAGGACGAACAGATACATGAGTCGCAACCCTAAATAAACTCATATGGAAATATAAACTGGTCCACGTGGTCTAGGCAGCGGAATCTCCACCCCCCTTTATCTACGGGTGTTCCTCGCATCTGCTCACACCAACAAGTTGATGATCATTGCAAAAGAGAGTACCACACAGAAGATCACGCAACAAAGAAAGTAGGGTAAGCTAGAGCCCAAAATCATTACATCAATGGAGTCAGTTATATAATCACAGTCCATCATACATACATCACACCAGCATGTTACGACCTTCCAAACAATACACTACGACTCGACTCGACTCATTCGGATAGGTATAACTTGGTCGGATTTAGCGGACACTTGCACTTGTGGTGGATACCTCTGCTCATCCCCGAGCTATGTGTTACAAGTGTTATAATGGATCAATATTCCCTCACCACAAGGTTAGCCCTTACTGAATTTTGGGCCTCCTGCTACTCTCACCACAGGAGTCAGTCCGTTCTAAGTGAGACTAACTGACCCCTTAGAGTGTCAAGATGCGACCTTACCTTGAATCCTTACCTAGTCATACAGATGGGGCACCACCATGGACACACACTACCAGGGGCCATGGGATTACGTCCCGACCACTGAAGCGCAACCCCGGAGGTTTCACCTAGAGGCCCCAAGGAATTACACGCTGACACAGACCAACATTCATAGATCAGCGAACAGATTCATCATGCATACACACAATTATATACATACACTTTCTCATGATTCATCACTTTCGTATCCTCAACCAAGCCATACAACTCTTTATTCTTGAATCCAGAAAATGGAACTCCATCTCATATCATTACTGTGCCACATTAATAACAACCCTTTCATGTCTCATGTTGAATTCATACCAACCCATCATTTTAATTTCATGAACCATCTCATACAATTCTCATGTTAAAATTGTACCAACCCATTACTCGCAAATCATGATTTACCTCACACATGCATACTCATTTATCTCATACTCTCATCATAATACTTAAAGTCAAGCCATACATTCACCAACAAAGTCAAGAAAATAATCACACAGCGCCCTGCCTCGCCCAGCACCTCGCTCAGGCTGCAGGATCTCGCTTAAGCGAGACATGCTCGCTCAGGCGAGTCCCCTTCGCCTAGGCGAGGGCTTGAAAAGGAATCAGGAAAACCACGCGGGATCTCGCTTAGGCGAGACCCCTCTCGCCTGGGCGAGATACTCGCTCGCTCAAAATTCATGAGCGGGCCGCCTGGGCGACGACTCGCGTAATAGGGTTTGGGCGAGTCCCTGTTCATCTCGCCTAGGCGAGATTGACCCGCTTGGGCGAGATTCACAGGTCTCGCCACTGTTTCCTGCAACAGATCCACACTCCAGTCCAAACAACATACTCATACAATAGTTTCAAGCGTTCAGAACCAAAATAGCAACACACCAACCACACAAACTCGAAATAACAGTTAAACAACAAAGGAAACGGAACATGGGAGTAAGGTCTTAGCTTCCCTACCTGGAAACAGGGTTAACCGAAGCCTTGACGGCACGACAACGAGTACTGCAGCTCTAAGAGTGAACTAACGAGCTGAAAAACAGGAGGTAAAGGAACAAGGGCGCATTATTACTAAACTTTAACTGTGGAAAAAGCGGAGGGAGATCGATGGAAGCCATTAAATCTGGAAAAGAACACTTACGTGGAGTAGGAACGGCTTGAGCGAACTTGGAACGGTGAGGAGGCAAAACCCTAGCAGAAGTGCGGCTGCGGCTCTTAGGATCAGTAACAGTTTCTGAAAATGGTGAGAAATGTTGTCTTCTCCCGGCAATCTATAAGGATGCGGTTGGCAGAGAGCCAGTCCATCCCTAAGATCACTTCTAAGTCTTGCAGAGGCAGGCAGATTAGATTTACCTTGTACATGCGTCCCTCTACCTCCACTGAATACCTAGCACACAAAGACGACGTCGTGACCAATCTCGACGCCGGAGTAGACACCGCAAGCTCGCATTGTAGCTCGCATACTGGTAAACCCAGATGTTTCACACAACTATCTGACACAAAGGAATGTGTCGCTCCAGAATCATACAATACACAGCAAGACACATAGAGATGGCAAATAAACCCGTCCCCGTGGGTATTGCCCGAACCCGTCCCCGTTTTGACGGGGAATCCCCGCATTGACTGGGTATGAGTATGGGGAATCCCCGACTTTTTCAGTTGGGTATGGGGGTGTACATATACCCGCCATAATACATGTCCCCGCCATATCTCCATTCTCG
>Ga0214544_1001057_pt1 | contig 55488 bp, 34 predicted proteins | sample CNSS3metaG_FD_160074 | JGI IMG/M metagenome (GOLD analysis project Ga0214544, IMG submission 160074) | Root nodule microbial communities from cowpea collected in UCLA plant growth center, Los Angeles, California, USA - CNSS3 | ecosystem: Host-associated > Plants > Roots > Nodule | place: USA...
CATCTTCACCAAATTCTCCATTTCCAAGAGCAACCTTTCTCTAATTCTCCAAATTCCGCTGCACTTCATCTTCTCCTCAACATTCTCCATGGATTTCCTCCATCTCCTACTCCAAGGACGTCCATCATACTTGATAAAGCATATATCATATAATTTGATTAGAATTAAAATAAAATATAAAATTCCCAAGTGAGGGAAAATTTCAAATTCATATCATTGAAGTTCAAAATACGCTGAATCATCCTTATTACAAGTTCAAGATAGAGAAGAACATCATAAAAGATTATTACAAAATGTTTGTAAATAAAATATAAAGTAAAGACCCCATAGTCTGTCCCGCTTTGTCTCTAGGCATCCACGTCCTCACCTAGATTCACATATGCTCCAGCGTGACAAGTCACGCGATCATCGCCAAACACAAACAAAAAGGGTGAGCTGAGAAGGAAAAATAACACAATTAATAAATAATGAGAATTAAACCCCCACCCAGTTTATCTTATCAAATCCATGGTTTATTGACTCCTTCTAACATTCCACCCATATCTCATAACCTATATGAGAAATATCCATTCAGAACTTTGGTCCTTAGGGATTAGCATGCTTCCACGATGTCAACACCCAATTTCGTCCGAGTGAAACAATTTATTTTCCAAAAAAAAATTAAAAAAATGTGAAACACAATTTTCTTCAAAGATTTTCAAACTTTAATTTTAGAAAAAAAAAAGAGAGATGGAAAAAAGAAAAAAAGAAGGAAAAAAGAAGGAAGAGCCCAATTTGTTTTTAATTATCACACTCCTTTTCTTGAGCCCAACAACTCAACATATCTTCTACCTTTGTTTTGATAGAGAAATTAGTGATATGATTTATTAATGGTTAGAATCAATATTACCGATGTTCTTTGATATTGTGCTCTAATTTGCTATGATTTGTTTCCCGTAATGTGTTGCTATTATGACCAATTCCTTCTTTATATTGTTAATTACAATTAAGACTTTGATTGCATTGATATTATAATATGTGAATATAAATACTCAATCTGTCATATGAAAAGGGACCAAAAAAAATAATATTCTCTACACTTCTCTATTTCCTGCCCATCACCACTCCCACATACACATCTCATTTTTTATCTCTCGTTGAAAAAAGATCATATTCAAGGAGGTAGAAAATCAAAAGAAAATATTCGCTACACTCTCTCTTTCTCTTCCGTTACCACCTACATAAACATACCTCCTTTTTACCTTTGTTGGGAAAACGAGAGGGTGAGATTGATATAAAATAGAACATATATCAAAAATTTTGAAGGTACGTCATTGCCAATTTCTAATTCTTTTGATTTATTTATTTTTTCATTTTTATTATATATTTTTTAATCATAAACAAATATTTTTCTTCATCTCTTTTAGTGTCTATTTGGCCTCTCGCGCCGCGTGACCCCAATTTTCAATTTTTTTTTTCTAGAAAATATATCAAAAATAATATAAAGAACTAAAGATAAAATATAATTTTCTTTGTTTAATTTTAGTGTTTGTTTGGTCGCTCACGTCGCGTGACACTCATTTTCAAATAATTAAAAATACCAAAAAACTTAAAAAGGTTTTCAAAATTATAAACAAATCAACAATTTCTAAAAGATTCTAAAGAACTAAATAAATGGAGATACGTAGGAGCGAGGATTAATCCTCGTCAGGCCAAAAAAATCAAAAAATTATTTTTGTTTCTTTTGTAAATTCATTTATAATTATTTTTGCGGATAATAAATATTTTGAAAAAGTCACATCCTTTTGCACATTTAATTAAAGGTATCATCTTGTGACGGGTGTTGTAGGGTGCTAATACCTTCCCCATATGCAACCGACTCTTAGACCCAAAATCTTTTTTTTTTGCAGACCTTGTCTTATCTTTTTTGTTTTTTTTTTGTAGTTTTCCAGAATAAACTATGGTGGCGACTCCAAACTCTGTTTATACAAATTTTAATTTTTGGTTCGTCGTCCCGTCGTGATTTCGGTTGTGACAGATAGCGACTCCACTAGAGATACTAGAGAGTCCAACCATTTATTTGGATGTGCAAAATTGATGTGGTTTTTCTTCATATTTTTTCTTTCTCATTTTTTTTTCTTTTTGCATATGTGTATTTTATCTCTTTTTATATTTAGAATAATTGTATGTTTATATTCTTTATTTTGGTATTTTGAATGATTATTAGGTGGGGGTTTTGGGTATACATTGTATTCTCCCTTCATATGCACATTTTGTTCATTACATGAGTGGGGCCCTATACCCGGGTTTGAGTTGCTTAGAATTAGAGGGGATTGTGTAGCAATGTCACAGTGGATGTACTTCCCAAGTGGTCATTGTGAGAACCCAAGCTAAAGTTTGTTTGCTTCATTGGTACTCCCACTTCTTGTTGTTTACCAACTGTCGGGGGAAATGGCATGAAGTGGGCCATAGCTCTAGTGACCTTGATCTTTAGGTATTACGGAACTATCCTTGTGAGCACATATACTTTGCCATAGAACTTTATCGAGCCTATGTTAAATTAAGGCAGAAAAGGGAGACTATTTGTTTCATTTACCCTTTCATTTCCTTGTATATAATAATAAATTCATCACAATCACAACATTATAATAAAAAGGAAAAAATGCCTTCTTAGGCATAAGCATACATTTCATTGGCATATCATGTGAATAAGTGTCCAGTGAGGCACAACAATGCATTGCATTCTCATTCTGTGGTCATTCACGGTACCCTGTCCATAGCTTCAAACACATAGCATGCATATGCATAATTTAAAAAAAAAAATCTAAACAGTTTGCACTGTAATAAATTCATTTTGTTTCCCATTTTCTTATCACTAAATTCTTGGAATCTTTCTTATGAAAAATGAGAAAATAATAAAACACTCTTTGGTCAAATCAATGGACTGAATAAAGAAATAAAATTTTGTTTGTAATAATTTCTCATAAAGTACTTATATAATCTTACATGCATGAAATTGCTCAAATTCATCTCCCTTTCCATCTCTCTTGCATCATAAACCTTGTTTTAATTTCCATGGAGGATCATCATAAAGGGGAAACATACCTTAAAATGATTTTAAGAAACTCTCTGAATACAAATTAAAATGAAGAAAAGTCTGCTAGACTAAAAACTTTGAAGGATAGTCTAGGCAAAAATAAGACAAAAAAGAAGTGAAAAAAAGAGAACAAAACAAAGGACATCATATCACAGGAACTAAATTATTTTCCTCTAAATTAAAGTTTTTGTTGAGAAAAACAACCATGATTTGAAATGATGTGTGGCCATGTTTCTTTATCCAAACTAAAAAACAAAAGTAATTATCCTTTGTTACCCAATTTGAACCTTCCAATTTTTCTTTTTAAATTACCCTAAACAAGGGTTACCCTCACACTAAGGGTTGATATAATGTTTGCATTTGTTTCCTCTGAATGGTACTTCACCATTACAAAAATATATAAAAAAATTAAAAAAAAAAGAAATGGTTATATCAAGAAAAGAAAAGAAAAAGAGAAGCAAAAGTTGAACAAGTATAAGTCAAACAAATTTTGAATGAAACATTATTCAAAGATCATTGCTGAAACAACTATCACATCACTTGTTTGGGCCTTTACTATCATTTACATTCATACCCCTAGCCTTGGCCACGATACAAGCCTAATAAAGTCCACACAGATCAAAGATTGGTTGTTATATTTCGAAGGTTTTAATATAGAGGAAGATTTTGATTTGCTAATAGGGTTGTTCTAAAAAAAAGAAAAAAAAGGATTAAAAAAAGTGTGTTTAGAGATTTGCTTTTAAACACTAGGGCAGTTTATTTTTGGGTGACATATTTCCAAAGCTTCAAAATTAGCATGGACAATCAGACAATTAAGTTAAATTTGGGTTGTCTTCTTTCAATTCATTCTTCATGAAACTCTATCTTTGCTCCTACAATATCCCCACTCTAAGACTAAACCTTGACACCCCTTAAAATAGTTCATCTTTATCAATCCTAAACCCAAACTGGGGCAGTCTCTTTGTTAGTAATTCATATATTCCAATAATTCATTCTGAATTGGAACATTTATTTACAATGAAGATTGTGATCACATTAGGGGCAACTTGTGAAGACCCCATCATTTTTTAATCTCCTCATTTGGGAAAAGTCAAACACACTTTTGTACCCTAAGACCATCCTAGGCTCTCACACTAAGGGCAAATTTTTGAAATCCCCATCTTTTTCTTCACACATTTTGTGCACCGAGACCAAATCAAATTGGGGCAACTACCTAGTTAATCTTCATCACCTCATCCAAGTATTTCCAAGCCCTTAGCAATTTCATGGTGTTTCAAAAAAAATGATTACAGTGTTCGTTAGTAAACTAATTAGACCAAAGAATTGATTTAGAAAAGTAAAAAAAAAAATCAAAGTAGAATGATTCCATGATTTCGAAATAACAAAGAAATGGGGAACAATTTGAATTTGTTTTCAAAAAAATGCAAAAGAAAAATTCATACATAAGTTATTTGATACATCATACCAAGTCATGCATACATGAGTCATTCATATTTGTGAATAAAATATTTTCCATCTTTCCAATCAAAACCCTCCTTATCATATGAATGGTTATTGAATCCTTTCGTTTTAGAAGGAAGAAATTAAAACAAAATACACAAATTTGTTTCTATGATGTTTCTCAAATTTATGGTCCTCTTCATTCATGTGAATGACCAATATACCCTAAGCCCAGTTCCCACATTGGCCCCCAAGCCTAGTTCCCACATTGGCCCCCAAGCCCAGTTTTCACACTAGCCCCCAAGCCTAGTTTTCACACTGGCCCTCAAGCCCAGTTCCCACACTGGCCCCCAAACCCAATTTTCACACTAGCCCCCAAGCCTAGGAAAGCATACAGGTAGTGCAAGAGATGTATCTCGGGTGCAGAAAATCTGGAAAATTGCCCAGAAACTTATGCACCGCCTGGCGGCACGCGATCTGCCGCCAAGCGCCATCTCAGGGGCATTAATTCTGTGTTGTTGTGAGAGAAGAGGCTGGTTTTAGAAATTCAGTGACCCAGGAAGGGAAAGAATAGAGTCGAGGAATGCGAATTTATGAATTAGAAATGTGTTAAGTAGAAAGTTGAGTTGAGATAGGAGGCAGTGGGAACTTTAGCACATTATAGAGGTCTGGTTCACTAGTATCAATAGGTGAGTTGGATGGAAAAACCAAAGAGAAGGGGGTTAAGGACTTGGGCGTACTATTAGGTGTCAAACTAATCCAGAACATAATTACTATTTATATGAGTTGGACTAATGAGTTAAGAAAGATAATTGAATGATGGTAAGCTCAATTTTGTTAAGAGTGGGGAGGGTATAAAACTGCACAGTGAAAATTGTTAAATCTGAAGGTAGGAGTGACATACTTGGGAGAAAAACTCAAACTAGGGATAAGTTTGTGATTCAATTGACTTGGGAAAGATTGTCTTGGGGACACAATGAAAATGGGAAGATATAGAAATCAAAGGGTAGCAATAATACAAATATTAAGGGAAACGATTTCTGGAAGTGTGCCAGGAATAGATGGAAGATTGCATTCGATAAAGTGCAGAAAAAGATCAGGTCAGGGACTGTTCTAGTATAGCGCCTAGCGGCGTAGAGCGAACCGCCAGGCGGGACTGACCATTCCAGAAAGGAGCTTAACGCGTGGCGCCTAGCGGACCAGAGGTTACCGCCAGGCGGTATCTAGATGCAGAGAGTGCTTTGAGGCGTTTAACGCTTGGCGGTACGCGACAGCCGCTAGGCGGTCTGGTAGCTGGCAGCGCCTAGCGGCACGTGTCCTCCGCTAGGCGATTTTTACTGCTGCAGCTTGGAATTGTTGATTTCTTATGTGTGATCTACAAGGCTTCTAGTAATGCTTTAAAGGTGAGATTGCTGGTGTTCCTTGAGTTGTGGCTCAGAACGTATCCCTTGAGTTGTGGCTCGGGATAGGGGTTAAGCACGTGGTATTCCTTGAGTCGTGGCTCGGAATAGAATCTCTTGAGTTATGGCTCAAGATGGCGGATGAAAACTTGAGTTGTAGCCCGAGTTGACGAGTGTTGCCGGTGTGAGTGTGCTGGTTATGGCCAGTACGGATGGGTCCAGATAGATTGCCCTCCTTAGTGGTTGACTGACGAGATTGTTAGTCTTGGGACGATGCGAACTATGTTCGTATTTGGGAACTCCACCGGCCGTTATGGTGTATGATCCATAACATGGTTTCCCGCACGTGCTCTATCGGTTGTGGCCGATAGGTATGACAGCAAGTCATCTTGAAGTAATCACTAGGAGAGGTAGAACATGAAAGTTATGTTGTGGTTATGATACATGGTATTCTAATGATGTTTGGGCATGACTAAATATATATGTGTTATATATGATGTGTTGTTTTTATATGTTATATTTGTTAAGCTCACCCTATTTGCTTGTGATTGGTGATGATCGTGTATGCGGTACACGGGAGCAAATGTTGGTGATGCAGGTGTCTCGGGTGAAGCTTAGCTTTGGAGAGGGGATTGATTGGGGGAAAACTATTGTTTATTTCCTTTGGCTTTTGAAATAAGATATAAACCCTTACGGGAATTTTTATAATCATTTGTTTAGTGATTATGGACTTGAACATTTGTTGGTTATTTAATAAATTTTAAATTTTCCCGCGTTTTGGGAAAATGAGGAATTATTAAATGTTGTGTGTTTTAAACTATTGCTTTTATTTATTTATAAATTCGTAATATCCTGATGGGATGTTACAACCCTCGTTGAACACCCTAGAAGTGGTGGTATTGACCCCCCATCTCGCTATGTAATTCTCGTCCGCAGCAAGCGACATCCTCACCTTTCACGAAGATCAAAATCTAGCTTCTGAGTTTTACATTACAAGTTTGCGGCTCGAGGATTCAATCCTTGCCGCCAATAACGTTGAAAGAACCCTAAGAGTAAAGGTAGCCCTAGCGGGAGATGACCTCGACCTTAGGATGAGATACGATTCTAGGATAAAACAGTGGAAAGAACAAGGAGTTTTGTGCTCGCACTAGATCGAAGCTTAAAAGTCAGGTCGAAATTAAAACCGGAGGAGGCAGTCAAAATTGAAACAACACTAAAGGATAACATGAACTTATTTTCTTGTACTACTGCCGACTTACCAGGTGTAGATCCCCGGGTAGCAGTTCACCGACTATCTGTTTTCAAAGAGTCCTGGTGTCACAAAAGAAAAGAAAACTGGGAAAAGAAAAAAGGTTATCAACACAAGCAGAGGCGGCAAATCAAGAGGATTAGCCGCCAAAGGTATCTATCCAGCAGTAGATCCTTTAGATTCAACCTCAACTATGCTCCAACCTCGAATCGTTGGTGAAGAACATTATGAGACTGCGCAACGAGTTAAACAAACTTTACAACGTTACAAAGAACTTCAAGACATTATAGCTAAAGCTACTAGAAGTTGCGTTCATCAAAGAGGCACAATACCTAACATGGCTCGCAAACATGGTATTGGTAAAGAAGCCCATCGGTAAGTGGCGTATGTGAATTGACTATACGGATTTGAACAAAGCCTACCCCAAAGACGCGTACCTTCTACCAAGTATTGATCGCCTTGTCGACGTAACATCAAACTAAGTTTCTTAGACGCCTACTCAAGCTATAACCAAATATTTATGGCCTCCACCAATATGATAAAAATTGTGTTCATCACCGAAGAAAAGAATTATTATTATGAGGTCATGCCCTTTGGCCTCAAGAACACAATGGCAACCTACCAAACACTAATGGACAGGGTCTTTAGCCATTTGATCGGGAAAAGTGTGGAAGTATACATTGACGACATGGTGGTCAAGTCGCCAACTCTAGCGCAACATTCAAAAGATTTGGCGAACGTGTTTGTAGCCCTCAGAAAATTTAACCTATGGCTGAACCTAGAAAAATGTGTATTCGGGGTAAATAGGGGAAAGTTTTTTGACTTTATGCTTACATAGAGAGGGATAAAGGCCAACCTTGAAAAATGTAAGGACATCACAAAGATGAGGAGTCCCATAAATATCAAAGAGATACAACGATTGATAGGACGGTTAACAACGATATCAAGATTCTTGCCAGACTAGCTAACAAGATCAGACCCATGATTTGGCTGTTAAAGAAATTGACAAAATTTGCATGGGGAGAAGAATGTCAAGAAATGTTTGAGCAAGCCAAGCAAACACTTAGTTCCCCCCAAATCCTCTAAAAATCCAATACCAATGTACTGCTTATTGTAAACATAACATCCACCGAATACGTAGTGAGCGCGACCTTGATATAAGAAGTAAACAGAAGTTAGGAACTAGTATACTTTTTCAAAAGAACGCTCCAGACCGAGAGACCCAATATCAGATGGTCGAGAAAGTAGCTTTATCGGTGGTCACAATAGCCAGGAGATTGAGACCCTATTTCTAGAACAACCAGGTCATTGTAAGAACCAATTATTTTGTCCAAAAGATACTACAGAAACCTAACTTAACAGGAAAGATGTTAGCCTAGAACATAGAACTCTTGAAATTCAATATAAGTTTTGAGCCGTATGGGCTCATAAAAGCCCAATGCCTGGTAGATTTCGTTGGAGATTTGCAGAAAACCAAGAGGAAGATTGGTGGACACTACAAGTGGATGGATTTTCCAATCCCAAAGGCATAGGGGCCAGCATCGTCCTTGAAGGTACCAACCAAATTGTCATAGAAAAGTTCCTACACTTCGCTTTTAAGACCTCTAACAACTAGGCGAAATATGAGGTCATTTTAGTCGGTTTAGTGCTCGCTAGAGCAGTAGAAGCATGTCGTATAATATGCAAAAGCTACTCCAAACTCACAATAGGCCACCTCAATAATTATCACCAAATAAAGGACCCAATGCTTCTCGAGTATTTTCACTTGGCATGAGATATAATATGTATGAGTTTCGACGAGGTACAAATACAACACTTACCCAGAAGAGACAATGTCAAGGCAAACTAGATATATTGGAACCATTTACTCCGGGCAAAGGACAAGTCAAATTCCATTTAGGGATCGACTATTTCACAAAATGGACATTAAGAATATGTGGTAATGCCTTTTGGAGTGATCAATGCTCTGGTAGTGTTCATGGATTTCATGAACCGGATATTCCAACAATATTTGGATAAGTTTGTCGTTGTGTTTATAGACGACATCCTTGTTTATTCCAAGGATCGGGATGAACATGCTGAGCACCTAAGGGTTGTGCTGGACATACTCAGGGAACATCAATTATACATGAAGTTGTCTAAATGTTAGTTTTCGTTGGCTGAAATACAATTTCTAGGGCATGTAATCTAAGCTTAGGGCATCGCGGTAGACCCCATGAAGATAGAGGCTGTGTTAAAATGGGAATGACCACAAACTGTGACAAAGGTGAGCAGTTTTCTAGGTTTGGTTGGATATTACCGACGATTTTTAGAAGGGTTCTCCAAGATGGTTAGTCCCTTGACACAACTCACGAAAAGACAAACCTTTCTCATGGACAAAATAGTTTGAAGCATGCTTTGAGAAAATGAAGAAGAAGTTGACTACAACTCCTGTGTTGGCCATTCCCGATACAACCAAGGCATTTAAAGTGTACTGCAATGTAACATCCTGGTCGGATATTACGAATTTAAATAAATAAAATAGAATTAATAATTAACATCATTTATTATAACTCCATTTCCCTAAAACGTGGAAAATTTAAAACTTTATTACATCGTAAAATAACTCAAAATCCAAAATTTATAAAACTCTAAATATAATAGCCAAGTTCAATAATTCAAACGATTACAAAGTCTTTAAAAATAATAAATTAGTAAACACTCTAATAAAACTTTTCATGAAGTCTAGCCCCACTCCGACTCTATGCCTCACCAGATCCACCTGCAACATCATCTGCTCACGCGTAATGCAATACACGATCATCGCCAAACACAAGTAAATAAGGTGAGCTAACAATATAAATAATATATATACATACAATCAAATATATGTACACACATAAAAGGAACTCCTATCCTTTTATTCCACACCACATGGCCACCACCATGTCATCCACGATCTACGTCTTTAGATGAATACCTCAAGATATCTGTTGCCACACCTATAAGCCACAACTTTTAGAACACATGCGGGAAACTAGCTATGGACCATAGTCTATAACGCCAGGTGGAGTTCCCAATACGAACATAGTTGATGAGTCATTATTTTCCTCCATTCCACTAGCCTTTGTGTACCCATTTGATATTTGTTCAATGCTTAATTATTTATCTTTAGTGTGTTTTCATCTATTGGGCTTTATTGGGCCATTGTTCCAAATTTGGGTTAATTTCACATTATTTGGCCTAATTTTGTTTTTAATTATTTTTAGGTATTTGGGTGAAGCAATTTTAGAGCTTGGACATTAATATTCAGTTGAAGAAAGTTGTCACATCATTTCCACATCATTTCCACGTCATTTCCACGTCCTCTAAGTGAATGAGCCACATTTGAGGCTTAGTAATGGCATTTTTGTAATTCTGCACCTAGTATTGGCAATTTTGTAAATAGTGGTGGCAAAGTGATTTGACCACAAGATTTAGGTCATTTTAGCATGGGCAGTTGTGGCTCTTCTTCTCCAACCTCCATTTTCATGTTCTCAAGCTTTGGTGGGTGTCCATGGAGGTGCTCTTTGCGGTTTTTCACGTTTTTGCCTAGTTTTTACCGTTTTTATGCACATTTGACAGCTCCCAATGAGGGTTTTATGTTTTGAATTCGTTTCCTTGCTTGGGAATCTCATTTCATGGAATTTATTGACTTGGAACAACACCCATTGATGGGGTTTCCAGTTTTTATATGATAATAGTGATTTTCGTTCATTCAAAGCCTTGAAAATTCTCTTTTGCTCTTGAATTTGTGTTTGAACAATTCATAGGTTAGGGTTTTTGGTTTTCGATGTTCTATTTTGTTGCATTCAGATTTGAAGTTTTTAATTGGCCCATTTCCATGTCTAGCTAAATTCGTGTATTGACTCCTTGATGAAAAATGCAATGAAGCTTTGAGGTTGTGCTTGTATTGTGAAATTTGCCATGTCTCTTAATGCATGTGATGAATCTGTTTGTGCTTAATTTACAGAGTAATTGCATATGTTTGGGTTAAGTTATGTTCATGCTCAATGTATGTAGTTTGGCTGTCACGAATTTAAGGATGTGTGCATTGCTTAATTGCACAATGAAGCTTGATTGTAACTTTCGCTTAGTGAGTTCTTATCTAGTGGTTGAGAGAAGGCAGATGTGTTAATTTGGTGGCCTATGATAAGTGAAATTGTGTTTGAATCAAGGATGTCAATACGTTTTTAATCACTGTCGCATTCAATTTAATTTGTTGATTAGCATACTGAATCTGCCAACCCCCCTTGTGTTATAGTGTTGTGTTCATTTGGAATTGAAGCTTTGGACGAAAATATTGGTCATTGGAGACGACTTGGTTCAACTTTCGCATACTACATTTAACTGTTTTAATTTGGTGGGGTACGACCTCTATCAATAGTTCATAATGTCCCAAGACTACCAAATCGTTGGCTAACTCCCGAGGATGGGAAGCTTCTGGACCCGTCCATTCACACAGGCAACACTCGTCAACTCGAGCCACAACTCAAGGGTTCCTCGTGTTCATCCCCATCCCAAGCCACAACTCAAAAGATATCATTCCGAGCCACAACTCAAGGAATGTCACGTGCTTAACCCCTATCTCAAGCCACAACTAAAGGGATACGTTCTGAGCCACAACTCAAGGGATACGTTCCAAGCCACAACTCAAGGAACACTCCAACAAGTCGGTCTTTAAGGTATCACCAAAGCCTTGTAAACCACGCACATTAAAAGCAAACAAATCACAAGTTCTGCCTCTGCATTATCGCCTGGTGCTGCTCCAAAGCCACCAAGCAAAATTCGCTTCCAGACCACCTGGCGGGGCCTTGTGCCGCCAGGTGCCAAGCACCTTTGAAGCCTCTGATTCTGCATCTATCGACTGGAAAAACGAACTCTGCTACTAGGCGCCATGCGCTCCCAAGGCTATTGTATTTGTAGTTATCGCCTGGCGGGTTCACCACCACCGCTAGATGTTACACTAGTACATGTGCAGTACTAGTTTTGGCACAACAACACTGATTGTATCCTTAATTCAGTCATCACACACACAATAACCTTTACTAAGTTTACTCACGTCTTATCATTTCATTATTTATTTCCACACTTCCCAACTTGGTACCAATTTTCATATTTCCGTATATATTCACCAATCCTAAACTGCCCATAATTAATTTTTACCTAAGGTCAACCTTGCTTATCCATGATATGCCACAATTAACTCATCAATCGCTATGCTTGCTCAAATTCAACTTTGTTTATTCACAGAATACCATACTCACTCCTGCTACCTGAATTCCACCCATGCTCTCAACCATTATTCCAATCTCCAGCCACTTATGATCAACATGACCATTATACTACAATCTATAACTACCCTCAACGTCATTTAGTCAATTCCACATAATTCCTCAACTCTCGCATCATAATCTACCTTAACAATGCATCAAGATCCTAATTGATTCAAACCTTTACTGGACTACCATTCAAATTAACTCCTCCAAGCCCAATCCAAACTTTATTAATCTCACTTTGTATTAACTCGGGCATTTCTTACCATTTTATCACTAAGTTTTGCATACTACAACCCTCCTATTTCAAACTCGCACTAACTCTGCAGAATCCTCTACTCTCTAGTTGTAATTCCAGCTGCACAGTGTCATTCATCTATCTTTGGCGCTTGGCAACAAACATGGTACCGCCAGGCGGTGCATACACTTACTGGAAATTTTCCAGAATTCCCCTGCACCTTAGAACCCTAAATTCACCTTCATCCTCATTTTACCAATTTATCAAATCTTAACACAATTATCTACACCCGAATGCTAAATTAACATCAAACAAATCACTCTCATTCCAATTCACGCTGCAATTGATTCCTAAACCTAAGAATCCCTAATTACTCAAACCCTAATATGAGGATAAACCATAATCATCAAATTTCCTCCCATTAACTTACAATCACAACGAAATTCAACAATCTCTGGCATCCCACAATCAATCAACAGTTGCTACTCACTTTTACCTCGATCAGAATCAACCTAGAAGTCCAAAAACATTAAAAACGAGACAAATTTGGCTCGTGTAGCCTGACAGGTGTTTATCATCGCCAGGCAGGTCATACAGAAAACTAGAAAATTGGGTTGAAACTATGTGTTGCCTGGTGGCAATTTCATGTCGTCAAGCGGTTCCTCCTTGGAACCCAAAATTACACAAACACTGGTATGAGTCGATTGATGACTTTGAGTACCTGTCAGGCACTTTCTAGAAGTTTTCCAATAACCTAGAATTTTAATACAACGAAACGAATTCAACATCAATAGATCATGCATTTATAAGAACACGTAAAAATACAATGTCTAGTTGCCCTAACCTAGATTTCCTTGCTAAAACTTGAAGATTCTAAAGCTCCTATTTGAACACCAATGGCTTACCTTAGTTCTCTCCCAATTCAGCTGCTCTATTTCACTCAATAGCACAATTCACACTCTAAATTTTCTCTCCTTACAATGCTCAACAACAACAGCCTTCAAACCTCTCTATTTCCCCCTTAATTGGCCAAATACTAAGCCTTAATGATGGTTAATGGCAAGAAAACGAAAATCACTTAAGAGCTCTCCCAATTCCTCTTCTTGGTGTAACTCTGAGGAATACATCATCACCTGCCTGAAACTCAAGCGGCCTTCTCCTCTTATTTGCATAAGACTTTTGCCTGCTCTAAGTTGCTTGCATCCGATCCTATATGACCTTTACCTTCCAGTTGTTTGCTGCAAAAATTCTAGTCCAAGTACCACTAATTCCCCATCCTGTTGCCAACATAAGGGAGTCCTGCATCTTCTACCATATTGTTGTTGTACGTCAACTCAACAAATGGTAACATATCACTCCAAGTTCCAAGGTGATCCAACACACTCGTCCTTAGTAGATCCTCCAGTGACTAGATAGTTCTCTCAGACTGACCATTTGTCTAAGAATGATAAGCTGAGCTTATTCTTAACTATGTGCCCAACGTTGCCTGTAGCGACTACCAGAACCACGATGTGAACCTCGGATCTCGATCTGATACAATACTCATTGGTACTCCATCCAACAGTACCACCTCTCTGACATACAACTCTACCAGATTGTCCATGGACATTTTCTGATTGATTGGCATAAAGTGTGCATATTTAGTCAATCGGTCTACAATGACCCAAATTGAGTCATGTCCTCTCACAAACCTTGACAGGTGTGTAATAAAGTCCATGGAAATGCTATCCCATTTCCATTGCGGAATGTTAAAAGGCTCTAATGTACCACCCGACCTCTGGTGTTCAAACTTTGCCTTTTGGCACACTAAGCAAGATGCCATAAAATCTACTATGTCTATCTTCATTCCAGTCCACCAAAAGGACTCCTTCAGATCCTTATACATCTTAGTCATACCAGAATGTATGCTAAGACAACTCTTATGACCTTCTTCCAAAATCTTCTTCCTTAGTCGTGGTCCTGGAACACACACTTATGTTCTTGAACCGTAAGATACTATAACACCCCAATTTTGGGATGTCACAGAATGTAAGAAAATTTTCGCGTTTAGTGGAAAAGGATTATCATTGAAAATATACTAATAAAAAACTTTTAATTTGATTTAAATTATATAATTCAAAATGTCAATTTGTCTAAAAAAGTCAAATAACAAATGCGAAGAAAAGAAATTACATATACTTTAGTATTTGATTTCAAACAACTAAAAAAATTATAAAAACTCTCGAGTTCATCCCAGCCTCTCGTCAATTTACTCCATGCCAAAATAATTTGCAATATCATCTGCTCCCGTATAACACACACGTTATACGATCATCGCACAAACAAACATATAGGGGTAAGCTAACCATAAACAATGATATATAAAAGAATTTCGTAAATAAAACATGACAAATAATATTCAATATCTCCCTCAAGTAACACTTCAGCATTATGATCACAATTAATTTGGTTTGGACACACAACCCCAAAATCCAAACAATCCTACCAAACCAAACAGAATATCACATTCCTCTAGAAAACATAGTGATCATAATCAAGCTTTGGTTTTCCACGGCCTTTTACCCCACAACAACATCTAATTTCCTAGAAATAGATGGTTCAATGTGTCGTACTATCACAGCCAGACTATCTCCCTTATTCCTCAAGGAATTATGAGTAAAACCGTCAATGCATCGCACATCGGGCACTATACTCGCAACGATCCGAAACAAGGTGAAACATCTTTCCCCTCCCCACTGCTTCACATAGGCGAGAGGGTACAACACTTTAACCAATCCTCTACCACTGCTTCACACAAGCGAAGAAGACCCCTTCCAACTACTTCACATAGGCGAAAGAGTCTTCACTAGGTCTCTAGGTACGAAAAACCTCAAACAACACTTAATTCCAACAAAAGTCTTCAATCAAGAAATAACACTCCCATCATGCAACCCATGAGAATTACCAATTGCCAACAAAATACACGCCCCCACATCATGCATGGGAAATAAAGTTTCACCAAAACCCATCAACTTACCAAACAATACATTCAAGCAACGAACTCAACGAATGACATTCATTCTAACAACGACATAACATCACACATAAGTAACTATCCTCAAACGACCACTTTAACTCCATAACCATGCATCCAGAACATTACTTGTAACCAAGCAAAAGACATAGCATTGCCTTGCGACTATGGATATTTAACCCACTTAACCATCACATGATATAAGGCACAAAATAAAGCCAAAGAACAAAATCATCCCATCAAAGTTCACCAACACATTAAACATAAGACAACTAGTAAAACCAAATGAAAAGTACCAAACAAAAAGTATGAAAACTAATGAAGCCAAATGAGATTGCACCCAATTGCAAAATGAAAGAAAACATGCTTTTACATGAACTTCCCTTTAAACATGAATAAGAAAAACCAGTAAAACCACCAGCAAATCTAAACTATGGAAACACGTGTGAAAGGCTTTCAACCATACATAAAGAAAACCAAATGGCATGAGAAATAAACTACACAATTTTCACGTCTCTGCACCACCCAAACGTTGCATTTAAAAGCTAAAGAAAACATTACACCTAAACTATATGAACCATGGCCCACGGGAAGTGAAATTGCACCAAAGGAAAAAGAAAGAAAATCACATGCAACCATGGATCCCTCCAAGTAAAATAAATAGCATAAACTTTAACCCAAATTTGCTATGTCTTTACGTGAAAGTGTAAGCAAAGTAAGAAAGAGAAAAGTAATCCCATGATAATTCAATGCACCCAACAACTTAAAGAGAGCAAAACTTTACACGTGGACCCCACCCAAGCACCAACCAACATGCTAAATTTTGAGAGCACTAGAAGCCACCCACGTTTACGTGCAAGAGACAAAAAAAAAAGAGGAAAGAAAATAATCTCATGAACCCACAGTTACGTGTGGTGGTCTACACCCATATTTACTTGAAAGAGAAAAGCTAAGGAAGAAAGAGAAAAGTTCATCCTATGAACCTATCCTCACCCCTGCAATGTGAATAAAGAAAAAGAAAAGTGGCTGTTGCACCAACACAAATAGCTCAAGTACAAACATGCACTGCACCCATATTCAATACTAAATTCATGTTACAATTACAAAGCTTTAATCCCTTAAATGCATGGCTTATCTTATATCTAACAAATGATTCATGAATGATAGAGGTCGTACACCACCAAATTAAAACAGATTAAATGCAATATGTGAAAGTTGAACCAAATCGTCTCCCAACGACCAATGTTCTTGTTAAAATCTTCAATTTCCAGACAAACACAACACTATAACATAGGGGGGTTTGGTAGATTCAATTTCAACACAAAATTACTAAAATCTAATAGTGAAACTTAATTAAACAGAATTCAAATTGTATTGATTCCTTGATTTCACTAAAAATCCACCAATCACATATTACCAAATTACTTGTTCTATTCGGTTTTGCTCTCATGAACCCTAACTTAATCAACTAAGTGAAAATTACCATGGATTCATTATGTCATTAAGCACAACAAAATTCAGGCAGTTAACACCCACAAATTTAAGCAAACTGTGACAAACCTATAAACATTAAGCATGAATACGAGCCATTAATGTGCATAAAACACGAATTTGAGATTAAGCATGCATTAAAAACAAATTTTATCATGAAAACACAAGCTGAACAAGAGTCAAATCCGAACACAACACAAAAACGACCAACAATCTCATGGTTTCATTTCAATTTCTTTAAGGAATCAATACAGAAAAACTTAGCTAGACATGGAAATGGAGCATATAAGCCCTTCAAAACGTGATTTGTAAGACCCGGGAAGAATGAGACTAAAGGGAAACACATGGGAAAAAATTAGTGGCTTGATTAATATCACTACAAGAAAATGTCTTATTAGTAACCAATTTTAGTGACTAAAAGTTGTTAGTCACTATAGTGACCAATTTAGATACCAATTTACAAAATTAAAATTTATTGATTAGTAAAATAGTCACTAATATAAATAAAAAATTATAATTGGTCACTAAATTTGTCACTAATTAATTAGAGACCAATTTAGTAACTAAGTTATTTTGGTAGCCAAAACTTAGGTAGCTAATTTTAGTGACCAATTTTATTTGGTAGCCAAAACTATGGTAGCTAATTTTAAAAACCAATTTAGTGACCAATTATAATTTTTTATTCATAATAGTAACTATTTTAGTAACCAATTTTTTTTTACTTTGTACTTGTATCTAAATTAATAATTATAGTAACTAACAATTTTTTGTTACTAAAATTGGTTACTAATGAAACATTTTCTTGTAGTGTATATTGTTGATTTATTTAATTTAATTAGGTTATTAAATTATGAAATAATTATTATTTGAGTGATTTAAGTTATTGTTTTATTTATTTTATATTTTAATATTATATTTAATGTTGGGGATATGTGTATATAATCAATTGGTGCGTATTATGATAGAAGAAAACATTTGGCTTGGTGGTTAATGTACTTGTTATTGTTCAAAGATATCAGGGTTTGATTCTAGGTAGCATTAAAATGGTTAAATTGTGTTTCTTTTTCTTTCTCATTTAAGTTGTGGGGCCAATGAAACTTTTCCAATTTGCTTCTCTCTCCTCATTTACGTGCATGGCTACTCTCTCCATTTTGGATATAATACATATATATGGTTGTTGTTTTTTTAATCTCTCTGTTACAAAATCCGTTTTTATCTTTTAAAAATCTTTGCTGCGATAAAATAGATTGCCAAGAATATTATATTTATCTTCTAAAATATTAATAGAAAAATATTAGGGATGAAAATAAAAGATAGGATTTTAGGAGAGGGGCTAAAAACACTTTAGGGTTTCTAAAATGTGGGAGAAGAGGTGGATGAGAGGGAGAGAACGAGAGTTGGAGAAACATGGAGAGTGAAAGAGAAGGCTCCGGGAGGAACTCGTAGTGAAGAACCAAGTCCAGGTAGGGGAAGCCAACCTTTCTTTCTTCTCTTGTTTTCTTGTTGTTTAAATGATGTATGAAAATCTGAGGAGTGTGCATGGGTACATGGAACGATAATGGATGTTATTACTGTCATTGTTTTATTTCATTTCCAATGGGTTTCATTCTTATCACTTTGGTTAGATTGGAAGGGTTGACTTGGTGTTTGGTTTCAATTGTTACGTATAACCTTTGGTATGTATTTTTGTTGTGAGTGCAAATTCTTGTTTCTGTTTAATGCATAGCAGTGATTTCTTATTTTTTTCATCTTGGTGTTCAAAATAAGATTTATAGACCGTAATTGTTATCATATGCACGAGTTTTGGGTCTAGCTTTTGTGAAAGTTTAACTAGGTGTAGTGCATGGTGGTATAGGATTGGTATAGAGGTTTAAACATGATAAAGTGGAGGATTTAGTGATATAAATCAAGTGGGTTGCATTGTGTGGCGTGTGGAATTGTTTTCTATTTATCATGTGCATCAGTTTTTTCGTTTCATGGAAGTTTTACCATCATGGGAAGGCCATTTACGTTGCAAGTATTCACAGGTTGACTCATTTTCTTCTTTATTTCTATTCTCTTTCTTCTTTTTCTATCTTTCATACGTAAATGCATAGTGCACGGGTTCCTTAAGACTTTCTCTTTCTTCCTTTATAAGCCTTTAAGTTGCATGGGATGATGGTTTTTTTCCATTCATGGTGCAGGCCGTTCTTTTTCTCATTCTCGTTTTGAAACCACTATCAATTGCTTGGTTCACTTTTTTATCATTTTCCTGCACTGCACATGTTTTGTAAAATGAAGGTTCCTACTTCGTTAACCGTTGGATTGGACTGAAATTTTAACAGTTGATCCTTAACACATAGGTCTTGACTTTGACTGGTCGGATCTTGAATCGGAGCTCTGTAGTGAGAGCAGTTTTTATCGCAAGGTTCATGTAGTTTGGTTGTTGACAGCATTGACCTTTGTTGCTTGTTTGGTGCATAACTTTCTCTATAGTTAATCAATTAAGTTGGTTATTGTTAAATTTGATTCTTGATTGAATCATCTTTAATTTGAATATAAAGACATAATTTTTGGAGTTTTACACAACCTACAATTTTATTTTTAAAATCCCAAATCGTTTGCATAATGTGTTCTTAAGTTGGATTGGATAAAAATTATAAGAATTATTTATTTTCCAAGAGAGAGAGATGTAAGTGAGGATGTTGAGGCATGAAGGTGTGCAAGGTTGTGATTCACGGTAGGAAAGTGACATGAATAAATGGGTTATGTGATTGGTGGTTTTTCTTGGTTTTCATGGATTGCATGGTATGGGGTTTAAGAGGTGATTTGAGGATAATTACTTAAGTATGATGTTATGCATGTGTTAGAATGAATGTCATTAGTGGGGTTCGTTGTCTGAATGTTTTATTTGATAATTTGATAAGTTTATGTTATGAAACTTTAATTCCCATGCATGATGTGGTGGCGTGTATTTTGTTGGCAATATATAAATTATCATGTGTTATATGATGAGAGTGTTTTGCCTTGTTGAGAACTCTTGGTGGAATTAAGTGTTGTGTGAGGTTTTTCGTACCTAGAAACCCAGTGAAGACTCTTTCGCCTATGTGAAGCAGTGGAAATGGGTCTTGTAAGACCCGGGAAAAATTAAGCTAAAGGGAAACACATGGGAGAAATTAATGGCATGATTAATATTATTGATTTATTTAATTTAATTAGGCTATTAAATTATGAAATATGAAATAATTATTATTTGTGTGATTTAAGTTATGCTGGTATTTATAATAATTATTTAAGTGATGTAAGTTATTGTTTTATTTATTCTAAATTTTAATATTATATTTAATGTTACAGATATGTGTATATATTTAAGTGGTGCTAGTTATAATCTAAAGAAGTATTTGGTTCAGTGGTTGGTTGTATGTGTTTGGGTGTGATGAGGTGCATGTTTGAACCTGGCTGCCGGTAGTATGGAGTTTGTTTTATTTTATTTTCTCTTTCTCCTTTATTTTGTTGTGGGGCCCATGAAATATTTCATTAGTTTTCTCTCTCCTCCGTTTTACAGGGTCACGAAATTTATTTGATTTCAGTTAAGCTTGTTACTTCTCTTTCACCATATCTTTCTGTTACTTTTCTTTCACCATATCTTTCATGTATTAGCACACTAATAAAATAAAAACAACCATGTTATTAGTTTTAAATCTCCAAGATTCTTAATTTATGATTTGTAACCACAAAAAACAAGAAATAAAACTTGTTTAATGCTTAGGGTTATAGAGAGGGAGGAGAGACGATTGCTAGGGTAAAAACCCTATAGGTTATAAGTTTTAGGAGGTAGAGAGAGGGGAGCAAGCGGCATAGAGACGTGAAAGAGTTGTTGGTGCAACAGTATTGAAAGAATTAACGAGGTAGGGAAAGCCAACCTTGCTTTATTCTCTTGTTTTCTTTTTGTTTGCTTGATGAATGAAACTTGAAAAATATGCATGTGTAGTGTAGGGGAAGTCGACCTTCTTTCTTTTCTTTTTCTTCGTTTGAAGCGTGTTGCTCTTATTCTTTCTTTTTCCTTCACGCTTTGATTATTTGATGGATAAATCCTTGAAGTGGTGGCTGTCAAATTTTATGGTGCAGTGATTTTTTTTTAGTTTTCCTTTCTTGTTTCCCTTTTGGATATGATGGACTCATGTTTTTGGTTTCCTTTATAAGCCTTTAAGTTGCATGGGATGATGGTTGTTTTCCATTCAAGGTGTAGGTCGTTCTTTTTCTCATTCTCGTTTTGAAACCACCATCAATTGCTTGGTTCACTTTTTTATCAGTTTCTTGCACTGCAGACTTTTCTTAAAATGAAGGTTCCTACTTCGTTAACCATTGGATCGAGCTAAAATTTTAACAGCTGATCCATAACACAGTTCTTGACTTTGACCGGTCGGATCTTGAATCAGAGCTCTGTAGTGAGAGTAGTTTTTATCGCAAGGTTTTTGTAGTTTGGTTGTTGACAACATTGACCTTTGTTGCTTGTTTGGTGCATAACGTGTGTGTTATACGGGAGCAGATGATGTTGCAGATAATCTTGACATGGAGTAGATCGACGAGAGCCTGGGGTGATTTAATAGAATTTTTTGTGCTTAAAGATTTATTTAATTAGGATTTGTGATTATTGGATTTATTGAGTACATAAGGTAAAAATGGCGTAAAAATTTATTTTTGCTGCATAAAATATTATTGGATATTCTAACGTTTGTTGATGCAGCTAAAGTTTAATTTAAGTCATTAAATGTGTGGATTTGAAATATTCAAAGTTACAAAATAAGTCCAAAATCAGAAAATTCTGGAAAACAATAATTCAGGAGCTAAATGCACCCCCAGTTTTTACGTTACACATTCCTCTTACAAGTGGACAACCTAAAAACATGTTCTGCACCCCTGGTTTCTACTAAGTTACACCCCTCCTGGCAATCCTCACCTTTCAAATCAGGCCAACCATATGCTGACATGTGTCATTATCCTTGCAAACACATATGCACCAACGATGCACTACCACGTCATCATGTCCTCCATCTCACCATGAAACCCTAGCCTCCATTTTCATGATATTGTCTCCACCACCGTAGTCCATCATGTAACATCCCTAAGGAATATTACTAATATTTAATATATAAAATAAGAAATAAAAATAAATGTCTCATTTATTATAATACCATTTTCCAAAAACACGGGAAATTTAAAACTTTAATACAATGTAATAAAAACAGGAGTCCATATTTATAAAACTGAAGTAATATTCAAATGGCTCCCAAAAGGGTTACAAAGTTATCTCAAAACCAAAATAATACATATATGCAAAATCCCATGCTATCCCTCGCTCCGAGTCTATGCATCTCCAGGCCCACCTGTCACATCATCTGCTCCCGGATAACGAGTTATCTAATCATCGCCACACACAGATAAAGGGTGAGTTATGCACAATATATAAAACAGATACATGAAATAAATATGTCACCCATCTCAAAATAACATAACTAAAATTTCATGTTTTTCAAATTACCCAACCATGTCCTCATAGTCCTTCATGAGTCATATACATGAACTTGGTCTTGGGACTTCATTGTGCTTCCACGAAACTAACCCATTCGTGGTCCAACCCTATGAGCCTATCCCGCTCATAGTCCTGCCCTATAGACTCTTCGTCTGTAGTAAAACATCCAAGCCTTCTCAACTTGGACCCTAGCACGCACGCAATCACCATACTATGGACTCCCCGCCCAATAGTAGCCGACAGGAACATAACAGCTCATTGCCCATCGCGCGCCCGACACATGTAATCACCATACCAAGGACTCCTCGCCCATTAATAGCCGACAGGAACTCAACCAGTTCCATGCCCATCATGTGTCCAACCATCAAGCACATCCTAGACCCCTATTGGACTTAGTTTGTCAAGCCCAAACACCACACCACATGCATAAACTTCCTATACTTAGAAAAAAAATAGCCAATAACACATTCAAGCACACACAAACATGGTAATCAATAGCATCATCACGTCATCTCGCTTAGGCGAGATCCTCTCGCCCGAGCGAGCCATACCATCGCTCAAAAACAACACGCACCTTGCCTAAATGAGAAGTTGCGCTCAAACATGCACAGGACTCATCGCAACCTCGCTTAAGCGAGACTACGTTTCGCTCAAACCCAGCCTTGGTCGGTTGAGCGAATCCCTCGAGCCTAAACCTTGTATGAACTCCTGCAGCTCTCGCCTAGGTGAGAGGGAGTCGCTTGGGCGAAACTTGTAGAGTTTCACCACTACTCATGCACCAGAGACACCAAAACAATGCCAATTTACGCGCAATCACTTTTCATTCATTCTAATTCATCAACCAAATCATAAAACATAAAGTAAACACGTTTTGATTCTAAAAACACAGGATTTGGCCACAAATCAAAATCACAGTACCAAAAGCCCCATCAGATTCTTATTTCATACCAACAAGGCTTTTCACCCCACATCTCATTCACAATTTCTCAATTTCAGTGCATATCATAACCAATTCACACCACACAAAATCCAATTTAAGAACAAAACTCAGAAACCTAAGCAATATTGAAGTACACAAAATTTCAGCACCCCTAACCTGGACTTCTTGATTCAATTTGGAGAAAAAGAGAATGTTCCCTTGTTGACCACTCTTTTTGCTTCAAACCTCCTCCCAATTCAACCTTCAACTCTCTCCTCTCACCCTCGAAACTCGTGCTCCTCTCAAAAGCCAATTACCAGCACTGTCAAAACCCTTCTTCTCTCCTAAAATTTGGCTTTTATAAGTGCCTTAATAATGGGTTTAAAAACTGAAATGAAAAATAGGCTTAATTATGTTTTTAATTTCCTATTCATTATTAACTATGGTTTTTCAGCCCTTTGGCTGCTCCTTCCTCTGATTTTTACCTTTGCCCTTTCAACTCCACTCCAAGCTAGAATTAGCAAAAATAAAGCCTACTTTATGCCCAACAAGGTTTGAACACGTGACCCTCCACTCATGAGGCCAAAGCACTACCATTATGCCAATTCTTATTTAATGATACACTCCAATCGATGTAAGTTTACAATACCATTTCCATACTCATACATATCATTAAAATCAATAAATAACACATATTTGGCGTACATTGGACTCGAACCCAAGTCCTCTAACACAATCATAGTACTCTCAACAACTTGAGCTAGTACTTTTCCACGTCATATTAAACAATAATGAATGCCATAAAGGCGTTTTCTACCCGCATTTATTAATTAATTAATTATTTAATTAATTAATTTTCGCGGGTCTTACACATCGCGCCACCATCACCACCACTACAACAGTGCAACACACTAGCAGCAACCACCGCGAGTTCCTGTGGTAACCGCGAGCCACCACGATGCAGCCACCACCATCTTTGCGCACCAGATCGGAGAAGAGGAATGATGCAGCATTATATCGCGAACGCACCAGTCCCACCATAAAAAAAAATCAAACCTCGACGTTGAGCCACCATGACGGAACAGCGAGAACATACCAGAATTTGTTGCACCTTCCACCTTCACATTCCTGCACCTAAAAGCCTCCAACTTGCAGACCACCATATTCGCGCGTTCGAGCACCTGTTCGTTTGCATCACAACAGCCAGAACGAACCATGGAAGCGTCAGATGCACCGCGATCCTGAACCAAACACAACGTCTCCATTGTAGTAGCCATCATTGCAGCAGCCTCCTTGAAACCACAACGCACAAACCATGGTGGAGGAAGGAGGAAGGAGGAACAAACCATAATTTTGGAGAGAGTCTCTATGCCACATGTAAGCATCTGATAGGGCAGTCAACTGGTCAAAACTGGTCAAAGCAGTAGTCAACTCTGGTCATATTCGGGTCAAAACTACAAAAATAGTCAAACAAGAGGGGCAAAATTGGAAATTGGACAGAAATTAAGTTGCTAATTAATTAAATAAAGATAAAATAGTTTAGCAACCGAAAAGATAAAGTCCAAGTTCAATTGAAGCCTATATAAAGAGGCCTAAAGGAGTAGAAGGATGCTTAGCAACTCTCTGGTTTTGACAGATATCGTCATCCATCACACATCTCATTCTTCCTTTCCTTTTATTTTCTTTCCTTCATCATATTATCATGTATTTCATCTAAGCCATGGAGGACTAAGCTTTTAGGGTTGATTCCATTGTAATTTCTTAACTACATTCTGAGGTTAGATGAATTAATGTATTTATTCTTTTGATTTTTGTTGAGATTTATATTTCATCTATGTCTTTTATCTCTCAATTATGTGAAAAGTAATGGTTTACATCATAGCTAAACAGGTGTATGCATTTTACACCTAAAGAAGATGCCCAAAGCATTGGACATATCTAAAAATACAAGAATCAAATTGTTAAATCTTTTAATGAGAGAGTCAATGATATTCCATGATAAATTGAGGATAGAATGCAAGGACAAAATAACGATAATTGATAAGCGAAGAACATTCTTTTATCATTCGAATAATGATTTTTCTTTTTGCAAATTTATGAAAAGGAAACCATACTCAACATCAAGATACAATATTTTTGAAAATAGCTTTATGTAATGCTAAACTCAAAGGACCCTCGGATTTATGAGTACCAAAACCAAAAGTAGAGCGGCTTGCAAAAACATGTTATTCTATAAAAGAAACTTCCATCATGTCTTTAGGATAGGAGTTTCTTGTATGTCAGTATTAGGAAAGAAATTATGGTCCAAATAGATTGAAAGAAGGAAGACAAAGGATTGTCTTTTGAGAAAACCTTCTTGGGAAGATGATCTCTCGTGGTGAGCAAAATAGGATATAGTTGTTCTCGTTTTTATATTTATAGAAGAATGTCTTAGCCTAGTATCACAGGTAATAATAGAGTTAAGTCTCTCTTGAAGAGATACTAAAGAGTGATCTCTAGAAAGGCTAGATAAGATTAGTGCAAAAGATAATAGAAGTATTAGATGACCCCTCATGCTAAGTTGTCTATTCGATAACTTACTAGATAGTTAATTAGACGAACTATTCATTAGAAGCTATAGTGTCAAGCTCACTATGCATTAGACAACCAAAGAAATTAGACACCTTATGCATTATACGATCATTGCATTAAACACAGACATGGAAGGATCATTAAACCTTACATTACCTTTTACTGTAAATTGTTTTATTTTGCTGAGTTGTTATTTATGCTTGTTTAGTTTGAACCAAAACTTCTTTAAACCTCAAACACTCCATCATTCTTCTCACGCTTCTATGAAACTCACTCAAACAAAACCTAAATTTGTCCCTGCAAAACCATTTTGCATTTCTCTCTTAAATGGGCTTCATTGGTTCATCGATTTCTCTAAAGTCTCTATTTCTTCTTACGTATGACAAACACCTCAACCATGACCAGTGCATACAAGAAGAGTGGGCCTAGTCTCTAATAGAATAAGATATTTTGGTCCTTGTATAAAGGGTCAAGTAGTATAGAGTTTTTATTTGGGTCATAGTTTGGGTTTGGGCCTAATAATGTAGTTTAGGTTAATAGGAGCTAGGCTTTGGTTTAGGACCTTAAATAAAATGCATGGAAATAGGGTTTCCTAACTCTAGAAGGTGTAAACATGGAGAGCAAGATTCTCCTTTGTGTGCACCATGGTGTAAGAAGTATGAGTACTTAGGAGGCAAGTCACACCTTAAGCATGTCTCACTTGGCTCTAATATTCAAACTCTAGAATTCAAATTTTGGCTCTCCTTTTAGAGCCTAGTCTAGGGTTTCTTGGCTTATAAATAAAGGCCTTCACAATTGTAATTCTCAACTTGAATTTAAGTAATGAAGTGTTGCCAAATTGCCTCTTCAACATTTGTTTTGAGCTCACCTTAGAGTAGAGTTCACTCTTCAATACTCTAGCTTTCTTCCCTAGGAGTTGGATTCACCTTTCTTAGGTTTTCTTTGCCATAGCCAAACAAAACACCTATTCTCTACTCAATTCCATTGCTCTCGCATCAACATTCAATCATGACGACTCCATCAATCATTCAAGACTTCAAAGACCTAGAAGGAAGGCCATCATTTGCCATCTATAGCCTTGGTTTCTCACGGTCTACAACTCTTCATTGTCTTCTTGCTTGGTTTAAATTCACTTGTTAATCTTGAACCTTCAGTTATGTGCTTTAAGTGCTTTATTTTGTGTTCTACTGATTACTTTTGATTTTTCTTCGAGTATTTGTTGTTTTTGTTTGGTTAAGTTGCTTTGTTATTGAGTCATTTGGATTTTAAGATCCATATGTTTGTTTAGAAGTCACGTTTAGTCCTTTCATGTTCTAAATTCTATGTTTACCCATTTATTTATTTTTTAAATTTTGTGTTTGCATGCCTTGGTGTTATGCGCATCATATATGAACCTTTGAGTGCATTTTCTTTTCAATCTTTAGTTCTTAAATTTTTTTAGATCATAAAAATGTTCTTAGAGTTAGGATTCTATGATGTTTTCTTTAAGTTTGTAATCTACACTTTGATTCTACTACGTTTCTTTTTTCAAGATCTTTTTATTTTTCACTATTTTTTATTCAAGTAAATTGATATGTTGGAATGAATGTGGTAGTGATTTGTTTATGCTGAATATGTTGTTGTAAAAGAGTTGAAAAATAGTAAAAAAAAGACAAAGGAAAAGAAGAAAAAGAATTGAACAAAAAAGCAAAAAAAAAATTACAAAATATGTAAATTAGAGTTATTACTACTATTTGAAATTGTGAGGTTTTTCTTGTTGTGAATTTTACAATTTCATTTCTGAATTTTCCAGCACTTGTTATCTTGGTTATGAAATTATTTGAGTGACATTATGCACCAGTAACAAACGGCCTTTTAGAAGTAAGAAGCCTTCATCTTCATTGTAGTTAGTTTTTGGTCTTTGTAATCCATTTTATGCATTTCCTTAGGATTTTTTTTAGTTATATCCTAAACTTTCTTGATTGTCATTTTCTTGTTATTCATTGATTATATCTCTACTTAATCTACTTTGAGTTTAGAAACTTCAATTTTGTGCTTTTCATGCTTTATTTTCATGGCCTGTTTTGGTTTGGTTATCATCTTTGGTATAGTTTCCTATTTTGAAGGTGTGCTAACTTTCCTAAGGTAGCATCTAGGAACTTGAGTACCAAGCTTTGATAGAGACTCCTCTTTAGTGATATCAATAAGTGGACGTGCAAGACAGCTAAATGTGAGAAAAGCCAAAAGAAAAAGAAAGAGAAAAGGAGGGGAGTGAAACACTTGAAGACATTTAATTTTTTTTTTGCAATTCACTTGTGATTGTATTTCATTTTAGTTCTATTTGTTCTAAGTTTTTAATTATTGTAATTTGGCCTACTTAAGTGTTATGGGGGAGCCTTAGGTGTTTTCTCATCTCTTAATTAAAACCTTAATCAAATAGTAAAGTGTTTTAAGACGATGAGTGTGTCTTGTACCAACAAGCCTCACCTTAGGGCCACTGAGTATAGAAGTTTAATTCCATGCTTTGCTTACTTCTTTTTTTGTCACTTTGTAGGTTAGTATGTTTCATCTTAGTCTTTATTTAACTCCATCTAAGAAGTCGTGTGCAAAAAACATTGAGTTCCTTCGACTACGAAAGACTTAGTACTTAAGCAATCCAAGTGATTCACCTCTTTCCTAGAAGAGAACTCAATAGGCTTGCTATCTACTTCCTCTTTTGAATTTCTTTTAAAGACCAAAGTTTTTAATTTTAGAAAATCAAAAAAAGAATAAAGATTTCTAGGAATCCTTCTTACCCAAGGTGGTAGTCATTCCAGTAAAGGAGAAAAGATTTTAAACCAAATTGTACAAGTCACTAAAACTTTGTAGGAAGCAAAGAGCTATTTTAAAAGAAAAAGAGAAAATTGAAAGAGAAGCCCATCTTGCTATCTGTGAGGAGGAGCTAAAAATTATAAAACAAAAATGAAGAGAGATTACAAGAAAGAATGAAGAGTAGAAGCCACTATAGAAGCTCCAAGACTCCCACACTTGTCACACACTATGAGGAGGATAGTAGACTAGTGGATAACTTTTGTCAACCTCCTCCTCCACGACCTAGAAGAAATAGAAGAGAACATGTCCCTAGGGAACCAAGAGAACATGGAGTAGACCTCCCTCACTTCTATTGGACAGAAAGATGTACAAACATACCTTGACAAGGAGACGAAGGTGGAACAACTTTTTTCTTGCAACCAAGTAAGTGAGGAAAGGAAGGTACCTCTAGCTACCCTCAGTTTCCAAGGAAATTTTATGTACTGGTGGACAACCCTAGAAAGGGATAAGACAATAAACAATGCTCCTCAAGTCTAATATTGGAATGACCTTAATAGTGCCCCTAGAATGAGGCATGTTCTCTCCTACTACCATAAAGAGCTTGTGGATAAGCTCCAAATACTCCATCAAAATAACTTGAGAGTAGAAGATAAAGGTGAGGATACCTACTATTTTGATGGAAACCTTCTTATGATTAAAAAGATTCTCAGTAATCAACTTAGTCTACAACAAATGTCATAAAGAGAGAACATCTTTCATACAAGATGTAAAGTTTAAGAAAACACGTTGATGGGTAATTATTTTCCCATTATTCCATTGACTCTTTGTGTTCTTCTTGATGGATGTTTGGTGCTTAATTGTCTATCTTTAGTGTTTTTTTATCAATTAGGCTTCATTGGGCCACTATTCCGAATTTTGATTAACTTGGCGTTAATTGGTCCAACTTTTGTTTCTAATTATTTTTAGGTATTTTGTGAAGCAATTTTGGATCTTGGATGCTAATCATAAGGTGAAGACAGAGTTTCAACATCATTTCCACATCATTTTCACGTCAACACCATTTCAATTAGCCTGTCCACATCATTGGGCCAACATTTTCATCCCATAGTAGCATTTTTGTAATTTTGCAACCCATAATGGCATTTTTGTAAATATATGGATCTGTGGTGATGTGACCACGAGTTAGAGGAGGGTTTGGGGTTCTTGGACATCCATCTTCTTCCCCTATTCTATTTTAGGAGAGCATCCACTTGGGGGTTTTCGTTTTCCTCTCATTTTTCACACGTTTTGGAGCGTTTTTGACCATTTTGCGCACTTTTTCAATCCGTTTTCTTCAATGTATTTTCGTTTACCTTTGCTTTGTAATTTCAATTCCATGGTTTTCTGATCTAGTGTATTGACTACTTAAAGGAGATGCAATTATGCTTTGAGGTTTTGTTTTGCATTTGTTGTTTTTGCTCTCTTCATCTTTATTCTGTTATGAATGGATAATCTTACTCTGTTAATGCTTAATTTACAAATTGGGTAATGTGTTCTTGGTTGAGTTCGTTCATGCTTAATGAGTTAGCTTGGTTGTCACAGATAAATAGATGTATGCATTGCTTAATTGCATATTGAAACACGTTTTTGACATTCGCTTAGTAGGTTTTGAAAAAGTGGATTGAGTGAGACTAGAACCCTAATTTCGTGACACATGATAAGTGAAATTGCATTCAATTTCAAAGAAGTCAATGTTATTTTTAATCTATTTTATTAAAATTTTCATAACCGTTTTTCATAATTCTAGAAGAGGGCGTAGACTAACAAGAGCCCAATAAGCTTAATGGGCTTCACATTCTATTCTCTTGCACTAAAGAAGATATCAAAATATGATGGGGTTCATGTAAAATCAATAGTATAGTCTTTTCTTTGAGGCCAAATATTAGGCCTTACTTTACAAAATAATTGGCCAAAGGACATTGTTTCTAGCTTCCAAATTGGGCCAATTCAAGCTCACTTTGTAAGCTTGGCTGAGAAGCTTCTTAGAGCATCTTTTCTCATTTTGCACATGGTGGAAAGCATGGAAGGCATGACTTGCCACTATGCACATGATCCATGACTCACGGATCTAGGAGGCTTGCGTCTTGCCCAAGCCATGCGTTTGTATTTCATTTCCACACCCATTTGCATTGAATTTGAGAGCCTCCTAAGCTTGTGTAAAGTTTACTTTTATTTTTAATGTTAAATGCCTTGATGTTGAGAGCACTCCATACAATTGCCTTATTGAGAGTCATGCTAGCTAGGAATCTCCTTAGATCTCCTCTAATCTCCTTCCTAAAGGATAGCTTTTATTTCCTATAACTTCATCCCCACCAAACCATTCCATTGCTCAAAGGCCTTCAACCTTGCTTCCACTCCAAGTTTTGTTGCACTTAGGAAGCTCCTCCTCTCCCAGTCCGTTTAAGGAGCTCCACCACACAACATAAATATGCATTCCTAGTCTCATAACCTATTTGAGACTAGCACATCAAATCACATTGCACACATACTCGACCATGGCCTTAAGGATGTCATATGTTTCCATGAACCTTCCCGCTCATGGTCCAACCTCTACGAACCTTCCCATTCGTAGTCCAACCTCTACGAACCTCCTCGCTCGTAGTCCAACACGCATGAACACATCCAATTACGAACCTCCTTTCTCGTAAAACCCTTAAGTGTAAGCACGAAACATACATACCTCCCCGCTCATATCCCCACACTAAAGTATCACCAATATGAACCTCATCGTCCGTATTAATCACGCGTTCAAACTGAATTACGAACCTCCCCGTTCGTAATACATGCAAGCATATCCAAGACCCAAGGCCATCATCAAAAGGCATTCAAAACATTTAAAATCTGCAACCAGCCCCTAGAGCATTGCCTAGCGCAGCCTAAATGCCACTACGTGATGTCGTGTTATAGACTACCTAGCAGTTCCATAGTGTCGTTGGGCGCCACACCCTCCAAGGATCTCCCTAGTTCACCTATCGTCTAGCAGTCTAATTTGTACCACTAGGCGCTGCACTAGTAGTGTGAAAACTTCTGGTTTTTTCACCCCTAACGCAGGTTTTAACACACCAATCACTCCAGACACACATCCAGAATACCAAATGCATGTTTACATAATTCCACATGCCTTCACTAGACTCTCTCTTCATTCATTTTTCACCCTTAAAAGTAATTAAATAAATAAATAAAACAAAAATTAAAAGGGTTAATGGTCATTCAAGTGCCATTACTTTGAGTTCTTGCACCATAATTGCCTAACCTCTACCTCTCTGACTTTTCTGAAGGTTGCTAGGGTTTCTATAGAGCTGTCAAAACGTATAATCCGACTCGATCCGGCTCGACCCACCACGGGTTGATCTCTTAGTGAGCCAACCCAACCCGACTCACTTATTAACGAGCCAAAAAAAATCAAATTCGGCCCAGCCCAATGACATTCCCTTCAACCTGACTTATTTATTGCATTTTAATTTGTCAAGAACTATGAAAAGGATAGGAAGAGACATGTTGTCAACACCATATGTTGCCTTGCTCAACAAAGTATTATGTGTGTATGTCAAAATGTTCAAAATCAAAGGAACAAATTTAGTAATAAAAGATAATTCCTACCTAGAACATCTTATACTTTCTATAAGTGATATTAAGCAAGTGAGGTTGAAGCTACCCATACAATTGACAATTGTTGAACCACTAAATCTAGAGAAAATCATGTTTCATAAAATGGGAAACTTAAACTCCTGTTCATATTGTTGATTATGAATGTTTTGAAATTATCAAAGAACACGTGAGGAACATTTAATAAAAATATCAGTATAACATTTATATACAAATTAAATTAGGTCTCAATTTGGAGAAGAACATAATTGCTCCATTTTTAAAAAATTGGACTAAATTAAACAAAAATAACAAATATAGGAATAAAATTGAATGTAAAACATTGATCTTAACATGTGGTATTGACCTTGACATGTGTAACGATGATAACTTAACATGTGGACATTTTTTTAAAATCAAATAAAATTCAAAAAATTACCAAAAACCCTACGAATTGACACATGACAAACATTGTTCACTATCCGTTAATTATTTGAACAATATTAACAAAAGGGACCAAATTGAACAAAATTGACAAAAATTGAAACCAAATTGAAGAATAAAATATATGAGAAATAAATTGAATAAACTCAAAGAAAGACAATAATATTATAGCCATTGAAAAATTCAACTATTTATATTTGTTATTGTTTCTTTTTTATCATTTATTGTTTTCAAACCCTACTTCTTTACTATTTATATTTCTAGCATTTTACTGCATATCTTAATAAGTACTATTTTAAGTGAAATCATAAATTAAATTCATGTTAAGATGATTAAGGTTAGTTTAACCTTATTATACATTTACTTGTTCACTCTTTATGTAGTAGTGTTGATTTTTTTTTTCCTTCTCATATGGTTTGGTTATAGTAATTGAGAGATTGTGATTGTATATATATGACATTGGTCTTATACATATAAGGTATTTGACACCACTTCTAACAAAAAACGTTAAGACAATGAAGTTATTAGTTTTTCATCTTATATAATGTTTAACTTTGTCTTTCTTATCTAATGTGAAACTTTGACTCACACTTAGATAAGTAATACATTAAAGAAATTACATTTATTTAATTGCATATGCGATAACAATCATTGATATACATCATTACTATTGTTGGTAATGTATATATCCTTACTGTTGTTGTTAATATATATCGTTACTTGACATGTTTGAGAGCATATGTGTAAAAAGTCTAATTGTTAAGTTTTAAAATTAACAAAGATGTTGACGGTGGATTTGTGGATGACACTTATTTTAAGAAAGTTGTTGAAAGTTTGTTGTACCTTATAATTATAAGACTTAATATAGTGTTTAGTGTGAATATACATTAGAAATAACTCAATTGTGTTTACAAGCTCTAAAAAGAATATTAGCGTACTTTCTTAAAGGAACTAACAACTTAAGATCTTTTATAACAAAGGAAGATAAAAAAAACTTGTTTTCTTCTATAAATTTTTGATTATGCAGGGGTGAAGAATATTACATTTACTTATGTTTTCTCATTGAACTCGGGAGTAGTGTCACAGGTGTCTAAAAAACAACCAATTGTTGTTCTTTCAACTATTAAAACAAAGTTTATTGATTTTATTTGTGCTTGTTGTGAGAAAAGTTTTAATAAACTTAAGTCATATTCAATATAACATGATCATCATGTGATAATAAGTCAACCAAATCTAGCCATACACCTAAGAATCAAATATGTTAGAGTGCGCTCTATTTTTTAACAGACTTTCAAAGATAGTTAATTTAGTGCATTGTAGAACACATGCATGATTAAACTATAGATTTGATTATTAAAGTCATTTCAATTTCAATGAAGTAAATTAAGTGTATATTGTAGTTATTACAATAGAAAGAATAAATTGTTGTTATTATTATTAGAAGATGAAAAGTTTCTTTTTTATGTTACAAATGGATAGAATAAATTGTTATCAATATTGTTATAGATATGAAGATGAAATGATATATGTTGTTCCATATTTGAAGGCTATACACCAGTCGTATTGATCCAGTAAAATTATCAATCAATTTGTTAGTTACCTAGATTATTTCTTTAGTTTTCTTTCAATAGCTGTGTAACGCTCCAAAATCATATTTAATTTTAGGACAAGAATTTACAATCTTACAGAAAAACAAGAAATCAAGTTAAAAGTATCACAACCACATGATTCATATTATTTATATTCAATAATTTTCTATACACCTTATTTATCTTTGACATTTAATAATATAATAGTCAAATGTTAAAATAGTATAAAAAAAATGTATAATAATGTAATAAAATAACTTTTATTATTGTAAAAATATAATATAATAAAAAAAAATTAAGATAACTCAGGTCTTAATTATTTTTTAACAATTTCAAGACTCGATTAATTAAATAAAGAAGGATTAATTTATTTATTTATTTTATCAACCATAATTTATATAGAAGTTTGTTTGGAATAATCCAAGTATGAGTCTAAGTCTCATCTAGTAGAAAAGACAAAATTAAACACCATAAAAGAATAAAAATCCATAACCTCATCACCTTAAGGTTTTGAGTTAAAAGTGGTGTCAAATATTTTATGTGTAAAATCAATATATATATATATATATATATATATATATATATATATATATATATATAACCACAATCTCTTAATGATTATAATCTATTTGAAAAAAAATAAACTTAACCGTGATATCAGAATCAGGTTCGAAGTGATTGATAATATAATCGTAACAAAAAAGGTCATATGAAAAAATATAAACCCAACAGTGGTCAGGTTCGAGGTGATTGACAATATAACCATAACAAAAAGAGTTACCATATGTTGATGGTTCGAATGATTTACAACATAATCATAACAAAACAGAAAAAGTCACCATACACCTAAAGAGAAATATATCATATAAAAAGGAAAAAAAAAATTATAAGCCATATGAAAAAGATATAAACCCAACAAGGTTAAATGTAATTTTTTTTTTTCTAAAGTAGATCAAATATAAATTAATTTTACTTTACGTAGAAACTAATTTTATTTTGTTTTATATTTTAAAAAGAGAAAAGGAAGAAAAAAGTTGCACACCTACCTACTATTAAAATCTATGATCGGATTGCGTTTGAGCTTACGTAACTATGATTTTAATTTTTATTTTTTTTTATAATTTTTATAAGGAAATAATAAAGGAACACTTCAACGCAGAGTGTGTGAGGTGGAAATGAAAGCAAAATTTTAAATAAAAAAGAGTAAAGATTATTATGTTTTGGTTACAATAAATAGAAAAGACAAGAAATTAGGTGCAGGTGTCAGGCGCAAGGTTTCTTAGTTTACAGTTGTACATATGACTTTCCTGAGTGGCAATTGTGAGTGGGCCCGTTGCTGAGTTTTCTTCTTCGTAATTTCATAAGACAGCTAAACAACTACCGTTTCTTTAATCATTTGAATGTAATTTTTTTAATATAGATCTCCTCTACTATTATTATATTATTATTATTTTCATAAGTAAGATTCTTTTAAAAATTATTTTTAATACAAATTAAAAAATTAGAATAAAATTATTTAATATACATTGTGACAGAAGAATCTAACACGTGATATACAAGAGTACATATAAGATTTTAACAATTTTAATTAATTTTCTTAAAATATGTAACAATAATAATAAGAATAATTAATATTATTTTATATACTATTATTAATTTTTTTTCAAATAATTCAATATATCTTTATATATTTATACATACATTTATATTATATTTTTCAATATTTTTGAATAGAATAAATTATTTTATTTATATAATAAACAATAGATTTTAAAAGAGCTTTAAGCATATTCAAAGTTTGATTATGTATATTTAGAAAGAGTTTTATGATAAAAAATTTTTACCACAAATGCAATGTTTCATAAAATAATAATTTTTTTTTATAAAACTCGTTAGACATATATAAAGACATTTTAATTAGACCGAAATATCAGAGTACACAGATTATTTGCTGAAAATATTGTTAAAAGAATAATGATGAAAAATGTAGAGATCAAAATCAAAATTATTTGAAAAATAATAACAACTTTAAATATGGGAAGTTTATAATTGAAAAAAAAATAAAAAACAATCTTACACGGCATAATATCATAATGAACTTTATTTTTTAATTTCTTTCATAAAAACAGGAGAACACTTTGACTATTTCTTTACATATTCAAGCATTCTCCATATCTTTCTAAAATATCATGAAACAATTTACGAAACAGAAAAAACCTTAACCAAACAAAATATCATTTAATCTATATTATAATTATAATTTTTTTGGTATTAATAATAATATTTGTAAAACTATATTCTCCATATTTTTCTGAGTACTTCACCAAACTTTTTACAAATTATATTGCTACATCAATACAATCAATACCACGTAACGTTTGCTAATAACTAAAACCAAATAATCACCACTATTAAAATCTTAAAATTATTGATTACATGAACAATATAATGATTGAGCTTCACTTGTTAAAATAAAGTTTTTCTTATACGTGAAACTTGGAATTAGTTGCACATACACCACTCAATGATTTTCCTAATATGTCTTTAACTAAGATTTGATAATCAAACCTTTCACATCAACTATTTACAACTATCCAAAATAATACCCTTTGGCTTTAGCGGAAGATTGTCAATATCGCAAAAGGCCAAATGTACAATTATGCTGTATTATATGTAATAATTTTGTTCACACCTTACAATTTACCTTTAATATTTGACACCCATTAACATATTCTTATCGTATTGTTAATATTAAGACCGTGACTTTCTAAAATTAAATATACATTTTTAAAATACTAATAACAATATGTATTAATATTTATAAGATGAAATATAAACTACTAAATAAAAACACCAACTAGCAGAAATAGAAGTAATAGTTATAATATACAAGATATAAAAATCAGTTGTAGTATAATAAGAATATAATAGTATAAAATAATATGTGTTAAATATGTTTTTTATCCCTTAACTTTGAGTGAAAATTGAAATTAGCCTCTTTTCAAAATTTTGGCCCAATTTAGTCCTTTAACTTTAAAAATATGTGAATGTAGTCTTTTTAACCAAATTTTGTTAAGTTTATTTTACATTTCAAATGTGTTTCATAATAGTTCATTAGTTAACATTGAAGCGGAAATATGTCAGACGGTGTAAACAACTAAAATATTACCATGAACGCATTTGAAACGTTAAATAATCTTAACAAAAATTCATTAAAAAGACTGAATCACGCATTTATAAAGTTTGAAGACTAAATTCAACCAAAGTTTCACAGAATGACCTATTAAAATTTTCACTGAAAATTAAAAAACCAAAACAAAATTTAACCCAAATAATATTATAGAAGAAAGATAAACTTAATAAAAACAACATAATAATTTTTATCATAATTAATAGTAATATTTTAAAAATATAAATTATCTTGAATGAATTCATCTCAACATATTCCAATTTTTTTGGGCTCACATAAAGATAAAACTAAATTAGAATAGAAGCCAATTTTGAGAATGAGTTGTGAATAAAGATAAAACTAAATTAGAATAGAAGCTAATTTTGAGAATGTGTTAGATAAAGGAAAGAGAATCCAAAATGGAATTGGATTGCAGTTTGAGTTTGGTTTTAATGCATTCTGAATATATAGATACACATAACCTTCAACGCCAAGTGTATGAGATAGAGCTGAAAACAAAATTAAAGAAAAAGAATTTTTAGGGTACATTAAATGTAGAACGTGGAGGTGTCGGGCATAAGGACTCCGCTACAAATGGAAGTTTTAGCCGGGTCGGCACTACAAGAATGTATGTTATTTTCGTCGGCCAAAAACGGACGTTGGTACTGTAAAACCGACAAAAAAAGGACAAAGACGTTGGTCCAGCGACGGCAACATGGACCACGCCAATTTCCTGGATGCAAAGCTCGTTTGCGTCGGCTAAACAGATTCGCACATTTGCTGCTTATTTATCGTCGGCTTAACCCACGAAAACGCATAAAATATATAATAATAATTTTGTATGCGTGGGTCAAGCCCACGCACACCTGAAATATTTTCTGACTTTTGCGTGGGTTAAGCCCACAAATGACTGAAAATTAATGGCTGAAACAAGGATTTGCGTGGGTTTAGCCGACGCAAACAATTTATGCTTTAATCGTTGGCGTCAGCCTTGCGAGGGCTTGGCTCACGTAAATACCTGCAAAATAAGTTATGACCCAGCTGGGCGGTGGTGATGAACCATCACGCAACAAAAAAGTGCACTGAAGAGTAGGCCAATGAACAACAAAACACAATGGAACAAGCAATAAAACGCCATATCTAAGCTAAGACGAAGATGGCATCAAACGAAGCATACATGCAATGCAGGGTGATAAAGAAAAACTGCAACACTAAGTCTAAAGAACTAATTTCAGCAACAAAAGACCAAACAAAACATATTCATTACCCCTAAGTTCCATACAAGCAACAAAACAGAAGAAGAGAAAATTACTTATATGAAAAAAAATCTCTAATAGGGAGTGGACACGGTTCCTTGAAGTTGAGAGAGTGATGCAACAGCAAACCCAAGTGGTGATGTTCAAAAATCAAACTGAGGGCGTGGCTGATGAGTGGCTGGTGGTGTTTGATTAAAACATAAACAAATATGAGTTCATCAATGAATGGAAACATTTCACTCATTAGTTTTGTTCACCCTAAGTGGTGGTCCTTCTACTTGAACCAAAAATTACTAATAAAGACCCCAAATTCATATTCAAAGATCATCAAACCTCACACTTGATTTGATTTCGTGGTTGAAACTATGACTAATGATTATGTAATAATTCAACAAAATTTGAAGCTAACAATGAAGACTTTCAAATATAGAAAAAAAAGAGTTGGGAGAAATCCTAAGCCAAATAACCAAGTTCTTGTGAGAGTGAAAAGAAGCAGAAGTTTGCAGATAGATAAGGAAAACACTTACTCTTTGGCACATCAAAATCAATTTTGATCTTGGTTTCCTTCGTACAACAACCTAGTCTTTTTCTTAGAACCACCGACATCCTTTTCTCTATGTGCCTCTCCAAGGTTGTTTCAGAAACTATCAATGTCAACTCCTAATCATTTCCAGTTCTACATCTAAAAAAAGTACCCAAAAAACCAATATGAGGTTAAATTGCAATCCTAAAACAAAATAATAGGAAACAATACCACAATACCTACACTCCATCATAACATCAGAACATCAATCTCATTTAAATCTCAAACCAAAGAACAACTCAAAATGCACATATAGGTTATATAATTTTCAAATAAGAACTACTCAAATGTACGCTCCAATTTTGTCTTCACAGTTCACAATAATATCCAATCAAACTTCAATTAATTCCTAAATGAAATCCAATCGAGAAAACAGAGAAAGAAGGGAAAAGTTAAAATATCTCAACGACGCTAACAATGGGGCTTAAAGCCACGAACTCCAAACGATTATGGGGATGCACTACAACAACGACTTCAATAGCTATCGTGACCGCTAAGAGCGAATGCGGATTTCAATGAGAACATGAACCCTAGTTGTACAAAGAAGCTCCAACAGAACCCATTACAACGCACATGCTTCCAATTGGGTGCGAACGAAAACCCTAAATTGCGCCTCTGAAAAAACTCTTCGTTGCAGAAAAGAGAGTTTTTGTGTTGTGCTGCTGACGAGAAGCTACAGGGTGAAAGAAGCTCGTTGTTGTGCCCTTTCTCGCTCAAGCCTCCACGCTCGTCACCATAGTCATCTCGCCGGAGCAGCACACGATGTTGCAGAACCACGCCTCGTCGTAGTAGGTGACATTATCGAAGAAGTTGGAGCGTCATTGCAGCAGGTGGCATTGCAGTTTCGCTCGCCCACTCGCCTCATTGAGTTTCACCTACTCGTGGAAGAAATCCCTTACCAAGGAAGGAGGGAAAAGTGGAACCCACTCGAGGAAAGACGAAGGGTATGAAAAGCTAAAGGGGGAAAAAAGTGGAATTTGATGGTTTCCCCAATACTTTAACTTAAAATTTAATTTATTTTATCTCAGCAATTTATGGGTGGGCCAGCCGATGCAAATAATTTAAATTGTTATGCGTAGGTCCTCCGATGTCAGCTATTTGGTATGTATGCGTCGGTCGAACCGACGAAAAATTTAACTTTATACTTTTTTACATTTTCACAAAATAGAGAATTTTTATTTTTAAATATTGTTTTGTTAACGTTGATTTTGCGTGAATCTGACCGACGTAATTTGCGTCGCACACCAGTCCAACGCCATAATTTGGAAGCCAATGCCATAATTTGGAAGCTAAAAGAGTGCATTCTTGTAGTGCAGATTTAAACTTAACTAACTTATTTTAAAGAATTTTCCATGTGCTGGAATAGAAAGCAAAAATTATAACTAAAAAGAAACTAGGCGAGAGTGTTGATCGGATAGAATGCCAATGAAAAGGGATAAGACATAATGGCCATCAGCTACCATCGTACATTCCTCCACATCATTTCAATGTGATCAGATAGACCAGTCCACCACCTACTTCCAATTATTTAAACATATTTTTTTTATATTCTTTTAATCAAATTTTTAATAATTTTTATATTCACGATTAATTAAAAATGGAATATGACTATTTAATCTACATTTTGATACAGTAGAATGTGAATGCAATTTCAACAATTTTAGTCATGAATCACTTTTATTGACTAAAAGGATTAGTATTATTCTTTGTTATATACTAGTTTTGATACTCGTGCGGGGCTTTGAAGTTTGGTAAAAAAAGAAAATACCTGTATTAATTAGTATATTGGAATGATGTAACTTGTTTTAACTAATGAGAGATGAAAATCATAAAAAAAATTAAAACATACCTTGTATTATATCATGTAGTTTCCAATCTTATTATAGCTAAAATTTTGCATCCACAAATTAGTCATGCATACATAATTTATAATTGTGAAGGATGATTATTCTATGAACATAATATAATGTACCAATAATATTTTTAGTTCTAATACTTTTAGAATTTGAAACCAATTAATATATTCGTAAAAAAATGTAAATTTATGGAAAATTTATAAATATTTTCACTGTTTTTGTCTTTTAATAGAAAATCCTACAAGTTTAAATTAAAATTTAAAACATAAATAACTTCATTGAATAAACCATAATCAATATTGTATATAATATTTTTAAAATGACATAATATATTAATAATAAAGTATCAAATATAAAAAATATATTTACAATTATCTTACCATGTTATTCAATTAAGTATTAATACTGGTTCATAGTAAAGTTTAGTTAAGTTAAACATGATCATTTTGAAAGGCAATATTTTTGCGTTGAGGCAAAATTTTACTAAATATAAAACTTTAATGATGTTCAATCCAGAAAAGTGATGCTTAATCTGATATTATTCAAAATGGGGCCTTTTAAAAATTATACTTTGCTGCTTCAATTATTAGATTTGCATGTGTGGTGTATGAAATTGGCTCCTAATAAAAAATACAAAATACTAATAAAGTTATAAATAATATGAAAAAATAAATAAGAATAAGCAATATTAGTCATAATAAAATAATCAATTTCTCCTTATTTGATGTTAGGACTTATAAATAATAAAGGGTTAAATACGTTTTTGTCTTTTAACTTTTAATGAAAATTGGAATTAGTCCATTTTTGAAATTTTAGCTTAATTTAATTCTTTAACTTTAAAAATGCATGGATTTACATTTTTTAATCAAATTTTCTTAAGATTATTTGATGTTTCAAATGTGTTTCATGATAGTACTTGAGTTGTTTACATCATTTGACACATTTTTATTTCAATATTAGTAAGAAATTATCATAAAACATATTTGAAATATCAAATAAATTTAATAAAATTTAGTTAAAATGACTTGAAGACTTTCTAAAGTTAAAGGGATTAATTTAAATTTTCTTCATTGAGTATAGGAGCCACGAATGACGTGTGGATTAGGCAGAGAGATGGCTACAATTTGGGAGAATAGAAATTGGATAAAAGGTGGGTTATGACGTGTATGGTGTTGGAGGTGTCATGTATGAATTTCCTTTAGGATGATTTGAAAAGTATTAATTTTTTTTTTCTATTTTGATGTAAATTTGTAGCAGTGATACAGGACTATGAAGTTTTTGTTTTTCTATCCACCATTTGCATAATTTATAGATGTATTTGGGAAATGGCTAAAATGTCTTAAAAAAGACTTTGTACGAATATTAATTTGAAGACGTTTCGATTTATTGAAGACTTTTTGGTATATATGATTATGGAGGTGTCATGTATGGTTGAAAAGTAATAATTTCTTTTAATTTGTATGTAAATTTTTGTGGTGGTGATACATGACTAAAATTCTCATTGTGTTGCTACATTTGTATAAATATTAATATCAATATGCGTATTTTCGAAATGGTTAAATGTGTTAAGAAAATGTATGATTATTTGTAGAACATTAATATCATAATTATATGTTAATGAATGGTTAAACTATATTAATAACACTATAAAATGACTCATCAAAGATTAAGATGATATGGATAAAAATAATAATTCATTTGTAAAATTCGAAACTATAAGACAATAAGCTAATAATTACCGAATTTATTAGTTGAATTTATTACCGAAACTATATGCGCATGAAACAAAGATCACGTTAACAAGTTTGGATGGATATAACCATAGTCCAAGCCAAAATTATCATTATTTTATTTATTTTCATCACTGCCATGTGACGTATGAAACAATATCATTTGTATCATTTTTTACATCAATTGTCTTATGTCTAACGTGAAAGATAATATTTGCATAAAGGAACATCAAATCCAATGTACATATCGTATTTTATATTTGATTAATTCAACTAACAAAAAATTTAGAAAACTTTGCAAGAGTGTTGTTACATATCTTTTACGTCAGATTTTTCTAAACTCATTAATATGAAAGACACTTTTTAAGTAGCATCAAAAGTCTGATTTTATTTAGTATTGAAAGACAAAATTGATAATATTCATGGTGAAATTTTGTTGAAAATTTAAAAGTCGTTAAAAATGGGTAACAATTAAAACAAAATCAAGATTTAGATATTGAGATCTTCTATGTCATTTAATTAGTTTCCTAATATATATATATATATATATATATATATATATATATATATATATATATATATATAGGGTTAAATATGTTTTTGATCTCTCAAGTTTCAGTGAATTTTGGAATTAGTCCATCATCAAAATTTTATACCAATTTAGTCATTCATCTTTCGTGAATTTAGTCCTTTTAACCAAAATTTGTTAAGTTTATGTGACGTTTCAAGCGCATTTTATGATAATATTTAAGTTAACATTGAAGTAAAAATGTGTCAAACAGTGTAAATAATTTAAATACTATCATAAAATGTGCTTGAAACGTCAGATACACTTAACAAATTTTGGTTAAAACGACTAAATTCACGCATTTTGAAAGATGAAGGACTAAATTGGTCAAAAGTTTTGATGAGGGACTAATTCAAAATTTTGCTGAAACTTGAGGGACCAAAAACATATTTAACCCATATATATATATATATATATATATATATATATATATATATATATATATATATATATATATATTAACATGTATAATAATTATTATTCCGGTCTTGAACTAGTGACCAAAATCAGAATTATGATTTTTTTATTACTGTAAATAAATTGCCTCAACTTTCTATTTTTTGTCTATTTTCACTCACACTAATCTTCTGTTTATCTCCCATAAAAAGCTTGATTTCTTTTTATTCCTTAATCTCTCATATATATATATATATATATAGTGCCTTTCAGTCTCATAGCAGTTCCCTTACTACCAAATTTTCAGCTAACCAAAATGCCCACTTTCTCTACTATTTTCTCCTGCAATCTCGCATACGTGTTGTTCCTAAAATTCAGGGATATTTAATTGGCAGTTACCATTGTTTACGCACTCTTTCTGCACCATGTTTCCTCCTTTTAGGTTGTCCCTTTTGGGTTATTTTGTGTCGTGCTAATGGGCCATAATGGACCATCCTCCGATACACGTATTTTCCTATTAATTCCGACCTTGACAACTTCGATGAGATGTTTGACCATACAATGAGCTCAGAAAACGAAGATTATTGCATTATTTACATCGAGCCAAAGCTTCTTCACTCATTTTGGTTGATCGTCTAGAGGCGTCAGAGTTAAGGGAATCAAAATTGGTGATTGATTTGGAGGCAACCAAGAAAGAAATGATACAGGTTCGATTTGAAGCTGCCGAGCTTACAAAAGTTCGCCAAACTTTGAAGGATAAGGAAACCAAGTTGAAGGACAAGGAAACTGAATTGACCTCTTTGAAGATCAAAGTTGATGAGCTGACCCCAAAGGTTGAGACTTATGAGACTCAAGTGCAAGAATTGATAGTCAAGTGTCAGAACTTAGAGAACGAGAAAGAGGAGTTAACTGATCAACTTTGTGCTACTCTTAATCAAGGCTTCCAACTGGCTTTGGATCAAGTGAAAGTGCTCTACCCTGACACCGATATCTCGAATGCTAACATTACTAAAGAGGTGGTGGATGGTCAACTAATAGAAATAGCTGATGAGTAGAGGAGTATTTGTAATGGCTTTGATAATTCGTTTGCATTCCTTATGATAACTTTAGTTGATTCTGTAGCTTTAGTTGATCTTCTAAATATTTTGAACATTTGTAATATTTTGTCGTTTGATTAAGGTTGATCCACTTCCTTCCTTGCTTGCTTCTTTGTGTGCTTCGTAAAACGAAACTATGATATTCATAACTTAGAGAAAGGATCTCTAAGTTGATTAAACAAAACGGGACGAGTTCTTAACTATAGGAACAAACTTATAGAATATTAAGGCTTAACTAAACTTACAACGAAATCCCTATATGAGATCGAGTCGAGGTGACCCTCCGAAAAAAACAAAACTTATAGAATATCAAGACTTAATTAAACATAATGAATTCCATTTATGAGATCGGGTCGAGGTGACCCTAAAAAATGTAGGAAAATACCAGAGAAACAAACTTATAGAATATTAGGACTTAACTAAACACATATGAATTCCATTTATGAGATTGGGCCGAAGTGACCCTTAGAAATGTAGGAAAATACTAGAGAAATAAACTTATAGAATATTAAGACTTAACTAAACATACAAAACCTATATATGAGATCGAACCAAGATAGCCCTCAACGTACTGAGGTTTTCACCAAGCGCGTAGCGAGGTCGGACCGAGATAGCCCTCAGCGTACTAAGGTTTTTACCAATTGCGTAGTGAGGTCGGACCGAGATAGCCCTCAGCGTACCGAGATTTTTACCAAGTGCGTAGCAAGGTCGGACCGAGATACCCTCAGCGTACTGAGTTTTTCACCAAGCGCGTAACAAGGTCAGATCGAGATAGCCCTCAACGTACTGAGGTTTTTACCAAGCACATAGCGAGGTTGGACTGAGACAACCCTCAACGTACTGAGGTTTTTACCAAGTGCGTAGCGAGGTTGGACCGAGACAGCCCTCAGCGTATTGAGGTTTTTACCAAGCACATAACGAGGTCGGACCGAGAGAACCCTCAGCGTACTAAGGTTTTTACCAAGCGCGTAACAAGGTCGGACCAAGATAGTCCTCAACGTACTGAGGTTTTTACCAAACGCGTAAGGACTGAGATAGCCCTCAAAGTACTGAGGTTTTTACCAAGCGCGTAGCGAGGTCAAACCGAGATTTAGAAAAGACGAAAAAAATAAGCTTGAAATCAATATGAATGTTAACACATCAAATTATGAACAACCCACCTCGTTAAAAAACCCTCCCAATGATGTTGGAAGGGAAAAAGAATGTGGGGTTTTATTATTTAAAAAATGAATTCTCTAACATCATAAATTGAAAATGAAAGAAATAAAATAAGTAGTAGAGACAAATATTTAGCTAAAATAGAACCGTAAGCTTGTTGCGTTCCATGTCCTCAGAATGGTCGTTTCATTCAACGTCTCCAATTTGTATGCTCCTCCGAGAAGGACCTTTTGGACTCGGAACAACCCTACCCATTTTGGCAAGAGTTTGTCCTCTATCTCGATCGCGTGAGCCCTCCTTAATACCAGATCATTTTCTTTGAAGTCACGAAGTTTCACCTTTGTTCTGTATCGTCTTTTTATCTGTCTTTTTGTGGCTTCGCTTGTTATCTGAGCCAATTCACAAACTTCTTCTAGAACATCTAAGTTTTCGCGAAGACCTTGCTCATCATCTTCTGGAATAGTAGTCATCTCTCCTAGGGAATTTTCGAGTTCTACAGGAAGGAGAGCGTCTGTCCCATATACTAGACTGAAGGGTGTTTCCTGTGTTATAGACTGTAGGGTGGTGTCAAAGAATACGAGGTATCTCCTCTGGCCAAGATGTTTTTGTCATTACTATTCTTCGTTTGAGTGCCCTTAGAATGACTTTATTTGCTGCTTCAGCTTGTCCGTTTGTCTGAGGATGCTCCACTGACAAAAATTTATGTTTAATTCCCACTTCATTACAAAGTTTTGCAACTTGGGAGCTCAAGAACTAAGTTCCATTATCTGATATCAAATGATGAGGTATACCAAATCTACAGATTATGTTTTTCCATATGAACTTCACGACTTTGGTAGCTATGATAGAAGCCACAAGTTCAACCTTTATCCACTTCGTCATATACTCAATGACGACTATGAGAAATTTCATTTGACGAGTCGCTAATGGGAACGGTCCGAGTATATCTATCCCCCATGTATGAAAAGGCCAAGGAGCGTTGATGGAGTGTAGAACCTTAGGAGGAGCTCGGTGTTGGTCGGAGGGCCTTTGACATTGGTCACATTTCTACACATGTTCCATATAGTCCTTCTTCATTGTGGGCCTGAAATAACCTGCTCGGAGCACCCTTAACATCAGGGTGTATCCTCCGACGTGGCTACCGTAGATTCCCTTGTGTAACTCAATCATGATTCTTTTAGATTTTGCGTGATCTATGCAAGTCAGTATGGGTCGAGAGAAGCCAAAACGGAAGAGGTGACCATCCAATAAAGTATATATAGAAGAACTATGTTTGATTGTGTTGGGCTTTTGTGGAGTCTGTGGGTAACACTCCATCAGCCAAGTAGGTTTTTATGGGCGTTATCCATGTTTCTGACCTAGTACTCTCGTAGATGGTCAAAGTCTAGCTCGTCTTGAGGTATCTATTCTTGGAGAATTTCACATCTCCTTGATAGTTGACTTTGTTGCCTTGGTTTAGTACAATTGGCCAGCTTGGACAATAGGTCTGCCCGATTGTTATCTTCCCGGGGAACATGGGTGAGCTCGAAGGAAAGAAAAGCTTTGGATAGGGTCTTTATATATTCCAAATATCATGCCAACTGAGGATCCCTGGTGGCGAAATCACCATTGACTTGTCTAGTGACTAGTAATGAGTCACTTCTAATTGTAACGTGCATAACCCCCATTTCCTTAGCCAACAACATACCAGTAGCAAGGGCTTCGTATTCATCCTAATTATTGTTAGTCTTAAAAGAGAACTTCAGAGATTGTTCAACAAGGACACCTCTCAGTCCTTCTAGAACTGTGCCAGCTTCATTCCCTCGTTGATTTGAAGAACCATCTACGGACAAAAGCCATCTCGTAGCTATGATGTCTTTCGGCCCATGCTCATTATCATCGTTGGTTGAAGGTAGCGTCAATTCAGCTACAAAATCCACAAGTAACTATGCTTTGATGGGACCTTGTGGTTCGTACGTGATTTCATATTCTCTGAGCTCTAGGGCCCAATTTACTCATGGGCGACCCATCATATCTAATATTTTGAGGACTTGTTTGATCGGGAGGTCGATTTTTAGTGTTACCTGAAAATATTGAAAATAGGGTAAGAGTTTCCGAACTGTAATCACGATTGCTAGAGTGGCTTTTTCCAAAGTCGAATATCTTTTTTCCGCGCCATGTACTAACCAACCCACAAAGTAGTATGGTCGATGTATCCCATCTTTTTCTTGCATGAGAACAGAGCTAATCGGCTGCTCTATCACTATTATATAAATTTGTAAAGGAAGACCGACCTTTGGTCGACTAAGTATTGGGGGTCGACTTACATATTCCTTCAGTTCTGCAAAAGCTCGCTCACATTCTAGGGTCCACTAAATTTTTTTATTCTTCTGCAGGCATTGAAAGTATAGAAGGCCTTTATCACCACCCTTCGCTAAGAATCTGGCTAATGTTGTCATTCTTCCTATTAGTTGTTGCACCTCGCATACACATCTAGGACTTTTCATATTTATAATCATCATACATTTGTTTGGGTTGGCCTCTATTCCTCTCTCGGTTATCATGAACCCTAAGACTTTCCCAGCTTTGACACCAAAAGCGCACTTCTCAAGATTTAAACTTAGTTGATATTTATTGATAGTGTCAAATAGCTCTTGAAGATCATCTGCATGACTTCCTCCACTGGTAGACGGGACTACCATGTCATCAACGTAGGCTTCCACATTTCGCCCGAGCATGGGTTGTAGAATCCTATCCATCATCCTTTGGTATGTTACACCTGCATTCTTGAGGTCAAAAGGCATTACTCGGTAATAGAAGTTGGCCTTTGTTCCCATGAAAGCATTCTTATCCTCGTCCTCCGAATGCATTCTAATTAATTAAAGAAATAATTAATTAATAAATACAGGTAGTAGGAGCCTTTATGGCATTTATTATTGATTGATGTGACATGGAAAATTACTAGCTCAAGTGGTTGAGAGTACTTGGTTGTATTGAAAGGACATAAGAACTCTCTTTTTGCCAAAATTTCTTTTGGTATGAAGGTGAAAGGGCATAAGAACCCTAGTTGGCCAAGGAGAAGCCAAGAAGGGCTGAAAAACAGTTCATAATGGTCCATTGAATGACAATTACCACCAACACTAAACCCATTTTCGTTTTGGGTCATTAATCCACAATTATGGTTTAGTAATTGGTAAATTAAGAGGAAAAAATGAAAATTGAAGGGCTGCCATTGTTCTGCAAATTTGAGAGAGAGAATTCAGAACGAAATTGGTGCTATAAGTGAAGCATATAGACTAAATTGGAGAAGAACTATGACAAGCCATTGGGAGCAAGGAAGAATCAACGCTATTCAAGTTTAAGCAAGAATTTCCAAGTTAGGAGACCTAAAATCGTTACTTTATATTTGTATCATCTAAATTGCATGAAATGTATGTAATTGGATGCATGTCCTCTGTGAATTCTATCATATTCGTGTTTCTGGAAAATTTCTAGAAATCGATTGGCGTGCTACTTGTAGTTGCCAAGCGATGCATGCTATTCTTGAGTGTTATGAGTTCCTACGAGGTAAGGATTGATGATAACGTAGGTAAGGATTTATGCATAATAGGTGATACAACATTGTATAGATTTCTGCAAGGGGCCAGTGGATTATTCTGGATGTAGGTTATTGCAAACATGAAGTGTTGGAACCTTATTAAAGTGTGCAAAACCAGTATTGTGCATGTATTGGTGTAGCGACTAGCGATAAAATCAACACCGCTAGGTGATAGCTTCAATTATAGTGGGCTCCTGTAGAGTGTGTGCCTAGCGGTGAGGGTGGCCCCACCAAGCGATATTTGCAGCATTAGTGTGTTCAAGGCCCTTGGCGCCTGGCGGCACGTGTCCCCCGCCAGGCAGTTTGGAAGCCTGTTGCGCCTAGAGACTCGTGAGCAGCGCTAGGCGATATTGCTGCAGCAGAAATGAAGTTTGCTTGCTTTGATGTGCGTTATCTATAAGGCTTTGGTGATACCTTAAAGGTCGGCTTGCTAGTGTTCCTTAAGGTTTGGATCGAAACGTATCCCTTAATTTGTGGCTCGAAATAGGGGTTAAGCATGTGACATTCCTTGAGTTGTGGCTCAGAATGGCATCTCTTGAGTTGTGGCTCGGGATGGGGAATGAACACGAGGAACTCTTGAGTTGTGGCTCGGGTTGGCGAGTGTTGCCTGTGTGAGTGTACGAATGGGTCTAGTTAGATTGCCCTCCTCAGTATTAAGCTGACGAGTTTGGTAGTCTTGGTACATTACGAATGTTATTCGTATTGGGAACTCCACTTAGCATTACGGAGTGTGGTTCGTAGCATGGTTTCCTCGCACGTGCTCTACTATTTGTGGCTGGTAGGTGTGGCAGCAAGACATCTTGAGGCACTCATCAGAAGACGTAGAACACGGGTAACATGGTGGTGACCATGTGATGTTGAATCAAAGGATGAAATTCCTTTGGTGTGTTTACACACACACACACACACACACACACACACACATATATATATATATATATATATATATATATATATATATATATATATATATATATATATAACTATTAGCTCACCCTATATGCTTGTGTTTGGCGATGATCGTGTACACGGTGCACGAGAGCAGATGATATTGCAGGTGGATCTAGTGAGGCATAGAGCCGGAGTGGGGTTAGTTTAGGGAAGAGAATTTTATCAGAATTTTTATGTTTTATGCTTTTAAATAAATTGTAATAATTTATATTTCAAGATTTTGAGATTGAACATGGATTTTATAATTGAGTATATTAGAGGTTTTACGATACTTTATAATGTAATAAAGTTTTAAATTTTCCGTGTTTTTGGGAAAATGATATTTCAATAAATGAGGTTTATTTATTAATCCTTAATTTTATTATTTAAATTCGTAATATCCGGTCGGGATGTTATAGTTTGTGGGTCCAAACTAGAATCGATTTTTACTTTTCTCCTTAAGGAGATTTCTACTTCCTTCAAATCTCCTACCGACTTCGGACCACGATGCTCCTCTGAGGACCTCAGATCTAGCTCAACCTCCACTGCTCCATCTGTGACGGGACTTATCTGAGCTATGGTATAAGTTCTTTGTGTATGCAGGCTGTTCTCATAACATTTGCGAGCGATTTTTTGATCGACTTTCATGGTGACGACCCCACCTTCTATAGGGAATTTCATCTTCATGTGGGTAGTAGAAACCACTATCCCTAATTTAGTTAGAGAGGGCCTCCCAAGTAACAGGTTGTATGAAGAGGGTGCATTTACCACTATATACCTTACCATAATTGTTTTCGTCGCATGCTCATCCGTAAAGGTCATTTGAAGGTCTACATGGCCTCGAAATTCTATTGGTTCACCTGAAAATCCTACCAATACTCCATCAAAAGGCTGTAGCTGATATCGGGGAACCTGCAGACCTACGAACGCGTCCTAGAACATCACATCTATCGAGCTTCCCTGATCAATTAGAACTCGGTGTGCATTGCTTCCCATGATGATTACTGATAGGACTACTGGATCATCCTTGTGGGGACATACGTCTTTCATGTCCTGCCCAAAGAAGGTGAGAATTGGTGTTGGTGTGACTACCTCTATAGTGATTGTCGTCATGATATTTCTAGCGTAACGCTTTCTTGCCGACCTTGTTGGACCTCCACCTGCGAATCCTCCGGTTATTGTATTAAAATCGCCTAGAATCGAGGTCTCATATGGCTCCCCCATTGGCTTCACATGTCCTGACCGACCATCTTCGTCTTCCTGTTTGTTTGAGCTGATGTACTTCCGAAGCATTCCTCTGCGCGCTAAACTAGCCAATTTCCATGTTAAAGGGAAACAACTTTCCATGCCGTGCCCATGTTAAAGGGAGTTTACTAAACCATTTGAGAGTTGTACCAGTGAGCGTTCCTACAAACATTTTACAACGAATGACGTCACTTCCTCCCAAAATCAACATCTAAGCTCGGAAAGCTTTGAGATGGGCTTCAGGGTCGCCCTCCCCAAAGAACGATGGAACTTTGGGATGATAAAATGTGGGGGAATCAACTCCTCCATTATTCTCCTGGCAAAGGGATGCCCTTCCTCTTGATCTACGCACCTATTCACAATGTTATGGTCATGAAAATGACCACGATCTCTCATCCACGTGTGCAAGTCCTCGTTGCACTTTCGCAATTGCTCCTGTTGACGTAGTGATTCTTCTAAGCGTTGTCGGAATTCTAGTGTCTCCTTCCGTAAGTGTTCACTTTTTGCTTCCACTTCGGCCCGATGTCTCGCCTTATGTTCTTGCCACCGAGCATGTTCGTCATTCATCTGCTTCCGCATTGCTTCATCCTCATGCTGTAAGTTTTCAATATGTTGCATGATTGACTCCATGGTGAGGGAATCTCCTCCATTATTTCCAGGGGTACTCATTGCTATATCATTTTATGTGGACAGGGATGCTAGTTTTACCTACCCCACGGTGGGCGCCAATGTTCCGGTCTTGAACTAGTGACCAAAACCAGAACTGTGATTTTTTTATTACCGTAAATCAAAATTATGATTTTTTTATTACTGTAAATAAATTGCCTCAACTTTCTATTTTTTGTCTATTTTCACTCACACTAATCTTCTGTTTATCTCCCATAAAAAGCTTGATTTCTTTTTATTTCTTAATCTCTCATATATATATAGGGTCTTTCAGTCTTATAGTTGTTCCCTTATTGCCAAATTTTGAGCTAACCAACATGCCCACTTTCTCCACTATTTTCTCCTGCAATCTCGCATACGTGTTGTTCCTAAAATTCAGGGATATTTAATTGACAGTTACCATTGTTTACGCACTCTTTCCACACCACGTTTCCTCCTTTTGGGTTGTCCCCTTTGAGTTATTTTGGGTCGTGCTAATGAGCCATAATGGACCATTCTCTGATACACGTATGTTCCTATTAATTCCAACCTTCACGATTTCGACGAGATGTACAATGAGCTCGTAAAACGAGGTCAAATTCCGACCTATGAGATTGAAATCCGACCTGAGATCACAAAGAGTACAATTATCATAATTGCGTCTGTTAAAAAGATTTTTCAAAATTAAAATTGTTAAAATCCCGTTTGTAATATTTTACAACGTCACAAGCTAGCTTAGATATTTATTTTTCTCTAATTTCTGTTCAAAACAATATTTTTAAAATAATATCCAAATTGTGAAAAACTATAGATGATTCAAAAAACTGTAAAAAACTATTTTCAAAGCTGACAAAACGACATTATTATTTTTACTTAGGCAATGAGGAAAGAAATCTCATTACCGACCCCATTTATGCATGCACCCACAAGAAGCCAATGTTCAATAGTTTTGTTTGTTATTTTTTTAGTTGGCAACAAGGCGAAGAAATCTCACTCATGCATGCACCACATGGAGTCAACTTCCATTAACATATTTTCTGCCACCTTTAGCTATTGTTGATCTATTCTCGTATTAAAATAAAAAAAATTCTATATAAACTAAAATTATTTTATATTTAATCTTACTTATAAAAGGATAAATTATGCTTTGGGTATTTGAAAAATAGAAAAATTGATAAAATTGATTAGGCATATATGTTTTGACTCCCCCACTGTTTAGGTCGTAAAAAACAAATAAGAACGCGCTGGTCCTTCATGTGTGGCTTGTCCTTCATGTGTGAGTTCAGATCAGATCTTCATGGACCGAGTCAGTAGGGATCAAAAGAAACAAATCGCTACCAATCGACATCTTATAGCATTTATATTTTTTATGATTCGACTATTTTTTTTTTAATTTAGACTTTATGATTCAATTTATTTAAATTTATCTTCTAAAAATTAAATTTATGTACTAGTATTTTATTGCACAATTTTATTTATATTATACTTTAAAATTAATTATAACTATTTCAAGGCTAAATATACTCTTCAAATATCTTTGCAAACCACTCTTCATGCCTCCTTTAAACTCTAAATCGATATGTTTTAGGTCCAAGTCTCATGCAATTCAAAAGGGGTGTGTCTACAATAGACAATCTGATACTCAAGTGAGTAAAGTGTGTCAGATAATAATAAATATTTTAATAATAAAATGTAATTAATTTACTTCATGAGTTATTTATATTGTATTTATAGTCTTTTACTTGCACAGACCTGATCCACATGATTAATAACCTTAATTAATTTACCTAAACTTTACTAATACATTTTAACAATTAGCTTAAGTTAATCACAGCTACTATTGCTGTCATTATATTGTATTGTTCGAACATATGTAGATCGGGTAATCAAGATGATTTCGGATTTGTATAATACAATTATTTATCTAAATTTATATTTTAAAGAATTGATTTAAAATTAAAAAAAAAAAAGGATATTGTTTTGGAAGTATAAAATAGTGAATAGTTTTTTCATGAATATCTAGCTCACAATAAAACAGCTAACGAAATGAGTGTTGATGAAGAGTAGTTACCACTCTATATTCATTCCGACCCACACTATCATCTTAGAGAGTGTAACTCCAAGTTTATTTTATATATATATAGAGAGAGAGGTAGGTAGAGAGATTTCAAATTGTCATATTAATTATTGAAACCTAATATAAATTATAGTACTACGTATTTGTAATTTAAAAAAATACATATAATATTTTAAATTGTATTTATATTAGTTGTAATAGGCGTTTTTCACATGTAGTATAAAAAATTAAAAAAAAAAAAAACTGAGGCCAGCTCACATGATTTGAGTTTTGGGTTACCATAATGGACTCTTCTTGCCATTTTCTTTATTTGTCTTACGCTCATCATTTCTCGGCCCTTATAAATTGGCATGTATGGGAGATGAGACTCATCATTCATAGCACAACCAAAACTTCAGCATGGCTTTGTTATATTATGGTTTCTTCGTTGTGCTTTTTCTCTATTCTCTTAAGGTCTTGTTCCGATCACGGAAATTCAGAAACCTTCCCCCAGGGCCTCTGGCTTACCCTATAGTAGGAAACCTTTTGCAACTTGAACAACCTTTTCACCG
>Ga0214544_1001058_pt1 | contig 55481 bp, 23 predicted proteins | sample CNSS3metaG_FD_160074 | JGI IMG/M metagenome (GOLD analysis project Ga0214544, IMG submission 160074) | Root nodule microbial communities from cowpea collected in UCLA plant growth center, Los Angeles, California, USA - CNSS3 | ecosystem: Host-associated > Plants > Roots > Nodule | place: USA...
GTAATATAAAATTGGGACATTATTCAGTCAACTAAATTTGAAATGAAAAAAATTAAAATCTGATTGGGCCACAAATTATACAGATGAGAAAAAACTGGCGGGCCGGCCCGCCAGCCCGTCAGCCCGCCAGCCCGCGGGCCGGGCTCAGAAACGCAACCCGTTTTACCATGTCGGGCCAGCCCGACCCGACCCGTTTAATACGGGCCAAAAACGGGCCGGGCCAAAACGGGCCGGGCTGGCCCGTTTTGACACCCCTACACTTCCTCGTATGTTTCTCCTTTTTGTTTATTTTCACATACTTATCCTACTACAATTAAATATAATAATGTTGATAAAAAAATTGTTTAATGCTATAATTCAAATATTAGTTTCTCCTAATTATATTCTGTGATACTGAAATATACATTTTTATCTTGTTACTAATATTGCTCCTCAAAATTTATTTTGTTTAAGATCACAGACAAAAAGGATTTTGGAAGAAGTTAGTGACGGAATCCCCAGTGTCCAAGATGCAGAATATACATGGGCGGGTAGGTGATAAAAGATATTTGGGTTTTTCTTCCTCACTTTTTCATTTTTTCTGAATCCTCAAAAATTTCTAAAATTCCAAAAATACTCTTTATTTATTTGAGCAAAGTCATGTAAATCATACTTTCCAAATTATTTTCAGACATCGACATTCGATAAAAGATATCTCCAAAAGTTGACGTCTACTTAAAATTTTAAACTTCTGGATGTAATATATATATATATATATATATAAATATAAATGTATTAAGATTTTATTTTATTTTTAAAATACATATTAAAAATTATAAAATATATAATTTTTTTAAAGCAAAAAATACTTTAAAAAATACAAAATAAGTAAAAACAATTTAAGGAAAATAAAAAAACTATAAATTTAAAAAAAAAAAATATATATATATATATATATATATATATATATTCTTTAATTTAAAATTTTATTATTTTAATTTAAATTATTTTTCAATTATTTTTCAATTTAAATTATTTTATATGTATTTTTATAATTATTTTATTTATATAATTAATGAGTATAGCATTTTATAATTTTTTTAATTCTATTTAGAATTTAAATATTTGATTTTAGTTATGTTTTTAATTTTTTATATTTTTTAATTCAAAATTATTTTAATATAATTTGTTAAAAATTTAACAAAAATAAAAAAAAAAAAAAAAAAAAAAAAAAAAAAAAAAAAAAATTATATATATTTATATATATATATATATATATATATATATATATATATATATATATATTCGGATATATATATTTTGTTGACATCCGAAAATTCAAATTCGTCACCGGATATCGGTAAAACTTTTACTATAAATCGACAACAGGGAATAAATTTGGAAGTGTAATATATGTATCTTTTTTAAAATTGTCAAATAATAGTTTTGAGTTTTAAAAAAAATTTGGAGGTCAGAACAAAATTTTGAGATACAGGAAGAAATTCCTAAGATATCAGCTTTTCTTATCAATTAAAATTCTTTTTTAGTAAATATTAATAATTTTTAAAAAATAATAAAATTATAATTGTACATAAAAGACAGGTTAAAAGAAAGTAAATGTTAAGACCCGACGACTCGGATGGGCGCGTCGACCCGTACGGGCCCGACGACAAGGACGGATCTGACGATACGGATGAGCCTATTCGGGTTGTTGGGCATGTCTAGATCATCGGGTCCGTCAGGGTCGTCAAGCACATCCGGGTCGTCGGTCTCGTCCGGGTTGTTGGGCCCGTTTGGGTTGTTGGGCCTTTCTGGATCATCGAGCCCGTCCGGGTCGTTGGGCTTGTCTGGATCATTAGACTCGTCCGGTCATTGGGCCCGTTCAGGTCGTCGGGCTCGTCTGGGTCGTTGAGCCTGTTCGGGTCATTGGGCCTGTTTGGATCATCAGGACCGTCCGCGTCGTTGGGCTTGTTCGGGTTGTCAGGCATGTCTGGGTTGTCAGGCTCGTCTGGGTCATCGGACGTGTTTGGGTCGTCTGGCCCGTTCAGGTCGTCGTACCCGTCTGGGTCATCGAGCCCGTCCAGGTTGTCAGGCCCATCCATGTCGTCTGGCCCGTTCGTGTCGTTGGCTCGTCCGTGTTTTTGGGGTGCCCTGGTCGTCGGGCTCGTCGGGCACCGTCTGGGTCGTCGGACCCGTCCGGATCGTCGGGTCCGTTCGGGTCGTTGGACCTGTTTGGATCATCGAGCTCGTTCGAGTCGTGGTTCTTATCAAGGTCGTCAGGTAGGTTTGGTTGTTCGACCTATTCGGGTCGTCATGCTTGTCTGGTTCGTTGGACCTGTCTCACAGATAATAATATATTTTAAAAAATAATATATTTTTCATGTGAAAGATAAAAGTCCATGGGTTGACGCTAACCCCACAAGGCTTTTGTAGAATTTTTGACCCTATAAACTTCTTTGACAGTGACTTTTTTCAATGTAAATTTTTTTTATCATAGCCCACATGAACCATAACCAAGCTCTATGAGTGGGCCAAATTGACACATCTGGCTGAAAGGCGTCACTAACACAATTTGGCCATGTAATTTGCATATCTTGTTGAAGTGTTTATTTTATTATATTATCATTGTACAGGATATTTTCAATAGATGCTGTTTTTTTCCTGGTTTTCAGTGTCATAATTTTTTCTCGATGGAATTTGTTTGGACTTGGACTCGAGTTTAGGGATTTTATTTGAGGGTTTTTGTCCTGGAAGTGTAATCTATTGGACTATGACAGTAAGCATTTTATACGGCACTTACATTTCTTATCTAATAAGCATTTTATACGGCACTTACATTTCTTATCTAATAAGCTTAATCAAATGCCACTGACAATCATAAAGATCTGGAACGTTTCAAATACTCATTGCATAACCGAGGATGAAAAGTGAGATTTTACGGGGGAGAAATTAAACCAAGTGGTCTATTACTATGTATACGGATAATGTTAATGTCAAGAGGGTGGAAAATAACACAATTTGGATTAGAAAAAACAAAAATTAAATAAGTGAAAATTAAATGTGATAAATTTTTATCAATTTTTATTTTAATGACAATTAGTTTTAAGACAGAAAATAAGGTGAAAAATAATACTAAATGGATAGAGAAAAAAAGTAGAAATAAGTGAAGAATTTGTAGGAAATTTGATTCATCTAATAGAAAAAAAAAATTAAATTCATTGAATACTGTAAGAATAGGTATAAATTAAAACTGAAGATGATGAATTATAAAATCTCTATCTTAGAAATAAAAATAAAATTAAAAATTATGTAATTTTTAAAATTATATATATATAATTAAAATTATAATTAGGGGTGATAATTCGGGCCGGTTTTCATAATGTGGGCTAGCTTGTTGGGTCTTGCATTTTCTTGTGTTGAAAAGTATGGTCTGTCCTGCATAAGTGTGAGTCCACGGGCTTGTGGACGAATTTGGTTTTTTTTTAATTTTTTTGAATTCTTATGATAAAATTTTTAATGTTCAAAAAATTGAAAAATTTCAAGAAGTTCACAAAATTATTAAGCAAAGACTTTGAAGAGTTGGATGATAAATTGATAATTCAACATTTTCATCATATTCATACTTTGACATACAAGATATATTCTTCAAATTTTAGTACATAACAAAATTTTTAATAGTTGTCTTTCCCATCATACAAGAATTTAGAATGTTAATGCAAGAATATAAGAAAATAACTGATATACACAAACACAATTTTTTTTTGTGCGGGCTTGCAGACCAAGCTCATATTACCACCCTTAATTATAATTGTAATTTATGATGAAACGTTTTTTTTTTTATGTTTATAACATGAAAAGGTAAAAATTTAATAAAAATAAGATAAATAAATAGTTTAATACAATAAATTAAAAAAAAAAACTATTTATCCATAAATATATTTTAAATTAGGGTTTAAAAAAACAGTCACACACTCGTTTATATATATATATATATATATATATATATATATATATATATATATATATATATATATATATATATATATATATTTTTGTCTGTCTTGAAAAATGAAGTAAAACCAACAATTCGACTTTTTTAACTTCAAAACTTATTGTACATAAACACATTCATCATAGTCTTAACCTATTATTATGCATTGCACATATCTTAATCTTCACAATATCAAAGGTACAAAGATCTGTGCATCAACATTCTCATCATCAACACAAATGTTTGTCTTTATCAGTTCAAGCAACATCAGTGCATTCTTTACAGCATTATATATTTGATAACTAGCCAAGAAGGCAAGACTTATGTAACACAAAGAAAAAGATAAAGATGAAACATTGTTGGTGCTCTTACAAATTATTGTGCTTAACATATGCTATGTTATACAAATGCCTTTACATTGACAATTGAGGTTCTTCGTTCCTTGCAATTTCCCATTAATCATCAACTACAACAGGACCAAAACCAAGTAGTGCACCCAAGAGAATTTGCTCCCAACGTTTCACACCCCTCTGCACTAGGCTCGAGGTTATCGTGCGCAAGCGCGATGTACTGCTTGAGTCCAGCAAAGATGTTGAAGAAGACATGTGAGGATCTGTTGGAGGAGGATGGTATTTCAAGGTACACTTTCCTGATGGATGATGAACTTTAACATCAAATGCTGGTGAAAATGGTTGTCCCATAACTTGAACATGGGAGATGTTGCACCATAGTAATGCAAGACAGATAAACAAACAATTGCCAATTCATTCTTAAAATGCGAAAAAATTTGATATTACAAGGTGAATAAAAACTCGGTTTTGGAATGTTTGATCAATGACCCATTTGAATAAACTTTTTTATCTTCTATAGTGACTTCTATACCAACTACTAGCATAGATTGATTTTGATCTTGAAGAGCTCGAGTAGTATATATTGTTTTGAATTAATCAAAGTCTAAAATTTGGATGTACATTTCACGTTGAGTTTTAGTTATTTTCTTGTGTTTCAGTTATTTTCTTTATTCTCTTAAATAGGTGGGTCAAGGAGAAATGTCAGAGGTGTTGAGTTGGGTATTTGAAAGGAAGAATGATAGTTTGAAAAAGTTTTTTTACAAACTCCGACAAACTATCTATTTAAGTAAAAAAGTACTACTTTATTATTTCATTTTAGTTAAAAAATAAAAAATTAATCTATTTAATTTTATTTATAGAAACTTTGTCAAGTTTGTTAAAAAATAATTTTTCATTTGAAAGTATACCTAGATTGTTTGAACAGTAAGAATAGATTGTTTGAATTTAAGGAAGAATTTGAGTAAAACTAAATATATAAATTTGAGGACATTCAAAAAATTGTGATGTTGTTCATTTTGTAAAATAAAGATGTGAAAGTGAATAGATTTGAATAGAAAATTTGTAAAAGATTTAACCCATGTAATAAATAAAAACAAAAGATAACACATTGGGTTGTTATGTTAAAAATAATAAAACATAAATATTTCATGAGTTAATAAGTATAATTAATAGCTTTTTAATAAAAAAATTAATAAGTATAATTAATTTCAAATACAAGGTCATTAATTGAAAATATCTTAATTAAATATTCTATTTCACTAAAATAAATATTAAAATTAAATATATATTAATTATCATTGTCATTATTATTTTTATTAATATTAAATATGATGTAACAAATATCAATGGGGTGGGCAACAATAACTTAACTGTACCAAACTACAATTAACTGCACCATAATATACTGAAAAAAACTGAACTATTAATAATAATAACAACTGAACTATACTATTTTTTTAGTTTAGTTTTAAGAAACTGAAACTACTTTTAAATTTACAGTTCAGTTAATTGCAAAACTCATAAAGTTGCTCTCACTTACTATCTCAATCTTTAACTTCAATTCCCAAACCATACTTCAACTCATTCAATTCCAAAACTATACCCCAACTCATCATCTAATGCATAGACTTTTACTTTCATTCATTCTGCTAATTGCTAATTCCTAATTCATTTTTCTTTCAACAAATTAAAAACTGTCATTGTTTATTTCTTCTTCTTAATTCAAATCTTGTGTACTACTGACACTTATATTTTAATTTTAGGATGTATTTTAATATTTTTTAAGGATTTTGAAAAGCAATTATGAAATTGAGATCATGATAAATATATATAAAACATTAGCTTATTTATAAATTATAATATTTCTAAAATATTTTATTATCTTCTATTTCAAACACAAAAAATATTAATTGTTTAGTGTTGAACTTCACGCTGCACGATACAGTTTTAATTTACATGATTTACTTACTTTTTTTTATGTTATAAATTAAATTTTAAGAAACAGATTTTGTTTCTTTTATCAATTTTCAAATAAGTGGCGATCATTGCCAAAATTAATCTTAGGTGTTATTTTTTTTTTTATTTAAAAAAAAAATCCAACACAATTCAAAAGTAGTTGGCAAATCGTTCGGGTCAAGAATAGTGCAGCTTGGAAACAAGTTAAGATACATAATTCAATTTATATTTTAATTGAGTGTAGTTTAGTATAGTTCAGTGTAGTTTTGTAGAACAAAAAATAGTTCAATTCAATTATTCTGAACTAAATTTTTGTTCAATATAGTGTTTATTAGTGCAGTGCAATTTACTTACTTTTGCCTACCCCTAAATATCAAAGTCAAACACCTCCATTCATATAAAAAGTTATTTAAATGATATTATGGAAGTATACCCATAAGACATACAGGTGTGACAAAAGAAAGTGAGAATAGTATTGTTTGATTAAGTTATCATCCTGAATGTTCAGAATTTTTAACATAAAAAGTTATTGAAATAATATTATGGGAGTATACCCATAAGACATACAGGTATGACAAAAGAAAGTGAGAATAGTATTGTTTGATTAAGTTATCATCATGAATATTCAGAATTTTTAAGATAAAAAGGCATGAATCTTCTGAAATTACATAAATTTGTTAATTATGAATCGAATAAAAGCGAGAGCTATTTGTAGAAGATTCTCTAATATTCAAGTAATTAAGAACATAAAATATATATATATATATATATATATATATATATATATATATATATATATATATATATATATAAAAGGAAATCAAATGAGTATTCAATATGAGAATGCATTATATTTATAAATAGATGTAGATAAGAAATGATAGATGTAACAATTGATTGTCAAATAAATTTAGTTGACAGATATATGCGATTTTAATTATTATTTTTATTTATGCCTGGATTATCATATTTAATGGGATTTGTGCCATATTCTCATAATTATATTTTGTTATGATGTGATATTTCTTAAAAAAATAATATATATATATATATATATATATATATATTATATTTTTTTTGTCAATAGAAGAATTAATTCTCTCAAATCATAATTAAATTAAATATTATATTATATTTGAAAAGCACATCATAATAAATAATGATAAAAAAGAGTTATATTGCAAATACATACAATTTGTTAAAAAATTGTTATAATATTGAAGAAATTCATTTAATAATAAATTATTAAGAATTCTAAGTTCTACGGTAAATTTTAAAGAAAGAATATATAAAGATAAATACTTAAATCATTAGATTCTCTAGTATCAAAATTAACCTTTAATATATCTTATTTATTTATTGTTATCATAGAAAGACATTATATTTAATTATAAATATGTGTAACTAAACGTGAATTCAGTATAATTCATATAATAGTGAAAATAAGTAGGCTTTTCTACTCATAATGACCATATGATAGATAGATAAAAGTTTTTTATTTTTATTTTTTATAATGGCTATTAACATGTTAGTTACAATTAGGTATGAATATTTTTTAAGGGTTAAATATGTTTTTAGTTTCTTAATTTAATATTGAAATTAGTTTTTCTTTACATTTTTGCACCGATCTAGTCTCTAAATTTTATAAATGCATGAATTTAGTTATTTTAAACATATTTTATTAGGTTTATTTGACGTTTCAAACATATCTCAAGATAATATTTCAATTAACATTGAAGTGAAAATATATCGTGTTAAACGACTTAAACAACTTAAATATTACCATAAACAAATATTTGAAATGTCAAAAAAATTTAATAAAATTTTAATTAAAATGACTAAACTTACACATTTTAAAAGATGAGATATTAAATTAGATCAAAATTTCAAAACAGAAATAATCAAATTTTCAGTTTTAGACAAAAACATATTTAATCCGACGAAAAAACATATTAAATCCTGTATTTAAAGTTTTGATTATGCTATAGTTTATATCCATGTAATTATAGAATAGTTTTTGACCGGTATAGTTGTATTAATAAAAGGAAAAACAAAATAATCCGGAAGAGTCAAAAGATGTTATCAAGAAAAAATTATTTCCTTAATCAATCTAACAGCAAAACGGGCACGCAAATCCATCAGATTTGTTGAGCCACAAATATTTAATATACACCCGACCTACACGGGATTATGAGCACCCTCAGAAGCATTTATCCGTTAATTAAAGCCCTATTATTCAATATTCGAGCCACCGGTTTCACTAGGGATACACTGAAGAAAAGAAAAGAAATGTTGAGTGACAAGATCAATCGAATAAGATTTCGCCACGTCATCGAGAGTGCCAACGTGGGGACATGAGATTCGTTAGCAATAGCCATGTCCAAAATATCTGAGAAACATAGCGCACGTGTCATGCGGTGTTCTTACCGGGTTTCTAACTCCTACAAAACCCCCTCTCGTGACCTTCTCTTAACCCCAATTGCTTTCGCAGCTTCCCATTCAGAGGAACAATGGCACGTAGGGTTTCGATTTGCTCCTTCTTCTTCGTCTTCGCATTTTCTCTTATCGCCTCTCAGATCTACGCTGAGGAGTCCTCTGAGACTAAGGAATTCGTGCTCACACTGGATCACTCCAACTTTCACGACACTATCAGCAAGCACAATTTCATCGTTGTCGAGTTCTACGCTCCATGGTATGTTTCGATTCTGTTGCATTTTTACGTGTTTTTATTTTCTGCTTGATTTTTACTCCTTCTGATCTGTGACATTTGCTTTGACTTTGTTCTACATCTCGCTCTTGTTAATTTCCTGTTGTGATTTTGTGTCTGTACTGATGCCCTCATTTTAATCTGATTTATTTTTGCGTTTTGGATTTAATTCTGTGGTTTCGTTTGAATTGACTGTGTTTGATTTGATTTTTGAATCTGTTGTTCTGAATCGGCTTCGCTGAGATCGATTGTTATTGATATTAGTGCATTGTGGTTTTCACGTGATATTTGTTTTTATTTTTCTTTGTAGGTGTGGCCACTGCAAGAAGCTTGCTCCCGAGGTAATTTTGGTCGCCTTTAAGTTTGGGGTTTCCTTTGATTTGTTATTGTAGGATTATGCGGTTGATGATTGTTGTCATTTTTGTTTATGCAGTATGAGAAAGCTGCTTCTATATTGAGCAGTCATGATCCTCCGATTGTTTTGGCTAAAGTTGACGCCAATGAAGAGAAGAACAAAGCTCTTGCAACCGAATATGATGTTAGGGGATACCCCACACTTAAGATTGTGAGGAATGGGGGAAAGAATGTTCAGGAGTACAAAGGTCCCCGTGAAGCCGATGGCATCGTTGACTATTTGAAAAGACAGAGTGGTCCTGCTTCAACTGAAATTAAATCTGCCGATGAAGCTTCAGCTTTTATTGGTGAAAATAAAGTTGCTATTGTAAGTGATCCATCGTTTCATTTTTCTTTATTTTAACTCATATGGGCCTGTAGTAATGATATATTCCTATGATTTCAGGTTGGAGTTTTCCCGAAATTTTCTGGCGAGGAGTTTGATAACTTTACTGCCTTAGCAGAGAAGTTGCGTGCTGATTATGACTTTGGTCACACCCTGAATGCCAAACACCTTCCAAGAGGTGAATCATCAGTCGCTGGCCCTGTAGTTAGGTTATTCAAGCCGTTCGATGAACTTTTCGTTGACTCCAAGGTAGTGTTGATTTATGTGGATTAATTTTGCAATTTTATTAGATGTTTGAATCTAATACTGGCTGTCAAAATTAACTTGTGCTTGCAGGATTTCCATGTGGATACTCTAGAGAAATTTGTTGAGGAGTCCAGTATCCCTGTTGTTACTGTCTTTAACAATGATCCTAGCAATCACCCTTTTGTTGTCAAATTCTTCAACAGCCCCAATGCAAAGGTAAATTTGCTGTTTAAGTCAATTTTGTTCTTTCAGTATTGAACTGGAGATTTCCGTATTAATAACGTTATTGCTGCTGAAATATTATTTGTTAAACACCTCCGTGGTTTCAATAATAGCTATAGCTGGGTAGCAGGGCATAGATTGAAATATAGGTTTTCAATTGCGGCCATTGGGCTACTAGCAGCTTTTTGCCTTCTGTAATCTGCACTAAATAGCATTTTCCTAAACTAGTTTTCTTTCCCTTACACTTCCTGTTCCATAATGTTTATTATTTCCTTTTGTTTTGGTTGTGTGCACATTTTATCCTGTGTTCAAGAAACTTAAATTGTTGATATTGGCAGGCAATGTTGTTCATCAACTTCACTGCTGAAGGTGCTGAATCTTTCAAATCAAAATACCGTGAAGCTGCTGAACTATATAAACACCAGGGTGTAAGCTTCCTGGTTGGAGATGTAGAGTCTAGTCAAGGAGCTTTCCAGGTTTGTATCAAAACATGTGACATTCAAAATATGGAGCATTTAATATCGATATTTGACACTGAGTATGGCTTGTCTTGATAGTACTTTGGACTGAAGGAAGAACAAGTACCTTTAGTTATCATTCAGCATAATGACGGGAAGAAATTCTTTAAGCCCAATGTGGAAGCCGAACACATTCCAACTTGGTTGAAGGCATACAAGGTTATTCTTGTTTCTCCTAGTGGCTTGTAACGTAGGCATAATTCAATCTGATTTATTACTTTTAGTGGTATATCTTGACATTTTTTTTCTGAATATTTCAGGAGGGTAACATTGCACCATATGTGAAATCTGAACCTATTCCTGAAACTAACAATGAACCAGTTAAAGTGGTAGTTGGGGAAAGTCTCCAGGACATCGTTTTCAAGTCTGGGAAGAACGGTATGCTTGTTCCTTATTTCTATTTTGGTTCTTTTCCATGGATTATCAGATTTTGGCACACACTGTAATCTTAAAAAATATCACGTTTCTAATGGTCCTTGTTTTTGATGGAGCATTACGGTCCAATTTAGATGAGGAATACATCTTCAGTTTGTATAATATCATCAACCTTTACGAAAAGCTGATAGTAGATATGATTTATATTTTTACCACATTTAATTTGCTGGATCTGTTTGTATAATCATTGCAAACTATGAAGGATATAACTTGGATTTTTGTTTTCTTTAATTCGAAGGTGTGTTAAACATTAGACGTATTTCTCTTCGTATATGAAATTAAAGAATAACAAAATTGATTAGAACTTTTATTTAAAAACTATATGCTAAGATGACGAAGTCTTCATCTTCTTCAGACAATTATTTATCTTTGATTATATATAGTAGTAATTATGCCCATGATTATATATGGTAGTAATTATGCCCGTAGTAGAATCTTTCATTCATCTGCATCATTTTTGTTAGTTGTAAACTTTTATCAGTCTATTATAACTGCTAACACAAACACCTTGCAGTTCTGCTGGAGTTTTACGCTCCCTGGTGTGGTCATTGCAAACAGTTGGCTCCTATATTGGATGAAGTTGCTGTCTCATATCAAAATGATGCTAATGTTATCATTGCCAAACTGGTAAGAACTGTATTCAGTTTTCAGCTTCGATGTTGGGAGTAACTTTGAGAATTATATTTTAATTACCGTCCTGTGCTCTTTTTGCTCGGTCACATCTACATGTTTGTCACTTTCCAGGATGCAACTGCCAACGATATCCCAAGTGATACCTTTGACGTCCAAGGTTATCCAACCCTGTACTTCAGGTCATCAAGTGGAAATCTAGTACAATACGACGGTGGTAGGACAAAGAAAGACATCATAGAATTCATTGAAAAGAACCGGGACAAACCTGCCCAGCAAGAACAAGGAACAGATAAACCTGCTCATCAGGAACAAGTAAAAGATGAGAAAGAAACAGGAAAAGATGAGCTTTGAAAGGTAAGTTTGTGTTGATCATTGGCTGTCAATTTTCATTGCAATTCCTAACTCTTGCAGACTATGATTTGCATATTTATCTAGTCTCTCTTATTTTATTTTTTATTTTTTGCAGGAAAGTTGTAGCTTTCTGGGGATATAGGCACATAGTTACATGTGGGGTGTTAACCCCTTTGTATCTCTTTTAGTGAATTTTAGGTGCAAACTATCTTTCTCCTTCGGTTTTCCTTCTCTTATGTATGTTTCGAGAAATAAAACGGATTTTCTTTGGCGGAGTAGAGTTTTAGTTTTGGAAAAGTTGTAGTTGGAATCTGAATTAATTTAATGAATGCTTTTAGAACAAGATTTCCGATTCTTAGTCTTGATGAGACTATAATTTACAAATAAGAGTTTTAATTTGGTTTAATTTTCTTAATCGAAATCCAATTTATATACATAATAAATAAACGCGATTTGCAAATCCCATTTAGATTGTTGCTCTACATTTCACCGTAATTTTAACTAGGGATATCAAATTGGGTTCAGTCCGATGGCTGACCCGTGAACCTGACCTAAAAAATTGAATCGGGTTACATATTGGGACTTTCTTCCTGCATCTCCAAGTATTTTTTTTTGCACTTCCAAAAATTTTAAAAATTTTAAAATGTCTTTTGATCACGAAGATTACATCTTTAAACTTGTTTTCGAATATCAACTGGAGAATACCTTCAACAGTAAAAATACATAATTGAAAGTTGATTTTGGAAAGTCAAAATATAATCAAAAATTGATTTTCGGAAGTCAAAATATATAATCGGAAGTCGATTTTCAAAAGGCAAAATATATAACTAGAAGTCAAAATACATTATCGAAAATCGACTTTTGAAAGTCAAAATATATTACGAAAGTCGACTTTCAGACTTCAAAATATATCACTGGAAGTCGACTTTGAAAGTTAAAATATACTATCGGAAGTTGACTTACGGTATCGGAAGTCAAAAACAAAATATATTTTTCATTTTCGTTTTTATAATTTAAAATTTAATAATATTTTTGTTTTATTTACTTTTTATATTTATATTTATTTTTTAATACATAAAATAAAAATAAAAATATATATATATATATATATATATATATATATTAAGAAATATGAAAACATAAAAAATAAAAAAATATTTTAAATTTAGAAAACATAAACTTTAAATAAAATTTAAAATAGTTAAAACAGAATTAATATTTTTTTAATATAAAGTTTAAGTATTTTTAATTTATTTTATTTCTTAAGTATTTTTAATATATATTTAAAAAATAAATTTTTATATATATATATATATATAATTTTTTTTATACAATGTTTTAAAAATAAATAAACAAAAAGATAAATTTTAAAAATAATATTTTGACCTCCGGAAGTCGACTTCCGGTAATATATTTTAATTTTCGGAAGTCAACTCCCGATAATATATTTTGATTTCCAGAAGTCGACTTCCGATAATATATTTTGACTTCCGATTATATTTTTGACCTTCGGAAGTTGAATTCCGATTATATATTTTGACTTTCGGAAGTTAATTTTTGAAAGTAATTTTGAGAGTGTAAAATCCGTAGTTTTAATTAAATGGTCAATGAGTTGTTTTGGGATTTAAAATTTTATTGGAGATGTAAAAAGATTTTTGAAAATACAGAAAAAAGACTCATATATTTGAACCTATTAATTTGAAAGAACTCGGCTGGCCTCGTGTGTAATAAGACGAGCTAACTGGACTAACCCGCTAACCCGTAACTCTCCTTTTTTATTTTTGTCCCAATCTTCCTTCGTTACGCTACATTTATTTTTCAAGCTCCACAGGTTCTTCTCCTCACGTATTCACGGAGTGTGACTCCAGTAACATCACCGGCAGTGACATTACCTGATCCAGGGCGACTTCATTCACGGTGGCATCACCTACGGCGACTTCACTCACTAGTTGCAAAATTGTACAATTTTTTTTTTCAAAAATATTTTCATATAAAGAAACTTAAATCTCATACAATTTTATAGCATATCTGAATCTCCTTCACAACATTCTTTTCAGCAACACCAAACAACATTGTATCCGTCATATTACTAAGTTTATATTTGTGATAGCATTTGATTTAATTTCTTTCCACTTTTTTATCTCTGATGTTCACAAACATTTCTTGAATTGTATTCATAATTGTCTTTTGGTTAAATTTTTTTTTTCCTAATTTTAGTAGTTTTGTCAAATTAATTATAATTTTGTTTTTTTTAAATAGGTTTCAATTTTCGTTAATTTTGTTCAATATTGTCTTTTATTGTTAATGCCATTTAAATCATTAACAACCTAATAGTGTATCATGTATCAGAGTTGATGTTTTATATTTAATTTGTTCTTTATATTCATTATTTTTGTTCTATTTAGACTTAATTAATTTTTTAAAATGAAACAATTTGTTCCCTCTCTCCAGTTGAGACCAAATTTACTTTTTATATTAAAATTAACATTTTTATTAAATATTTTTGTTTAGGGTTAGAGTTAGTTTAGAATTAGAACAAAAATTTTAAAGATAAATACTAATTTTAAAAATTTAGAAAATGATGTTAGTTTTTATCCTTACAATTTTTGTTTTAATTTTAAACTAATTTTTTTCATAAATAAATAAAAAATATATAAAAAATTAAAAAAAAATCATGTAGTGACATGTTGCAAACATGGTTCATCATTGTTAATGATTTAAATGGTGTCAGCAAAAAAAGGATAAAATTGAACAAAATTAATGAAAATTGAAACTTATTTCAACAAAAAAAAAACAAAATTAGGATTAATTTGACAAAATTTGACGAAAATTGGGATCAAAAAAATATTTTCTTAAAATTTCTGTTATTTTCAATTTCAACTGTAAAAAATTATTTTCATTACACTTCTTTATCCCATATTTTGTTGTCATAGTTTTAAATTTAATTACACAAATTACTCTTATGGTATTGTTTTTTGAAATGTGAATTGGACAATGAAAGAGAGATTTCCCATGAAAAAACGGATGGGTCTAATAGACAAAGTTAAATACAGTAGATATTCGCTTAAGTCCGCATCCTTTATAAATCTGCATTTGAAAAGGGAAAATTTTCGAATCAATAATTTTGTGACTTTATTTTCACAAAAAATTACATAAAGTTATTTGAATTTATATTTCTTATATATATATATATATATATATATATATATTGAAAGAAAATATATGAATAAAATAAAATAACAAGGTTCTCCTATAACATATATTTTATATCTATCATATTTCTTATATTTTATATCTCTCATTCTTACAATCCCTACAAATACTCCACAATCTTAATATTTCATATTATAATTATATGACACTTAATAATCTATATTGTAATATGACTATTAAAATTCTAATAAGTTTGCATCCGAATTAAGTCCACATTAAAGTCTCAAGATCATAATACACTTAAATGAATGTTTACTGTATCATGTCCTCACTAGGGATGGCAATGAGGCGGAAAGGAGACGAATTTCGTTATCTCATACCTATCCCCGTTGAAAAAAATCATCTTCATCCCCATACCCAAACCTAAAGGGTATCAAACTTTTGTCCCATCCACATCCCTACCGAGTAACGGGTATAATCTCGTACTCATACCCATATCCGCTTTCTTAATACTTCAATATTAATTTTAATTAATTTTTATAAAATAATAAGAAATTATAGTAATGGAAACATAATATTATCAAATATTCAATATTAGAAGAATGAGTATTTTTTCGATATCAAATACTTTAAAATAGATTATAATTTTTTACATTTTAGATTATAATACCAAATAAAATTTCATGATAACCAAAACATTTATTAAATTTGCAAATATTAATGAAACATAGTTGATAAAATTTAAAAATATTTTTTTAAAAATATAAAAGGAAAACAAATATTCAAATTAAAATATATTTTAAATGTTTTTTTACTTCAATCTTTTAAATTTTAATAAATCTCTTTTTTATACACTAATAAAAGATATAATACATCATTTGATCAAAATGATACAAAAAATAAAGGGTTAAATATGTTTTTGGTGGTCCCTTAACTTTCAGTGAATTTTGGAATTAATTCATTTTGAAACTTTAGACCAATTTAGTCCTTCATATTTCAAAATACGTGGATTTAGTTATTTTAATCAAATTTTGTTAACTTTACTTGACATTTCAAGCGCGTTTCATAATAATATTTGACTTAACATTAAAGCAAAGATGTGTCAAACAGTATAAACAACTCAAATACAATTATGTCATCAGTGCTGATATAGGTCATTTCCTCATCTTCACTGTTATCCTCTACTGTCTCCAGAATCCAATCACATCTGATGTTCTAAATGTATCAACCTAGTGTTCAGAATTAAAATGTGTTGTACTGAATGGTGAAAAGAACAGCGTCGCAGTGAATATTTTGTGGATCCAGAACCCAATCACAAATGTAGTCTCCCAATCAAAAATGTAGTCTTGCCTAAACTGTTGCAGTTCCGCCTGCAATCATAAATTAACATTTTATATTATGTAAAATTTATTTTCATTACCATGCCACCCACCAATGGGTTGGCTTCAACAATGACTTTGCTTATCTCTTCACCAATGTAGACCACTGCAGAACGAAAAACACCAATCATGCTTCACCAATCCGCTCTTGAACAACACTGTTTAAAAAAAAATCCAAACTTTATCATATATTAACCAAAAACAGAAACAAAAATGCCTCCTTTCCACAAACATCAACAAATAAAAAAATTTGTTGAAGTGGGTAAACCCAAAACTTTTTATGCTCCACCAAAAGGGAAATAATGAACCCAGTCCGAAAATATCTTCCAAAATGGAGAAACAAGAAACTTGGAAAATGAAGGAAGAAGAAAACTACAGGCATGGAGGAAGAAGAAAATTAGAGGGGTAACGAACAATAGACTTTGGAGATGGAGGAATAAAAAACTTGGGAGAAGGAGGAAAACCAAACCTGGGGATGGAGAAACCACAAATTGCTCTCTACTTCTCTAACCACTTCCACTCCGCTCTCTGTCCTTGCTTCTCTCACTTCTGTCACTCCATCAACCTCCCTTTCTCTCTCGCACTCAAGCATCCAACGTGAAATTGTGAACAAAAACTGAAAAATAAAAAATCACTGCTACGTCAAATAGTAAGAGAAGTTGTTAAAAATCAATTGTTAATATATCATTTTTCTTTCTTTTTTTCTTTTTCTAAGTCATATCAAGTCTTTCTTTCCTCCATTGAAATAATTCCACATGTACATGGTCAAAAATTTATCTAAAAAGCTTTATTAAAAAATAATTTTCCCTCGTATAAGATCGTTTTACAGTAACTACTTTGGGTGGTAATGTACGTGACGACTTTGGGTGATAATGTACATTCAAACCTTGTTACCTTGTTGAGTAACAAAGAAAAATGATGTATGAAGTATATTTTTACGCAAAACATGCCAACACTATTTGAAATCTAGTTCGAAAAAGTAACATTATATTATTTTTGCACAAACCTTACAAAATAAAGTATGAAAAAGTATCCTATGGTAAAAGCCTATGATTTGTTTCAGCGTACAACAGCATTAAGAAAAAGTTGATGATACATGCAATGCAACTCAGAAAAGAAAAACAGTGGAAAGCACGTGGTTCATGAAATACCCCACACACACACACCATTTTGTCAGTGTAAACACTGATTTTACTACTCTTTGCCTGCAAACTACTTCAGTTTTACCGTCTATTGCGTATGTCCAAAGCAATACCCTTTAACTTGTAATCAAGAGCTTAGTTTATGCAGTAGACACAAGGATTTTCAAAGACCCCACTCAGCCACTCACATGTGTTTCATATCCTTAACCTTATAAACCAATTTTTCAAAATAGAAATAAGTCAACTATTATGTAAGTGTTGATATCCTATTTTCACTGACCATAAGACAAGTTAACAGTATATAATTAGTGAGTGCAGTATTTCAAAATTAATTTTGTAAAATTGAGTTAAATTTAAAGTTCAATTCTTAATATGATATCAGAATTGTGAGTTAAAGTCTATTCTAGTAAAATTTATTGTTTGTTCGACCTATTATGATACTCGATATAAAAAAAATTTTTATTTATTAGATTTATCTTGTGTTACATGTTATTAGACCATCATTAATTTTTAATCTCACGGTTAAGATGCATTTTATTGTGAGAGAACGTCGGAGATCCATGTCAATTACAAATAAGACAAACTTATAGTACATAAATGAATGCAAATTTCATTTTGTAAATCAGTTTTGTAAGGATGAATTAGACGTAAATTATACTTTTTAACGCTGATTTATGCTTGAATTATTCTTTCTTCCGCATGAAGATGTAAGTTAAAGATTTGACTAGTTATATAACTTATAAAGGAGTTAAAGAGCCATGCAAAATGTTCCTTCTAGTTTGTGAAAATTGTTTGACAGTGATTTAAGTTGGGAAGTGGTATTCAACATGAGGAAAGGAAAAATAATAATTGAAATGATTTAAAAGAGGAGGTAAATGATAATTAATTGTGAATAACGACATTAACACTCACTGGGAATTGATTAAGCTCTTAGATTTGAGGAGATAGCCACAATAATTAGGATCATAATCATAAACTATATAACAGGTATGCACCAAACACTTTCTTACACCACAGCCAACTCCTTCATTTTGGGTCTTGATCTCTCCTGATGAGACTCTGCAGATATGGCCTTCCTTTTGCTGTTACTGTTGTTACTGTTATTGTTATGGTTACTGTTACTGCTACTACTGATGTTAATGATCACATTCTCATTCTCCGAATCTATGCAACTGTTATGATCAGATTCTTCTTCACAAGAGTTTTCAAGGGATTTCACAAAATATGACTGAAGCTTGTCCAAATCTGATAACTGAAGAGGCTTCAGCAGAAACTCTTCTGCTCCTCCTTCCAAACACCTATCAACAATTTCTCAATTACATAAACTCTTACGACATTATAGTATCAGTCACAAAAAAAAATGAATCTGTTTCCTTAATGTTGTCACAAAGTGATGTTCTTTTAGGAGTTAACTAAAATTCTAGAAATGAAGCAAGAAAAACTCACATGCTGATTCTGGAAGGTACATTTTCTGATGACATAATCACGACGGGAACATCTTTCCAAGAAGATCCCTGCAGCGGTAAGCAATGTCAAAACAAGAAAGAAAGGAAAACAAAAAGAGCGACCAAATTAAAGAAAAGGAAAAAAAGAAAAAAAAGTGAAAGCAAACTTAGATCCTGAGATCTGTAACTTTTCCTTTTTCTTTTCTTTTATCTTTCTTTTTACTGAAAACTACACCGTTTAGAAAAAGCTATGTATCTGTGTTGAATGGTGAATAAAAAGAAGAGTGTGGATTAAAAATTATTGATTGAAGGAGAAGGGAATGTTTGGAATCTTTGAGAGAGTGTGAGTACATGCTATTGAAGCTAAAAAAGACAGAGGGAATTTCGGGAGGGTGTCGGGGAATAAGAGTTGTGTGTTGACCTTGACTCGTTTCAGTAAATCATAGCCACTCATCCCAGGCATGCAATAATCTGTCATGATCAAATTCACTTTGATTCCCTGAAATTCAAAAGATGCAACACAAAGTACACGTTACTGTTTCCTATTAATATGGAATATCTCACCACCAAAAATTTAAAACCAAAATTCAATGGTCTTTGCCCAAACCTTTTTCTACCCGTTTTTCTTTTCCAAAAGACACCCTTAACTTAAACAAAAGAAAAAAAAAAAAAAAAAAAAAACAACAACTGATGTAGACAACAGTAGATACGATTCTGGGAGCGTGCCATTCGTGCATCAAAACAACAATTACTCGTACGTACACGCAATGAAAAACTCTTAACTTTTTCTACAAATTGTATTATTTTTTCACGGCATGCTTATGGGATTACAATGCCGTCGGATCTTCAAGAAAACTAGCACAAACAATTATGCAGAATGGACTCAAGAACTCAATGTTATTTACATTATAATAACAACAATTTCAGAAACTTCCTCGTGATTGATCACTATATATGTGTGTACCTTTTGAAGGTAATTTTTTGAGAGAATATATTAATATATTACTTATGATAATTTATTCTGGCAATTGAATATGCTGTTACTTGAGGGCAAGAAAACATGAAAGGAATAACCAATGCTGCATTTACAACGAAAAATGGAAGCCATTTAGAAGTTCTAAAACTAGTGTAGTAAGCGAATTAAGCAAGAACTTTTACTTTCTATGAGCGGAAAGAAAAAAGTCCATGGAATATTGAAACTACAACTCAAATCAATGGACTGGCTCAAATGTAGTACACAACAAGCACACGTCTTAAAACCATTGAAGATAAACACAAAAAATAACAGAATGAGATTATTATTATTATTATTATTATTGTTATTATTATTACCTCTTGCTGCAATGGTTGAGGTGGAGGAGAAGATGGTGATTCTAAAGAGGTTGAAGAAGAAGTATCATGAAGGTCTTCAACCAACCCGAGATATTTCAAAGCCTTGTCTCCAGAGTCCACGCAGGTCACTGTTTAACAAATAATTAACACAACCATAAAGCAAATTAGCAACACAGAACCTGAGAAATAAGAGGGTATGGTAGGGAAGAATTAAAAATTGTAGGAACCTTTGCATGAAGAACCTCTCAGGAGCCTCTCCAAAAGCTTCCTATCTATGACACTGTCGTCCACTGCCAACACATGAAAATGTTGCTCCTGCGGTTGCAGATGTTGTTGTTGTTGTTGTAACTGTAGTTTTCTGGTATCCACAAACTCCATATCAGGGTTGAGAAAAAGCTTCAGAACACTATCTATATGTTTTACTTGCAATATATAGATATAGCTGGTTTAAAATGTATGAGTAATTCAGAGAGAGAGAGAGAGAGAAAGAGAGAGAAGGGGGAGAAGAGGTGGAATGTAATTATCCCACCCTGGTAGCTTTTTATTTTGATTTTTTATTTTTGATTTTTGTTTTGTTTTGTTTTGGTATTAGTGGGTGCATGAGAGAAAAAACTGTGGTGGCACAGTGGCATGGATGTGGTGTTGTTTTTGTGTGCGCTTAGCTTCTTCATGGTGAGATCTTCTCCCTAGATTCTCTCTACCACTTTGGTACAACCACCACACATACATAACCTTTCTCTCTCTTTCCCCTTTCAATTAGATTTTATTTGATTGCTAAGGAAAAACCCAAGATCTTTGTTCCCATTCGGTCATCATGATGATGGAAACAAGGTTGAAATTTTTTATGCCTTTCAAAATTAAACCAACCCTTCTTTCCTAACTAATTAAACCGCTTTTACTTTCATATTAATTTTCCAAGACCAATGAGTAGAGTTTATTTTTAGAAACACATTCCTATAATTTTATTTTTTTATTTTCATGACATAATTTAATGTGAATTCTTAATTCTTTAAAGAAAATAAGGATATATTAATTAATGATTTATATTAAATCACATCAAATAATAAATTATGGGAGTAAAAAAATAGCAGTTATATTTGTTTTTTCCTTTCACCTTATTTTAATATTCTTGCTTCTCCACCCACTTTTGTTTACTTTTTCATCTAAAATACAGTGTTCTATGTTACTTCTAAAGTGCATGATGCATTGGGTAAGATAATTTCGGAGACTTTTCTCCAACTAATGGATAATCTTACATCACCCTATTTTACTTTAGCCTAACATTTCGCTAAGGAATGTAGGATGTGACCCCTAATTAAATAGGATCATTTTGCTATCATCATTTTGTTGTAAAAAAAAGAAGTTCATAGAAATTAAGTTAATAAAAATTTTCCACTTCAAAAATTTCTGTGCGTCTTATAAAATGTGGAGAAATTGCAATTTTGATGCTAAATATCCTCACACATGCGTAAACCCATCAACTCCTTCTACATGACAAACTCATTCTGTCGGGCACGAAAAAATGGAATAACATGAAATTAAGTGGGTCAATTAAGATTGTTTGAAGTCCTAGGTGATTATTGTGATATTTCATCTTTTTAAAGTGATTTATGGCTTGTTTGTATGATAGTCTAATCTTAATTAATATGGTTAGCTGCTAAGTACCCAAATTTACGCAAACAACAAGAACAAGATCTTTATGAAATCCCACCGAATATAAGAAAATAAATGTGTTGCTTACCTGAAATTAGACGCAATGTTGACATCGCCCCAAGACCTGATGGGAAAAAGTTTGTTTGTACCCAATTTCCAATTCAAACCGGGAAGAGTAAAAATTGTGGAGTTTGGGTAACCAAGTTACGTAAAATAACATAATTTATTTTATACCATGAAGTAATATTTTTTTAAGTAGTTTTAAAATATAAAAAAAAATAAAAGTTTATTTAAAAGATGTTGTATCCGTTTCAATTAAGATTGAGAATGTCAACAAATTATTTAAGATTTTACATTAATTAATTTATAAATCTACAATAATAATTAATTAAGTAATAATCATTAGATAATCGATAATTAGATAACCGATAATGAATGAAAAAAAAATAATGGAATCAATTTTTTTTTTATTGTTATTTTTATATTTTTTTTTTCCAACTTTATCTCTTTATTTCTTATTTTATTTGACTAATTCTATTTTATAGTTTTTAGAAGAACGAATTCACTAGAAATAAATTTTATGTTTATTGGAAGACGATTTGTGATTATTTTATCCTTTCTATTTTTGTTGACTATTTTCTTAATAATATTGAAGTTGTTATAAATAATATTATTTGTTTGATCGTGTTAACATCAATATTATTAACTTTTATCATATTGTAAGAAAAAGTTAAAAAAATTTAATTATTAAAAGATTGTTTTTCTTTACAAAATTATTTTGTAAAATAAAATTTATGATCATCGATATGGGATAAATTAATCTTATTTTTAATTTATTTTTAATTTATATATGATATCCAAGAATTAAAAAGACAATTGTGAAATGAAAAATAAAAGAGGGACCACCGAACATAGAGGAATGTGATAGAATGCGTAAAACATTTACACAGAGGTTACCATTAATGTTTGCAGAGTAAATGGCAAAGGGGAGAAGAGATAAGTATAAAGGGTGGGGAGTTGGGACCAAAGCGGGGTCCACATAGCAAAATTTGAAATCTTGGGTGGGTCCAAGCAAATATAATCTTTTGTGGATCCCAAACCCATTCCTCTCTTGTGATATAGATTTCCCAATATTTGGAATCTGTTCCCATCGAGGGTGTCCAAAGCAGAAAGTTTTTCCTTTAGGGCTCAGTCAGTTTGTTCAAAACCCCTTTTTCACACTCGAGTGTGGGACCCAATTCTTGTCTGCCACGTGTTCCTTCCTTTCATGTGTAGACCTAATTATCGTCTGACATTGGGACACACTTGTAACGTGGTGCCTCCTCAACCGTCAGATCACATCACTATCATCCTCAATCATTTTACCCTCTTCTACTTCTTCTCCTATTTTTTTCTTCTCTTTTTTATTGCTTTTATATTTTAGACAATCCCATTGGCGTGTTTCTCAAGGACTCTCTCTGTTTTGGTAACACACGCCACACAAAATACTCAATTTACAATTACTCTCTCAACAAAATGCTTTAATATTTTACACAATCCCAATTTCATTACCATCTGTAAAATTAAATACGAATCACATGCTTATAATGTTTTCATCACTCAATAAAGGGGACAAAATGATTTATGTATCCATCACTCAATCAGTACATATCCATGCTTAACTTTAATGTAATATTTTCTTTTTTTTACGATCATAAAATTAAAAGAATTGGGAATAATTTTGATCCACTAATAGTCAACCCATATTTTCCTATATTCGTTGGATTACTAAACTATGAAAAATCTATTAGTAGTTTCATTCTGAATATATAAGTTATGATTGTAATAAATTGTGATTATATATATATATATATGGTATTGGTTTTATATATATATAATATTTTGATTTCACTTAAACTTAAAATTTCCGATATGAAATTTTTGATTCACTAACAAATTCTTTTTAAAACATTCAATACCTCTTTGTGAATTTTTTTATTAATGTATTTTTTATGACGATTAAAAGATATATAATTGTTGGATTATGTTTTATATATTATAGTTAGCATTAGTTTTACATATATAAACCATTTGATACTATTTTTATCTTAAAATTTTAAGATAATGTAATTATGAGTCTTCTATTTTATATAGTATTTAATTTTATTTTTTTTATATAATATAAGATTTTTTTATTCACACTTAAATTATTTTTAATAATAATCACTGAATCAGTAATTAAGTTCTTAGATTTCAATTTACTGAATAGTGTACAATTATAAGAAAAGTTGGAAGCAGCAGCTATATAGTAATCCATTTTGGTGAAAACAATTGTAATTAAATTGTTAGGTGAATATGGCACAATGCAATTCAAATGTTTAAATCGCTTAAGCGTAAATGATAATTAAGAAGTTAGTTGATTCAGCAACGGAGGCAAACTATTAATGCGGTTCAATCCTTAACGCACAATCTAGTTTTTGGTGCAAACAACATTTCCTTCCAAATTTGGAGTTAATTGTAGATTAAATAATCACTTCTACAACAAATAAACTTTCTTAGATAACATTCACTGTTTAATTTAGATTTATTTTCTGAAAATTAAAATTGTTAGTTCGTATTTGTTTTAAATATTGACATAGTTTTGTAGGATGAATTCTTAAAGGATTTTTTTTTTTTGGAGAATAAATTATTTTACATTTGAGTTATGTGTGTGTACACGCGTGTGTACGCACATAAATATATTGTGCTTGTCTTATATTTCTTCTGAGACTTAGATTTATTTTCAATAGAGGTTTTTCTTATTAAATGCTCAAATTAATTTCATTCTTTTAAGGAGTCTTAATTTATTTGCTTCAATTTCTTTAATTGTTTAGTTTATTAACTTTGTTTTACAATTTTCTAGTAATAATTTAAATGCATTGTTTAGACTGTTTTTCTAATTTTAAGTGTTTTTTTTCTTTATTGTATTTTTAGTTTTGTTATAGTTTATTCTCTTTCGTTTAACTTATTTTTAAACTTAAATTTGTTCATCACAAGAAGATGTAATATTAATGACGAGTGGAATTCGTCAGTAAAAAAGTTCGTTAATAAAATAATGTACATAATTTCGTCATTAATTATTAATTAATTTAATTGTCAGTAATATTCATGTAGGAAACTTTTTTTTTCTATTGACGATTAATTTCATCGATATCAAAGAATATTTCTTTTTGTAATTATTTTTGAATTAATTTATTAATAAATTTGTAGATGATATTATTTATTTGTGTTTTTAATCCGAAATTTGAAGTGAGGGTTTAGCCGGTTAAAACTTCTTGATATTAAATGTGGTGATTCCAGATAAGGAATTTATCTGTAGGAGACTCTCCGATGTTCAAGTGAATAAGAATAGTGAATATTTGATGATTATGATGTCTATAGGTCAGGATAGGCTATGTGAATAGATAGACGTATATGATTAAGTAATACTGATATAAATAGGATTATCTGGGGTTTTGTGATTAAGGCGTTATAATGATTAATTACCTATAGTTAAGGCGTATAAAAACTGTCGAAATACTCGTAGTTAATATGTGATCTTTCTTTTAGGAGAAAGATTTTTAATGGATATTATGTCCATCGAGCTCTATCGTAGATAATTGGGCCTCATTTATCAATAATTACTGATGAATTAGTTCATTAGTTCATTATTTTCATACTAAATTTTTGTTGGTAATGTTGTAGTTAACAAAAAGTCAAATTTGGTCGTTATCGATTTTATTACATCACATATCACAAACTAAATTTATCAAAGGAAAATATTAAATACATATTAATTAAAAACAAAAATTGAAAACGAAAGTCTAAATGCAATAAAGACATATTGTTCTATTTCAAATGTGGAATTGTTGAGCTTCTTCCTTAATAAGCTTGTACAAATTCTCAGAGCAACAAAATTGGTTACGTAAGTGTTGGAGGTACGATGTTACTATTGACTTTAAGGCAAAAAGATAGAATATTATGGCACATTCTCTTTCTAAATCATTTTAAATGGTTTGTTCTCGAGCAAAATCTCAATAAATAACTACATTGAAGGCTATTCATGTAATAATTGTTATAATAACTACCTTGTAAAACAGAATTCAGTAATTCTGTTGTTGAGTTAATTCTGGTTTTGTTGAATTAAAATTATAAATAGGCCTTGTATATGCTTTTAAAGGGCAATGAGAGTTTTCTAATTTGGTGTAAAATCTCTATAATCTTCCTTTGAAGTTGTGAGTGAGTATTACTAGAGTGATCTTGGAGTTACTTGAGAGTGGTGTGAGTTCTCCTTACTGTGAAGGGTGCATGAGTGAGAGTAATATCAGTGTAATATCACTTTAGAGATATTACAATTCAAGATGTAGATTTATAGTTGAAATCTATTATGGAAGCATGTTATATGGATGATCTTTTGAAACCTAATCACACAATACATGACATTAAGGAAAAATTGGTAATTCCTTCCAATTCATAAATTATTCAACAACTCTCGTCGGGTTTCCGTTTTCATAGTTCTCTTATTGGTGATAATGTAGATTATTCCAAGATCGTAACCTGAATTATCGCTCAATTTTTTTAGCCAATAATGTATTAAGAACTCTAAACTTATGTTAATGGTACTTAATACGTGGAAAAACTAAATCGACCAATGTTCATCCTTCTAATTTGTTGTCATTACTTGTCCCAAAGAAATATTAAAAAATTTATATCATGTTCTTTTTTAGTGATTTGCTATACATAAAGAAGTAGGAGGACAAATTTAGGAAGCTAAATAATGTTATTTTCCATTGATTTTAGAGTGAATATTACCAAGATCTTCAATTTTTCTCATCCGACTTTAGTCGAAGAGATTTGAGGATAATATATCCTCTTTTACCATAATACTCATTTCATATGCATGCACTATTGTTTGTCATGCTATTTGATATGTTGATAAAAAGCTAGAAGCATTTTTTCATTTTCTTTTTAATCAAAGTTCATTCATCCTTGAAAATATTCCCATAAACATTCTATTTTCTAATAAACCTCAGGAATCATTTAATAGAAACTTTTTATTATAAAATGTTATTAAATAATTAAAAAATAATTATGAATTATATATCTTTAAAGTATTTGAAATATAAACTTTTATCAATGTTAATAAAATGTGTAATGTGAGAATTCTTTTAATATATTTTAACTAAGATTTCCAAGAGTCTTCTGATACAACTAATATACTTCAATGAAGGATCTGTTGTTTGAGCAATCTTAATCACTACAATAATTACAATTTATTAGCAATAATCAAATATATATAGCTTTTAAAATTTATTACTAAAATGAAAATTATTTCAACATGTCAATAAAACAATAATCACAATAATATTTAACATCTATTTTTTTACCAAAAAAATTATATTTTTTATTTATTACAATATTATTTTTTTTCTTCCAAACTATTCATGAACCTCGTTTCTAAAAAAAAATATTTTAACTAATTTAAAAATTGTTATGAATTAATGATTGTCCATTAATTTGATAGATCTACTCATATGATTGATATAAGGTTTTAACGAGATGTTCTCTTATCAATGGACACTCAAGGGGGAAATGTTATGAGTTAATGATTGTCCATTGGTTTTTGATAAATCTACTCATATGATTATGATTGATATGATTGATGCTCATATGATTTATTACTTCTACTTTTTATGTAAATATTTGTATTAATTAGTTGATTTGTTTTCTTCATAGATTACATGTTGTATGTTACGACTATTCCTATTAATAATAATACACAGAAAAGTTTGTTACCCATCCTCTTGTTATGTGTTCTTCCTTTTCTTCTTCTCTCTATTATTATCTATTATTAGCTTTATTTTAATAACAAAAATCATTTTATATTACATTCCCGTACCAAAATAATATGATAATCTTTAATTTCTGTTTATTAAAATCTTTTTATACCTATTATATCAATTAAATCATTCACAAATTTTCACAATTTTCATCTCTAAATCTACTTACGTTCATCACCAAATCCTTTAAAAGAAATAATACAACTTTTATTTTTAAAGATATCCACTCACTCTCACTTAAATCCATCTTTGAAAAAAATACACCCTTAAATATGGATTTTGATAACAAATTTATCTTCGTGTCATGGTTACATAGTGATATGTGATTATTGAAAAGCTATCCTAATATCTCCCTCAAAAGTTATGATGAAAAAAAAAAAATCTAATCTTGTTTCTAACATCTCTGTAGATCTTTGGTGGATAAAATTCCGGAAAGGCATCAAAATTCCTGTAACACCAATTAAGGCACTGAGAAGTTTTGATATTTACGGATGAGTTCTGCTAACTACTTCCAACGTATTCTTTAAATATTCTACTATTATTGTATAATTTCTTCGGAATGGGTTTATTTCGATGTTGGGTTTTTAATGTAGAAATAAGAATTAATTATTTTTTATTCAACTGAATTAATGTTCTAACGTAGAAATAAGAATAAATAAGAATCAGTTGTTTTTTATTCAACTTTTTTTTTTATTCTTTAATTGATTTTGAAAACTAAATATATACTGATTTTGCGTTAGATAGAAAATCAATTCTAATGGATTTTACGTCAATTTGATACAGAATCAACACACTTAATTTTAACTTCAATTTCAGAATTAAAAAACAATGAATTTTAAGCATTTGAGAATTACATAATGTTAGCTTGGTGACATTTCATTAGAAAGTATCTTGCACTAAAAAAAATTGTAGAAAAAACACATTTATTTTAAAAGAATGGACTTTTTCTTTTTGGATTAATTTAATAAAAGAAGAAAATATATGAATTATAGATAAAAATAACAGTCATATCAAAAAGTTAACAAGATTACCTAAATAAAAAATATAATAAAAAGACTGAAAAGTTTTAAATTTTAAAAATATTACTAAATAATCGACTCAATCGAAAGTTTTTAAAGTTATTAAAAAACAAAAAATAATTAAGAATATACAAGAGTTTTTTTTTTTTTTTTTAACTTTTTCACTAATACATGCTCAATTTAAAATTTGAATAATCTTCTTGGATAAGAATTCTCTTAAGTTCTTCATTCAAACTTTGTTTATCTTTATCTTTACTTAATAATATTAGTAGTTAGCGTTGTAAGTAGTTTTTCCTCTTTTATTACTTTTCTAACATTTTCTTTTTCAACTTTTACTCTACAATTATTTTCTTTTCTCTCTTTTTTTCTAATAAGCCCTTTCACGTGTTTTTTTTTGTTCTTTCTCTCTTCTTACCCAATATTTTTCTTCTTTTTCTACCTCTCTTTTCTTCTTCAAGTCTTTTAGTTCTATCATAAGGTAGTATAAATTTTCTTTTCATGCAAGTCTTTATTCATTCATGTCATGCTGATATCTCTATTTTTTTTTCCAATTGCAATATCATATGTCCTTCCCCCACACTCTAAGTTTATGTACATCCTACAAATCTTTTAAAAACACTCTCACTATAGGTTTTATTCAACAATTTATCTTGATTATGATATCAATTATGATAGATTGGAGTAATTTTTTTTTTCATTTTGATTTCTTTTATTTTCTAATTTCTTCATCCTTTGGTGCAAATTAGTTTGTTATAATTTGATGAAATCATGGATGAGGAGTTACACTAAAACATGAGAGAGACTTGGGGCTTGGATTAAAAGTTTGTATTTTTATAATTTTTGTATATAGAGTCTCGTAATTATTTTGTAGTTTGTTCTAATTCTTTATTATGCCTTTTAATTATTTTGTAACCTTTTGCATTTGGTCTTGTAATTTTTCTTACCGTCCTTGAAATTATAGATTTTTTTGGACATTGAATCTCTTGTTGGATGAACTCAGTAGTACTCTCTCTAGCTTTAAACACAAGATCCATAAAAGATCTTTTTTTTAGACTTCCAACTCATGAATCATGATTACTCATTACGTTAAATATTTTATTATTATTTTTAAATTTTCACTTTAAAGTGATAAACCATTTTTAAATTTTTGATTTTTTTTATCACGTCACACAATGACTTTACACTTAGACAATATTTTTAAATTAATAAAAATTAAAAAATAAAATTAATTAATAAAAAATTAAAAAAATACTAAAAATTGGCACGTTAATTATTTAAACATTATTATCAAAAGAGACCAAATACAAAAAATTGACAAATATTATAATATATGAGTTCATTTAAGCTAAAAATAAATGCGTCATTGCATGAGAGAATATCAAGTAAATATAGGGTGACAAAACGGTTCTCGTTTTGGTCCGACCCATCTGTGGTCCGTCAAAAATGGGTTAGGTCGGGTTGGCCTGCCACCAATAAACGGGCTAGATATTGTAACCCGTATTGTCTTAGGGCGGGCTGGTGAATCAGCGGGCTGGTCTGTCTTTCTTTTTTAATTTTTTAATTTTTTTCTTAATTTTTTAAACTTTTTAAAACTTTTTATAATTTTTTGTTTATAAATCTATTATATATAAAAATTTATTTATATAATATAAAAACGTTTTATTTTTTAATTATTTTTAATTTTAAACATAAAAAATTAAAAAAATATATATAAAAGAATGGGTTGGCGGGCTGATCCGTGGACTGGCCCGTTTTGGCCCGCTAAATTGACGGGTTAGGCGGGCAAAATTATAACGGGTTGACGGGTTAAAAATTTCAACCCGACCCGTCCTTTTTTGACGGGTTGACGGACTGACCTGGCAGATCTGACCCATTTTAACATCCTTTATGATATTTTTTAGAAAATAAAAATAGCTAAATATTGATTTATTTGTTTCTTAAAAACTTTAATTATAAAGTGGGGAGAGATTCGCAACATTATGATAGGTTATAAGCGATAATTAGTTAAAACACAAGTTAAAGGACAATCAGTACGTCATATTAGTTAAATGAATTTGTTTAGTTGGATAAAAAAAATAAAGAAATAAATTTTCACTGTGTTTAGATTAAAAATATGCAAAAGTAGTAATAAATAAAGAAAAGTTTTTTTGTCACTCGTCAAATGATTGAATAGAAAAGGTGCGAGGAAAATAGTGATGTTTTTTCTTTCGTTTTTTAGATTACATTACCTTTTATACGTGTAGATCTTGTGGGTTGAAGAAAAACATAAATAAAGGATTAAGTATGAATTTTTACTTTAACTTTGTAATATTTTATCTTTTCAAATTTAAAATATTTAGTTATAGTTTCATAAATTCCTTCCTTCATTTTCATTGTATATATAAAGAAGTACTATTTTTAACTTCTTCCATTATTAAAAAAAGTGCACTGTACACTTATCTTAATTTTATAATATTAATTTGTAGGTGATATTATAAACTAATTTTATCGTGAAACTTTATTAAATCTTTCTTACGTGAGCGGAGACGTATATATCTTGTATATGGAGTTATATATATATATCTAGTATATGAAGTTAAATATTCATGAATCCGAATAAAACAATAAACCTAATAAATAATAAAATTTTGTTACGATAGATTTTAATCCATAACTTTAATACTATATTAAGATTTAAATTTTAAATTAATATTTTGTAAGACAAAATTTACACCTACACAATCTTTAATCGATTTTGAACTTTTAAAGTCATGTTTTTTTAAATATTCTAATTAAAATCAATATTTTGTAAGACAAAATTTACATCTCCACGATCTTTAATCGATTTTAAACTTTTAAAGTCATGTTTTTTTAAATATTCTAATTTGTTAACATATGACTAAGTCATTTTTTATTAATATAATGTCATTGAACTCTTATTACAACCTGCGCTACTGAATTGAAGTGTTTTTTCTTTTACTAACAATTAAGAACGATTTCCCCTTATGAATGAAAATCTAAATCACAATATTCAAATAAAAATCCAAGAGTTTTAATAAAATTTATAATATAAATATCCTGAACTTTGAAAATATATAAGGTTACATTTTAAAATTTCACTTTTTAGTATGATGAAAACAAACTCTAACTTCCATTATCTATTTTCCAATATTTTTTTTCATTTATAATTATCTTCACACTTTTCATTCATTTCAAAATAAAAATTAGGTTAATTTTTTAAAACGAAAGAAAAAGACCAATAAAAAAAATAAGTCTTTCACTTTCTCTCCTACTGAAATTTGCCGTTGATGAAAGGAAGATCGGGCCTTTCTCTATTTCATTTAACATGATTCTTTGATATACTTAGAAAACATTTATTTGGAAATTGATAAATAACACTTTAAAATATAAAAATTATTAAAAATATGATGATGATGATATAATAAGATCGGAGAAAACATTGTACTATCGTGTTATTTAATACTAAGTGAAGTATTGAATCCTGTACGTACGTCCTCACTTATCCTGTTTCTGCAACTCTCTTCTCATTGGTTATCTGTATTCTCTCCCAAATCCTGTAGATCCAACTTTCCTTTTCCTTCTTCACTCCCAATCCCATTCTTCAAGCTTCACCAAAAATCTCTAATATCATTCAACCAATCTAAAGTTGAAGGCGCCAAAATCTTCAATCGATCGTTCTAGGCGTTCTATACTGCAATCAATGGCTTCTTCAATCCCTAATGCGCCATCCGCGGTCAATTGCCCGAGCTATGTCGGTCTCCGAGCGCCGCAGAGGACCTTCAACTTTTGCGTTCCACAACCTGCCACCAAGTCGTTCCCTCCGCGCCTTTTCGTCGTGAGAGCGAGCGATTCCGATTTCGAAGCCGCCGTTGTCGCTGGAAAGGTTCCATCGGCGCCTCCTGTGCCGCCTAAACCAGCGTCTCCGGTTGGAACTCCGGTGGTCCCTTCACTTGTGAGTCTATTCATTGTTTTTTGCATTACTGCCACTTACTACGCATTGCTTCGCAATGATTTGATTGGTTTGGATTGTTGGATTTTGTATTAGCCACTTCATCGGCGTCCTCGTCGGAACCGGAAGTCGCCTGCGCTTCGGTCCGCTTTTCAGGAAACGAGTATTTCGCCGGCGAATTTTGTGTATCCGCTCTTCATTCACGAAGGTTGGTCTATTTACACGCGGTGATTTTTTTTTTTTTTATAACGTAGGACTTATTACTTGTAAGTTATAAGCATTTTGAGTAAACACTGTTCTAGTTTGATTTCATTGCTTACTGTCATTTGTACTAAAAATACTGTAAAGGAACCAAGTTTTATAGGATCAGAGACTAAAGTGAGAATTTTAAGAAGTCAAAGATCGATGATATTGCAAAAGCTTATTTATTTATTTTTCGTTTTTCACTATCATTTTTTTTTGCTAAAAAAAATACTATTTTTCATTTGTAGATATTGGGTTGAAATATAGACTACTATTCTCTTGATTATTTGATGTTGGATAATGAGGACATTTAAGTTTGAATTTGCAGGCGAGGAAGATACTCCAATCGGAGCTATGCCTGGATGCTACAGGCTTGGGTGGAGGCATGGACTTGTAGAAGAGGTTTTATCTGCTACTGTTTATGTGTCTCTTACTATCATGCATTAGTGCATCACTTAAATGAATCCCTTGTTTGCCTCAAATCTTTTGTTTCATTTTTACGTTCTTCAATTTTAGTGCCGAAAGTGAGTGGAATTTTAGAAATGTAGTACAGTGAATTACAAGTTAACAAAATCAAACCATTAACAAATACTAGTGAATGTGATATTGGAGATGTCTTTCTACTTTTGTTCTAGAACCGGACTGGCTAGTCGAAGCAGAAAACTGGTGAACCAGTCCGTTAACCGGTTCAAATAAACCGCAAAAGCAGCCTGCAGAGAAACCCGGTTAAAGGACCCAGAAAACCGGTAAAAAAATAGTTACGTGTTGTTTTAAAAATTTGTCAAAAAAGTAAAAATCAACCTAAAATATTTGTTATTATTTTATTCTATGTCTAAACTTATTATTAATAAATATTGATGTCTATTACTGAAATTTCAATTTAAGTATGCTAACTTATTTCATATGAAGTTCTATATACATTTTAAAGGTTAAGAACCTATAAACTTGTCTTTTATTTTACTTATGAGATTATGTTTTTTTAACATTATTTTACATATTATTTAACTACTATAATAATTTTATTAATACTAGTCGATTTTCATTCAAATATGGTTGAACCGCTGAGCCAATGTCTTAACTGGTTCAATGACCGGTCTGGTTTTAAAGATATAATTGTCTACTTCTGTGAGATGAGCATATTTAATTGGAGATTTCTTAGACTTTCTTTTGCACAATATTGTTCGAGTAAGTCTCAGAATTTTTCCTTTTGCTTTAATGTCGATTCTATGATAATCAAGATAAAAATATGCTTTTGTACTTTACTACTTCTACAATTAAGAACTATAGGTCAACCCATTAAGAGCGATCTAGAGGTAAATGGTCTGTCTTTGAACTTGATTAAAGACAAGTTTACAGCTCTGGTTGATCAATGTAGCCAACCCACCTCGTAGGAAAAGACTTTGTTGTTGTCGTTGTATATATTTTATAGATCTGCACCTGTGAGTCCACATTTTTTTTATTATTTATATTATTTTAATTAAAACCATGTTGGATAAGCAATATAGATTGCAGATTTGCATGGAAGAGGAAGAAAAAAGGTGTAACTGTATTGTAGAGTAATGATGTATGTGGTTATTTTAAGCAGATAGATATAGTTCATCTCTACTATTTCTTCTTTATTGTTTGTATACTTTACAGAATAATAGTTTTGAGGTTCAAAATATTGAAATTTTAAACTATACTTAACGGCAAAATAGGAATATCAAAATGTATATACAAGATGGGGTATCTCCATTATATATTGTTATAGATGTTATAGATTATAACTAAGGAGTAGAGACACACATGAAACGATTTTCTTGTCTATATTCCTAAACTATGTGGGTGATGTCATTTGGACAATATCTTGTATAACTTACTAAAGTTTAATAATTTTCAGTGGGCATTTTGTTCTTCAGGTTGCAAAAGCACGGGATGTTGGTGTTAATAGTATTGTGCTCTTCCCCAAAATTCCAGATGCTTTGAAGGTTCTATTCTCTCTCCTATAAACTATAGGTTTTCAGTCAGATAACTGTAGCACAATCTAATATAACATCTTTCACCCTTTAGTCTCCCACAGGAGATGAAGCATACAATGAAAATGGTTTAGTGCCTCGGACAATACGTTTGCTCAAGGATAAGTACCCAGACCTTGTGAGTGAACACTATTTCCATAGTTTGAAGATATTATATTTTTGTGGTTCATATAGGAAGTTAAGCCAATGACCTTTCTCATTCAATCTTTCTTCAGATTATTTATACAGACGTTGCATTAGATCCCTATTCATCAGATGGGCATGATGGCATAGTTAGAGAAGATGGTATGCTATCAAATTTGTCTTTTATACTCAGTTGGAAACCTCTTGAGAAAAATGCAGAAAGTATAGGTTTTTTAGTTGGTTCTTGTTATATTTGAGTCAATGTTGTTATTTCCGACACCATATGGACCTAAAAACATGGAGCATATGTGTCATACGGAGGTAAAAGTTTGGTTTGGAGGTAAAAGTTAAAGAGAGAAAAATGTAGGTCATGGGTTTGAGGTCTTCTTGCTAATAACCAAAACTAACATTAATAACTAACATTTCTCGATAAAAATAATGTCATACTGAACATGATTTCCTGACTTAATTCATGAGAATTCTGTGAATTTCAGACATGGATGCTAAATAAGAATCTTCTTCGGAGATGATCTTGCTTTATGATGTGGTCCAAAAAAGTTATTGAATTGCTCCCAATAATATTCTTGCACTTATTCCTCATGCTTCAGACCAAGCAAGATTTTGTAAGGATATTGGATCATGGATTGCTCCAAATGCCTAACTATAGCAAACATAAACAATGTCCAAGTTATGTTCTTAGCGCTAGACTTCACCCATTTAAACCTTGACAGATCCCTCCATTGCCTTCTTGACTGCCTGTATCCTCTCCCTAATTAATCCTCTTCTACTGAAAATACTTCTCATCCTTGTTAACCTAGTTTTAAGCATCTACACTGGCAAACATAAGAATGTCTATTGTCTCCAGCATTTGTCTCTTGGTCAACTTGCTTGTCTGCCTAAGGCCCACTTTTAAGTCTTCCCTTTTCCGACTCCTGGTGATGCATTTCTCCGAAGTCCCAACCATACCTTCATTGGAGAACTAGCAAGAAGGGTTCAATTTTTTTCATTCTCGCTTCTTGTAGCTCACCGCAAGATTCTAAAATGCTTCAAAGTTTCTAAACTTCTCTCCCAAGTAATCTCTTTATTTCATTCTTGTCCAAAACGTGTACTGCTCCCTGGATCTTTTATTACTTTTGATAGAAACCTGGTTTCTTATTACAAGAATAAGGTAAATCTCCTCTAATTATAGCGCTGCAGAACTTTGAGGGTCTGCAGCTCCTCATACCCAAAGGCCCCAATTCTCTCATTAAGTACAAGATGATCTTTTTTCTTATCTCTACGATTGATACCCTTCACCGACTGTAAATAACTAACTAATGAGTTATCTATGTTTTGTTTTTGTCTCCTTCTGGATTAGCAGATAATAAGGAACACAAGAAGAGAATAGGTTCTACCTTGGTATTTGAATCACAATCATATGGGTACCAAATAAGTTTTATAGTAGGATGTCTACCTACTTAGAAGTTGACCTTAATGTATTTTTAGACGACAAATGAAATTATTTGGAATTGAAATGTGAATAGAATTAGGAATGGAGTTGTTTGGAATGGTAAGTATGTGCTATGAAGATATACATCATATAAAGCTAGGATAATTCAACATGGAAAGTTATTCAAAATACAAGGTAAGAAAATGAGCATTAATTCATTTCATTCTGCAGTGAATGGTTATTTCTGATTCTGTGGAATCAAGAGTCTTAATTTTTTTCCCACACTACCCATGAAAAAGACTGGAATTGAGTCGGTATTCTCCCCTTTGCTGTGTACTGACCTGTACTTTTAATTTAGTACTTGTTGAATATGTCTCGTCTCTTTTTCTTTTATTCCAATATTTTTCAAAAAGAAAAATATTCTTTCCTTATAAATAATAGACATCGATCTAATGTGTAGTCCGTAGCTCTATTTGTCAACTTTAGTTGGGAAAAGAGTAGGACCTAATCTGAATGAGTTTTAAAGAAGTGGTCCTTCTTCATTAATTAATTATATATCCTTGATATCCTGTAGGAGTTATTATGAATGACGAAACAGTTCATCAGCTATGTAAACAAGCTGTAGCCCAGGTAATGGACTGTGTCTTCTATTGACTTTTGCAACACGAAGCTCAATTTTTCACTTCCAAATAAGTCTCATTTGTTTCATTTATGGATGTGATTTTTGATTCATGTAAATAATGGGTTCAACATGGCGGTGTCTCAACTCCGATTTCCTTGTTACATTTCTCTATTACATCACTAACATTATGTTTGTCTCGTTTTTTTTAATTTACTAAAAGGCCCAAGCTGGAGCAGATGTTGTCAGTCCTAGTGATATGATGGATGGTCGGGTAGGAGCATTGCGTGCAGCTCTTGATGCTGAAGGCTTTCAGCATGTTTCTATAATGTCCTATACAGCAAAGTAATTTTTACTTGCCATTTCTTTTTCATATCCCATTTTCTGTTTATACAAGCTTTCACTGAAAATTACTGAAGGCTTAGTCAGCTATGCAGATGTATACATGCATCCAAAATTAGAAATAACTCCAAAGATAATTTGAAAATTAAAACCCAAAAATAACTAAAAATGTAGTATTATATTTCATTGATCCGTTATAACTTAGAAGAATGAGTTTATGGAGAATCTAGAGTTGATATCTATTGTTTAGCATTATATTAAAGATCCTAAATGTGGGGAATATTGATTCAATTTTTCATGTGAAACAGTTCCATTTTGCACAAGTTGGTTTCTTTCTCATCCAACTTATAAGCAATTTTATCATCCTTACTGCCATTGTTACGACCGTCCAAATCATTTAGATTTGCATCTTCTTGCTGCCATAAGCTATCTCACTACTTTTGCTAATTGTTACTGAGTTTATTCATTGACAAACAGTTATATAAGAATATAAATTTTACTTTAAAAGATGGATCGGCGAAGGTCGTCATTGGCTTCATCCATGTCCTTTTTGTGTCTGGTACATAATTTGGTCCAAAACAATGCCATTTATCTATTGCCAACAGGTATGCAAGTTCTTTCTACGGTCCATTTAGAGAGGCACTAGACTCCAATCCCCGGTTCGGAGACAAGAAAACGTATGTATCATCTTGAAGTTGAACTTACCATTCTATGAAATCGATAACACATTGCTGATTCTTGGTTTGTTTATAAATATGTGCTGGCGGAACAAAAGTTATCAGATGAACCCAGCTAATTACAGAGAAGCTCTGACTGAGATGCGGGAGGATGAATCTGAAGGAGCTGACATTCTCTTGGTTGGTTCACTTTTCTTGTGTGCGCTTGGGCGCAATTTATGCTAACTTTTACCTGCACTATTCTTACAAACATGAACAAATGGATTTGCAGGTAAAGCCTGGTCTTCCTTACTTGGATATCGTAAGGCTGCTCAGGGATAATTCTCCTTTGCCAATTGCAGCATACCAGGTTCTTTTCTTTGCCCATTCTAGCACTAAGCAAACTATTTCTGATTAAAAGATAAACGGAAACCTCTGCATACTTTTATGTGAATAAAAAGATGTAGTTCTGAATAGTTTTAAAACAAGTTTGCATGTTTTATCATCTTCACCACCCTTTTTTTCTTATATTTCTTAATTCATGAAATAGGTTTCTGGTGAATACGCAATGATAAAGGCTGCTGGTGCTCTCAAAATGATAGACGAAGAAAAAGTTATGATGGAGTCACTGATGTGCCTCCGAAGGGCTGGTGCCGATATCATCCTCACATATTCTGCTCTGCAAGCTGCCAGAAGTTTGTGTGGAGAGAAGAGGTGAGAGATTCTCTGATTATGTTGAAGGCTGAAGAGATTTCCTAATACCAGCATGTTAAGCTGGAATTTTGTCAGTTGTAAATTGTTTTAAGAATGACTTTGGGGTTATGTGTATAGAGAGACTCATTCGTAATAAAATATTATGGTGTAGTTTTACTTATATATTTAATAACCTAATAGGAAAAGACATGGCCCTGTTTTTGGCGTTATTGTAACGTATGAATGCAACTTTGCACTCGCCTACTCAATATTTCGTATTGCAATTTGTAGTAAAAATTGAGTGATAACAAGAACAAGATGGTTTTTAAGACGTGGACGAACATTTGTTTATAGAAAGTGAAAGCTTGACTTGTAAGTTTTTACTGGGTAATGATATAAGATATGGTTAAAAATGACCGGATGTAGATTGAGAATAGTATAAATGTGGTAAATTTCAAGGAGAATTGTCACATTGTTTGATGAATGTATTGAGTGGAAGTCTTTATTCTAAAGTCATATTAATTTTATTAAACTCGTGAACTCGTACGGAGAATGAAGTCATACTAATTTTACTAAATTTGTGAACTCGTGTAGAGAATGAAAATTGGATGTATAGGATTGAAGAAGATTCTTATGCTAAGATTTATATGAAAAAGCACATTTCTGATTTGTATGGAGTAATGAAGTCAGTTTATTAGGAGGATGCCGAAATTGTGAGACAGCGTTTTTTAAAGCTGTCAAAAACTCTACATATTTTATCTCTTGCAAAGATCATTTTGGAATAATCTGTAATGATATTTATCATTATGAATAAACTTTTTAGAACAATGAAAGTTATTTTAAATTTCTCTTTTGAAATTATTCTGAAACGTTCTTTTAGAAATGACTTGTAATGTTTTTTTAGAAAACAAAAGCTTTCGAGAAATAAAGGTTCCGTTCCATGCATCCTTTTCTTCTTAAGTTCCCAGATAAGCACATTCAGAAAGATGACTTGTGTCAAAGGGTGGTACGTAAATAGTTTTACTCAAATTTATTATCTGAAAAGAATTATGAAATAGTTACCTTTGTCTTGGTGACATTAAATATAAATTTACTGAACTCGCCAAATCTACAATTTAGTCTTTTAGTTAAATGGCGTTTAAATATAAGTTTCTTCAATAATTTGTATTGACATTAAAGACTAGGGAAAACGTTCAAATGTAAAAATTACTAAAGTGAAACATTATATAAAGGTAGAAAGAAACTAGAGTAAGGGTTATATAAACTTAAACTAAAGAGACAAACACTTACATTATATGAGGAACTAAACTGAGAATTTACTCCTGTAAGAACATGAGGAGAAAGGGTGCGAATTTTGTACGAAGTTGAGAGAATAAGATCTGATGTGAGAAGAAGATTAGGCACGTTGAATGAGGTACCTCTCTGCAATAGTGGCATGAGTAGCAGCACCTATTGGTAGAACGTCTTCATCAATCATGAAATAGGGAGAGTGACCCGTATGAGTAGACCCCAATGTTTCATTCCTTATCCCAATGTAGAAGAAAGCTGAGGGAACCACCTCGGAGTAGAAGGAGAAATCTTCAGCACCCATCATAGGTGGAACTACCCTGAAATTCTTCTGACCCAGCAAATCAATGGATACCTTCTTCACATGCTCATACATTCTCTCATCGTTTACTGTTGGAGGATAAATGGTGTATTCCTTTTCAAAGAAATCAACCTCTGCCCAGCATCTGTACACACTCGCCTGTTCAACAATCACCTGTTTTCCAAAACAACATTCATCATCTATTTTTAATTCTCTCTTTTCACTCACACTCATAGACTTTTCATCTAACCTGTTCTATTCGTTCAAGTAACTGGTAAAAACTTGTGTTAGAGAAGGCTCTGAAAGTCCCACCGAGAACCACTGTGTCTGGTATCATGTCAAGATTGTCGCCTCCATTGAACGAAGTTACAGAGACAACCTGCAGTTGTAGTTAGTTAGGAAGGTAAGCAAAAAGACACAAGTGTGTAAGAATAGCTTCCAGAGAGATATAACACTAATGAGATTTGAATCCAATCACATAAGATATTGACATCACTCTCAATACAAAACCTTAAGTCAATGAATTTATGGGTCTTCATTCTTATATAATGTTTCACTTTCTCATTTTTATCCAATCTAAAATTTAAACTCACACTTAGAATCCTAACAAAATGAGGATTGAAAAATAAAAGAAGAAAAAGATTGAATGATGCAATACCTGAGAATCCAGTGGGTTTGATTCGCGGGAGACAATGCCCTGTAAGCTGATAACAGAAGCTGAAGCAGCCAAAACAGGATCAACACCAAAACCCTTTTTGCCAGTAATGACGGCTCTGAAAAATCCACAACCAGCGAGGAGGGGCCCGGGCCTTGACCCAATTATTCCGGTTGGATGTTCATGGGATACATGAGCTGCAAATATCGCTTCCACGTCCTCCAAAGCACCTTCTTGCATCATTCGTTTTGCTCCATTACCAGCTTCTTCAGCTGGCTGGAATATCAAAATCACAGTTCCCTGTCATCGACACAACAACACTTCAGTTGCTCATACTAAATATATGCTTCATAAGACCACATGTTTCCCTTAATCGCATAACTATTCAAATCGTTGGAAGTCTCCGATCGACTAGAAATAAGACAATTTCATAATATATAAGTGATGTACAAATCTCATCTTATATACTGGTTTTGTATGGCAGAGTTAGATTTAAAAATCCACTTCTAACATAATATCAAAATCATTGTTTAAAATCTATCCTAACGAGATTTCATAGTACATAAATAAAGTACAAATCTCAATTTACAAGTCGGTAATAAAGATAATTTGGTGGTTAAAAGAAAAAAAAGAGATGAAATTCGATCCCGCCGCTAATTTAGAGCAACAAAATTGGTTTGATTCTCTTTAGAACAAAGTTAAAAGGGAGATGGAGAGAGATAGCAGATTTAACTCCCCTTAAAAAAACTAACTGCTTTAAATAAAAAACTCGACGAAAATATACTAAATACTGTAGAAAAATACGATGGTTGTGTTTTTCGTTAGATTTTGTTATATAACAATTTGTGAATGATTGTGAGTGAGATAATACTGAGAAGAAGATTGATTCGACAATGTGGTTGCATTTAATAAGTAGGATATTGCTTTTAGGTGACACGAAAATAAAGATTGGGAACCACATCACATCTTTGCCTTCTAAATTCAACGGTCCCATCATCTCACACTTCACTTCCTACTCTTCCCCACCAACCCGACACCCACTCCCATCATTTTAATTACATCTTTAGTTTTCATGCTTTCTTCGATTCACAACTGAATTATAAAAAAATATTTGATTTAACTGAGAAAATAATCTTGAATAAAAAGTACATTGTAGCAAATCAACTCAAATTTTCAATCCTAAGCCTCAACTGAAAGTAAATAACTACCTAACCTAAAACATTTGTGTTGAAACAAAATGTAGAAAAGGCGTAGTAGTATAATAGGATGGTCCCTACTTCTTCCTACACCTAGGCTCTGAGTTCCTAGTTATAGGATAGCCTCCCCTGCTAACCTAAAGTTGATGGTGAATTATCCTAAGTTTAGAGGTCTCGTCAGTGACCATGTTTTCACTGAAAGGGTAATTTTTTAGGTCAAATGTCCTTGCACTGTCTTTGCTTCCTATATAAGTACTTTTGCAGAGGAAAGGAAATTTGGATCTGAAGTGATTTCACGGGTTTGGATTCGTAGTTCATTGTGAGAAATGAGAGGACAAAAACGAGAAGTTCACATCACATCCCTAAGAAGAGTCGGAGTCCTGTAGTACGTTATCCACAATATCAGAAGTCATTGTTGTCTTCTTCTTCTTAGATATTTAAATCAATATTTTCAATTTCAACTTCCCTGTAAATTATTTTTTTTATGATTTTTCAAAATCAACAGAAAAAGTTGTATGGTAGAGATACTGAATAATGTGGTCAGGTTCATAAACGGCAAAGCAGACTTTATTTTTAAGGACCACTTCTTACACTGCTTTCAGAGCAGCTCCTTTAATAGCAATGCAGCAGTGATGGGGTAATAATTTCTTTGCCTGCTCATTTTTAAATACTAAACTTATGTTTCTTTACGATCAAAGGAATATTTCTTACATTGTTTATTTTACAAGGAGGTTATTTAAAATAAATTTTATGATGATTATATTTTAATTTATTTTTACGTTTTATTATTTTAAAAAGAGGAACAAACAGCAAAAGATATGACATATTATTTTTCTTATGTTTATTTTCTGTTTCAACAAATTTGTATAAGAAAAACGAAAAAAGATATTGAGTTGGTTAGATATAAAGTATTTATTTAATACATATTATAAATAAAATAAAAAATTTAAACATATCTTTTCTCTTCAATGAAATTGGTTTGACAACAATATTTGAATAGAGTAGAATACAGATGCATTTCAAAAAGTAAATCTAAACCCGATTTTGTTCATTAAAAATCTCGCTTATACAATTTAACTCGATTATTTCTGAAAAAAGAATTGTTGTAGTGCACATTAACAATAGGGAGAAAATTGGCCTGGAGAGGATTACCAAATTCATTCGCCATTTCCATTTCTTTCATTTTTCTTAGAAAAAGCAATCTCATATATAAGAAGTATATTTTGTTAGAAGTACTAAACTAAAATATGACCAATTTAAGTTATACAAAGGAATGTTAAGTTCTATGAGATTGAGTTAGATAACTTTTTAACATGATATCCTACAAAAATTATTAATTGTTGGATATATAAGTAGATGCAAAAGCAAACCTTATCTTTCTAAATCCGTGGAATTGAATTAAACTTAAAAAACACTTCTTAACATATTACAAATTAAATTAAACATTAAAGTCAAAATCTTTAAAGAAAAAAAAAAAGATTTAAAGGATGGAATCAAGAGCACTGAGGCAAATAAGCTTAATTATATAATTTAACTAGTATTCCACACTATTTATTTATGAATGAGGAAATATTAGGAAGTAGAGTAGCAAGCACGTTAAAAGGAATCTGAACTTCCTAACTATAGACAAAAACGAAAAAAATCATAATCTAACCCATTTAACTCGCTATCAAAGCAGGCACGCAAAAACTAATAACAGAAAAAAAAGTTATTGAAATTAAGTTACACGGTAAAGCTAGTTTTCTATGCGTGTATCGTTATATATAAGGAAATATGCCTAGTTTTTGTTGTATGTTGGAAATACATGTGAAAACAAAGACGAAATTAGATAAATAGGTGTTGTGAAAAATGTAAAAATATTAATAATTTAAAAAAAATAAAATCTACAAATATTTTTCTCTCATGACAGAGTAGTGTTATAATCTGAAAGGGGAAGTTAAAAAAAATGGCGTAGACAACTGTTGGTTTTGAATAGATTCTGAGAGAGGCTCAAATTTATGACTCAACAGAAGACACCCGCATTTAGTTGTCAAACCTGGCCAGACAACCCACCTTGTCTCAGATTCTTAAAATTCATAGATATCAAAAGTAAAAAAAAATAAAAAATGTTGGTTAGATTCTAAAATCAAAACTATTCTTTTCTTTCTCGTGATATGGTTAAGCAGCCCTCTTAAAAATGTCAACGCGTCTCATAAGTGGAAAAATAAAAACATACATACGGAGAGTTGTTTATACTGTAATTGTTACGGTTCAATAATAATATTGAATTATATTATCATCTAATAATAAAGTTATTGCATAATAAATTTATCAATTATTATAATAACTAATTAAAAAATTATAACTAAAATAGTTTCTGATTATGTGACAATATGAAAATCTACAAAAGCCTATTCACCCCCACAAAGCATAAGATAACTAAAATGGTGTAAGAAAATAGTAATTATAGTCAACTCTGTACTTAAAAAATGGGACAAACTGCAAAAGCTAAGTCAAATTCTGAAAGAAATATATGAGCCAATCAAAATAGATCTACTTGGCTAAGTTAATCTGGAACCTCGAGATAGAATCAAACTAATTTAATAAGTTGGGTAACTAGATTTATAGATAATATATTTATTAAGTTATTACTATTCATTCAATACTACATATTATTTAAATGGACAAATGATACCATCCCTCTCATCTTTACTCTCCCTCTCCTTCTTTACTTTCTGACATGATTTAATGTAGATTATTTATGAATGTATAATTATTTTTATTTTAAATAATTAATAATTCACATTGAATTATCTTAGAAAGTAAAATATTAGAGTAAAAATTTGGAAGTCGTAGTATAATTTTTTTTATTTAAATTTTATACAAATATTGTAAGACTTGATGTTCAGTAGAGATGACTGACAAGGTGTAAAATTTAAAGTTGTGTTTACTGGGAGATTTATTATTTCATATATAATACATAAATCTTGTAAATATTATTTTCATGAACGGTAATTTAAAATATTTTGGAATTATAGAGGTTTATATGTATGTTAAATTTTGTGAAACGTCCAGGGTATTTTTAAGGCACGAAATAGAAAAGATGAGGGTGTTTTTTTCCTTAAATATACAAGTTAAAATGGTCCACCATTTGAATCTTTAAGATGAAGTTTTTCCAGTGTCTGTCCTTGTGGGAGCCATTAACTGATAGCGGAAATATATCTTAACCCACACGGAGTAAAAAGATCGTGTCTTCCACAGGAAAGTGCAATGGAATTGTTAGAGGCAAAGGAAGTGTAATGGACCACATCTAGGCCCAAGTGTCGTCCCAAATAAAGTTATGCCATTATAAACACCATGGGATGTCAATCCTCTCTCCCTTTTTTTTATACTCCCATTTATTAATGTAGAAAATGGAAAACATATATATAATGTGTGAAAGTAACTTCTATTCCTTACGGTAAATCAACAAGAACCACAGTGAAAAACTTCTAATTGGACAATAGAATATAAATCATACGAGGAGTTATAATATTAATTTGATGATAAAAAAAATTGAGAAAAATTGTTTGATTCAACTCTTTTCACTTATTGATATTTGAAAAATATAAAAATTGGTTTGAAAGTTTTGAAGAAAGAGAAAAAAATTGTGGTTCAACTTTTTCTTCTCAAAAATAATTATTTAATTATAAATAAATAATAGCATTGTATGAGGTGAAGTTTGTGTTAATTATGTCTGATTGTGGGTGAGTAAAATGATCGAGGAAGTGTCGAAAATAATTGTAAGAAATGGTGGAATACTATGATGATTAGAAGTAAGAGATAAGGAAAGAACAAACCTTTAATAGATGCTCTCGAGTTTTCAAGATCTTGGCAGCGCCAAGAAGCATGGCGACGTGTGCGTCGTGCCCACAAGCATGCATTTTGCCGGCAACTTTAGACCTGTGCTCCCACTCCACAGCTTCCTACAACGAATCCCGATTAGAGATGAGATGGAATTTTGTTTTATCACAAATTCCGATTTTATTAGTCACTTTAAACATAGTTTGGCAAATATATTTTTGTAAAGTTAAGCGTTTTTTTAAACTTCCGGATGCATAAAAAATATATCTATAGTCAACGCTAGTAAAGTAGGGTAAAAGTAGTTAAAAAAAAACACATCCCTCTATATTTTCGGTACAAATGCTACGATAAAACTTCAAGGTGCAATAAATTAATACATGTAATAAAATCTATCTATAATACAATACATGTCTTACATTTTTTATTTTCAAATATAACAAAGAGAAAAAACAAATTCTTTTTTTTTTAAGTACATCGTCTAATATATTCTTCCATAATTTTTATACCAGGTCAGACATAAAAATTCTAACAATCATAAAGTATATCTGCTTTTATTATTGTCAGACATATAGTACCAAACACTTATGACAAATAAGATATATCGAAAGTTTTTATTATTAATATGTATCTCAGATAAAAACAAATCAAATATTAATATATATCATATAAAGACAAATCAAAGATCTCGCCACGTATTTTGTGTCGACGTAATAAAAGAATAATAGTAACATTTTTGTCGTAATAAAATATTTTAAAATAAATTTTCTTCTCATTATTAAAAATGTGTTACAAATTTATCTAAAAAAACATTTTCTCAATTTTTCTAAAAATTATAAAAATAAAAAATAATAGCAAGGATAAACATGAACCTTGAAGACAACAAAGAAAGGACTATAAAGTCCAATAAGAGTGTAACTTTGAATCTAATATTATTTTATTGTGTATGTTATATTATATTTTATTAGTCTTTTTTTTTTTCAATTGGTTTTGATTTTAGGTTTAAGAAGAGAAAAAGAAAATTGGAGAATAAAAGTAGTGGATGGTGGAAGGAAGAGAAGGAGAAGAAGGAGACCTGAATGGGAAGTGCGTCCATGTCAGCTCTGATAGCAACAAAAGGAGGACCACCAGTGCCGATCCAGGCTCGAATACCGGTCTTAGCGAGGGGATACCGATAACTAACTTCCATCAGATCCAACTCCTCTCTCACCAAACGACTCGTCTCGATTTCCTCAAACGCCAACTCAGGATTTGCGTGGATCTTCCGCCGAATACCTCTCAGCCACTCTACCGTCTCCGAGTGCCGCGCTACACTCAGCACCGCCTCCGAACAAGCCTCGCTCCACACCTCGCACTCGGCCGCCGCCGGTGGCGCGCCGCGCCGTGTGCTGTTCTCGGACACCGCCTTCTGGCATCTCCGGTCGGGAAACAGCACGCGGTCGTAGGCGGCGGAGGGAGTAGGCTCGGCGACAGAAACCGCCGCGGAGACTGCGAGGAGGATTGATAGGAGCAGGATGGAGTAACGGAATTTCATACTCTGTTTTTTTGTTTAGTGGAAACAGAGTGGAGAGAGCGAAGAACAGAGGAGGGGCGTAAAATAGAAGGGGAGAATGGGATGAGAGAGAAGAAAGATGAGAATTTGAACACGTGGTGATAAAGAAAAGTATAAAAAAATGGAGGTGACAGAATTTTGTTTATCTTTAGTGTTTTTGGTCCTCTGACAGCAGTTGAAGAATTGTAGCACGTGGGAAGACAGACACGGATGTATTTACTTCTACTTAATGCATTGATTGGAATACATTTGTCACACCAAGCAACCGGTCAATTTTTTTAATTCACTCAATTATTCAGAATTAGCAAATGAGATTGTCGGAGAGAATAATGAATACACTAATACAGATCAAATTAACTTTTTTTTTTAAGAAGTATCTTTTATGTATCTCTCGTATGAATGAAGATATTTTAAGTTTTAATTAATGACTTTAAATCCTCATCAATCCTCATCAAATATTGATAATGGATTAAAATTGATGTTTTTTTTACTTAACATGGCTTTCTTATAACTAATTGATTTAATTTAATTTGCAGTTTAACGATTTTGAAGTAAGTCAAATTGAAATAAATCAAAATTTATTATTTAAATATTATTGTATTGTAAATTCTTTCATTTTTTTATAGAAAATGTGTGTAATCAAGAGAATTTAACCAAATTCGTATAAATATTAATAAATATGAAGATTGACCGACACAATATTTTAATAAATATGCAAAATAAAATATTGTTGGAAATAAATAATACAGAATGAGTAATTTCTTAATTGTATTTTGAATTTCAAGAAATATTATATATTAAAATTTATTAAGAGATGTAAATTCTAATAATTATGTGTATTTATGTGATAATATATAAATATGTTTAATTAATACTTTGATTTTACTATTTATGAGATTTATTTAAGTGATCTTTTTCTTTTTTTTTCTTTTTTTAATTTGGTTCCTACATTTAGTTAAAAATATTTAATGTGATCTCATTTTAAAAAATCTGAAAAATAAATCAATAAATCATATTGAATAAATATCACAGCTATTATGACTAAAATACTAATCAAGCTTATATAAATATAACATGATATTCTTGCATTTTAAAAAATTTTCTTTGTTATAAAAATATAGAGCGCGCCCTCGCTTGTATATTTATATATTTTTTTAGTTTAATTAATAATTAAAAAAGGAAGAAAATGTGTGTAAAAGTAAGTATGTTTAACATAACATTGACAACAGCAAATCTTTTAATATAACAGAACAAAGAACTAAAATTATTTCTCATAAAATCACGTTAAATATAAGACCAAATAAATGTATTAATAAACAACTATACAGTAAAATTCTGAAAACAATTCAGACTAACTTAAACAAAAATATTATATTATCTTATTTTTATTCAAATTGAACTCAATATAATTTATGTCTTATTGCTGTATATTTTTAATTAAAAACCAAACAAAGATTTAAAAACTCCCAAACGTACAGAACTACAAATCTGGTGAAACATCATAGTAACGGCTACTAATATTTATTTCTTTGATGTCAACAAAAAATCTAAATGCATAAAAATTAAAAAGGTGAGATAATCGACGTGCAGATACTAAAACAAAATCAAAAATCTTACCGCATATGGAGTTTGTAATTAGTATATTTTTTCTATCATTTTATCATTCATGTATACCATTTTCCTTTTAAATCTTGAGATAACTTTTTTAATCGTAATGGTTTTTTAAATTAAAATCTTGATAATTAAGATTTAGGTTTTTGATAAATTTAAATATATTTAAATCTGTTATGTTTAATTCATTCTCTATCAAATTTTTGTGATCCACTTCCTACTTAAAATTTATATATGTTTTAATTAAGTGTCAGTCATTTAATTTTTCTATTAAATGTTTAATATGATTGTTATTTTCTTTCGCCACCTTTTTAGTCGTTGCGTTTTATATTTTAACTTTGTAATATTATAATTTGATTATTATGTCATAATTTTCAACGATTACAATTCATTCCTTATTTAATAATTCAACATCAATAAATTATTATTTTTATCTATAATATTTTTAATGAAAAAAATTCCAATCATCTCTAATCAACACAAAATTGATAAATAAGTTTTCATAAAGGTTAAAGGTCTTCAACAATGTCGTCACGTGAGTCAATCACGAGAAGAACTATGTGTAAATAATGTGATTATCTTTATTATTCAAAACATTGTTGCATTTCCTACCTTACGATGTTGGAAACCCTGTGAAGGAATTGAATCGAAGTTTCACGTTAGGTAGGTACACACTACAAAACACGAGAGTGTGGATCAAACCAAAAAAGTTGGTTTCATGAAAATAAAAGCATTTGAAACTGTGATATAAATATGAGGGTGAAAGGAAAAAGTATAATGATAGCATTATCCTCATCGATGAGGTGTGCTAGAGAGGAACAATTTGTATTAACCAAAGGTATGGTTTCATAATTGCGGTTGGAGTCCAATTATAAATAATACAAATTTTGCAACATTTTCATATAGTCAAGTATTCCTTCACTAAACTTGTTGTAGGAGATGATGATGAGTTTGAGTGAAGCTTTTGATGAAAAGTTCACCAAAATATCACTAAAGAAGATGTTGTCGAAAAAATTTAAGAAACTTAAGGAGACGAAGAGGTGGTAGAAAATTTTCCAAATGAAGATATTGCAGACTAGGTTGACGAATTATTAATAAAGGTTAGACAAAAGGGATAAATAGTAGTTATTGAGATTGATGATGAAAATTCTGATATGAGAGATTAATATAAAATTATAAAAGTATAAAATGATAAAATAACATATATATATATATATATATATATATATATATATATATATATATAATATACACTCATCCTTTTAACATAAAAATTAAATGACAAGGACTCAATTGAAAAATATAATAAAAAATTATTATCTAATAACCCACAAAAATTTAATATAGAATCAATTGAATATACTTAAAACTTAATTAAGCTTATATTTATCTATGTGTGTCCAAATGGTGCTTGCACCTCCCTCTATATGCTCATATAATAATACACTCATAGAAAGTCATCACACAAACAATATATACAAAGCTAAGTTATTGAAAATAAATTTATAACATAACATAATAATATAAAAGGAAGAATTTCATTAGAAATCCACAAAAATATCAAATTAAATTAAAAACAACATACAAAAACAATATAAATCAAACATGAATTTATATGTCAAAAAATATTCAACAAAAAGAATATCAATTAATAACATCCGAAAAACTCATATCAAACATGCTCTATTAGAGACTAAAATTTGATCCAATTCAAAATTCATAATTATGAACGAACCAAATAATACAAGATCGAAGATAAATTTATTACAATTCATTTCACATATCTACCCATGTTACAATATCTTTATTTACATAAATTATAAAATCGGGAATTATTTTAAGAAAAACAAAAAGTGAATTCCATGTTTATACTTGTAAAACTTAGAAACATTATATAAAAAAATGATATCACTTTAATTTAAAATAGAGTTATTTTAATCTAGATAGGAAGGAAGTATACCATTCATTAAATTAATCTTTAAAACACGTGAATAATACGCGCTATATGAATAATTGATTGTAATAAAAATATCCAATTTTGGTATTGATATTTACTCATTATTTGGCTAAATTCATACTATTATTACTATGAAATATACTCCTTCAAGTCATGATGATGAAGTTGACACAAGAGGAAAAGCAAAAAATTAAGATCTATCTCGATCTGGTTTAAAATTGTAGCGTATGGAAAATGTTTATCAACACAACTATGAAAACTTGTACTCAATGCCTCCTTTAGTTAAAATTTAATGCATCTTCCATTAACAAAACTTCTCAATTTAATCACATGAAACCTGACATTACGTGTTTATGAATTATCAATTTTTGTTATTTACTTGTTTAATCTATTTTAAAATGTTCCATAAATATGAATAGTTTAAAGTAATTAATTATTCTTCCGTACACGATTTCTGAAACTGTGTTATCACCACATTTTAACAATTATTAAAAATTATTCTTTTAGCAAGATTTGGTATATTTATTAAATGAGACATTAAATTATAATTAAAAATATTAATTTTAATCTTTTATAGATTATTTTATTTTAATAATTTTTTCTCACTTGACTTTAGGACCATTTCTCTCACATGAAAAAAGTAAATTCTACGCAAGTATTAATTGTGATTTTCTTTTTCTTAGTAATACAATAATAATCTTCAAGTTATTTAGCTTCATACATAAATATTACTAATCATGTTCATTTTGATCACTAAAGATGTGTAATATTCTCCTTACACATTTCTTATTTTCATTTATAGTTTGTTAATAAAAAATAAATATGTGTGACTTAATTTTCATTCAAAGATCATATTATTATATTATATCAATAAAGCGACAAATTTTTTTTCTAATAAATTTTATGAAAGATTAAGAATGAATTATGTACAAATAAAGTTTACTTTTATAAAATATTTTTAACATTCAAACAAAGAGATGAAAGAGATGTAACAAGGAGATGAAAGAGATGTTAAATATATAATATACGAATGATATTCATAAGGTATTTAAATATTAATAAAACGACTAACAATATTGATTATGAAGAGACTTTGATCGAATGATTTAGTACGAATTAATCTAAAAATGTATGTTAGTGTATTTTCAGACAAATAATATATTCATGAGTTTATTGTGTTAGCAAAAAAATAATTAATATAATTTTTATTTTGAAATAATTATTAATTTATTTGATTTTTTAAGTTGATTAAAAATCATTTTTCATGGACCCATGAAAAGGAAAAAAAATGAAAATAAGAAAAGAGAGATAGGAAATGAAAAAAAAAATAGTATAAAAATTACAATTGATATTCTTTAATTATAACTTCCTCCATACTTATTATTATAGTATAGTTTTTTTTTATTTCTTGCAAAATATGCTCTAAGGACTAACTTTTCAAAGCATAATAAAACTTAATATTTTCAACAATTTAATAGAAATAATCCACAGTGAAAATTCTAATATACTTGGAAAATAATGTTCTTAATAATTTTTCATTCATTGAATTATTTAAAATGAACATGATCCGTTAAACTCAATAGTCTCAAATCGTTTAGAATTTGAGGTTAAGTGTAGTTTAAATATTTCTTCCTTTTTCACCATCTGATGCATCTTTTAAAGACAAAATTGTGACGGAATTCTAGTTTCAAAAATAAACGATGCCTCGTAAATGTAATGATACCTATATAAGTCACTCATACTTTTTAATGATGATAAATCCTAGTAAGAAAGAAAAACTATTATAAAAGGACCATGAAGATAGTATTTTTGTGGGTCTTGTTAACTTGTGTTTGTAATTAATAAACATTGAATTTTATAAAAAGTCAAAGTTAACTATGATATTAAATAATTGCTGAATTTATTGATTATTAATATAGTTTTATTTTATTTAGAGGAAAAAATTGTACATAAATATTACAGAACTATAATTAATAATTTATTTGTTACATACATAAAATAATAATAAAATAATTATATTTTAATATTATTAAAAATAAAAAAAAACAATTAAACGTAAAAAAACTTAAATTAACATCAAATAAAATATTATTTGTTGTTTTAACAAAACGAATAAAAGATGAGTATTAAAAAACAAATAATATTTTAGTTTTTGTTAATTAATTTTTTTATATATTTAATTGTATTTTAACTTTAGTAATATTAAAATGTAATTATTTTATTATTTAGTTATTTTTAATGTTTTTCATAAAATAAATTATAGATTACAAATATATAATATTTATGAATATTTTTGTCCATTAAATAAAATAAAAATATACATAATTACTAAAATCATAATTTATTTAATAGGCTTAATTACTCGGAACATATCTAGTTTGATTCCAAAATTTCAAAATGGTATTCACTCTTAAGTTTGTTTCAATTTAGTACCTAAATTTGAAATTGTGCATCAATGTAGTACACTCCGTTAATTTTTCGCAAACGCCGTTAATAGCGTGCCATGTGTCAGCCTCTGGTTTTTTTTTGTTTTTTTTTAAATTTTGTTAATTTAAAAAAAAAAATGTTGCCACGTGTCAAATCCTTGGTGTGACACGTGGCATTGTCAATGACATGTGACAAGGTACTGTCACGTGTTAAGGTACATGTCAAGTGTCATTATCTTGATTTCAACTTAGTCCTCATATATTTTATTTGTTTCAATTTAGTACCCATATATGTTTATTTGTTTCAATTTAGTCCCAACTCTATTTGTTTCAATTTTGTCTGAATATTTTTTTTACAAAATAGAGAAATATTGTGTCTCCCTTAAGACCAAATTTATTATTTATATAAATGTTATATTTATATTTGTTATTAAAAATGACTTATAAAATTAAGTATTGAAATTCATATTAAAGTTTAGTGATAAAAGTCATGAATAACAAATTTACCAAAACTTTGTTATTCATGAGTATAACAAATATCAATGTAAGAAAACATAAATCTGTTATTTATGACATAAGTCACTAACAATGCCACGTGTCACACCAAGGATTTGACATGTTGCAAATTCTATTTTTTTTGGCTTAAATACCTTTTTGGTCCTCATTTTTGTAGTGTTTGTTGCGAATGGTCATCATTTTCACAGAATGTTTAAAATGGTCCTCATTTTTACCAAATGTTTAGAATGGTCATCATTTTCGCAATTCGTGTTTTATTTGGTCATTTTCTGTAACGTCGTTTAAATCATTAACGGAACATTGTACATGTGGCACAATTTGTATTAGGGTGTATTACGTGTAATGTACAGGTGACTTAATTAGATATTTGAGGATAAATAAGTGAGCTATGGTTTTGGTAGGGAATGTTTGGACAGTTGGTGAGTTTTGGCAATCTTGTTCCTCCATTCCCAATTGGTATTGCTGCAATCTTCTTTTTCCTGCAACCCATTATATAGGTATGTTACGGTCCCAATCTTCTTCCTTTACCTCTGGTTGTAATCGTTGGAGGCAACCGTGTTGTATCACTTCGTGCACTATTGGTGGTTCAATGAGAAACGAATTAACCCCGATTTGTAGTTGCAGAGAGATGACTGCTTTGAGAATGGCAAGAACTCCAAAGAATATTGGTAGAAAATTTTGGGTACAATCTATTTTTATTTTTGTGTTAATAATAAATTGATTTTAATTTTTGGTTTATTGATTTACAGAGTGGTGGTTCCAAATGTGGGCTGCAACTTTTTTAAATGGTGGTGTTGATGAAAAGGATGTCATCATCATGACATAAATGAGGCAGATTAATGATTTGGACAAGTCATTGAAGGTTGCTGAGAAGAGGTTGCAATTAGTAATAGGGTTCACTTGAGTTGTTATTGTATTATTCGTACTGTTATTGTGTGTAATCTTTTAAAGTCCAATCTGTTTTGTACTATTGTTAAATGAAGAAATGAATTAGTTTGATTATGT
>Ga0214544_1001060_pt1 | contig 55460 bp, 19 predicted proteins | sample CNSS3metaG_FD_160074 | JGI IMG/M metagenome (GOLD analysis project Ga0214544, IMG submission 160074) | Root nodule microbial communities from cowpea collected in UCLA plant growth center, Los Angeles, California, USA - CNSS3 | ecosystem: Host-associated > Plants > Roots > Nodule | place: USA...
TATTTAATTAATTAGGAATATTTTAATAATTTAAACGGGGACGGGTAATATGGCGGGGATATGTACATCCCCATACCCATCCCCATACCCAATTGAAAAAGTCGGGGATTCCCCATACCCATACCCAGTCAATGCGGGGATTCCCCGTCAAAACGGGGACGGGTTCGGGCAATACCCACGGGGACGAGTTTATTTGCCATCTCTAGACAATACATCATTGTTCTATTTCCATATTACTCGACCATGTAATTAAAAAACATGGAGTTATGCAGTTAGAAATAATATTACAAGAAAATCTTTATATGATAACCACTCTTATTTAGAACAAATAATTTATGACCAATTTATAAATCAATTTATAAAACTAAAAACTATTGGTTACAAAAATAGTTATTATTGTAAATAAAAAATTATAATTAGCTATTGATGATTTTGTTACCAAATAAATTAGTTTCTAAATTGACCTCTAATTAATTAGTGACCAATTTATAAACTAATTTCTTTGTTAACTAAAACTTTGATAGCAAATTTTAGATATCAATTTACAGACAAATTATATTTTTTATTTATAATAGTAACTATTTAATTAATTCATGATTTTTAGTTTTATAAATTGATATCTAAATTGGTTAGTATAGTGACTAATTATTTTTTGTTACTAAAATTAATTAATAGAGATTTTGTTGTACCGTAGATTGTAACATAATTAATTAAGATAATTTAAGAAAGAACTTAGCTCCTCCAATAGGTATTGAAATCAAATATCATGTGGTTGGATTTTTTCTATATTAAAAAATAAATTTTAAGTCTAATAAGATAATATTTCCAAATCAACTAGTTTATATCACATATTACAATTTTATTTTATTTTTAATTGATTTAAGATATACATATACCCTTCGAGTTAAGAATTAAACATTTAATATAAAACTATACTTTTATAGGAGATTAAATAACAAGTAACCCTATAAAGATTATATAGATAAACTCTGACATTATATTTCTATATTAAGAAATGAACCTTAATTACAATTTAATATTTCAATGACATGCAAAATTTGTATCGGTGTCTCTATTAAGTATAAATTGTAATTTACTATAAACTGTATCATCGAAAACATTTGCATAATTTTATACGATGGACTTAGTCCTTTACAAAAACAATGATTGGCATGATGAAAAAGTTTGGCAGAGGAAAGTTTTTAGGCAGAAAGCTTTGTTGTATTATTAAAATTGTCGACTGAAATTAATATAGTTGTTGCTCTGTTTTTTTCCTTTGTGTTAAGGTTTTACAGTGATAGAAGAGTGAAGAAAAAAAGAATGACGTAGTCGACCTCATTATAGTGATGAAAAAGGTGAAAGTAGTTGGCGGTAGGTGGCTACCATGCGAACTCATATACTATTCTTCTTCACATTTTAACTACCCTGCAATTTCTTTCACAATAACTATTACCAACTCATCCAATTTCAACTTCACGCTTCAATCACAACGTGGGAGTTGCTTAACTTATTTATATATATATATATATATATATATATATATATATATATATATATATATATATATATATATATAAATACGGATTAAATATATTTTTATCCTTTAATTTTCGGTGAATTTTGAAATTAGTCTATTTTAAAACTTTGAATCAATTTAATCATTTATCTTTCGAAATACGTGAATTTAGTTATTATAATGAAATTTTATTAAGTTTATTTGACATTTCAAGTGCGTTTTATAATAGTATTTGACTTAATATTAAAGCAAAAATGTGTCAAACAATATAAACATTTCAAATATAATCTTGAAATGCGTATAAAACATCAAATAAACATAACAAAATTTGATTAAAAGACTAAATCCACGTATTTCGAAAGATGAATGACTAAATTTGTCAAAAATTTCGAAATTGACTAATTCCAAAATTTACTAAAAGTCAAGGATTAAAACATATTTAACCCTATATATACAAGAAATTTATGTTTATCAACATTTGAAGTTAGTTGTTAATTATATTAATTTTGGACAAGACTTTAACTTTCTTTAATGATTTTTACTATATGGGTCAAGTATGTTTTTATTCCCTTAACTTTGATCCAAAATTGAAATTCGTCCCCAGTCGAAACTTTGATAAATTTGATCATAAACTTTAAAAATAATGAATATAGTCATTTTAACCCAATTTTGTTAACTTTTGTTTAGGTTTCGAACGCATTTTTCAGTAAATATTGAATCGATAATGTATCAAACAGTGTAAACAACTCCAATATTAACATGAAACACATTCCACATGTTGAAAAAAGTCAACGTAATTGAATTAAAATGACTATATTCATTCATTTTTAAAGTTTAGACACCAAAATTTATCAAAATTTTGATATGGACAAATTTTAATTTTTGGCCAAAGTTCAAGGAATACAAAAATACTTAACCCTTATATATTACTGGGAGTAGTCAATGATATGTTCATCGATTTTTATATTTTTACTTTTAGAAGAGAATTACAAATAGTATATGTTGCTTTTATCATGAGAGAAACTATTATTGAATTTGGTTTTAGTCATAAGAAATTACTATTTTAATACAATACAGAATTACCTTCAACTAAGACATCATTTCCTATAATGATATCGTCATTTAATTTTGGTGCTGTTAGATAGGGATTTGAAGAACAACTATTTTTCATATGAGCAGGAGTTTTTGATAATTAATGTGAGTTAATGCTACAATTCTAAATGTTAGATGACATAGTATAATTTCCATAACTTATAGAGAGAAAAAAGTTTAAAGCACAATATATATATATATATATATATATTGTAATTTTTTATTATATTAGTTTGAAATTCTTAATGTATACAAAAATTTAAGAAAGAAATAAGTTTCGACATGAAGGGGTGGTTTATAAAATAAAGCTCGCATATTTTGTACGAAAATAAATATCATATGAGCAAGAACCATATTGGAATACTGAGTAGTAAATAATAAATAAATAGTGAAAATTTGTTCTTCAAATATCCATGTAAAAAAGATGAGAGGTTTTTAAAGTAGGCTGCCCTATTTTAGTTGTCTATTTATATTTATTTGATATTCAATTAGGTGTTTATAACCTTCTATTTTGTCTTGTTTGTTTATTATGTACTTCTTCCTACTATAATAATTTCACGTAATATTTTTAAATATTATCCTATGAATGTAAACATAGTGACTAATATTTTAACTAATTTCATAATTTAACTATTAATTAATTACTTGTTGAGATTCTTACTAAAAAGAAAATGAATTTACAATATAGAAATAAATGTAAATTTCGTTGATTAAGTATAATTGAGTTAAGTTTAAAATTTACATTTTAAAATAATATTAGAGTTATATGAAATTTATCTTAAATTTATCTTAATGAATTTTATTGCTCCAGTGATATTTGCTAATAATATCGAACCACTATTACTATTAATGTTTAGTTCCAAATTTGAAATATATACAATTTTAATAAATTTGAAATTCATAATATTTTGTATTGAATTTTAAATTAATTTATAATTGAAGGTTTTCATGTATTTTTAATATTAATAAAACATTTATTCAAAATAATTATTACGTTAAAAATAATTAAAAATAATATATATATATATATTTTGTAAAATTTATTCACATATTATTTGTTTTCACTTCCTAAATATTAAATTACATATATTATAAAAAAATATTATATATATATATATATTAATTTTCACTCCATGAAGTTAATTTATTATCTTTTATTAACATGTGTATTTGATAAAAATTTAAATATGGATTCACACCATAAAAATATTATCTACATCTATATATAAAGGGATACTTCATTTTATTGTCTACATTATTGTTTTTGGATTTTACTCTCTGATAAATAATTGTTTTTTTTAAATTAAAGAAATTGTTTTACTATTTTTACTTTTTAAGTAATTATTTTGTTAATTTTAATTGATTTATTCATTTAATTTTTCTTTGAAATTAATCATTTTTAAACTAAAATAGATAGCTTTAATAAAAAAATTATACACAAAATTAAAAAATAAATATTTATAATAAAATTTAAAAATATTTATATATTTTTTAAATTAAAAAAAGTGAACACAAGCACATATGTGCCCACTAGTCTATATAAAAAAGATAATATTTGTGAAAAGTGTTAATCTATATGCATCGCATTGCTTAACATGATTTTTTTTATATTAAAAATGTGTTAAGCAAAGATTTCGTATACACTAATATTAATATTTTAATATATTTTTTATTATTAAAAAAATATTAAATAACGATCAATTTTAATGATTATAAATTATTAATCATTATAATAATAAATTTAGATACTAATTTATAAATTAAAAATTATTTATAACTACAATTATTTAAATTATGAAAAAAAAGTTATAATAAAAATCTAAATTGATAATTAAAATATTTTTTATTATAAATTAATATATAAATTGGTCACTAATATTATATATCAAAATTTTGGTTATAAAAAAAAATCTCTATTGAAAAATATATATTTAGACATATTTTTTATTATTAAAATTTATTATTATTCAAAAAAAAATCTCATAGTAATAGACATACAATATATCAAAATTCTTACAACAACTTTCAAATTATCAATTTTCTTACAAAAACTTTTAACTTTTCTCTCGTATTATCAATTTCTTTGAGTATATCAGATCATAGTCATTCCCACTAAGTTGGATAAAACAAAATGTATAAATACCAAAAAGGAAATCATGTACAAAAGAATAAACAATAAGTAAAAAAATCAAATATTAGGTTCAAGCTAGTTCTAACTTCTCGCCAATAGTTCAATAAACTTGCAAAAAATACAACGTATCGGTGAAGAAAAACAAGAAGAGTACAGTTTCTTTAATGTGAAGTTTTACATATGACAATGGAGATAAATGAAAATAAAAAATGAAGTTGAGTTTGGTGATAAAAAAAGTACACTATCTTAGTGATGTGTGTTATGTGCTTACTGTATGTACATAAATACAGGAAACTAATATTTGTCACACAAAGGAAAACACTATGTCGGTAATTCTCACAAAAGTACTTTTCTTATTCAGATAGGAGTTGATAAAAACAAAATAGGGGATTAAAATATAATTTACTAAAAGTAAAACTAAAGTTTAAAAAAAAAATTGGTCTGTTTCTTGTTATTTTTTTTATCAAACTTTATCACTTGTCAAATTTATTCTTCTTTTCTTTTTCTTTTATCTTACTGAGGTGTCAAGTAGGGATTATAATAAAGGGTTAAATTTGTTTTTTTTCTTTAATTTTCAGTAAATTTTGAAATTAGTCTATTTTGAAACTTTGAACCAATTTAGTCTTTCATCTTTTGAAATACATGAATTTAGTCATTTTAATAAAATTTTGTTAAGTTTATTTGACATTTTAAGCGCGTTTTACAGTAGTATTTAACTTAACATTAAAGCAAAAATGTGTTAAACAATATAAACAACTTAAATATAATCCTAAAATGCGTACGAAACATCAAATAAATCTAACAAAATTTAATTAAAATGACTAAATTCACGTATTTCGAAAGATGAATGACTAAATTGGTCCAAAATTTTAAAATAGACTAATTCCAAAATTCACTGAAAGTTAAAAGACCAAAAACATATTTAACCCTATAATAAATAATAATAATGAAAATTGAATTGATGTTGCGTAAAATACTGAAATCTTTATCCTTAATCATAGACAACGTAAAGTGTTAGTTTGTTAGTTTCGTTAGATAATTAACGTGGTAAGTGTCAAAATAATAAATAATATTACGAATTTTCACAAAAAAAAACAGTGTAAATGAATATAATTGTTGTTATATATATATATATATATATATATATATATATTATTAAATTTCTTCGAAGCATCTTTTTCATGACTGGATCTACACGTCCTCGTAACGAGGTAGCAACCTTCGCCGTTAGGTGTGATTTGTTCAGTACAATCGTCAATGACCAACTATAATACTAAAAATATATTACTATTATTATTTATCAATAATAACTAAAACACATGTGCTATTCTATCTATGTGCTTTGATATTTCAATAATACTATCCTATTTAAATAATGATATAATTAGTCGTATAGTACCCAGTTTGGTGCTGGAGTTTCTAATTGGTACCCGATTTAAAAAAAATGTCAATTGCGTACCCAAATTAGTTTAAGTGCACCAATTGAGTCCACACAGTTAAATGTTCCCAAACGGCGTTTAGGAAGTGATGAGGTGGCAGTGCAGAAGGGATACGTGTCAAATAATAACAGATGACTGGTTGAAATTATAATTGTACAGTGTTCCACATGGTATTTATATTTAAAGAAGATTGGCCCTCATTTTTCATTATCTTCTTCTTCTCCTTTGTTCTGCCCTAATCCAGTTTCTTCTTCATCAATATCCGGACAGTTTGTTGTGCCCTAATTCAGTTTGTTCTTCCTCTCGTTTTGTGTGTTTTTGTTTTTATTTTGTAAGCAGCGGAGTGGTGGCAATGATGTATTTAAAGGGTGCAATTACTTTTGTATTCACCTTATCAGCCAAGGCCTCCTCACCATCCCCAACACAAACTTCTTCATTACCCACATCATTCTCCTTATCAGCCAACTCCTCTTCACCATCCCCAACACAAACATCTTCATTAGTCACTCCATCCTCGCACTCAACAACAACCTGTTCTCCAATATCCCCAACTTCACAAAAATCAACCCTAACATCAAAACCCTAATCACTAAATCAGAGAAAAATACAATACCAACCTTTTGTTATCAATGGCCCGCAAGTCGCTCTCAAGTCTCCACTTCAGTGTTCCAAAGTCGCCTTCAATTTCTCCACCACTTCGCGAAGAATCCTCCATCAGCTCGTCTCCCATGCGTCACCTTTCCCCAATTTCACGTTTTTATCACATGCTTCTGCGATTTCTTTTTTAACTTTGTCGCCATTTTTTTTTTAATTTTCGTTCTTTTATTGTTTAAATTTTTCATTACAAGACATATTTAATTTTCTTCCCCAGCTTTCCACGTCATTAAAAATTAATCTCCACGTGTTCCAAATTTAATTCACAGACCAACCAGTATCAGTCAACGTTAACCTTTCTAACGGCGTCAACTTAAATGGACTCAATTGGTGCACTTAAACTAATTTGGGTATGTAATTGACACTTTTTTAAACCGGGTACCAATTAGAAACTCCAACACCAAATTGGGTACTATACAACTAATTATACCTTAAATAATTAATTACCTTTTAGGAATATTTCTTCTTTACTTTTTTTTTTCTCAACATTTTATCATATTTTATTTAGTTCTTCGTTTAGTTAAAAACTAAAGTAAAATAATTCGTCTAAATGAAAATTTAATAAAACATTTATATAAGTAATAAACTCCTTAGGAAGTGAATACTGATACCTTGGTGATTTTGAAAATAAAAGATATTTATCAAACAACGATAATCCGCTTAGTATTTTTGGTATAAGAACATAAATATTTATCATTTTATTTTATTTTATTGAGTTAAAGTTAATTATTGATATGATTTTATTATTTATATATTAATGCATATATCAATTTTAAATTTTGGTAATACATATTTAATTATTTTGACGTGTCTTGTTTATATTTAAAATATTTAAATTTAAGATTGAATAAATTTGAAATTATCAACTAAAGGGAGAGAATAGAGTGAGACCAAAAGAGAACGTAGGAGAGTCAATTTTATAAATTATCCGAAGTAAGGAATAAGGCTAGAAAATGAAAAAAAAAATAGTATTATGTGGATTAAGAGAATTATTGAAAAAGTAAAACTTGTTAAAAAAGTTATATAGTTGTAAATTTAAAATGTGTATTGTGGTTTATTATCATTATTATTATAACTCAAATTGTCAAAATATTCATTTTTTGTTCGAAACATTCCCGGTCCACATAGGCTCCAGCTATTATGGCATAATAAATTATCTTCATTTTTCTATTCTTTTTAATAATCAAAATCAGACATTCAATAATCATAATTGGACTGAATACTGTAGATTCTGACTAAACTTTTTTTTTATATATATAATTTTATTTATTTATTATTTTAGTTGAACAATTTTATTTTTTATGTTAAGTGTTTGTGGCATGACTGATGTAATATCTGTATTTTGAGTATATTAATCCCAAATGCTGTGATTGAGATGAGATGATTCAGTGTTTATTTTATTGTGAGGTGGCAACTATATTTTTGTTTTGGGGCAGTTTGTTCCTTATTTATTATCACACTATCGGAAAAGTTTGACAAATCGTATATTTTATATTTAATATTATTAGTAAAACCTTTTAAATGATATGTTAATGAAGCATTATTATGTCATAACTTGTAAGTAATATTCAAAGTTGCTCTAATAAATTACTGGAAATGACTTATTTTTATTAAGTAAGAAGGTACCTTTTTACACAGATTAAAATTATTTTAACTTATTAGCGAAAACTCACATTTCTCCACTGTATATTCATATTTTTAGTATATTAAAATAAATTATTTTAATATATATATATATATATATATATGAAATATTTGTAAATAAGAAACTTTTTAGTTAATTTCGAATAAAAAAATACGCAGTTACATATTTGATTAAATAATATTATTTTTATTCTTGAAAAATATAATTTTTAATTAAAAAATAACATAAAAAATATTTAAAAAAGTATAGATACATTTTTTTTAACATAAATATATATAACAAAATTTTGAAAGCCTCATAAAAAAACTGAACTGAGCAATTTTCAATGGAAAATTATTTGAGATTAAAATAAAGATAAAAAAAATGTGTTCCCCGACAACTTCACTTTTTGTTTTAATTTGATTTTCTATTTTTAAAACATACCGAGCTCTTTTATTTGTCTCACTTTTTATATTGGTATCTATTCACAAGTAATGCAAAAATATTTTTATATCATGGCAATTGATATAGTTTTGAAACCTTATTTTACAAATTTGCTCTAGTGATAATTTCACCTAAGCTATTTTTAAAGAAAAATTTAACAGTTAAAAGTAATCTTATATTATAGTTTAAATTATCTTTTAATATTTAAAATAAAATTTATAACTAAAATATATTAATTTGTAATAAAATTGGATTTATATTTAAATAATTTTCCTGTTAGAACTTTATAAGTTTGATTAAGAAAATGAATTATCACTTGTAGTGGAAAAATACAAATGTCACTTAGTTAACATTATCTTTAGTACATCCTTTTTCATAATTTAAATTTCCATTGCTTTTATTTTTCATCATTCATCATTCATCATTCTTCATTTTCTCTTTTACCAAACAAACAATTAATATTACCATTATTCTTTTTTTTTTGTTTATTTGGTTTATTTTTTTTTCCTTACTGGTGTTTAGGTAAACTTTGGTTAGGGTAGTTGTTGCCTCATCCATAAGTCTGATATTTAGTGCATACCTTTACTATTCTCTTATTGCCCATAAATAAAAAAGGTAAAAATTAATTAGGATATCGTTAACAAAATTAAAAGTAAATATTTTTAAAACTCAGAAAAATTATACAAAACATTTTTTAATACTTCTTGATGTGTCTGTAATAAAAACTTTTAATAAGAATACTGGTCACCAAGACCTAATTAATAAATAGGAGAAAAAAAAAACTACCACTGTAACTCTCCATTGAGTTGTTGTAGCTACAACAATTCCTTTGCCCATTTGAAATTGTTGTTCTTGAATCAATCCAATTTCAAGTGAACAACATTAACATAGGTTGTCCTTTCATGAGACAACATTTGAATGTGGTGCTTCTGAGTCTGCTTTACTTACCTACCTCAACAATAATTATGAGACATTTTCACAAATGCTCAACTGCAACATTCAGTTTTCGTTTATTGTCTAAGAGTTAGTTGAACTCTGATGTTACAATTGAACTTAGTTCACATTACATTATTTAAATAGTTTTTTGTTACATTTCTAAGATGATCAATTTACAATGAAAGTTTTTCGCTTCCTTTTTGCCTTTCGTCTAACCGTCTAACACTAATATTTTATCAAAAGTTACTTTTAATGAATTTATTGAAATAACCTAAAATTAACTCATAAGTATATTAATGTTAGCATAAACGCAGATCCTATTATTGATTCTAACAATCAATCATAAACAATATCCCATACTGATAATCATGCTGTAAAAAAGTAAACGGAAACGTACCTGAATTGGCCATAACGATAATATTGGAGTAGAGTACTAATGATATATTGATCTTCCTCCTGTAGAACACCTTTATTTCCTTTTGGGTTTCTCTCTTGATGGGGATAGGGAGAAAGGAACCGGAAAAGTACGTTATGACTCTGTGTGTGCTCTTAGAAGGGGACCACGACCATTTATAAACTGAATTAGTTAAGCTTTAGTATTTCTAATTTGACCCCTCATCAAATTAAAAATTACTAACTGATCTCTACACAATATTTATTTTCATGACATATGCCTTTAGCAAATCTTTAATTTAGTCAGATCACTTTATTAGTTGACTTTATAAATAATGGTCCTAACACATTTAATTATTATGTATTATATATATGCATGACCCAAAATTACTAACAGTTAAAACTTATTTCCATGGATTTTCTTAAATACCAAAAACCTACGTTTTGTATTTTGTTACAAAATGTGCCTTTTTAAAATAAAAATAAAAATAAAAATGCATCCTTAATCATTCATTTGTAGAAATTATCATAACTTTATAACAAATAAAAAAGTTGAACACAAATATGTTAATCCACAACTAATAAGATCAATTTACCTTTAATTAAGTATGACATTTTTGTGTAAGGACTTGTCGTTTGATGTGCTGGTTAAAACTACTTATGGTATTGGGTGGGACGATGAATACTTTTCTTCTTTTTTTTTTAAAAAACAAATTTGTATATAGGTCGAATATTAAGTTAATTATAAGAAAATATATAGCCTTAATCAGTTGAATTTGTTTTTCGTGGAAGCAATAATCAATTTCTTTGCTTAACTTTCTGATAGAGCAAAATATTTGCATAATATCATCTTTATCGTGGAGTTTTAATAGGATCTCCAAACAATCACAATACGATCAAATTTGTAAAATAAAGAAAATGAAGCATTTTTACAGTGAATATTATCGATTTTTGTTTTAATTTTTTTAGTAATCCTTACATTAATTTTAAAAATTTAATAATTAACTTTACCATTAGAAAATGTAACTATTTAAGATCTTAAAATTGATTTCTATTTCTTAAAAGTATGTCTGGAAATTGACATGTTAATTATTAAAAGTGATTTTCGTTCAAAAGAGCTTTTATGTGTAAAATTTGTCTCTATTCTCTATTGAATTGAAGTTATTAATTTTAAGACTCCATGTAAAATTACTGACTTGCCTTTATTTTGGACAATGCATCAGTTTGTAGGGCAAAGGTTTTAGTTAAGCTGTGGATGATAACATGGCACAATCATGCAACAACAAAAATGAAACCTAATCATATACACAACAACCAAATATGAACCTAATGGAGAAAATCCTACCAGAACAACCATGCATGTCACAGTCCAGAGTAACCTAATCAAAACAAAAAATATGAATAAATTCACACAATAAAAAAATCATAATACACCTGACAAAAAATATATATATATATATATATATATATATATATATATTTATATTTATAAATACAAAATTTACATTATCAAATTATATATCAGTTAGATTTAAAATTCAATTTTCTTATAATAATATATTGTTTGTTATCAACTTTTCTTCATGTATAATTGAATATTTTAAATTATCTAAAATTATAACTAAATAATAATACATAAGTAAATATAACCAACTTGTTTTTTAAAATTAAATTAGATTTACAATTGCAAACAATAATTCAAATACAATATACCTAGATTATAATATAAAGATGATTACCAACCTGATTTTATGAAATTGAAAATATGTTGAAACTTGATATTAAAACATCGTATATAAAGTTTTGAATGTTCTTGATATAGAAAAACCCATCATATCAAATAGAAAAATAATTAGATTTCTAAACCTATGAACATTGTGAACTCTCTGGAACATATAATTTAACCAACTTTATAATTTGATCACTAAAAAGTTCTTAAGAAAACTAACTAAAATTTACTTGAAACCGAAGCATCTAAAAATGCGTTTTTTCTTAACTATAAATAGTTTAGACTCAAACTTTAGTAATTTTTTAAATTACAAAAGTATATTATTTTTTAAGTAAAAAGAAAACTCTTGTGATGGATATAGTGTATAATTGTTGAAAATATGGATAGTAGAAAGAAATATGGATAAAAGTAAAATCTTAAATGTAGGGTGAGTAATATAAGAAGCTGACGTTTAGTTAGTTAAGTGGAGTTTTCCTGAAAAAATACTTCCGTAAGAATGAATCTTCCTCTGTACTCCATAAAAGGAATTTAAAAATGAAAAGGAGAATTGAAATCGATTATTTTGTTATTAATAATTAATGTTAATTAATTAAGTTAAGGGGAGGAAGAGGGATGTGATTATTATTCTGCGTGTTACTCGTAATCCAAAAATGATATATTAGGAATCGTAGTTCAGAAGAAAGGCTTTGAAGTCCGACAAAGAGAGTCGGTGAACGACGCGCATACCTAAACCACAACACTCCACTCACCAAAGCCACTGCTCTCTTTCACTTTCTCTCGCCGTCGCTTCCACCGCTGTCTCCGCCGGGAATGCCACCGTCGCCGGTCATCGCTCGCCAGGTCCGTTCTCTCTCAACTTTTCTGCGCTATCCAGCCACTTTCTTCCCCTTTCGGCGTTCCCTTGATCTAGCTGTTCTCGATTCCTCTGCGTTTTTCTTTCCAGATTTGCTTTTCTAGCAGCTTTTCAATTACCCCGACCGAGATTCCGCTTTCATCATTTCTCTCTTTTTTGCTGTTTGGGATTCGGGAAGAGGAACTACCTTCTCTTTTGCGTTTTCGGGAGCAATTACTGTTAATATAGACCTATCATCGCTATGTCGAGTGGAGTGTGTGTTCTGTTTTAACAATTTTTTGTTTTATTCTGCTGCTGACGCATTAGGTGATTTAATTTTTCATGTGAATTCGCTATCGTGTTTGAACAATACTGGCTATTGTGTTTCGGGAAAGTCTTGTCTGTGTTCTCAACTCACCTTCTCTTTCGCGCATGTTTCTATTTATGGATATTTATTGAAAATCACTTGAAGTTCACACTCATCACTTCTCTAGCACTTGTTCTAGTTGTTTTAGGGGTACCCCGAAATTCTTTGGCATTAGTGTTTGGATCTTGTGATTTTCTGTTGATTGCATCTTATTCTACTTTGATGCATTTGGTTGTCTTTTTTCATGATGTGTGTGTTTACTCTTTATGTGATATTGTGTTTCAGTGTTCTTCAGCTTACAGATCTAGGTGATTTGTATGTGCAGCTGTTGAAATGAATGGGGCGCAGAACAGGAAGGTTCACAATGTTGAGAAACCTTTTCCAGGATGCTTGGGAAGAATGGTGAACCTCTTTGATTTAACTGGGGGTGTCAATGGAAACAAGTTACTCACGGACAGGCCTCACCGCGAGGGTGATCCCTCTATTTCTCTATCTGTGTGATCTCTTTTTGTTTGTTCACTTAGCCATGGGTTGTTTTCTTTTTTAACCCCTAAAATCCCCGCGTTGCTTGGTAGAGGATTTTCTGGATGATCTGCTGTTTTGCCATGTTGACTCTCTGTTTGGAATTGTCTCTAATGGTTATCTTAAACTTGCTTTTTGTCAATTTCTTGTTAGTTTTGGGGTTTGGTAGAGTGCAGGGTTGACTATAATTCCCTGTGTGCTTGGTAGTTTTTATTTGGAGCTTGATTGTCTTTGGGTTTTTGTTGATCGAATTTCAGATAAACATATCTCTCTTAGTGATCTGTCCGGTTTTATATATTCTTGGACATAATGAAACCCAGCTGGAGGTTTCTCTAAATTGTCAAGTGCTTTTCTTTATTGTCAATCTGACTGGAATGATTTTAGTTACAACTTCTTTATTGATCAAATCTCAGTCTCATTAAATTATACCTAAATTGCAGCATCATCCCTTTCAAGAAGTCAATCAGATGTTGCAAGGATCGCAAGTCCTACTTTGGGTGATCAGATAGAGGATAAGCTGGTAATGTTGGAGGCATGAATTTTTTTTATTCATTCAAGCTAACTGAAATCCAAATTAATTGCAATGTCATATGGAATGTTCTTCATCTTTTCAATTTATAATATGCTTTCTGTACTTGTTTTTATTTATCTATGTATTCCATTTTCACGGACTTTGCAGATTGTTTCTGACTCAATGAGAGCTTTGTCAAATAAGAAAATAAATGGAACACCTATTAAGATGCTCATAGACCAAGAAATGTCCAAAGAAGTTGTTTCAAAGCACAACCCACCACCAAATGTAGTTGCAAAATTGATGGGGCTTGAAGCCCTCCCACGGGGAGATCCTAATTTATCTGTGGAGAGAAGCCATAGAGGAGATTATTCTCAACATATGTGTGATCATTCAGGGACACCATTCAAACACTGGCAGATGGATGATAGATATATGGACAAGGAAATGCTTCATGAAGTTCATTTGAACACAGAACAGATTGCTTACAAGGATATTTATGACATATGGCTGCAATCACAAAGAACAGGCAATGTAAGAGACAAGACACAGGAGAGAGAAAAGTGGACTGAAGATGTTAATGGGAAGAAAATGGCTCTCATTCGTCAGAAATTTATGGAAGCCAAACGTCTGTCCACAGATGAGAGACTACGCCAGTCCAAGGAGTTTGATGATGCCTTGGAAGTTTTGAGTTCAAATAATGATCTGTTAATCAGGTTATTGGATTCTCAAAATCTTTATGAGCTTCAGTCCACTCCAGTAGCAGAGACTAAGCGCATTACTGTTCTTAAGCCTTCAAAGGTGGTTGACAACGAAAAATCTGTTGGTAAGGGGAAGAAAAATGACAAGCAGATTAGGAAACCGGCAAATGTTGGTGCTGCATGGGAGAGATACAGTCCCGGATACACTCCTCCCAGTCAGAAAGTGGATGAGTTTCCAGTACAACCTACTCGTATAGTGGTATTGAAGCCCAGCCCTGGGAAGGCACATGAGATTAAGGCAGTGGTTTCTCCGACAATGTTGTCGCCCCGAAATTTGCCAAGTGGGAATTTTTACCAGGAACCTGAAGATGATGATGTACTTGAATCAAGAAAAGTAGATAGTGAGATTACACAGCAATTGCATGAAGATATGAGGAGCAATCAAAGAGATGAAACATTCTATTCTTCAGTGTTTTCAAATGGCTATACTGGTGATGAGAGTTCATTCAACAAATCGGATCATGAGTGTAATGCAGGGAACTTCAGTGATTTGGAAGTTATGTCACCATCTCCAAGGCATTCTTGGGATTACATCAATCGCTGTGGCAGTCCTTTTTCTTCATCATCCTTCAGCCGTGCATCCTGTTCTCCTGAGTCGTCGGTATGCAGAGAGGCCAAGAAACGGCTTTCTGAAAGATGGGCCATGATGGCATCAAGTAAAGGCCTTCAAGAGCAAAGGCACATGCGCAGAAGCTCTACCTTAGGTGAGATGCTTGCTCTTTCGGATATAAAGAAATCTGAAATATCCGAGCTTGAGGGTATTCATAAAGAACAGGAACCAAATGAATCTGTTTCTTGTAGTCGAAATTTTAATGCTGAAACATGTATGGATGGTTCTCCTAGAAGCCTCTCTAGGTCAAAATCTGTTCCAACATCTTCCACTGTCTTTGATAATGGTCTCAGCGTTGAAGTTTGTGATAATGATGCTGGCAAAATACACGTGTCTGGGGAGCTGACAAAGTCAAAGAGTATGAAATCATCATTTAAAGGGAAAGTTACCAGTTTCTTCTTCTCGAGGAGCAAGAAACCAACCAGGGAAAAATCTTGTCTATCTCAATCCAAAAATGAACCCCAATCTACACTCATTGGAGCATCAGATTCTCCATTAAGTTCATCTGGTGCCCTTAGGGATGATGTGTCTCAAAGCTTCAATAGTGGATCCATTGGAGAGTGTTCTCTTACAGCACCGTATGAATCATCAGGCAAAATGTTCTCAGATTCTATCTCTAATGGACAAGGCGCTATACCTCTGGAGGTAATAGCTTCTATTTTTGCGTATATTATGATCTATTTTTTTAACGTGCATTCTACGCATTTTCTTTCTGTCTATTGGCTTAAGGTAACTTATCAATGTTTTATAAATTTTCCACCAACTCTCAGTCCCTTACTTCTCTCCCCCTTTGCAAAGGAAGGAAGACAACAACAAAAAGAGGAAAAACAGTATTGAATATATATTGATTCTTATTGTGAAGCATGTGGTTGGGTTGTACTGCAGTTTTCCATTGTTTTTTTTTTTTTTCTATACCAATATCTTGCTAAGTAACTTAATAAAAACCGTCTTTTAATTCCAGCTCGTGCCTTCTCTACCTATCTAATGAAACTAGTCACTTGAAACATATGTATGTGTTGGAAGCTGCTTGGTGTGGTGACATGGCAGGTTCTATTTAAGCATAGTCTATATGCTTGACCAATTGTTTAGGATTCCCTCTAATGCTGAAATGGTGGAACAAATGAAATCTTCACCTGCCTTTGAGTCCTTATAGCTATTTGATAAATAACAGAACTAGCTTTTTTCTGCCAGCATATGTAGAAGTTCACACAAAACCTCTATCATTTCTTGTTATTGCAGATTATGGAATTGTAAACTGAATTCCTCATGTTTGTTTTCAGTCTGGATTGACACTGTCAAAGCCCGTGGTGCCTTGGATTTCAAGTGAAAACCAGGGTCAGCCGAGTCCAATATCAGTTTTAGAGCCTCCATTTGAAGATGACAATGGTGCTAACGAGTCCTTGGGCTATGGGAAGGGTGGTCACCTGGGTACTGCCTAGTTCTTTCTCTCTATTCTCACTATTTCAAGAAGTTCATATTGGATTGTCTTTACTGTATTATTATCTGACTTCGAATTTCTTTGTAGGATCACGGGGCCCTCTGAAGTCTAATTTAATTGACAAATCACCACCTATAGAATCAATAGCTCGGACCCTCTCATGGGATGATTCTTGTGTAGAGGTGGCAAGTCCATACCCATTAAAGCCCTCGTTGGGCTCCTTAGACACCAAGGTAGAGGATCAAGACTGGCTTGTGTTTGTGGAGAAACTACTATCAGCTGCTGGAATTGATGATCAAGTGCAGTCTGACTCGTTTTACTCTAGATGGCATTCCCTCGAAAGCCCATTGGATCCGTCATTGAGGGAGAATTATGCCAATCTGAATGAGAAGGAGCCTCAGCAACTCCATGAGGCGAAGCGAAGGCAGAGGAGATCTAACCAGAAGCTTGTATTCGATTGTGTTAATTTTTCACTGATAGAAATTACTGGTTATGGATCAGATAATTACTTGATGGGTAGGTTATGGAGTGGGAGCCACAGCAGATTCCAAGTCCCAGAGGGTGCAGCTCACCCTTTGGTAGACCTTGTTGTGGCCCAGATGAAGGAGTTAATATCTGGTGCTATGAGGTCTGTTTGGGGAGATTGTGGGGACAGTAACAGCCTGGGGGTAGAGAGTGTTGTCAGAAAAGAGGTTGTGGGGAAAGGGTGGGTTGAGCTTATGGCATTAGAGATGGATATTTTGGTGAAGGAAGTAGAGGGGAAGTTGCTGGAAGAACTTGTGGAGGATGCGGTAGTTGATTTGACTGGCAGGGCCTGAATCCTTGAAACCCTGACATGGCTTTTTCGCTTTGGCTTCGCTTTTTTTAATATTGTAACTCTATTATTGTTGTATTCGATTATCAACACACGGCCCTACTTACCTAATTTTATTAAATGCTACTGCAAAATTATTTCAACTTGCTGCTATTTCACACCACTGAAACTGTAATAAATTAATCACCTATTCCACTGCACAAAGAAAGAATATAAGGAATTGCACATGTCATAAAAGATCGTGCAATTGGTTCAAGTTCAAGACGTTTCACAAGATTGTTCAATAATTGAAACACTTCAGAAGAAGTCTATTAGCGTGGCTTCTAAAGTTGCCACCGTCCCAAACTCTAACCCAGAAAAGGAAATTAAGATTCTGCAAATGGCTACCCTGAAAAGGCTGCAGGAGGAAAGAAGCATCAAAAGTAGACTGCTACACTGTAACAATTCACATTGCAATAAGTGAGTCTGACAGTAGAATAAATTAGTAATCCACACTCGGTTTTGAGTAGTGAATGATGAAGATCGTATATGGAGTTACGTAATTTTGTCACAGTCTGTTTGAGCTAGTACAGGTGTGGGCCTATGGTGTAGAACCTGTATGGGGAACAAGGACCCACCATAACCCCAAACAGATCAATCCTCTATTTCCTGTCTCCCCCTTCCAATGATCTTCTGGCTCCCATTAAATCACTATGGAATGGATCACGAGTCACAACATAACTCTTGGACATGCTAACAATAATGGTTTTTCCTGACCTAATCAGTTATAATTTCCAAAAATCACAGAACAAAGCCAAACTGATTTGCCTGTTCCAAAAGAATTGATACCCACCTTTTTATGATGACTGATGCGATATAATAACAGTAAGTTACAATAAACAACATACAGTAATCACACTGTCTAATCAACATTCCCTTTTGGCGTAATAGTTGTCTACAATCTTCTCATTAGTGAAATCCTAATTCAACCACTCTCTTCTGTATTATATTTTGTGCTCAAACTATAATATAACAGATTCTGTCTGCAAATTTCGAGGGATGTTACCGTTCATTCTGTACGTACACATTTTCAAAATATGTGAAATGAGAATTGTTAATTGTTTTATTCGCAGTATTATATAACTGTGTACTCGGTTTCCAATATATATATTTTCTTTTAGCTATATCTTAGTAAGATTCTCCTATAGCCCTACAACTCATGCAGTTTACTAAGAAAAGCATGTGGTCCATGAAACAGGTCAAAAATTGAAGTAACTATTTCCTCTATCTCTTTCACTGTTTTAATCTCTTGTCATATTCTGGAAAAAAAGGGGGTAATTCAGGATCAAACAGATCAAAGCAGAAGTTTTTCCAAATAAACAAAACCGTTACTCTCTGGAAAAATATGATATTTCATTCCAAATGATAAAATGTGAACCAATTAAAGTCAACAACTGAAATGAATTCAAAAAATCACATATTGGTGTCAAATTCAACAAAAGTTGGCAAATTTCAAAACACTGTTTCAAAAATAATGATAGTAATGAGGAGATAGACATGGTCAACTTGTATTATTTTTCACTCGTGGAAGGCAAAGAAAGAGAAAAAAAAAAAAAAAAAAAAAAAAAAGATTCTGGGGTGCGTGCATATGATAAGAGCCAGGTAATAGTCACAGAACAGCTGAGTCTGAAACAAAAATCACAAAAGGACAAATATTTTCAAAATGTAAAAGGGTAGCAAGAGGCCTTTGTCAACACGGAAGAAAAGTGAGAAAAAAGGAAGAGAATATTCGGTGATGGCAGCCAATAGCAGGTGTTGTGTTGTTATATGAAAATTCTAACAAGACTAGAAGCCAAAAATGTGGCATCTTCTGCTTCAAAATTGAAGCTTGTACAACCCAGAAAACCCGTGACACAGCTTTATCTATTACACTGCATTCAACACACACAAGATAAGCTTTTAATATGATCAGCATGGCATGCCTATGTAGAATAATCAACTTGTGGCCATTCTTGAGATCCTAAAACTACGGAAAAACCCACAGAGTAAGCATGATTCTTGAAAGGGACTAAGGTTTCTTTCTTGCGGGTCATTTCACTGTCAAATTGAAAAAGAGAAAAAAAATACAAAGATGCCTCTGAGTCATACTGATATAAAAGCTTTTTTCTTTTGTTCATTTTAAGGACTTGTAGCTTCAGTGTCTCCATGGAATCTAAGGCATCACAAGATGTTAAGCACAAACACCCCTCTGTGTCCCCAACCATTTTGAGTTTCATTCACATGCAAATTACTTCAAAGACTCCACAAAGAATAAAGCTTTTGCTAAATGTTTAATCACTCTTATAGCATGAGTTCATGACAGTTCAAACTTTCATTCAATCACAAATCATCCTTCAACAAACTTATTAGGAAATGTCAAATTCAATTGAATCTTTTTCTGTCAATTTTTTGCTGCTTTTGTTTTGAATTAAATTGTATAAAGTAATTTTAATAGCTATGAAATATATTATGAGTTTTATTATTAAAAATAAGTTTTATAGAAAAAATTATTACCAGTAACTATTATTGATAGTCATTAAAGACAATGAGGATGAACTATGAGCATGCTAAGTTATCACGAAAATGGTTTCATCTAATCAATCATTTTCTCATGCTAATCTTATGTTAGTTAAGTTATGAACATTTAATTTGAAGTATTTTTGTTATTTTTATGGTTAACATTGAAATTTCTTAATTAAGACGTTCACAAAACTTTAAAGGATTTTGATTTCTTGTTGTTGTTTATTTATTTATTTTGATAGTATATTTTGAACTTATTTTCTTTTACTAATTTGTAAACAAAACGTTGCTCAAATCCGTTATACATTTCAGAAAGTATTTTTTTAATGTATTTCAAAATATTTTTTAAATTGAAAAATATCTTTCAGAATAATGCATTAAAGAATGGAGGTGCATAAATAATTTTTAGTTTTTTTATTATAATTTTGGGCTCATAAATTTTATTGGAATGTATGAAGAAAAAAGAGAGGTGCAGTGAAAAGCGGCCCAACACAAATCAGAGAAAAATTAAGTTAGTACACAGTAGACAAGTTAGATGAATAATAATACCAGGGGAATTTCTTCCTGCACCCGATCATTTCTTCCTGCAACTCATATTTTCAGAAATTGTAAATATATTCTTGGTGTAATTATAATTTCGGATTGAATAATTTGTATTAAAAAAAAATAAAAAGAATAAATAAATAAATATATATATATATATATATATATATATATATTACCTTTATGTATTTAAAAGAAAATAGAATATCATTGCTTCTGCAAAACACTTGAAAAGATTATTATTATCATCTATTTTAGAAGCTTCACCACAAAAGTGGGATCTCCAACTTTAGTTATATTCTTTATTAAAAAAAAGGACAAAATTCAGTGTGAAATATTATACATATGTTCACTTACAATTTAGTTTTCTTAAGCAAGAATATTGAAATCTAAAAAATGACAATTCAAACATACATAATTTTTTTTTTCTACAAGAATTTCATTCAGATGTCACAATACATTAAGAGAAAAAATTGTAGCTGGAAATAGATTGTTGGTGTTAATTAAAATTTGTATGAAAAAATATTTTTTGAAATTTTTTATTTTTAAGTAAGTTTAAATTTTATATTTTAAGTTGATTTTACAAAATTAAGTTTAAAATTTACTTTTTAAAGATGATACTAGAATTATTTTAAGTCTATTATAACGAAATTTACTATTTGTTGAATTTACTTTTGTTATTATATCGTCACTAATATCTAGTTTAACCGCTTAACATTTAAAATGTAGATATTTTAGTGTAAGAGATCTATCAAGACAATTTTATAATATATAATTAAAAGCAAAGTTAAACTTAAAAATTGATTTATAATATTAAATTAAATTTAAAGTTTAATTTTTAAGAATTCCTAACACGATTTATATTTGCTATTAGTATATAGAAATTAGTTAAGTGGTGATTAGAAAAGTTGAATTTACATATTTAGGAATATAAAATAAGACTTCTAAGGTAATAATAAACTGAATCAAGGTGTTTGTGTTTAGTGATGGTGACTCACTAGTTGACATGGGCAACAACAACTACTAACACGAATACACACTAACCCTCCACCGATATATGCAATCTGTTAAACAATAATTTTTTTCTTAAACAAAATTACAGTTATGATTGTTTACATTACTATGCTTTTAGTTTCACCAATAAATTAAGTTTTTACAACACAGTGTGCATGATGATGAGTACTTCAAAGCCTCACAAATAGCCATCCATACCAACTTCCAAAATTAATTTTCAGAAAGTAATTTTTTACATAATTTTGAAACTTGATTTATGAATAAGAAAATTACACTGATGGCTAAAATAAGGAAATTGAAGGGGTGCAATTAGAAGAGAGAGAAGTGCTAAAAGTAATCCTCTTGGGCTATTATAATAAACAAATTCTTGGCTCATTTCTTTCCACCTCGCTAATGTCTTCTTACACCTGTATGCTGTGAGAAAAGTTTAAATTATCTATATGATATATTTTCATATTATATAATTTGGAATTCATAATTATATTTCTATATCAGGTCTTTTAGAAATGGCTCATGAATTTTTCAATCCCATAAATTAAAATTACTCTTAGAAGTGGACCTTAAGTCTAACTCAACTCCACAAAAACTGGTTCGGCGTGAATATATCTCAGCGTGACGGAGAAGTTCCACATCGACTAAAGATAAAACCAATTCATAATATATAAGTGAGTAACATAATATCATAACTAAGTTACAGCCCATTATATTTAGAATTATATAATTTATAATATAAAATTGTGTAATCTGTAATATAAATTTATATTTTAAATTTTACGTTATTCGAAAGTCATCATGCAAGTGCAAAGTTTTAATAAGGGATTACTAAGTCATTTCACTGCGTGTATCGGTATGCGGTTGGAAGAAAACATGGGGTGCATGAAGAAATCCTCTTTCCATTACCTTTGTCTATTTGAAGTTGGTGCAGAGGTGAAGTAGAATTGTTGTTGTGTGGTTGGGCAGTGAGGGCAAAATGGCGGAGGAGGCTCCGTCTCTGATTAGTCTCTGCATGGACGCTCTGACGCAACAACTTCTCCGACCATTCGATGATCTTCTTCTTCCTTCCATCTACCATCTTCCTTCTCACTTACTCAACACCTTAATCACGCGCTTGCCCCCTTTCGCTCTCCGCATATTCCAACACCACCTGTACCCTCCCTCACTCTATCATTCCACCTTCAAACCTTCTTCTCTTTCTGTTCTAACCATTTTCCATTTTCTGTTGTTGCCGGAACAGGCCGTTCGACGAGGATGGTTTTTCGCTAGACCACTCAACCAACAAGAGGAAACGCGCGGGGTTCGTAGGATAACTTGCGTTCTGTAAGTGAATTGCGTCGTGTTGTTAGTGATGGGAATGTTGTTTCGTTTCAGGGATTGGAATCTGAATTCAGCTTGGCAGAGGTTGTTTCGCCGGCGCTGGCCGCAGCGCGTTCAGCTGATTCCGCCAACGGATTGGCAGCAACTCTACTGGGAAATGCATTTGCAAGAGTATGTTATATGCTATAAATTAAGTGTTATCAAATGGGTTTGTTTAGATGAACAAAAAAATAAATAAAAAACGGGGAAGAACCGATGAGATGTGTTTTTTTACACGTTAAGATTAAACGGAGCATTTGTTAATTTGTAAAAGTTATTTCGTAGTAGTTTCTTCAGAAACAAAATTTTTAGTTGAATACGAGCTAGTTTTAGTTTGTAGAGAAATTTATGCTTCTTTATTCTCTTTATTTTCGTCTTCTTGAAGTGTCTGAAGTTTACCTAAGTAGGCCTTATGTTTAATTGTGTTTATCGGTTAATGTTGGTTTCGTTCCAAATTTGATATACTTGAAATAACAGTTGTTTAGATGAAGCGGCGGAGGTAGCACTACTCCCATCGTTTAATGGGTATATCGGTGACATACAGATTTCAGGTACTATGATTATGGATTTATATTTACGTTATTGAGAAGTTTTAATTCTGAATGTGCCTTCCACTTCCACCTTAGACCCAAGTCTGTGTGATATTTGAGAATGAAATATTATTGTTGTATTAACTTTTAGGCATACAGATAATCTGTGTGACTTTGACGTATTGAATGTGGTCCAGCATGTTGTTGACTGATGACAATGAATGATTGAGTAATTTGGATGATTGGAAGTTTCTTGAATTGCTTGATCATCCTTTTATGCATCAACCTTTAATTGTTTAAATAATTTCTAATACACCCCCTGCATTTTGGGAGAAACTAAGCCTTTGCTTTTCATCAATACCATTACAGTTTCTGTATGTTTAAGGTGTCCTCAACTTTGTTCATAAATAATCTTATTATCAGGCTGCCCAACCAACCCACTTCAATTTCTCTTTCTATCCTTTTAGTTTTCTTATTGACAATTTACTGGATTTTCTTTACTTTGGCCCTCCTTTTTCCAGACAGTACACTGAAACATGTTGGCTTTGTGGGGGATACAAGCCCTTCAACATGTGGCCATTCAAAATTGTCTTACCATTGCCGACAGTTTGGTAGCTATGTGAGGTTAGATGTGATTTTACACTGTCATAATTTATATGGAAATGATTGGTTTCCTTTAAATAATAAAGGGAAGAGCTATGGATTTCACTTTTCTGTTCTTTGATATAGTGAAATACTTTAAAAGTTTAAGTGTTGAATAGTTAGGGCCATCGTTCTTTACTTATCTGTTTCAGATTCATCTCACTAGCTAAGCTGGGTTTTCTGTTAGTGTTGTCACTTGGTGATAAGTAGGATATGATGGATAACCCCCAAACTACACTGATCACTTTGATGAGGTGAAGCACTGCCGTTTGGTTGTATTATTGTAGTGATTTGTATTTGTGCACATTAAAAAATCTAAAATCACTCATAATGATCACTAATAACTCACTTATGATTTAAATGGAAATTAAGTCAAAACAATTCTTTAAAAGCATAATCTAATCCAAATTGAGTAGAGCTATAACTGTTGAAAAACCTACATCAACTAGAGATAAGACCAAATTATAGTATATAAGTGGTGCAAACCTCACCTTACAACAAGTTCTATGAGGGATGAGTTAGACTTAAAACTCACTTTCTTAAGAGGGTATCAAAGTCATTTAGAGCCTATCCTAGTCAAGTTTCTTGGGTCACATGTCACATGCTATCAGGTTCCCCCTAATCACACGCTCAAGATATCCAATTTTCGACTTGAGGAAGTGTGTGGAAGAGCTAACATTGATTAGAGATAAGATCAAACTACAGTATATAAGTTTTTAAGCCCACATCGGTCCTGTTTTTAGGGCTTTTTCTTTGATTGATAGGAGGTATAAAGTTTAGATGGTATTAGTAAACCAGAGTACCGCTTTATATTAGATACCATTGGCTACGTAGTAGTTTAGACAAGAGTAAATTGACAAGATATCTGAAATAGTAGGATCTGGTCTGGTCCCATTAGGCACATCATCAAACTGGTTTCCCTCAGTCTTCCTGAGGCACTGGCTGTTTTCTGCCCTGCCTAGATGACCAGATGAACCACTTACAACACTGTTTAAGTCATTAGTTGAAAGTTTAATGCTTTCTTTTGTCTGTAGTAACAATATATGATTATAGCCATGCTAGTAACTATGTTATATATTTCTGCATTTTATCTTGGCCAATTATTCTGCACCTTATATCACTTCGTCTTAATGCAGTTGTCTGAGGCTGCAAAATGTTCTATGTACTGCAGAAACTAGTGTAAGTTGTATTTTATAGAATATTACAGAGTTCATTTGGCTTTGATCTATTTGGAGTTATGGTCATTATATTTTCATAAGGTCAACAGATGTGTAGCTTTTAACAAGCTTACAACAACAAATGATAACAGTTATTATTGTCAATGTAAAAAATTAACATCATCAATCAATTAGAAATCAGCACTTTAATAACTTTAAAAGTAGTTATTTAAATGTTTACAGCTTAGCATACATGACAGTTTAAACAATAAAAAAAATCTTTACATTGATAAACTAGTTACTCTTTATATTATAAAATTCATAATTTTTTGTAGTTTATTCATTGGGCACTCTTACAATTGACAAATTTTTAATTTAGCATATGTTACTGTGTTAGTAAAACAGTGTGTTGTCTTATACTCTGACTTGTAGGTTTTGTTGCAAGAGTGTAAGCTGCAGAGTCTGCTACTAAGATGTATCAGATCCAAGGAACAAGTAGGCTTCCTTCCTCCTATAGAGCTATATAATCCATATTAAAGAATTTGTAATTTTATACTTGCATGTACATGTTATATCTATCAAAATGTTTAATTGATTGTATTTTTTCAAGATTTTTTCTTCCTTTGAAAAACCCTAAACCCTAAAGCAGGATGTTCTTAGAGCACCTTTAGAAGTAAATCTCAACAAAGATCTTAAAGATAAGTCTCTTATTTACAAGATCTTGTGCTAGAAGGAGATATCAGATTTCCCCTATGGAGAATTAGTTCTTCTACAAGAACTCTAAAGATCTCCAAACAATAAAAGAAGTCATACATTAAATTCTCTCGTACTACAAAATATTTCATTGGGGAGGGGGTGGCTACAAAAGATTACTTTTGAACGATCTTAAAGTGAGATCTATCGTTATTGTAAAATTCGGATGAGATGAGAGATATTATATCTTATGTGGCATGATTGGACCTACCAAAAAACTAAAGATTGTCGTGATACTATTATCTTGGGTATGGTTAGATTATCTATGTTCAAGTTACTTGTATTAATTGGAATGATAAGGTGGCTTAGTAGTTAAATGGGAGGGAAGGGAAGGAAAGATCGTGGGTTCAATCCCCCTACTAATAATTTGGAGAAATAAGGTTGGTTCAACTAACATTTGCCAATCAATAAAAAAAAATTGGGATGTCATATATATTATATGCTGATTGAAATGAAGGTGAGATACCATGTATTTTTTGTCAAAGTGTAAAGTGCATCTTTATGACCTTATCAATTGTTTTCACAGATTGATGGATTGTGCAAACTTCTTGCGCAACATTCTAGAACGTTAACATCTCTGGAATTTGTTCACTGCACATTCTCCACAGACTTTATTAATGCAATATTTGGTTCTTTAGTCATAGAGAGCGTACAAAAACATGGCATCCAACATTTGTCAATCATTTCGTCAAGTTTTCTGGAACCATGTGCAGTTTCTTTACCTAGGGGACTTGTGTCATTTTTGTCTTCAGGAAGGTACATGAGTGTAAATTCACCTTTTTATTATTGGCAACTTTATTACACTTTGTAGTTTTATTGATGGTTGATGTCTTCCCTGAGTATTCATAACTACTTCAAAGACTTAATTTGATTTTAATGTAACTTGTTCGGAGGTTTTGCTATGAATAAAAGGTTTTAGTATATATCCAGGCTTGGCCCATATGTTTGTATATACTTTAACCTAGTCATATAATGAGAGAGTTGCTCACATTATAGTGCATCCAATTACATTTTAATGATATACCTCTATTTTTTTTCTCTCACTTTCCACAATCTACATAACTAAACATCTGCTGATACACCCATTTCTCAAGGAATTCTGTGGCTAGTTGTTTCTTCATCTTTAATGTTTCAGTTTTTAATTTTTTACTTAACCAATAAGTAGTGGTTGCTACACTTAATAAGCAGAAAATAGTAGGTTATCCAAGATAGCTAAAATCATGGTAATCTTAATTTTTGTGTTTCTATATAATTATTTATAAATATATTGTTGCTGATGAATAACAAGTGCATTCCCTTATTCATTTTTTTTTTTGCATACTATAACCTCTCTGTTTTACATAAAACCAACAATAACATTAGGACAAATACTCGAGTCAATCTCCTACTATGTTTTTCTCATTGCAAAGGATTCACTGGAATTTACAGAGTTTAATAGCTAGTTTCAAACAGTATTCTAGAAGGTGCTTATTTATTTTTATTGTAAATGTCACATGGTATTTAATTCTTCAATGTTTATAATAGTCTTAAGTATGTTGAGCGCAATTCACTCCATCAATTTTAGAAGTCTCTAAGCATATGTTTCTGTATGAAGTGTATTGTAGGGGCCATAATTGTGGGGAAAACATGGAAAAAGGGAGTGAAGGAGAGTTGTTTCACTAGGACATGGAAACGTAATTGATTTTCTGAACACCACTCCAACACACCAAGTTTATTAATCTCTTCAAAAGTATTATTTTAAACATTCGCAACTGTTTGCATGATATTTTTTCTGTCGTTTGCTGTATTTCACTTGGACATGTAACTGGATAATAGTTTTTCTGTCTGTTGCATTCATGTTACATTCTTGCTAATACTCTTAATAGGTCTTTATGCTCATTAAAATTATCTGGCAACCACCATGGACGGACTTTTGCCAAAGATCTTTTAGTGACGCTTTTCAATCTTTCCTCTAGCCTATCTGTCCTCGACCTTTCTGATAATAAAGTAAGTATATCATCAGCATATGCATTCTATATTTTGTCGTTGTTATTGTTGGCTGACAGAAAGTTCCATGCACATGCTTCAAGATAGCTGGATGGCTTTCTGACTTTAACAGGAGATTCCTGAGTGATTCACATCTGTGTTTTGGAAGTGGAAAGTCGTTGAAAATGTTGCGAGTACTCACTCTGAGGTAGCACCGTACTAAATAATATAGTTGTATTTTTTTGTGTAATGTTAGAACTATAATAATCATCTTTTATTGCCTGTGATGAATAATAGAACGTGTATTGAAAATTAATGAAGTGGTTTCTCTATAAGCTTGTTGCATTTATATTTTCATGGCCGTCAGTATATAATGAAGAAAAAGATTTTTTAATCTGTTTATAGTGTTGTAGGGAAAACAATTTAGGAAAAGATGATGCAGAAAGTCTTAGGTATGCTCTTGAACGTATGCCTAACTTGGAGGAGCTGGATATAAGTGACAATTCAATTGAAGATGAAGGAATCAGGTCAATTGAATTTCTATTTCTAGTTATGGTTTGAAGTTATGAAATTAGACTATAGTCTCTAATTGTGTATCTCTTACAGGAATTTAATTCCCTATTTTGTTGGAGCATCTGAAACGTGTCCTCCCATAAAGTGTTTGAAGTTAGAGAACTGTGACTTGTCCTGCGTTTCAGTGAATCATCTTCTACATGTCCTTTCTTCTTTCAAAGGGCCATTGAAGTCTCTTTCTATTGCTGACAATTACCTTGGCAGGTTTGTCTACAGCACTAAAATCTCATTTCATCACCGAATTCATCCATACATTTATATTTGACTTTTCTTACATAGTCAAGTAACCGAAGCATTGGGAAACTTTTTTAGTACCCCAATCGAAGTACTTGACATTGCAGGCATTGGCTTGGGCTCTCATGGTTTTCAAGAGCTTCAAAATCTAATAAAAGAGGAGCTTAAACTGGTGAAAATTAATATAAGGTAAAAATTTACATGTAATGTTCTGCCAATTGCTTTTAATGTTGCATATACAATCACGTGACATGTTTTCTTATTTGTTCAGCAAAAACCGTGGTGGGATTGATACTGCCAAATTTTTGTCCAAACTTTTGTCACTGGCTCCACAACTAGTTGAAGTGAATGCAGCCAGTAATCTTATGCCAATAGAATCACTCGCCATAGTCTGCTCTGCATTAAAGTTTGCAAAAGGTATGTTAGTGTCAGTTATTCTGGGTGACCACTTGGCTCATATATCCTTGCCGGTGGTTGTAACTTTGTGCTTATAGTTTGATAAGGTGCTTAAATTTACCCACTAAACTCCCATTTTTGCCTACGTGGCCGCTAGCTACTGGTATAGTAATATTACGGTCAAAAGAAGCTTCTAACTTCGGCTAAAAGATTACTCCTAGTTCAACCTAGGCTTTTACAAGAAGAGAGAGTACTTGATGTATTTGTTTCTTCTCGGACAGTGAAGCCATTTTAAAATCTAGATAACCTAAGTATGCTTTGAAGTCAATAATTTATGTTTTCTTTTGATCAACTCTTTTAGTTATCTTGCTTTAGGTAATGTTCAGCACGTGGACTTGACAGGACATATATGGGACTATAAGCCAGAGCACATTTCTCTATGCACTGAATTTGTACATAATGAATTACCTATATTGGTTCTTCCATCATCATCAACCTCTGCTGCACTTCACGACCATGATCCTTAATATTAGAATTTTGTACGAGTTTAATTTATGTTGCTGGGTGCAATCAATAGTTGTTTTTTAATTTTTTTCTTTATAACTTTGTATGTTAGCCCAGTTTTATGCATAATGCTTTCAAATATTCTATTGGATGTTCCATGCCTTGATGGTTCACTTCACTGTACAAACAAGTTAGGGAAGTTTAACTTTTGTACATATTGATTGAGCCCTTGTGTTCTGTAATTTTAATGTATATTGTAGTTCATTGGATGCTGTGTAACATAACATGCACAATCTGATGTATCAACTCACAAGATGCAACAAAAGCACTTGTTTCGGGGTTATTTTTATATGAACAGTTGTCATGGTGGTTTGGAAATCTACTACTCGTTTCTATTTGAACAATTACTCTTGTTGCATTTGTTTTGTTCCAAAGCATGTGACTGGTTTCCAATGTCCCGAAATTGCAATGTATCCCCTCCTGGATAGCAAATCAGTCCGTAAACTGATTTAGAGGAAGTTGCCATGATGTCAAATCGCAGGCTCAGATCCGTTTGCGTTGGAATGTAAGTGTCAATGTTACATGCTTTCTAATACATGTGAATGTGGCCCTGCTGCTTTGTTTTTTTGTGCGGTTTCTTGAAGTTTTTTCCCTCCCTCACCCCACACTTGTATTTGGAAATACTCACTTATCCTTGTCTGTGATCTCAACGCATATTTGGAAAGTTTTGAAAATCCTGTGGTATTTTCACAGCGGTTTTGGCTTGAGATTAATTTGTACATATCATGCACCAACCAGACCACCACCACCCATGCAATAATTGAATTGCTGCACATTGATAGTGACATTTTAGATATTTAGGAATCTTAATCAGCAACAAATTAGATCTTTAACAACTAATGTTGTGATTAACCTCTTAAAAACTCTGATATGACAAGCATTCAATTTGACAAGGATAAATTTGTTATTTTTTTTGGATGTTTTCTGTACAGTGATAATGTCGGAATCTAGGTATTTCCCCCCGGGTAAAGGGGGGTTTCTTAAATGTGAGTTTTAACTTTAACATTCGTGCGGGTCCCCTCAAAGTTATTGTTTTCATAAATAGACCTCACATCATTATCCTTCATTGTCGGATCTGGACCTGCATCATCACAGTAGCAGAAGAAAGTAACTATCTCAGTCATTGTGTTATGAAAGATGAAAAAGACATCCTACCCATGAAGGGGTGGACAGTGGAATCCCTGAAGAACAGTACGAGGAAGCAGATGCACTGTGACATTAATTGTGCTCTTACTCTTAGTCCTCTCACTATACCAATGTAAACATTCCTTCGTTAAACTTAATTAGACTGACTCAAACTATACATATGTGGGTGGGTCATAATGGAACGGAGAGTAACAATTGTGCAAGTACCTAACTTTTATGTATCGTCCCTTTCTTTTTATTGTATAATTCTTTTGCCCCTCAAACCAAGTGAATTGCATGAAGGCTATGAAGTAGGTGTATGAAAGGTCAATAAGGTGACTTTTGACCCTTGCAATATCATCAATGTGCAGTTTCAATCTCTACTTTTTTATATACCATTCACATGTCTACTGTCTAATTCAGCATGGTGGGTAAATTATATATTTCAAACAAACATGAAATTGACTTTTTAAATAGATAAAATGAAGTCCTCTATTTAAACATGAAAATCGTTGACCACATTTATGAAGTCTGTTAGTAATTGAACAATGCAGTAATAGAGGAAAGAGAGTGATATTTCAGATATAAGAAATTAGAAAATCTGATGCCTGTAAAAAAACGTTATTGAAGAATAAAAATTACCAAATGGGATTTGTCAAAAGTACTATAACAGAGTAATATGATTATTTCATAAAGTCCAAATTTCACGCATAAAGGTTTTGGATCACACTTACCAACTGTACAGATTCTTAAATCATAAGGAATTAGTTTGAACATAGTAGACAACAAATGTCTCATTCCAATTTTACGAGATGCCACAAAAGACTATAACACGGTGTCCCTACACCTTAAAATACACAACACTCGCTTCAGCCACCCTGTAAAGATGATAACTTTATCAATTTATTCCTTTTATTTTGGGTTTAATTTAATTCAACTCAAACATTGCTACTATATAAAAGCTAACGACTAACGTGATCAAGCAAAAGCAAAAGTGGACAACTCTTTTAATAAAAAAAAAAAAATCGAATATTCTTTTAATTTTATAAAATCTTGAAGTATGTCCAAAACGGGTTGTTAACTAGGCTTTGTCACGAAGCTATCGCACCTTTTTTTTTTCTTGGCTGTTTTCATGATCCAATGTCAATACTCATTCCTTCTGAAAAATTCCATTCAACATTTAACAAACTTTATATAATAATGCCATTGAGAGACCCGTGAACAAACATTTTTTTTTTTATGTTTTTTTCTTTCTTTTCTCTTTTGTTTATCTGGTGGAACTTCTTATCTGTTTTAATTGGAGTGCTAACCATCATTACGTTATGAAAATAAGAAGATGATGCAATGAATCAAGGAACCATCTCAATGTCTAGTTTACACGCTGCCATTACACGACAAGAACAAGTGAGACTAATTTTCCATGCTTGCATGTTTCAATTAATTTCATGAAATGATCATACTACAAACAAAACAGACATCATTCACGACACTTTTCACTTCACAAAGTTTTATTCTATTTTCCAATCACATTATGAACTTGTTTCATCGTGTCTTATTGGAAACAGAAGTTGCACCACAGTTTAAGAGATGTGAAGTCTAACGTCTCCAACAACGAGTGATGCTAATATAGTTCCCTTCCCTTGTAATTTTTCATTCCTTTTTTTCAAGCCACTTTCCAACAAAAACTTGCTTTCAACCCTAATCTTTTTAAAAGATAGATTAAATAATTAATCGATGTGTGAGGGAGGGAAATATGTTTTATTTTATATATTTCATCTTAAAATCTGTTGATTTTTTTGTGAATGTTTTTTAAAGTCTCATGTCAAATAATATGAAAAAATTAAAAATTTAAGTAGACGAAAGTTATTATAAAAATGAATAGTTGATTCGAAAGAAATTATCCCAACTCGATATATCTAAATTAAGTGTATAAAAAGCTTGAATAGCTGTGTATGTTTGTAATTTGATCCAAAAACATTGTTTAAAAAGGATTTGTAGTTTTGTTTACGATAAAAATTTGCAATTTTCATTAAAAAATTACATGTTGAATAATAAAAATTGCATAAAAGGTTTACTATTCTTGTTAGAAAAAAATTATATATCGAGTTTGAAAAATTTATTTTTCCATTACATAATTCCCAACAAAATCAAGCAACATTAAATTTATTTAATATACATGTTTAATAAATATATACATAAATCAGTGCAAGTTTATTCATTATTAAAGTGTTATTTTACTGTCTATTTTAAAAGGAAAAATATTGTTTTGATGACAGAATGTTTATCAAAATGGTATGTTAAAAAAAAAAAAAACTAATTTGAGACTCCAATTAAACTGAAAAAGAAAAAGCTGGAGCCAACTAATTCATGAATTCAATAGTTAATGAGAATTGCTGGTAATATCTGATAGTTATATTATTGAAATTGAAAAGGGAAATTGAGTGAGTAAAATGATAATAACCTCCATTGACATGTGAGTAATGGATGATTATTAGGTGAGGCTCCATAATCAGATGTTGTTGATAAATTGATGTCAACAATTGTCATCACAACTCTTACTTCTCATCAGCATAACAATTATTGTGATTTTGTAATAATTTTAAAAGTCTTGTGAAAGCAATTTGAAGAGTGAACTCTGTTTTGTGTCTGCAACACTTTTGGAATTGGTGCTTGTTATGGGAAATTCTTCATCTGAAAAGAAAATGTTATATCAACCGACAAAGCCTCTGCAGTGTCAGATTTGGTTAAAGGTACAATTGTGAACAAACATGATATCTGGAATCAGATTTGTTGAAAATGGAGATAATTAATTTTATTAGGTGAAATATATCATTCTTCATTCCCCAAAAAATCTAGAAAAATATGTTACAAGCTTGTCTTTTGCAATTTCAAATTAATAAATTTGGTTGAGTACTTCATAATTCTTTTCAAATAGATGCATGTTAAAGAGTATCAGATTTCACTGTATGAAAAAATAAAATGAACTTTTACAAGTTTCGTGGAATGGATGCTTATGATTTATTGAGTTTATAATATTTCTTCTTCCTTTATTTGTTTTATAATAATTTTCAAATGAAATTTTAGTTGTATCTGTTATGAATTTAAGTGTGAGTTTAAGTTTCATATTAGATAAAAAATGAGAAAGTAGAGACCATATAAGAATAAAGATTCATAAACTCATTATCTAAGGTTTTGGATTCAGATTGGTTCAATGTCTCTTATGTAATTAGGCTCAGGTTTCTTTCCAGTTAAATTCTCTCTATAAACCTAACCGTCTCACATAATAAAGAGTGAATTAAGAAAAAAAAAATAATAATAACACATTCAAAATGCTTATAAATACAGGTGGAAAAAAATGGTAAAATTAATTTATATCAAATATTAAACTTAACTACAATTATGACATACAAACTTAAATTTCATGTTAATAAAATAATCAATGGTATTATTATTCAATAAAGTTGCTGATGAGAAACAATTTTGTAATTAAATTTACCAAGAGACCATTTGTGATAAATTTTTAATGAGAATGATAAAAGTTACTTATTATTTATATTAAATCCAATATCAATATTATATTAATTCTAAAATCTCATACAAGGAAGAAAAATATTTAGATAAAATAAAAGTCACATCTCCTACTAAAAACTTAAAGAATATAGAAATTTTGAGAATATACTAAATTTTTTTAATAAAATTAATTAAAAGAACCCAAACTTATCAACTACTCCCTAATTTGCATAGGACTACTCATTCCCTTTTCTTTTACTTTCCCTCCTCTTCTAAGGAAATCAGTCTATACGTTTTCTTAGTCAATTTTCTTCCTTAGAGTATCATCCAATTTTTTTTCTATGAATTAATGGTATCAATTTTTTGTTATCTTAGATTTTAAATCTCTTTAAGTTATATCCCGAATTTGAAAAAAAAAGTCATATTAAAAGTAAATAAATCTATATTCAAAATATGTTAATATATATATATATCATTACAAGAAATATCTTTAAACAATAACAAATTTTAATGACAAAAGGAAATTAGTCACTTAATAACCAATTTAGATATTAATTAATAAACTTAAATAATTTTAAAAAATTATAATTATTTCTAAATTGATCACTAATATTAGCTAATAAAATTTTGATTATAAAAAAATTAGTTCTTAAATTAATTTCTAATTAAAAAATTGGTGTCTAAATTGATCTCTAAGCACATTTTTTATCACTAAAATTTGTCACATCTACAAATTTCCTAGTGTATATATATATATATATATATATATATATATATATATATATATATATATATATAATTATTATTATAATAATAGTTAAAGTGTATCTCACTAAATAAAGTATTATAAAAATGCAAAAAACGACATACTGCCTTCGGGTCGTTTACAGGAAAAAAATAGTTTTCCATTCTCAATGTCTACACATTCAACTATGAAAATGCATTGATTAGTTGTAATTAGCTCAATTAAAATTAATCTTAGTTAATCTAATTAAATAAGTCTTCATTCACCACAACTTTAATTGCCAAATTTATTGTTGAGTTACCAGAGTAAACTAATACATTAGCAGTAATGGTCCTAATTAATTCAAAGTAATACTATTTATTTTAATTAAAACACATGTCAGTTGTAATTATACATTTACTTAAATCAGAATACATCAATTAAATTATTACTTTTTTTTTATAATAAAAAGATGAATTTCCATAATTTTTTTCTCATTCTCTTTTTACACCAACATTTGAATAACATGATCTAATTAAATACATTATAATAAATAAAACCAACTTTAAAGAATTACAGAACATATAATTTTTGGGTTTAGGAATAACGAAATTGAGCAACTGCATGAAACGAGAATGAAAGCAAGCTCGGTTTGACAAAAACATCAATTTATAGTTTTTGTGAAGCAGTAATTAAAAGACATTAATTACATATAGTTCTGGGAATAGATATATACATTAAAATATGTTACAAGCAATGACAAAAATATTTAATATATGCTTTTCTGTTGTCCATATAATATTTTCATATTTCTGTCAACTTTAAATTAAAAGGAAATGAAATTTTATTCTCTCTTAAATTTTCCTTATATAATTATATAGATAGCAAGGTGATGATTTAAATGAATTGACTATAATATTCATTTAAGTAGGTTGTTCATTTCTTATGAAGGGTTTTATTTTGTTTTCTGTGGAGTATATTATTGGACTGTGATCCAATGAGCTTTTAGTTAATGTATTGAATTTTTAGTACTGTTTAAGAAAGTTGTAGAGTCGACAAGTTGTTTTGAGTTAATTGTTACACACACTCAATAGAAAATAAATATGTGTGAATGAGACAACCATAAATTGTAAATATTATAATATAAATAAAACTTGTGAATATTATAATATCTGTGATCATAAGAAATTCAAAGTAACAAATTTTGGGATATATATAATGCAAAAGTCTTAAATAAAATTGTATGTTTTATAGTTAAAGTATTATTATATCATTCAACATGCATTCACTTATACTTATTCGAGTGATAATATAAATGTTCGAACGAAAACTCATGATATGAGTAAGAAAAAAATTGACATAACTTTTTCTTCTTTACAAGCAATGATTCTTTAGTGATAACATAGTTTCTCAAAGGTGGATTATGACAAAGGCACGTAATTCTCTAAACAAACTTGTGAGCCATATGAAACTACACTCTAACATTTAAGTTATTTAAGCTATAGTGTGTATACTTAAAGATTATGGTAGAGTAGCGTAATTCTCTAAAACTTTTGAGCCATGAAAATACACTATAACTAGTATATATACTTGCTTGAGCATTGATGCAATAATACAATCTAAGTTTATGAGACTTGTTATAGGTGATACAATATCAATATCGAATAAATATTGTAAAGATGCTCAAGAGACAAGTGCTCATACATAAAAGTAGTGAGAAAAGATAAATCCAATTATATCTTATAAAATTATTTCACTTAAGCAATAAAGTCTCATTTATTGAAAATAAAATTGTTCAAGAAGATTTCTTCAAATGGTTGGATTGGTAAAAATAATGTCTTGAAAAGTCTCACATCACCTAAGATAAGTCAGGGAGTGAGGGTTGATAACTATATAATGAGTTTTAAGTCTATGGTGTTTCTTACTCCAATTAAGAACACTTTAAGTTTGTATTTGACTTTTATTATACTTTTTTAATAGTGTTGTGAGGTTTGAGTTAAATTCTTGCTTTCTAGGATACGAGTGTACTTGGGGTCAAATGACATAAAGGGTAGTCTATGTGTTGAACAAAATTTCATAGTGATATTTTCTAGTTGTTTTTGTTTTTAGACAATGGTTGTGATTTTTTTTCTGATTTTGAGTTTTCACGTTATGTTCTTGTGTTGATCTTATTTTTTTATTAATATGGTAATTCTCAGGGATAAAGACGATGATGTATTTTTCCAACAGGTGGTATCAAAACTAAGATTTAGTAGGATTTTTTCTTAGTGTGCTTTGTGTTTGAAGCTTAGTTTGATCTACAATATAAAAAAGATTAATTCCTTGTTAGAGAATCATCGTTGTTTACTGAAATTGCAATTAGAAATTTGATGGGAGAATAATTGTCAGTGTCGTGTTATACGCGGTGAATATGTAGTCAGATTCATAGAGGTGCAAAGATTGTGAGTCATGTTGGATATGCAAAAGGAGGTCGTTGCTTGGTGTAACTCGTGGATCTGGACTGATGTGATGTGCAATTTGTTTCCATAGTTGTCGCGGTGGCTCGCGAGCAATAAAGGTGGAGCTACGACGAGGTGAAACAATCTTCGACGTGTGTGTAGGGAGGAGCGGTAGTGTTTCACATGGCTTGCACGATGTTTCTCTATCGCCAATGATTGTGTGCGGTGGGGCCATGGTTTGGTTGCTCCAGTGATTGCGTGAAGGACTAGTGGTGGTAGTGCAGTGAAGACTGGCTGTATCTCCGTATCTATTTGAGGAAGAAGGAGATGACGCGACAACTCATGGTTTGTTAGATTTGAAAGTGGAGCACATGTAGTAGCTCCTGGTTGGACAGGCTTTGCATGAAAATTCTTGGGATGATTTAATTTCAAGCGAGTATACTCTTTATGGTGGAGTATGGTCGTTGGTTTAGGGAATGAATATGTGTTTATTTTAATCATGGTAGAGATTGTTGGGTTGATGAAAATAATACGTTGATGTCACCGATTCAATTATGACTTGGCTCACTTGGTCTCCACCACAAAACAATTGACACTACCTGCAATAATCTTTTCCTGAACAATTGTCTCACTAAGAATCTTACTTTTAAGTTGCTACTCAACCTACCTAATTTCCATCATAGACTAACTGTACAACTCACAACACAAAAAAAATATAATTATAACACACTAACCAGCTAAAAACTTATTCAAAGAAGATATTATATATTTAACTAGTTATATGACAAAGTAAAAAAGACTTATATGTCAAATTGTTATAAAATATTAACTTAAAAATATTAAGATGTATTTCTAATAATAAGTTCGTATTCCTTTTTCACGTAGTATTGTTTTACTTTCTTATTTTTTTATTCGTGTGAAATTATATATATATATATATATATATATATATATATATATATATATATAAATATATATATATAAATATATATATATATATATATATAATATTTTGAAAGTATTATATCATTATATTATTACGTTACAACTCATCGTTAACTGTATGATTAAATTGGAATTCTGAATTTTTTAACCGATTTAATTTTTTTAAAATCCTGTCTAAACCAATAGACCTGCTTTTAACTACACAAAGCAGATATCATTAACTCTTTTTTTTCTAAGGTAGCATGAAATTGGAAATACCCCCGCGAGACCCGTATTTTTTTCTCTCTTCCATCAGTTTTTGAAACACTAAAACATACCGAACCTTAAAAAACCACGTCACTTACTCTCTTTTTTTTTTTCAGCAATTTGATCAATCACTCAAATTTTCACTTTTTCTTCAATTACCTCAAGATCAACCAAACAAACATACATAATTGATCCAGCAATTCACATACTACAATTATTCATACTAACAAGAATCGTCACTTATCTTGATCAATCACAAATATACGAAATATCCGATACTATCAAATTCATGCACACAAACAATAACTAGTTTGCCTTACTTGACTAAATAATTGACAGGACCTGATCAACTCTAAGAATATCAAAACGCTTCTAACTTTACAGGATGTTCTATCTACACATACAAACATCACAAGAATAATTATGACATATACCATTATGATCACTGATTAATAGAGACTGATATAGAAGACTAAAAAGACACATGCAAGCATACATACAACAACGAAAAACCGAAGAAGACCAAGAAAAAAAGTTTAAACTTAAGTTACAATAATAGAAAAACTGATCAGTCCAATAGAGCACACCACAATAATCACTTATATGGTTTAAGATCTTCACTAAGTTGAAAATAGAACGAGAATTCTTAGAGAAAATTCATGTAACTCTATACAAGTGAGGTTTATAGAGAAATAGTGTATTTTAAATTAATGAAATTCATTTGTAACAATTTTATTTATACTAAAACATCTTAATATTAAAATAATCAATTATCATTATTTTTAAACCACTAACAATTTAAAAAATACTATTTTCTAGGGGTTTACAACTTAAATATCAACCTAAAATAACATTTGACACATAAAAAAAAATTAATATAATTGAGTTAAGAAGATTATATTTATCATTTTTTAAATTCGAATTCCACATTTTTTTAAAATTTAGAACAAAGATAAATTATATTTTGCATCAAAATATAAAAACTAAAAGTATAATTAATCCTAAAAATATTATTAAATAAATAATCATGTAACCAAACAAAAGTCATTATCAAATAAGACATTAAAATATATAAAGTTTACACTACTTAAATTGCACAAATAAATACCCTTGACCTTGAGAAAAAATATAGTATTTATCGACTGATTTCAAACTCCAACCCATTTTGCACCTTTTTTTATATAACGACAATTTTCAATTTATTTTCAAAGATGAATCACCTCATTTTTCTTTTAAGTTGTTATATTTACCTATTATTTTTCGTCCCATTCCTCGCCGTTACATGTCATAACTTATGCCAAATTTTAACAAGAGTTTATAAAATGACACCTTTTAGTGTTGTATCCTATATTTTATTTTTTTGTTGTATTATAGTTTCATTTTTTTGGTAGTCACTAACTCCACTGTGTTATATTTTATAATGCTCTAAACTTTATTACCCGATCATACACACACCAATAATGCAGTGTGGTTCCGGTGTATCAAAATCTCGTAATCAATCATTATCATTACAAAAATCATTTAACTTTATACTGTCTTCTCTATAAGTGGTTCCTTTCACGGTGCCTTGAGCAAACAGCGTTTAAAACCAGTAGCAGCAGCAGCTGCTGCTGCTGAAGTACTTTTTTCTATTTTATTTTTTACGGTAGTTCAATTAAAATAGCTTTTAAAATAAGCAAAACACAAAAGGGTAATAATTTAGATATGATTTAGCAGCCCTAAAGGACAACCAAATGAAAAAAAAAGACTATAAAAATTAAATCAAAGGTGTTTTAAATATAAAATTTAAGTGTATGTTTGTGAGTGAAGTTTTTTCAAAAGCTATAAATTGCTTTGAAGAAAACTATAAAAAAGAAATTTTAGCTACGCTACGTAATTAAAATACAAACACGACATAAAAAGTGAAGACTGCTGGAATAATCAAATAAATCTTTAATAAACAGTAATAGTTTAGAAATTAGGTCACGGAGAAAAAGGATAATTTAAAATATGTTTGGATTTTGTTTATTATTATTGTTGGATTATTTATTTTTTTTCTAAAAGAAAGGATGGTTAAAATTTCAACCACCTCGCCCACAACCACATAAGCAAGTTTTCATTTCATTTCGTTTCATTTCAATTTCAACTTCAACTTCGTCCTTCGTCTTCTTCTCCGTCAATCCAGCCTCTCTCTCTTTCTCTGAGAAATTATACGGTCCCGCCGAGTCATCTCATCCGATTCTTCATCTTCATTGGTGTGGAAGTGTCACCCGTTCGCTCACTCACTTACTCACTCACTCACTGAGTGACTCACTGACTCGCTCGCTCTTCAGATCTGATTGGTTGCGGATCGAAATGGAGGAGGCGCTGGAACTGTCACGCGCGAAGGATACGAAGGAGAGGATGGCGGGCGTGGAGCGCCTCCACCAACTTCTGGAAGCTTCCAGAAAGAGCCTCTCGTCTTCCGAGGTGACTTCGCTCGTCGACACTTGTATGGATCTCTTGAAGGACAATAACTTCCGCGTTTCGCAGGGCGCGCTGCAGGCACTCGCCTCCGCCGCCGTCCTCTCCGGCGACCACTTCAAGCTTCACTTCAACGCACTCCTCCCCGCCGTCGTCGACCGTCTCGGCGACGCCAAACAGCCTGTTCGAGACGCCGCCAGGCGCCTCTTGCTCACTCTCATGGAGGTATTAAACTTGGTTACTCGATACTGACTAGACAATGATTGAGTGTGGTGGTAACTAACTTGTAACTGTAGGGTGCAGATTAGGAATTATTAGGATAATAATGAGCGACTTTGATGTACCGAGCGGAAACTGTGCGGCAGTGAAAACTAAATTGTCGCTATTTCGCTTTTGCATGATCGCTGTTATGATTCTGGAGAATGAAAAACTGATTTATATAGCTAGATCTTTAGTCTTAAATAACGGCTTAGCCGTAGGATCTATTGCTGGTGTGATTGGATCCTCGTGTATATTATTAGGATAGATGAACTCATGAACCTAAAGCCTTTTAGATGCCGTGTTTTAAATTGTGGTGTCTTCAAGTCCAATGAATCAGTATGGCGTCGTTTGATTTTTTTAATTAACCTAGATTCCTGAGGTTCATCAAGAAACATGTGCCAGAGTGTCTACTACTAGTTTCTGCAGAAGAACAGGCTCTGGAATTTCTTTTTCTGATAGTCTCAATGTCCGTGAAAATATATAGTTTTTCTGGTTGTCTCATTTGTGAGTCAAATAGGATTTATCTCTCCTAGCAGTTAATTGTAACTGACTTATGCAATCGGTTAAGTTGATAATTATGTAGTCATAAGCTTTGTAGGTGCATCGTCCTTTCTAAATGACCCGTGGATGGATGTGATTCATGAACAGTTTAAGATGGAAACTATTTTAGCTGTCGGTCGAGTAGATTAATGCTAAGTGATATAGATTGTGTTTGGTTTATTGTATAACGTAAATGTTGGCACGAGCTTTTGATTTATCACTAGATATGAGTGGAGTTTCACGTGGCTAATCTGTGATTGGATTTATATATCTATATGACCTTTTACAGCTGTAGTATTTCTCTTACACTTTCTTTCTGTATCTTTATCCAAGGCTATATTTGGACTTGTGGAAAGGGGTGGAATAACATGGCATCATGCTAGACTCCAGTTTTCGAATTGTTTGGGAATGGAATGGAACCCGATGGAATGTATTTCATTCCATTGTATCCAATACTCCTCTTTTCTTTCACTCCAATTTGCGGAATATAGTATGTGACAGAACTAGTTTATTTATTTTTTGTTTCATCATGAAATGTATATAAACAACAGAAGATGCTAATTGCATTCCAGGCCTGTTCATTCCATCCAAACATACTCTGATTGGATAATGTTTACACATGTATTTTGGGGTTTATGTTATACGAGCGTAATAGTGAACTAATATGTCATAGTTGTAATTTTTAAAGTGAATAATTGTAATTTTCAAAGTGATATTATTTGAGTACTCTACATTTTGATATTATTTTGGATTATCATTTGCAGGTTTCTTCTCCAACAATAATTGTTGAAAGGGCAGGGTCCTTTGCTTGGGCACATAAAAGCTGGAGAGTTAGAGAGGAGTTTACACGAACTGTCACAGCTGCAATTAATTTATTTGCATCTACAGAGCTCCCACTTCAACGGGCTATCCTTCCCCCTGTATAGACTTTTACAAATAAGCAGTACATATCATTTGTGCATTTAAATATATTTGGGATGAAATACTGATTCCTTCCTAAACGTGGTTGACAGGTTTTGCATTTGCTAAGCGATCCAAATCCTGCTGTTAGGGAAGCAGCTATTTTGTGCATTGAAGTAAGTATACTTTATCTTACAATCATTTAGTATTGTATAATTGTATATTGGCTAAAGGACTCGAATTACATTACCAAGTTAGTTACTACAAAATGGGTTTATGACATATCAATACCTAATTTCAATTCCTAAATCTCTGAACAAAAACGTAAAGAATTGCTAATATTGTTATGTTATTTTAGCTTAAAGAATGACAAATATTGACGAATATGAAAATGGAAGTGGATCTATTGTCTAAAGAGGACATGAGTAAATGTTATATTTAAATGCCAGAGGCTTGTGAATTTCATGGCTCTAAATTTGAGATAACTGGATTAAGTTAATCATAATGGTTTATTGAACAGTTTCATTAATTAATATCTTGATGCCATTAACAAAGGTTGAGTTATCATTGTATTCATAGTCATACCGGGGGATATTGATTATAGACTTAAGGTAAGATGAATGTTGTTGTTAGAAGATTTCTTTGACATTATCCTTTTTCAGGAAATGTATACTCAAGCTGGGCCTCAATTTCGTGATGAACTTCACCGCCACAATCTTCCTTCATCATTGGTAAATATAAACAGAAATCACTTTCCTAATTCATTGTTATTTAAAGTGTGTGTGTGTGTGTGTGTGTTTGTGTTTATGTATGTATAACACTTTTAAGCTAATGAATTTGCACCTCATCATGTTGATTTCAGGTGAAAGATATTAATGCCAGGCTTGAAGGAATTCAGCCAAATGTTCGCTCTTCAGATGGTATTCCAGGTGGATATATTACTGGGGAAATTAAGCATTTGAGTGTTAATCCCAAGAAAAGTAGTCCAAAGGCTAAAAGTTCCTCCAGGGAGACCTCTCTTTTCGGAGGTTAGTGCCTTTGTAATTCCTCAATCATAAATGTTTAATTTTTTGTTTAGCATTGAAGTAATTGTATACATGGGGTTATGCTTTATATCTTATCTATAAATTCTCTATTTTGCCTTATAATTTTCTAATTTAAGATGCATAGTTGTGGCTGTGTTGAAACATGCTTTGAATTGTTAAGTAGTGGGGAGTCATGAACACCATAGAGCATGTGTGGGCGTGTTTATTTTTGACACCACATGTTTTAGTTTGAGTTTATATTTATTAGCCAAGCTTTTATATCACAATGTTAGGACTTCTAGCTTTTAATTATGAGAAATACTATTTCAATTACCACTAATTGTGATGATGTTTTTTTTTTTTGGTTTTTCAATTGTAGCTAATGTGTATTCTTGGGTAATTCCAGAAGTTAAACCTACTTGATATTCGGGATTCTAACTTAAGTTACATATTGGTCCTTGGATAAGCTTTTTGTTGTCGTTTGGGGGATATTTTCTTATGCATTTCTTCAATGATAAAATTTACATGAGGTGCAAGTGCAAATTGTGGAAAAATTGATTGATTTTGATGGGGGAGGCAAAATGGTTGGAGGAAGATAAAATAATATGATTCAAAGAGATAAGTAGCATTGTATGTTTTAAAATTGTAATTTTTTGTAGTATTCTATATAACATATTGGTAACACACTGTATAGTTTGATGATAATATTGATTATTTACATATACGTTTTGTTTGTTGAACCATGAGCAGGAGAAGGTGACATCACTGAGAAACCCATAGACCCTGTGAAGGTATATTCAGATAAGGAGTTAATCAGGGAAATTGAGAAGATTGCATCTACCCTTGTGCCTGAAAAAGACTGGTCAATTCGAATTGCTGCTATGCAGAGAGTTGAAGGTCTTGTTCTAGGAGGTAGGTGGTTCCAAATTCCTGTTCAGAAATATTTTAGCTTATAGTGCGATATTAAGAGCTTTTTGCTATTTTAAGTCTAAAGGGAAATAACATTTGATGTTGTAGACTATCATGAAGGAAGTTTATGGCAATCTTTTATGAATATGGTATTGGATTTTATTGTTCCAAAATCTTTGACATGGATAATCTCTAGTCATTTTTACACAAAATTAAAGGCTTTATATTTAGGTGTAGTGTATTTATATAATGAGAAGAGTTTGTGTAGATTTAAGAGATAAAAACCGACTTTCTATAAAAGGTGCCGCATAGAATCCCTTATTTGAATTATCTGCATTGTTTTTCTTATTGTAATACTTTTTTTTGCCTATTGTTTAAGGATAAATTGTTATGTTTGGTTAACTGTAATTTTCATTTGGCTATTAAATTGAATGTAATACAATTTCCTTTCCTGTGGCTTGACTGTTGAATACATTCTGAATGCTTTCTTCATCAGGTGCTGCTGATTATCCATGTTTTCGAGGGCTCTTGAAGCAACTTGTTGGACCTTTAAGCACACAATTGTCAGATCGAAGATCTAGCATTGTGAAGCAGGTGCTCTAATATTTTTATTGTTGTATATTCTCCTCTATTAATTTGTAAAGCAAAAAATTGTCTCAAGGGGCTGTCTTTGGAACTTAAGAAGAGAGTGTTCTCTCTTGAAGCAATCCTTTATTTTTGATGAATTCCTTATGTTTGTTGTTTTTGTCTCATTATAATTACATTCAAAGACCGTGACCATAAATTAGGTTCTTATATCCCACAGTTTTTGGTTTGTTGTTTGATTTCTTCTAGGCCTGCCATCTATTGTGCTTTTTGTCAAAGGATCTCTTGGGTGATTTTGAAGCATGTGCGGAAATGTTTATACCAGTAAGTTGGCCTAGTTATGTTGGATTTATCACAATTTTGATGATTTTGAAATTATTAATTCTTGATCTGATAATCAGGTCCTTTTCAAGCTGGTTGTGATTACTGTGCTTGTAATTGCAGAGTCTGCAGATAACTGCATAAAAACGGTAATATAATATGCTCATTTAATTGTCTGAATCTTCTTGCTATGTGTCATTTTCACCTTTGTCTTCTACTTTGTAGATGTTGCGCAACTGCAAAGTTGCTCGTGTTCTTCCCCGTATAGCTGATTGTGCAAAAAATGATCGAAATGCTGTACTTCGTGCAAGGTATATATTATCAACTACTTAAAAGACACAGTCAAGGGTTTTGGTTTTTGATTAATTTCATCTGACATTTGTACTGTAGGTGTTGTGAATATGCACTTTTGGTCCTGGAACATTGGCCTGATGCACCAGAAATACATCGATCTGCTGATTTATATGAGGATATGATAAAGTGTTGTGTTTCAGATGCAATGAGTGAGGTAGGTTTTTAATTTTGATGTGGTAAATATACTATGCATCAAATTTGTAAACTTTAAATAGCTTTTCAGTCAGGCATCTCCTCTTTCTGAGCCATCGGGAAATTTTACACCTTGATAGGTGTGTTGGATTGGAGTTGTGGAAAGTGTAAAAGGTTCTCCTTTGGTGAAAATTCAGTTTTAAATGTATAACTGGATAAATTAGTAGTGATTATTACAATGTGGATATCCACAATCCTTTTTATTTATTGGTTGACTTTATGTCTCAATGTGTTTTTGTATGGTAAGGAATTATTAAGATTCTGAAACCTTCTATATTAGAATTTTTGCTGAATATGCTCATTTACTCTTTTTTTCTGGCAAACCTTTTTATGTATCATTTTTGATTGATTTAGGACAAACTTATTAGCATTTCATTGATTCTTGATGGTCTATGCATTTGACAATGATTTTGTATAAAAATTGATAGGTTCGATCTACTGCAAGGATGTGCTACAGAATGTTTGCAAAAACTTGGCCAGAACGATCTCGTCGCCTATTTGCATCCTTTGACCCTGCCATTCAAAGGGTATACACTTATGATCTTGTGAATGTTATTTACTTTTGTTGTTCAAGTCATCTTTTAAACTGAATGTAAATTGCAGTTAATAAATGAAGAGGATGGAGGAATACATCGGCGACATGCTTCACCTTCCATTCGAGACAGAGGGGCACTGACATCATTGGCTAGTCAGACCTCAGCTCCCTCTAATCTACCTGGTTATGGAACTTCTGCTATTGTTGCGATGGATAGAAGTTCAAGTATATCATCAGGGACATCTATCTCCTCTGGTATACTTCTATCACAAGCTAAGTCACTTGGTAAGGGTACCGAACGTAGTTTGGAAAGCATGTTACATGCAAGCAAGCAGAAGGTTTCTGCTATTGAAAGCATGCTTAGAGGTTTGGATTTGTCTGATAAGCATAATTCATCTTTCCGGTCATCGAGTTTGGATCTAGGTACCACATAACTTTTCCTGTCAAATGTTTTTATTTACCTCAATTTACAGGTTGAGATGTCATTCAATGGTTGATGTTAGTGTTCATTTAAACTATCTGAGCGGTAAATTTTTCTTTTATTGCCCCTAGTGCAGGAGTTGACCCTCCATCATCTCGTGATCCACCATTCCCTGCTGCTGTCTCCGCAACTAATCATCTGACAAGCTCTTTAACAACAGAATCAACTACTTCTGGCATCAATAAAGGTAGTAACAGAAATGGTGGTCTTGGTTTGTCTGACATAATCACCCAGATTCAAGCTTCAAAGGATTCTGCCAAGTTGTCCTATCATAGCACTGTTGGTATTGAACCTTTATCATCAATATCATCATATTCGAGTAAAAGGGCCTCTGACAGATTACAAGAAAGAAGTTCACTTGATGATAACAGTGATATTAGGGAGACTAGGAGATTTATAAAACCCAACCACGATAAGCAGTATTTGGATGCCCCTTATAGAGATGGGAACTTTAGGGAATCACATAATAGTTATGTGCCTAATTTCCAGAGACCACTATTGAGAAAGAATGTGGCTGGACGCATGTCTGCTGGCAGGAGGAGGAGTTTTGATGATAATCAGCTATCTGTTGGAGAGATGCCAAATTATGCGGAAGGACCCTCATCTCTTCACGAAGCTTTGAGTGAAGGACTTAGTTCAGGTTCTGACTGGTCTGCTAGGGTTGCTGCCTTTAATTATCTTCATTCTTTGTTGCAGCAAGGGCCAAAAGGAGTTATTGAAGTTGTTCAGAATTTTGAGAAGGTAATGAAGTTGTTTTTCCAGCACTTGGATGATCCCCATCATAAAGTTGCACAAGCTGCTCTTTCAACACTTGCAGATATTGTTCCAGCATGCCGAAAGCCTTTTGAAGGTTACATGGAAAGAATATTACCCCATGTGTTTTCTCGGTTAATTGATCCTAAAGAACTTGTCAGGCAGCCATGTTCAACAACTTTGGAAGTTGTGAACAAAACATACAGTATAGATTCTCTTTTACCGGCATTGTTACGCTCACTGGATGAACAGAGGTCTCCAAAGGCTAAATTGGCTGTTATTGAATTTGCAATCAATTCCTTTAACAAACATGCCATGAATCCAGAAGGTGCTGCTAATATTGGCATCCTAAAATTATGGCTTGCTAAGTTGACCCCTCTGGTTCATGATAAAAATACAAAGCTTAAAGAAGCAGCCACTACATGCATTATAGCAGTGTATTCTCACTTTGATTCGACTGCTGTTCTTAATTTCATTCTGAGTTTGTCAGTTGAAGAACAAAATTCTTTGAGACGAGCTTTAAAACAATATACCCCTCGCATTGAAGTAGACCTAATAAACTATCTGCAGAACAAGAAAGAAAGACAACGTTCTAAGTCTTCCTATGATTCATCTGATGTGGTGGGAACATCCTCTGAAGATGGATATGTTGGTTACTCTAGGAAGGCTCATTACCTTGGAAGGTATTCTGCTGGATCCCTTGATGGTGATGGTGGCAGGAAATGGAGTTCCCAGGATTCAACACTAGTGAAAGCTAGTCTTGGTCAAGCATCTTCTGGTGAAACTCAGGAACATCTGTATCAAAATTTTGAAACTGATCCCAATAGTGGCAGTCTTGCTTCAAAAACTAAAGATCTTGCTTATGCAATCAATCCAATGGGTCAAAACTTTGCCTCTCAAACTAACCAACATAGACATGTGGACAGTAGCATAAACTTGGAAGGTCTTTCAACTCCTCGTCTAGATGTAAATGGTTTGATGTCATCTGAGCATTTAAATGTTGCTGAGGGCTATGTAAATGACACGGAACATTCTTCTGAATTGGCATTCAATCATAACACAGCCGAAGATGTAAAGATTAACTCCATAACAGAAACAGGACCCAGCATTCCTCAAATTCTTCATATGGTGAGTGATGCAACTAGTATGGATAAGTTGGTTTTGTATGTTTCTTGCTTGAAAAAAAATGGGATTTGTTACAAAGAGAAACGGGTAGTGAAAAAAAAAAAATAGGAGGGTGATAAAGCATACCCCTAAAACAAAAAAAAAAAAAAAAAAAAAAAAAAATACACAAAAAAAAAAAAAAAAAAAAAAATGCACCAGAAAACTATTTGAATAAGGACTATCAGTGAAGAAATTATTGCAAAATTCTTGACAATGTAAAGACAAATGGGTGACATCTTTACCTGGTTCATTTACTTCTAGGGGATCATGGTGTTTAGGTTTATTTAATAGAAGTATATCTTTAGAGTGATACGTATAAAATGTTGTTTTGTAGGTATGCAGTGGGGGTGAGGGAAGCCCTATTTCAAGTAAACGAACTGCACTTCAACAATTAGTTGATGCTTCTATATCAAATGATCATTCTATTTGGACCAAGGTATGCTTGATTTGATTAAGTTTTTTTTACTGTTCCCAAGTTATATGGTTGTCAGCCATATTTATTATCATGATTCAGGAATTGATATAAAGTGAGATAAACAGGGGAAAAAGATAAAATATTGAAAAAGAAATACTTATGATTTGTTTTAACACTAATGTCATACTATCATGATTCAGACTAACAAGCTCAGAACTAACCACTAGTTCAGTATGATATTACCAGGCAGACAATCTGCTATCAATTAGTTACTCCGCTATAGTTGTTGATATCAAGCAAAACGCAGCTTACAGAAACAATAGAAGCTTATTTTCTACTCTAATAACTCTTAAAAAACTTCAATAAATAAAAGATCCCTTAACCCTGAATCTAAACCCTGCATATATATATAGCCCTGTTCATCTAGTGAGAAAAATATTTTTGTTTGATCATTTGGGCTGTTTTCATTGTGGTTGATGCACAATCAGGTATTAATTATGTAAATTCTGTTTGTTAGATAATTATAATTTCTCCAATTTTGTCAAATAATATATATTACTTGTTTGTTTAAACTTTTAAAAAGTAATTATAATTTATTGTGAACTGTAAATAACTCTTTTGATATTCTTTGTAGAGGTTTTTGTCTCCCTTCTCTCTATGTAATGACCTTTTCATGGTGTACTTGCAGTACTTCAATCAGATTTTGACAGTTGTGCTTGAGGTACTGGATGATTCAGATTCCTCGGTCAAAGAGCTTGCTCTTTCACTGATAGTTGAAATGCTTAAAAACCAGGTTCCTACTCCTTTTGTATCGTTTTAATTTGGGGTTATGCTTTTGATCACGTCTATCCTGCCAATTGTGTATATAGGCATAAGGCATTATTGAGACTTAAATTTAATAAAACAAATGATTTTTTCGATTGTAAAATTTAACTTGTACTTTTATTGTTCAGAAAGGCGACATGGAGAATTCTGTTGAGATTGTAATTGAGAAGCTGCTTCACGTTACAAAAGATATCATTCCTAAGGTTGCAAAAGTTGGCCAATTCTACTGTCTTTTCTGCATTTGCTTTCTTTCCCTTGTCTCAGCTTCTTCCATTCATTATTCAGGTCTCCAATGAAGCAGAGCACTGCCTGACCATTGTTTTATCTCAGTATGATCCATTCAGATGTTTAAGTGTATGTATTTCTTGATTTTCTACTTTATGGCTGCTTTACTCTCCGTAAAATATTTGAGAAAAGGCATGAGGTTTGACTTTTTTTTTACAAGCTAATGCTCAGAATTTAAACCATTTCAGGTCATTGTCCCTCTACTGGTTACTGAGGATGAGAAAACACTTGTCATTTGCATCAATTGCTTAACAAAGGTAAGTGTTTTTTGAATAAAATGTTTTTCTTATCTTGAAAGAAGTACGAATCGATGATATTTTAAAATCGAAGGAGTATTTTAGAGTCCGTATTGTCTTATTTGGTTCTTATACCTTTAAAACATAATGTAAATGCTAACTAGTGTACTTAGGCCACTTGTTAAGGTAGCAAAACTATATATTTATTAAAAAAACAAAGTAGTTATTAAATTAAAAATAAAAATACCAAAGCCATTTAATAGGGGGTTATTAAATTCTCCTCTACTAGTGTGTTTAGGGCACTTAAGACCCTAACATGTCCTGAGATTTGCCTGTATCTCTTGTTTACTCTTTTGCCCTTTGACAACTACTTCATAGGACTATCACTGTTGCATTCTTCACAACGGAGCATGCCTTTTTCCTTTTTCTTTTTCTCTTGAATGTCTTGCATTTGTATCATATCCCTTGTTTTTATGAATTTCACTGTATCCTTGTGTTTATGAGTATCGTACCATATCATACCATTGGTTCATAGGAAGTGGTTCATTTTTATGCATAAACTATTCATGCTTTATAAATATTTATCTTGTTTAACAATTAACATCGTACTATTCCTTTTGTTTAGCTTGTAGGGCGGCTTTCTCAGGAGGAACTGATGGCTCAGTTACCCTCGTTTCTGCCCGCTCTTTTTGAAGCCTTTGGTAACCAGAGTGCAGATGTTCGCAAGGTAGAGGTCTTTTATATGGAGTAATTTATGTTCCATAACTTCTTACATCTAAAAATTTTCTTATGTTAAAAAACTTGTAAGTTAAAAGACGCTGTAAAGATGCATACGTAGGTTAATTAGTTGTCTGTGTCTTAATTCTTTATAAGGTTTAAATATTAAATTTAGGTGATTAATAAGAACACATTATAAAAGGGTGCCAAGTTGACTTGGTTTAAAGAAAGTTTGACTGGTTCTATGATCTATAAATATTTTCTTTGAATGTGAGGGTTGGGGTATCATTTACCACTAATAATTGTATTTTTTTGTCTGTCTTTGTTGTTCCTTTATATATTATTCGGTTTCATCATTCTCATTTTATGTAAATGGCGGATGATTGCAGACCGTTGTTTTCTGCCTTGTGGATATTTATATCATGCTTGGGAAAGCATTCTTGCCGTATTTGCAAGGGCTTAACAGCACGCAGTTGAAGTTGGTCACCATTTATGCAAATCGAATCTCACAAGCTAGGACAGGCAAAACAATTGATGCCGTTCAAGATTAGCAGGTTCATTGGGAAGAAAACAATTTGTGGATTATGGGTTTTGTGAAGTCATTGTTTCGTATTTTGTATATCTGCGTGCATGAATTTAGATGTGGGTTTCATCGTCTTTCCTTCTCCTTGCTTTTCTTTAAATATATAGGTTTTTTGGTCTTTCCTTTTTCCCTGCCAATGTTGGAATTTGGAGAGTGATGGTGTTGAAATACGCGCAAATTGTAATCTACATTGAGTAAACATTATTGATTGTAGTAAATGGTTTTTCAAAAAAGTCTAATTGATTCAGTTTAATATTTTGGATTTTGGTTAAATTTTAGCAAAGCTTGTTTTCACACTCTTTTCTTATTACTGCAAAATATGAATTTCCTTTCCTTTACTATTAATTATGTGAGCATGCTAAACAGCGTTGGCTCCTTATTGGAGAATATATTGTGCTAGAAGACCATGTTTAAACAATCATGAAACTAAGAATCTAGATTAGTAGAAATGATTAAATGGTTGCAGTGATAATTTGACACTATATTTATTTGTACTATCATTTGATAGTATCTTTAATTACTATTCACTCTTTCTAGAAATATCAAAATTAATTTTTATTAAAATTATTTTATTTTTATAAAAGTTATAAAATGATTGTCAAATAATGTACTATCATTTGTCAAATAAATTTTTTTATCTAAATTTTTTGATTGGAAAGAATGTTGCCGGAAACTTTATGTAGATTTTTAGGAAGTTGTGTTATTTCAATTAAAATTTATTGGTAGTACATTGTTTAATAATGTTATGGTTTATTTTTCAATAATTTTTTTCAAATGTGGAAAAAAATAGATCTGTACGCTTCATATATAATACTGTTAATATTGTTGTGAAAAGTTTAGTCAAGTGTTTTCTTAAAATGTTATGTTTATAAAAAATTGACTAAATAATTCAACTTTAAAATTTAATGTAACTCAATTTTTTCTTTTTGTTTAGACTCTACCAAGGAAAACGAATGAAGACGGCATACTTTCTAAAATTCTAATAAATTGTTGAAAATTTTCTTTATAAATTGTAAAATCTGAAATAAAAATTTAATTAAAAAGTTTTAAATTTGAAATAAATTTTTTAATTAAATTTATGGTTAAATATGTTTTTGGTCCTTGAAAGATTGGAGTTAGTCCCTCTTCGAAACTTTGGATCAATTTAGTCTCTCATCTTTAAAAAATAGGTGAATTTAATCCTTTTAACCAAATTTTGTTAAATCTATTTGACATTTTAAACACGTTTTTCAATAAATATTGAAGCGAAAATGAGTTAAATGATGTAAACAACTAAAATAATCATGAAATGCATTTAAAACGTTAAATAAACTTTAAAAAAAATCATTAAAAGGATTAAATACACACATTTTTAAAGTTAAGAAACTAAATTAGTCCAAAATTTTGAAGATGGACTATTTCTAATTTTCACTAAAAGTCAGGGAAAAAACATATTTAACCCTTAAATTTATACAATACACATTAGTTAGAAAATACGGAATGTAAAATTTTACTTTTCTGATTCTGGATTGACATCCTCTCAACATGCAGTGAATTGTGGATGGAGATCGAGGGTGGCGATTGAACAGATTGACGATGGTAAGAGAAAGGGTGGACAATTGGTGCCTTTGCGGACTGGATTCAGCGTGTGTTTGCAATAGCCTTTCAGTATGTATTAAAAAAAAATGTATACATTGTTAAAATATAGTGTGAGATTCATAAATATATTATACATAATATTATTTTAAAATATATTTTAAATTATATAATATAAATAAAAAATATATATTGACATTTAAAAATATATTTTGGATTGTTCAATTAGAAATATGTTTTCGAATTATATAATTTAAAATACATTTTTATTTTTATATCTGAAATATATTTTTAAATCTGAAAATGTATTTTCCTAGTTATAACATATTAGATAGTCATTCCTTAGTTCAAGTATTACAATTTAAAAAAATTCATATTAATTTACTGGTATCTGTATTATTTAAAAGTTGTTAAATGAACTTTTGCTAAAATTATAATTTAGGCATCTGTTTATTTCTTATATGCGAGTTTAATCTCTATTTTTTATTTCATGTAGTTCGTTTTCAGATGTTATAAAATTTGTAATTTTGATTCAATTTTCAATTTCATATATGTTTATCTCTTTTGTTCTTATAGTTTAATTAATCGAATATTTTGTTGATGGTACATAATATGGTACATAATAGTTTAATTTGGGTAACAAACAAGTGATCAAAACTGCATATTAATATGAATCAAAGTTATAATTTAATTCAAGTCTTTATACTTTAGAAGCTTGTAATTTACACCTTGAACTTATAAATCACTTCTAATTGAGTCCATCAAAGTTTTTAATCTCTACTTAAGTTTTAAAAGTGTTTATTGGAAATTCTCAAACAGTTTTTAGATGGGGACACTAAGTTTAGTTGAACATGAACTATATTTGAAAAGTATTTTCTTTTTTATTTATTTATAGCATTGGTGATAAGTTTCAAGAACAATATGTAAGTGGAGATTAGACATGGAGGACAAAGGCCTGTGGAGAGATACTAGAATCAAAATATGGGTCATGGAGGAACCTTAATGAAATTGTCATCCCGAAGTCTGCTTCAAGGTGGTGGAAAGACATCCATAAGGTTTGTGGAAGTTCAACACAAGGAGCATGGTTTGAAAACTGTAAAGACTGGGTGATAGGAGAAGGGGACAAAGTACTATTTTGGAGATCTTTGGGTGGGGGATGCACCACTTAGCTTAAGGTTCCATAGGTTATATCTAATCTCAGAAAGTAAACAAAGTCCCATAGCTAGAGTAGGACATTGGGTCGACAACACATGGGTTTGGGAATTGGTTTGGAGGAGACAAAGACTTGTTTGGGAGCAA
>Ga0214544_1001061_pt1 | contig 55446 bp, 38 predicted proteins | sample CNSS3metaG_FD_160074 | JGI IMG/M metagenome (GOLD analysis project Ga0214544, IMG submission 160074) | Root nodule microbial communities from cowpea collected in UCLA plant growth center, Los Angeles, California, USA - CNSS3 | ecosystem: Host-associated > Plants > Roots > Nodule | place: USA...
GATTTAAGCACAAGTTAAGGGGGTTCGACCCAGGCCGCTTACTTGTGGTAAGGTGGGGAACTTTAACGAATTAAGCAAGAGTTAAGGGTGTTCGACCCAGGCCGCTTACTTGGGGTAAGGGTGGGGAACTTTAACGAATTAAGCACAAGTTAAGGGTGTTCGACCCAAGCCGCTTACTTGTGGTAAGGGTGGAGAACTTTAACGAATAAAGCACAAGTTAATGGTGTTCGACCCAGGCCGCTTACTTGGGGTAAGGGTGGGGAACTTTAACGAATTAAGCAAGAGTTAAGGGTGTTCGACCCAGGCTGCTTACTTGGGGTAAGGGTGGGGAACTTTAACGAATTAAGCACAAGTTAAGGGTGTTCGACCCAGGCCGCTTACTTGTGGTAAGGGTGGGGAACTTTAACGAATTAAGCAAGAGATAAAACACATAGAGAATCATAAAGTGGGGAACCCTTCTTTTTATTTATCGAATAGGGGTGCCTCGTTAAAACCTCCTTGGCCAAAACCCTCCTTAAAAAGACCAAGTGAGGAAAAAGAGTACACCCGGGGTTACAAGTATTGATTACAATACACATGCAGTTGAAGTAAAACTTGAGGTGGGATATATTCCATGTGTTGGGGATCTCTTCCCCAGACAATTGTTCCAGGCGATAAGCTCCTCCTCCTGCATCTTCTCGTATGCGGTATGGGTCGTCCCAATTGGCGGAGAACTTGCCATCCTTCTTTCTAGCACTGCTGGCCATTCTCCATACTAGGTCCCCGACGACAAATGGTCGTGGGTGTAGATTTGTATTGTATTTCCTGGCAGCTCGTTGTTTGGCAGCGAGGTTGCGTATCTGGGCTTTTTCTCTGAGTTCGAGTAGGAGATCGAGATGTAAGGCCATGTTTTGGTGGTTGTGGGTTGGGTGTATAGTTCTTAGCGCAGGGATGGTTCGCCAATTTCTACTGGTATCATGGCGTCTGCGTCGTAGACTAAGCTGAATGAGAATTCGTTTGTTGATGATTGGGGGTGCATCTGTAAGCCCATAGTACTTCTATTAACTCTTCAGGTCATCGGCCTTTGGCGGTATCCAACCTCTTGCGCAGCTCTACGAGGATGACTTTGTTTGCTGCCTCTGCTTGCCTATTGGTTTGTGGATGTTCTACAAAGCTTGTGATGTGCTTGATGCCTAGGCCGGTGTAAAATTTGGCTAACTCTTTGTCGATGAATTATCGGTCATTGTCTGTGATAATGGTATGCGGTACACCATATCTGCATATAATGTTCTTCCACACGAATTGCTGGACTTGCTGGGATGTGATGGTGGTTAGCGGCTTGGCTTCGATCCATTTGGTAAAATAGTCGACGGCTACAATTAGGAATTTTACTTGCCCCTTGCCGGGTGAGAAGAGGCCGAGGATGTCCATTCCCCATTTAGCGAATGGCCATGGGGATAGTATGTGATGTAGTTGTTCCTGTTTCTGATGAATAAGGTTGCCATGTTTCTGACATGGTTTGCACTTCCTAACATGATCCTGACAGTCTGCTTCTATAGTGGGTCAGAAGTATCCGACTCTGAGAACTCTTGTAGCCATGGTGCGTGCACCGGAATGGTAACCACAAATTCCTTCGTGTAGTTCTTTGATGATATATTGGGCTTGCTCCGTCGTGACACACTTAAGTAGGGGTTGGCCGTATCCACGTTTGTAGAGGTCATCGCTTATCATGGTGTACCTGGCAGCTTTAGCCAGCCAGGTTTTGTCTGTGTCGAGGGGTGGGTTGCCGGTTTTGAGGTATTGGATGTAGGGGGTGGTCCAGTTTTGGCTTTGGGAAGGGGTGACGCTGTTAGCTGGGGTGTGGGTTAAGTTTTGGCAAGTGTGTGTGATGGAAGGTGTGGATAGTGTTTGCTGTAGTAGGGATCGATTACGGTTTTTTGAGCTTGGTGCTGGCCAATTTGGAAAGGATGTCGGCCCTGACGTTGTCGGTTCTTGGGATGTGTTCGACGCGGACTTGTTCGAAGGCGAATTGAATAACTACACGGACCAGATGGTAATATTGTAGAAGGATGGGGTTTTTGATTTGAAACTCGTCATTTAGATGGCCTACAGTGAGTTTGGAGTCGGTTTTGCACGTTAACTTCTTGACGTCGACTTCACGGGCTAGGGAAAGGCCGGCGAGGATGGCTTCGTAATCGGCTTGGTTATTTGACGTTTTGAAAGCAAAGTGAAGGGATTTTTCGATAAGGATGTCGTTGGGGCCTTCCAAGACAATGTCGGCGCCGGCACCCCTTGGATTTGAGGAACCATCTACATGAAGTGTCCACTAGTCCTCAATGGGTGTTTGTTGTAGGTCGTTGACGAAGTCTAAAAGGCACTGGGCTTTGATGGGGCCGTGGGGTTCATACGGATGTTGAATTCTGACAGTTCCACGGCCCATGATGACATGCGTCTGGCTAGATCTGGTTTTTGTAATATTTTTTGGATTGGGTAGTCAGTCTTAACTGTGATGGTATGGTTTTGGAAATATGGGCGGAGGCGGCGTGCCGCGTGGACCAAAGATAGGGCTAGTTTTTTTACCATTTGATATCTGGTTTCAGGATCTTGCAGTGTTCTGCTCACAAAATACACAGGATGTTGTGTGCCTTCTATTTCTTGAACAAGCGTTGCGCTGACGGTATAGTCGGTGGCCGTAATGTATACCAGCAGGGGTTGGCTGGTGTCCGGTTTGTGGAGGATAGATGGTGAGGTTAAAGTTGTTTTGAGTTTTTGGAAGATTTGTTCACAATCATCAGTCCACGTGAACCGGGTGGATTTCTTTAGGAGTTGGATTATAGGTTGGGTTTGTTCAGCTAGTTTGGGTAGGAAGCGAGAGATGGCTGTGAGACGGCCAATAAGACGTTGGACTTCCTTGACAGTAGTGGGGTTGCGCATTTCGATGATAGCCTTGCATTTTTCAGGGTTAGCCTCTATGCCGCGTTGGGTTAACATGAAACCAAGGAATTTACCCCGGTCAACGCCGAATACGCATTTGTCGGGATTGAGGCGAAGGTTATACTGGCGTAGTGCGGAGAACACTGCTGCCAGGTTTTCAGCGTGTTGATGATGGCTTGGGGACTTAACAACTATGTCATCGACATATACTTCGACACAGTGCCTTGTTAGGTGGCTGAAAACTTTGTCCATTAGTCGTTGGTAAGTTGCCCCGGCATTTTTGAGGCCAAAGGGCATGACCCTATAGAAGTAGTTGGCATCGTCTGTGATGAAGGCGGTTTTGTGCATATCTGCTGTGGCCATGGGGATTTGGTTATACCCTGAATACGCATCCAAAAAGCTAAGCACCTTGTTTCCTGTCGCGCCGTCTACGAGTCGATCAATGTTGGGTAAGGGGTAGGCGTCGCGAGGGCAAGCCTTGTTCAAGTCCGTGTAGTCTACGCACATCCGCCACTTGCCATTGGCTTTCTTCACCAAGACAACGTTAGAAAGCCAAGTGGTGTATTGAGCTTCTTCTATAAATCCTGCGCTCAGTAACTTGTCGGCTTCCACCTTGGCTGTTTACCGGCGTTCTTCACCAAGTTTGCATTTTTTCTGGGATACGTAGCGGGCTTCTTTATATATAGACAGCTTGTGGGATGCCACCTGGGGGTCTACTCTAGGGAGGTCGGCAGTCGACCAGGCGAAAAGATCTGTGTTGTTGATGAGTATAGGTGTGATTGTGGCACGCTCGTCAGAGTTCAAACCGGTGCCTAAGTTAATAGAGTGACCATTGGGAAGCTCTAGAGGAGTGGTGTCCTCAACTGGTTCGAGGCGGACATCCCGGCCTATTTTGGGGTCAAGGTCTTCGCCAGAGAGGGCTATGCTGGAACCAGGGGGTCGTTCGATATGGTTGGTTTGTTGGATTGGGAGTTGTGATCGCAGGCTTGCCATGTAGCATTCGCGTGCCATGCGCTGGTCGCAGTGTATGGTCAGGATGTCACCAGATGGGGCGGGGAACTTCATGGCCAAGTGGGGGGTGGAGACGACTGCGCCAAGTGTATTGAGGGAAGGACGGCCCAGGAGGATGTTGTAAGATGTTGGCGCATCGACAATAAGGAAGCGGATTGGGACGGTTTTGGTTTGGGTTCTGTCCCGAAAGACGGTGTGGAGGTCGATGTAGCCCCGGGTGGATACTTGTTCGTCGGAAAAGCCATATATGGGCTCATCATATGGGACCATGGTGGTGTCATGAAGTTGTAATTTTTGGTAAGTGGCCCAGTAGAGGATGTCAACAGAGCTGCCTTGATCGACAAGGACTTTCTTAATAGCATAATTCTCGATTTCTACAGTGATGACCATGGGGTCGTCTTGTTGGTGGTCGAGGCCGTGGAAGTCATCATCTGTGAAAGTAATGGGGGGCATACGGCGTCTATGGTGGGAATGGGTGATGTGGTTGATGGATTGTATATGGCGGAGGTGTCTTTTCCTAGCAGAAGAGGTGGAGCCTCCGCTTGCGAAGCCACCAGAGATGGTGTTAATGGTGCCTCGTAAGGAGGGGTCGGCAGGGGTGATGTCGGTGCGGGCGGGTTCTGGTTGTTGATTGTTGGGTTGGGCGGGGTGGTTGTTGTGATGGGAGTCATTTGGTTGTCGTCTGTGGTCAAGTCGCGGGGGGTGGCGGGATCGAGAAGAGGAGGAATGGTCATCTCTACGGATGAAGCGGCGAAAGTGGCCAGCATGGACCAGTTCTTCTATTTTATCCTGGAGTGCTTTGCATTCTTCTGTAGTGTGGCCATGGTTGCGGTGGTAGCGGCAATATTTGGTCATGTCGGCGTTGGGGGTGTGGTTGTCTTGCGTGGTGGAGGGATTAGATCGGCTTGGAGGGCTTCGTCCAGAATACGGGAACGGGCTACTGTGAGGGGGGCGTATCTGGTGAAGCGAGGTTGGCGGGGTTCACGTGGGCAGGTATCAGGGCGTGAGTTAGGCTGTGGGGTGGGGTTAGAGGTGGTGGCGGCGTAGTCGTTGCAGAATTTGGTGTGAAGTGTTTGCATTTCCTCCATGCGGACGTAGTCGGCTGCACGCAGCTTGAGTTCGTGCATGGAGGCAGGTGGGTGGAGATAGACATTGTTGGCGAAGGGGCCGGGTTGTAGGGTAAGAATCATGCACTGGAGAATCATCTCCTGGTTGAGGTGCGGTGTACGAAGGGCGGCTTTACTAAAGCGATCGATGAACGCTCTGAGTGGTTCATTAGGTTCTTGTCTAACACCCAGTAGGGATATGGTGGTGGTTTGATGGGGACAGCTTTCGGCGAAGTGGGTGGAAAACATGTGGGAGAGGATGTCAAAATTGTCGATTGAGTAGGGCGGAAGAGTTGTGAACCATTCTAGGGCAGGCCCCTTGAGGGTGGTGGAGAAAGCTTTGCAAAAGACGGCGTCCTGGGACGTGTACAAGGCGACATGGGTGATGTAGACTTTAAGGTGCTCGTCAGGGTCGGTTTCGCCAGTATAGCGGTCGAGGGTGAAAGGTTCCCACTGGGCTGGGAGAGGAGTGTTGGCGATAAAGTCCGTGAATGGGTGGCGGCGCCTGGACTGGTGAGGGGGGAGCATGTGAGGTGGAACGGGGTAATTGATCATAGCGGAAAAGGTGGAGGTGATGTTGTGAGGGGGAATGTGGGTTGTGGGAAGAGATTGTGGGTTATAGGGTGGAATATGTGTGGTGTGGAAGGCGGTGGGAATGTTGTAGGGGATCTGGGTGGTAGGAAGGGTGGCGGCGGGGGTTGGGGCTACGGTAAGCCCCGGTTGACCAGATGGAAAGTGGTGGGGGTGGGTAGAGGTAACGGGTGTTTGTTGGGTGGTGGTGAAGGTGTGGGGGGTGGGATTGTATTCACTTTCTTCCTTTGTAGGCTGGAAAGCCGGAGACTTCACAGCTTCAAAGGTTTCTTTGGCTTTTCCCTTCAGGTTGGGATCAGCCTCAATCCTTCGCCTGAGGCGGGAGTTCTCTTGTCTCAACGCCTCCATTTCTTCAGCACTGCGCTTCTTCAGGTCTGCGAGTTCTTGTTGCATCTTTGCTTGACCGTCTAGGATGGCGGCCAAATCAGGGGTGATGCTAGGAGGTCTAGAGGGACCAACATCCGTTTGCTTGTTCGCTCCAGCTCTGCTGCAGGTGGAAACCATCTTCAGAGAAAAACGGGTACTAAAGGTGTTCGTCTCGTGCCCCACGGTGGGCGCCAATTGTTCCTACAGAGAACAAATAAGATAAGTTAGGCACGAGTATCACCTTACCATGTAGTCTACTATCTCTTCAGTTGGCCTCTTCCCATTCGAGACATGTCGGCTTGAACCCAAGAGGGGTTACCTGCAGAAGAGTCTCCGAAGCTCAAGTAAGTCAAAACTCTCAAAGAGTCAAATCAGCGATTAATGAATGCGTACCTTTAATTGCTGGGGTCCACGTGTATTTATAGAGCATTAATGATGTCTGATCATCCCATGGGCTGGGCCTTGACTTGGGCTCTAACTTGGGCTGTGAGTGGGCTTGGGCCCTAACCCAGGCCCTTAAGGTTTATTGAACGCGGGGGCTTCCATCATACTAAGTTTATTGAAGTGGTCGGCCTAGGCTCTAATCTTATCGGATATGCTGGAGTAGTCGGTCTAGGCCGGCTACTTGCCTTGATGGCTTATGTTGGTGATATGAGGTGCAGGTTATCCCCTTAGATGTTTAGTTTAGGTTAAAACCGGTACAAGTTAGGCTAACTCGGCCTAGGCTGGATACTTGGCTGCCTTGATATGCACATTGTTTACTTATTTGGTCGAGTTTGGCTAGGTGCGGTACAAAACTTCTTACAATAAAATGTGCTCCTGCAAATTATTTTTGCAATCCTCTAATCCAATACAATAAAATGTGCTCGTGCAAATTATTTTTGCAATCCTCTAATCCAATAAAATAAACTTCTTGGCAATTTGCACAGAGACCACATATCCATTGATGCAAATATCCATAGATGCAATGAGAAGGTAAGTGTCATAAAGGAATATCACACATTATTAAAAACCTAGAAAAATCAATCATATATTTAATTATTTTAATCATTGACTCATTTCAGACAAAATTAGTGAAATAAAATTCTGCAATTTTTTTATTCTACTAAAGAAAATATATAAACTCTTATTATACTAAATCATCTATATATCATTTTATATATCTATCTATATTTAATATTAATAATATGTGTTGTGTATCTTCTGCATATTCGAAAATCAATAATCATATATGTAGAAAATAAATTATAAACTATAATTTAGGATCTGAATTTAAAATTCTCAAGACCCCCACTCCTTATATTTAAACTATTTTGAAATGCAAGAGATGGTCATCCGTTACGTTGCTTGGTGGGAATGTGTCATAAAGTGTTCTCAAGACCTTTCCTTTCCGCCTCTCCACAATGATAAAAACAATTTTCCCGAAAAGAAAAAGGTTTTTTCTCATGTGGTTTTGGTGTGTCTTGCTCTCTATCACTTCTTAGATTCTGGTTTTGGCTTTTCTGATTATCATTAGTCTCATATCCAAAGTGCATGCTTATGCTTATGCATGTATTATTGTAGTACATGGTTTCGTGACTCATAAAATTATAAATATTATATTGTTCTTCCGTTAAATCCTATAAACATATTGTTTACACTGGTTAAAATTTATTAGGGAGAGCGGGCTATTCTCTTCAATTAATTTTGTTTCAGAGAAAGAAAAATATAAAAGAAAGTTTACTAAAAATCAATACATTATTGAGTGTTTTTTCTGTTTTCTTAAAAGTAACATTACACATTTAAATTTGTTTGTGATTAACAATTAAAAAATTCCGTAATTGTGAAACAAGTATGAGAAGAAGCCTCCTTTAAACAAGTTTTCGAATTGAAACATTGTGAATGTGAAAAACTTAATTGAGAAGGGACGATGGGACCCACATATATCTTAATCAAAGACCAACTATATATAACCAGCGGAATCACATGGGCTAAAACCGCATGTGTTTGCTTTTTTATGATGATAAAAAATAACAAATATCGTTAAAAAATTAAACATTGTAACAAAAAAAAACATAATAAAAAAATGTTTGATTAAAACATGTATATAAACAAAGTGATTACAAGAAATGACTAAATAATATAGTAATTCTAATTTTTTATATTTTTTGAATTATTTATAAAGAATTGAAATTAAAGAATATAATCATAAATAATTAAAGAACATAAAAATATCACTATAACATTTATACAATAAATAAAGTTGGTTCCAACATGGAAAAGAACAACATTCTTCTATTAAAAAAAAAGAGTGAATTGAATCAAAAATAAATATAAAATCTAAATAGAATACGAGACAATGACATCTGGTGTTGATACAGTACTAACACTTATGTGTGACATTGATACTACCACATCCACCGAGAATGTCACATGACACAACACTCATTTGATACATGTACAAAAAACTTAAAAAAGAAAAAAAGAATTTAAAGCATTGAAAAACAATTACAAACTAACATGTGGTATATCATTAACATTATTGGTACAAATATAACTGAAAAAATCTAATTTAATCAATTTTCCAAAAAAGAAAAACTCAATTGAAAAAAAAATTGAATCTACTTGAATCAATTCAACAAAAATTGGGAAAAAAATCTAGTTTAACCTTATAAAATTTATTGATTATGAAGGTTTAGATAATTTCTTATAAATAAAAAATTAAATAAGATAAGTATATTTATAATGATAAAAAGTGTACCGATAAGAAGCTGATTATTAGTATTTAGTAAGTATAAAGTATTTCAAAGTAATTTATTTTGTGTGTCTAAGTTATATGATATAAATTACTTTGATTTGTAACTTGTAATTTATTTAAAATTTAATTATTGTTTTGGTCTTTACATTTGGTTTTGATTCTGTTTGATCCCAATTAGGGAGGGTAATGGGGTGTGGCAGATACGAGTTTCGTTATCCTATATTAATCTTCATAGAACAAAATTATTCACATCCTCATATCCAAACCCAACGGGTATCAAACTTTGTCTCATTCTCATCTCCACTAGATAACGGGTATATATGTTTACCCATACCCACATCCGCTTTGTAACTATTTCAATATTAACTAATTAATTTCTATAAAATAATAAAAATTACGGTAAAAGAAATATAATAATATTAAATACTTAATATTAAGAGGAGAGTTGTTTCTTCGATATCAAATGTTTAGAAGAAAAAATATAATTGTATAGATTTCAAATTAGAATACCAAATAATAAAATTTCATGAGAATCAAAATATTTATTAAATTTGCAAGCACTAATGAAACCTAGTTGATAAAATTTTAAAAATTAAAAAAATATATAAAAGGAAAAAAAATTCAAATTAAAATATATTTTAAATGTCTATGTAATTCAATCTTTTAAATTCTAATGAATCTCTTATTTATACACTAATAAAAGTTATAATAATCACTAGATCAAAATCACGCAAAGAACAAATATTAAACTAATAATAATAAAATTTTAACATAGATCTTATATCTTTTGAACTTCAATATACATTGGATGGTGATAGAAGAAAATTCATGACAATTACATTGAATTTTTATATTACAGTAAATAAGATTTATTTATACAATTATAGTGACAAAATTACAATAAGATAATGAGTTAGAAAATAAAAAATAATTATATAAAATGTATCAAAATAATATTTTACATGATAAAAATAAACAACAAATCAAAATATTAAAATATTATCATATGTGTGTCTTAGAAATAATTTGAGAGACTATTAAATGAAATCGCACAAATGAAAACAAATATATAATTAAGGGCATGATAAGATGAAGAATAACTTACAAATCTAAGAAAACTTTTAAATATCAACATAGTCAAAGATTAAGAAATAACAAAAATTATTTTAGTGAAACAAAATAGTTCTTTAAATGAAACAAAAATTAATAATAATACAGTAAAGAAGATACAATTTTTATATTACCTACTAAATGAGAGGTTTATGCTATTGAACACTTAAATTAAGAGTATTAAAAATTCTCATGTGAAAGAAAAATATACAATAAAGAAAAATATTAAAAAAGAATAGAAATATTCAAATATGAGACATAAAAAATATTTAATTGACATACATCAGTTGAACATAATTGTATAAAGGTTATGATAAAATGAAAAATATATTAGATATATGAATGAATTTTATGAAAAATCAGATAAATAGAAGAAATAAAAAATAGAAAATGTGTAGTAATATATATATATATATATATATATATATATATATATAAGGTTACTTAATTGGCTATTAATATTTTAATAATTTAACCAGGAATAGAAATATGGTGGGGACGAGTATTATGGCGAGTATGAGAACACGGACAGGGTAGATATGTACATCTGGTACCAACCCCCATACCCAATTGAGTACCCAATCAATGTAAGAGTTTATGTAAAAATAGGAACGAGTTTGGACAATACCGACAATACCCATAGGACATGTTTATTTGTCATCGTTAATCCCAATATTCGTTATCCTTCATTTTATTATTATCCTTAGTTTTCTTTTTACCTATTATTACATCTTGTTGACACAATTATTGCGTTATATTTAATAGTATTTGTTTACTTTCTAAATTTTGTATGCAGTTCAAATTAAAAGAAATTTAACATCAAAAATTGAAGGAAAGATGTTTAAGCATGTAAAAAATTCAAACAATAAAAATTAAAAAATATATACATTTTTAAGTAAAAATTTTTTTTTTAAAAGAGAAAAAAAAAATTAAAAGAAAAAAATTAATACTTATTTAAATAAAATGACTTATTCAAATAAATTAAAAGTATATGCAACTTTTAAAAACCAATTAGAAATAATAAATTCTTTAGTAAAAAATAAATATTTTTACAAAAATATAGAATTATAACTACAAAATAATATATTTTTTGTTTAAAAGTATGAATTTATTTATATAACAAAAAATTACGTAGTTATACTATTTTATATTATTTTACGAAACGCTTTTAATTTAATGAACTAGCTTATCAATTCAAAATATATAAGTTAGGAATCATTACTGTATAAAAGAATTTTTTACAATGTTTCCAAAAGGTATTTGAAAATGATTATCGAATTGTTGTTAATCAATATATTATTGTATTAGAAATAATACAACTACTGAATTTCCTTGTCATCAAAGAAAGCAAATTAATAAGGATTCTGACTTGAATTTTCGTCGTAATTTAACGTTAATCATCTAAAAACATCGTTGTTATAAAAATAAATACTCAATAACAAAAACTAATCCAAAATGGAGAGTGGAGAAGGAGGAATTTGTAATGTGAAGAAGAAGGGGAGAAGTGCAACACAACACAATGAAGAGAGAATATGAGAAAACGAAAGAAATCATGGTAAGAGGAGAAAAATGTTCAACATGAAGAATCAAAGACAATTTTATAAATAATCATTAGTGATTCCTATAGTAATAGTTGTCACTTTTAACGATAGTTAGTTCCTACAACCATTGTTGCTTTCAAGTTTGAACTTTCAACGATAATTCTCACCCAACTATCCTCAAAATTACCATTTTAAATAATGGCTGATTCTTGGAATTGTCGTTATTTCAGTATTTTATACTTTTAACAATGATTATTGCCTAGTTATTGTCAAAAGATTTGAATTAATTACAAAATTATCTTTGCGCCTTTACTTTATTTACGACAATCACTTCTCAATCGTCATGGTTATCGTGAAAGTAGATTTTTGCACAAGTGAATTAGTTAGTTTAGCAACTAATCTTGCGTGTTAGTCCAATAAATATATTTTGTAAGTTTTGTTTAACTAACTTATAAGCTAGTTTAATAAAAAGAAAAGTGTTTAATAATTTATTTAAAGTGGTTTATTCAGATATTTTTAATTTATAAGTTCAAAACTATTCTGATTAAATTATAGTATAGTAACTTGTTTAATTTTCTTCCAATATTATCTTTTATTTTTCAATATATTTTCTTCCAATATAATAATAGGTTTTTTTAAGCTCGTGCTATATATCGTTATACACTTTGATATGGTTTAATTATTATTTGGATTTATATACTTTGGGTTTTAATTTATTTTGATCTCAATATTTGTTTGTGGTTTAATCAAATCTTATTATGTATTCATTTGATTCAACATGGTACGTTATTTTAAATTGACATTAATACCATTTAAAATTAAGTCCCTAAATTTTTCATATGGAGATAATGTAGTCCATTTTTTTTCATTGTCGTCCTCCATAGATCCTGCAATGGATTCAAAAGTCACAACTGGGTTCATGTGCCTACCTTTGACGATGTAGTAGACAAAAATAAAGAGTTTAGATTGTGATTTTAATATAAGAGAGTCAAACTTGGATATGAAGGAAACGATTTCAATAGCACTATAATGTTGGAAAAGAAAGGATTTAAGATAAAGAAAAAGGAGAAAATGGTCACCTCCTTACTATATTAACGCTGATTTTACAAAATGGGTCATATTATTTCTATTTAAACAATATAAAGATTCAATTGAGTCCAAAAAAATAATATAAAAACCAAATTAATAACTAAACATTTTATTAAACTGACATGTAGTCACTTCTTACTTTGAATTAATTTAACACATAATATATAATTTATTGAAAAAAAAAACAATATATTGGAAAACAAATTAGAAACCAGAATAAAAATTAAACCTATTTATTAATTTATTAATAGAGAGGCGAGTTCTCCACCAACACCTTGGATATTTTAGTAGAATAATTAATGGGTGGGAATACTTTATGGTAACAATATTTTGGTTGTGCCTATGGGTATATAATAGTTTTGTGAAGGGTATTCAATAGCAACATTGCACTTTATAGGAACATGTACTTGTACATGGTGTAAGGTGATTTTTTGGTTGCACTTTATACGAAAGGTTCGGATTGGTACCATTGAAGCACGCAAACAAAGATTACAGGAAGATAATACAGTAAAAGTGAAATATGTAGGTTTTAATGACATATTCTAATCTAATGTGTTTCCTAGTTTATTCAAACTTTTACTTTATAAGAAATTTTAAAATAATAAGTTTCCAATATATATATATACACATGTGCGTCTGTGTATGCACTATTTACTGTTTTAACTTTATTTAAATGGAAAAAAAAATGTATTTATGAGTGGAATTTACTTGTAAAATATATGACAGGACAAAAGAAACAGTAAGATGCATGAATTACCAAACAGTTTTTTCTTTTCAATATTTTATGGAGAAAAAGAGTTATTAAGTCTCCTAAAATTTAGCTTAATTTTATTCCAATTCGTTTATAATTTTTATTATTTTTAAGATTCCAATAGTATTTTATTCTAATTCTAATAACTGTTTAAAATTTAATTTCAATTCAAATAATCAATAAAATATTCGAAAACACGTCTTTGTTTAAAAGAATCCCAATGATTTATTTATCTCTATAGTTAAAATTCATTATTTTTTTTTCTTTCGTACATCTCACTTCTCCATACATTAGAATATGATCGGAAGAAATAATAAAAGGGAAAAAAAACTTTAATATAGCTTTTTAATTATAATATTTATTACGTTTTATTGTTTGAAAATGTTATTTAAATAAAACTATTAAATGGTTCAACTTTTGAATCAATGGTTGAAAGTTTTAGTTAGTAATGTTTAACCCCAAATAAGTACAACAAAGTATTATTTATAAAATGGAAAATTTTTAAAATACAAGTGTTTGATTAAAAAAATTAACAAATAATTAAGGCAAACTAAATTTTAAAATATTTACTTAAGAAGATTGGATCAAATGTTTTCACTTTTTTATAGTGTACAAACAATTGAAAAGGGAATAATAAAACTTAAATGCGTGTTTGATTGAGATTAGAGATAGTAATATGAAAATAAGCAAGTAGAACTGAAATAAGAAATAAAATGAAAAAAAAAAACCCTAATTATTTAATTGAAGAGAAACATAAAAGAGATATGAAATAAATATAAATATATGATAAATATATAGTACTCTGAACCCTATTCTTTTTAAAAAATTATTTCTATTCTCTACGAAGTACCAATTAATTATTTCATAATCTATTTTCACTAGTCCTCTTAATCAAACCTACTCTAAAACTCGTTACATGTTATTTCAATTTCTAGCACTGAGTTTAGTGGGTTAAGTAGGATATATTTTTCTTTATTAAGAAAAAGTGAAAAACTAACTTCATTCTCTTCTGAATTAATTGGAACGTAATCTTCAATCCAAGGGTGCCTTTCTAGAAAACATCCCCACTGTCATGCTCTATAGTCTATAAAGGCTAGGTTTCCTGAGTGTCGTGGCACTGAAAACTTGGCATGCTTTATTCAGTTTCTTGCTTTCTCTTTCTTATTGAATTTCTCTTCAGATGCATTCCTTCAACTTCAACTTCGTATTAACAAACATCCGGTCTCATCATTTTCTACTCATTTCAATATCTCATGTTTTCGACTTGATATCATTTTTTAGTCTTTTCAAAGGAATTCATTAATAAAAATATATTTTGAATTCAATTTATATAAAAGATTAACTAAACTATTATTTTAAAATTTTAAGGTTTAATCAGTAATTTGATTATAAATTTAGACATAAATTCATTTTGATTTTTATATATATTTTCATTTAATTAAATTTTAATATTTGTCAAATTTAATTAATTTAATTTTTTCATTTTGTAACGTCTCAACTTTAATAGATAAATCTATTTAAATAAAACATCATACATATTATAATATCCAAGGGCACGAGACTTAAAGTATAAGGATTTCGCAACCATCCAAGTATTCAATAAAGAAAACTCAGGCACACCCCTGTACCCTTAACAAAACAGAAAGATTCAACAGATGTCTGCAAGCTTGCTCATAAGCAAAGGATTACAAAATGATGAAAACTATTCCAACTGGGTTCAACAGTGAGCCCAATGCCAAATCCACACTCAACTACGCTGTAACATTCCCATCGTCACCGCGATCACCAATAGTTCCCACATGTGCTCACATCAATAAATTGATGATCATTGCAAAAGGAGAAAGCCACACACAAAGCACACAAACAAACAGAAAGGGTAAGCTAGAGTAAAAAGGTTTTATCATACGATTGAACATACAATTTAAAAGTCAAGGATACATGAATCAACTAAGCATGTGATGACCAACAAGCAAGACTCTAAGACTCAATTATCCGAATACATATAATAAGTCGAATTCACTGGATGCTCACACTTGTGGTGGCCTCTACTGCTTTGCAGATCCATTGCCAATGGGTTTCACCCTACCACGCACAAGGTTAGCCTTCAAACATCTAAGGCCATTATCCTGCCAAAGACTAGGGCCTCTTGCTACTCTCACCACTCGAGTCAGTACGCTCTACATGAGACTAACTGACTCTTCAGAGTTTCAGGATACAATCCTTACTTGAATCCTTACTAAATTATATAATGAGGCACCACCACGAAACCTTCGTGGAATTACGTCCTAACCATGAGGCACCACCATGAGCTCCCACTAAAAGGGTCATGGAATTATGTCTTGACCATGAGGCACCACCATGAGATCTCACCAAAAGATTTATGGAATTACGCCCTAAACCATGAGGCACCACCATGAGCTCCCACCAAGAGGGTCATGGAATTACGTCCTAAACCATACCATAGTCATGTCTCACCAACCAAACATAGAATTATCATGCATACCAAATCTCATGTCAACATATAACCAACCATCCAATCATGTTTCATATCCATACCAAGCTTCATCAATTTAGATCCCAATATATCATATAAATCATACAAGACATCATACTTGAACTGTTTAAAGCAACCAATCATTCAAAAATGTGAAACATACATATATCCAACCAACCTTGTCAATCTCGCTCAGGCTAAAGAGCTCTCGCTTAGGCAAGAGGGATCCCTCGCACAAGTTACCAGCTCTCGCCTGGGTGAGACTACATACAAAAGGCACATTGAGGTCTCGCTCAAGCTAGCCCATCTCGCTCAGGCGAGTGGCCTTCGCTTAGGTGAGCCCTCGAATCAGAGAGAAGGGTGGGTTGTAGTGTTCTCGTTCAGGCGAGAGCTCCTCACTTAAGCGAGAGCTTTTCATTTTGAGCGACCAACAACTCACCTAGGTGAGTTCAGCAGAACCTTCTATGTTCTCACGCGTGCCAAGCCAGAAAACCATCTAGAACAGCATACAAATTATTTTCACACCATCAAAAGCACATTAAAATCATTTGGAGCACCAAACAAAAACAAATTGAGCACTGTATTTATAAAAGCATGAAAAACCTAGCTTCCCTTACTTGAAGAAATGTTAGCGGAAGGTACAAGCACACAATAGAGGATTACTACAACTCTAGGAACTGATTTGCGAGTTGGAAATAATGGAATAAATAGAGCTTAGCTACCTCAGAGAAGGGCTTTGATCAAACCCTAGCAGCTATCTCTGTTAGAGAGAAGGGAAAGAGGAAGTGAGCTGTTTTGCAAGTGATTGTAAAATGGAAAGAGGCTGAAAGTGAGTCTTTGGGGGCACCCTATGGGCTGACCCTTAGGCCCAATAAATGAGACTAGGCCCTTAAACTTTTTGGGCAAAAAAGTGGGTCTTACAGACATTAATATAATTTGGAATTATTACGTGTCAACATCTAACATCTGATTAATCTTTTACTTTAGAACTCATTTATTTTTGTTTCTTTTTGTTTTTTTGTTTTATTTTCTCTCCACCTTCCAACACCTCCCACCACCTCTCACTGCTCCTCCACCTCCTTTCACCCTAGTGAATATTCATTTCCCACTATTTTTAGAAAACAAAGCATCATTGCATCAAAATGGTAATCATATTTATGAAATTCTAAAAACAAAGTTTCTATAGGAACATAGTAAAGCAAGGTGACAGTTTAAAATCTCAATGTTATTGTTTCTTAACTACACTTGATGAAGGAAACGGTAAGAGGAAGGTGGTGGGAGGTGAATGAAGGTGGAGGAATGTAGAAGAAGAAAAAACAAAAAAAAGTGAAAAACTTTCAAGGTACAAGATTAACCATATTTTGACACGAGATAACTCCAAACCAATTTAAGAAGAGACTTAATATATTCTTTTTAACAAATACCAAGATTCAATTAAGTAAAAAGAGAAGTATAAAGATCAAATGAAGCATAAATCTAAATATAATGATCAAATTACTTATTAAACTAAATTTTAATATAATAATATAACAAGGTTACAAGTTTTTTATCTTTACTCATATTCAATATAATTCTTAAAGTGGTACTCAAATTCTCAATCCAACTGGATTTAGTGATAAATTTCCAATTAAATGTGATCGTTATACATAAAATTTGGGCATGTTATTTGTAAAACGACTAAGTGGTTAAATAATTTATAAATAATTATAATTAAAAGCCAGCACAATAACTTTAAATGTTTTAAGTCTTATGCTATTTTTTTATAATATTTGGAAGTTAAAATAAATTTGTTGAGTTTTTATAAAAAATTATCATATATATTTTTTAATTTAAGTTTACTTGTAACATCCAATTTTAATAGCTTAAAATTAAAAAAATAGAACACTTCATCATAGTATTCAAAACATGTAATCCAATATATGAAGTATATTAGGAGCTATTAGTTCAGAATTAGTTTAGTTAGGTTTTTAAGCTAGTTTTACAAAAGTAGCTTAATTAGGTGTTTTTAGCACATTTTTAATATAATCCTTAGAGGTATTGATTAGTATGGTCCAGTTAGCATACAAGATAGGTTCATAAATAGGTAATACATTAGATTAGGTACAAAGGCTTAGAACTAGAGTTGGTCTAGTTGTGGTCTACTTTAAGAACTTTTAAGAAGAGTTTAGTATGACTAACATTTATTTTTAGATTTTTGAGTTTAATGCAGAGAAAATGATCAAGGATAACATTCAAGTGTTCAGAGGAAGCCATGAGAGAATCTGAATCAACCAAAATTGAGTGAAAGATTGCAGAGTTGACATTTATCTCGAAGAGTTTACTAGAGTTGACCTTTTGATTTTCAACTCTAATTGACATGGCACTTGTGGGGAGAGTTTTAGAACATTAAATCACATTTTTGCTGACCTTGAAAGGGCTGAAACATGGTCAAGAGCTGCATTGGAATTCAGATCTTAGGTTTTGCTTGTTTGGTTGATTAATGTAACTTTAGTGTTTAATTTAGTTTTAGTTACTAACTCTAACTTGTTTCTTTGGTTTTGAATGCAAGGAGGAGTGTGTGCTGAGGTGCTGGAGTTGATCCTAACCTTAAGAAGGTTGCTGATTTGGGTGGACCATGATCAAGATGGCAAATGAGTGTAAAACAACCTAAGCACTTGGAAGACGAATTAAGAAGTGAAGTTAGAAGCTGTTATGAGCCAGCTGCCTTTGTTCACTCCTTGTAGCAAGTTTAGGAGCCTAAATAATCACAAGACACAAGGAATGTAACCTATTCTAGCCTTAGTAGTTGTTGAAAGAAGGGTCACCTAGGTTTCAAGTTAGAATTAGAAGTAGGTAGTAAGTAACTAGTTAGTTCAGTTAGTTAGTTTTAGTTTGGTGACTTGTAATAGGCAGTTTGAATTTTGCAACTGATATACACAATTCACCATATCGGAACCAACACACATTCACCCAACTATCACTCATCACACCATACCATGAATTTTCATTCTCTCTTGAGGAGAGAATCACTCATCCACGAAACCACTTTTCCTTTCATTTTTCTCTTCTACGTTCATTTTTCTCTATACATTTGCTTGGATTGATTTGTGGAATAGTAACCGCATAGTGGGTGTTGAACCATAAATCTATCCTAGTGTTGACTTTTTATGAGAATTCCTTTCATTAGTATTGTTTGAATCATGTTTTCATTGAATCATCTGTGTTTTTTATTTTTTCAACTTTGTAGAGTAATCCTTGGATCATGATCGCACAATAAGCATTGAGATGAGGATCTTCTCCTATTTTTCATCTTGTTTGTGTTTTTACACTTTCTTGGATTGAATTGAGGCAATGAATACATATTAAGCATTAGTTCAATATATTTTTTGTTTGTGCTATTGATGTTCCATTTCTTAGTTTCTTTTTTGCCATAACTGAGTTCATGATTGAGTTTTGAATGGTTGAGATGTAAGATTTACTAGATACTTGGATTCCATTGGCGAAATTCAATGATTTCAAGCAGATGCAAAGTCATCTGATTTCCCTCAAACGTATTTTGAGAAGGATCACGTGCTTAATCAATAAAAATTGCTTCATGTTTCTCAATTCTGTAAAACCATGCATGACCGCACTGTTTCATTGAATTTTCAACTCAAATTTTTTTCTGTAATGTGTTTTATGTTTGTTGCTTGTTTCTAACCCAATCGTGATGCCATATTTGATGATTTCAAACCATTTCTACATCCAATTCATCCCTCGCTTTGTTTAATTTCATTTCTGAGCACTCGTTTGTTAAAGTTCATAGAGTAGGGTTCATGATTTAGGATTTTGCATTTTACTCAACCATTTCTCATGATTTTTTTTCCTATGTTCAATTGAGATCATTTATGAGCATTCTGTATCATCACATCTTCATTTCATACATTCTATAGCAATTCATGACTATGCCTTGTACATTTCACATATGAACACTCATAGCAATTTCTAGATTTTAGTTTCTTGCACATTAAGTTATTAATTTGTTTTTAGTTGATTTGTTGAGGTTAATTTGCATGTTAGAAGCATTTCACATGTTCAGATTGTGTGTAGGATAATCACATTGTATAGTGCACATGCATTAGTAGCTTAGGCATTTCATCAAAACACCTTAGGTGCATTCTAGTTTACTTTAGCATTTCATCAAACACTTTGCATGCATACATGTTCATACCATTTTAGGTTCATTTTATTTTCAGTTTTAATAGATTTTGTGTAGATTTTCTCCAATTCACAAAGCACATTCAATAAACATTCAAATCTCTTGCCTATCCTAGGATTGATCCTTGGTTGATAAATGTACTATATTAGTTAGTGAGGAAATTAGGTTTAATTAAATATTTACGTGAGTAGAGGTTTATCAAATACGTCAAGTGTTTTAAGTCTGAGCAAAGAATGTTAGACGTTAAAAATGCACGGTGGCACTTTTGTAAATAATCCATCAATATTTAAGTTTGATCCCTTATTGTTAGACATAAAATTTGACATTTACGTCTAACCTAAAGGGTCAGACATAAATTTATGTCTAATCTATAAGAGGACAAACATAAATATTAAATTTTACGTGTGACTAGGAGTGGAAAAATAGACCGGCCCAACCCATTTTAGCCATGCCTGTTTTTGGCCCGTTGAAAAGGGACCAAGACGGGCTTGCCCGATTGAACAATACGGGTCATGACCAATAATGATAAGAAAACACAACTTGTCCCATCTCGAGCTGATGGGATAACGAACCACTGTCTAGCCCATCTGGCTCGTCCTTTTTAAAAAAAAGTGTTTTTCTTTTTTTTTTAGTACATGTGCAATTAACATGGTCTAAATGTGTTCAATATACATAATGTGTTCAATAGTTTATATCTACTAATATCAAGACTACAATATACATAACGTGTTCATCATTTTTCAGTGGTGGTGCTGTCAAATGATCAAACAATCCATGGAGCAGTGCTGTATACAAATTATGCAAGAACCATTATGCAATCACATTTATGCAAGAACCAGGGAGCATTTTCACAAGGGGTGTATACAAATTCAACCACAATACATCATGGGAGTCATTAAAGAATCATTCATTACAAAAAGTGTCACATTATCATAATCATTCAATACTCCAAACACATCACAAGGAATAAAGCAATAAAACATAAGCAACTAAACATCATAGACAACATGTTCATGACTTCAATACTGTGTTTCATAGTCCACCCTTTTTGAATAATTAAAACGGCCACCTTTATTGGTCAGACGAGCCAAGCCCGTTTTGAAAGGATTAAACGGGTTATGGACTAGCTAGCGCCAACCTGTCCTGCAACCCAACGGATTGACGAGTTGGACGAGCCAAGCCAAAACGAATTAACATATTAAAATCTTCAACCCGACCCATTCCTTTTAACATAGGTTGACGGGCTAGCCCCTATGACCCAACCTATTTTTCCACCCCTACGTGTGACCAAAATGGGTCAAACATAAAACCCCTCATATTTTGCTTAAACATGACTTTGATTTTCACTTTTATCTTCACAAAGTAGTAGCAACGACACTGTGAATCCCCTTACGAACATTGTGCTCTATCCATTGATAAGTTTCTATTTTTATTTTTCTTCCTCTAATATGAAACTTTCCAATACTCCGCTCACGTTTCTCTTTCTTTTTCATAGTTTTCAAACCTCATTTGAAGTCACAACGAGCACTTTCGAACCTGCACAAGGGGTTTTAGTTTCAAGATGCAAAAATAAAGCTCAACCATCATTTGTCGCCACCAAAGCGCTCCCATCAGAGTTCTCATATGTGGTGTCATTGGAGAACGTAAATGAAAGCCACCATAAACTCAAAACACAACGTAGATGTGCTACCCAACCTTGAAAGGAAACCCGAATGAGCAATGGTTCAGATTCAAGAGAAAGATGGAAAACTCACTGACCTACACTGGTTATCTTCCTTTTTTTTTGAAATATTTAATTGTTCTTGTGTTGAGAAGGGGAAAAATTGTTGAAGAAGAAGAAATTTGGGGTGCAGTCTTTTTGAAACATTGCTCATCAGTTACATCTATTGTTTTAGCATCAGATGACTAACCTAAAACAAAAGTAAATAACCAAAAGCGGCATACATGAAAGGCCTTTTCTGTGTTAGTGTCAAGACCTACCACTACTCTAACTAATAGCTCATCATCCTCTAAAAGTGCCTCTAAACTAGCAACTCCATCTGCTCCGATCAAATAGGTGATCATCGCAAAAGAAAGAGACAAACAACACGAGAAAACACAAAGCATACAAAAGGTTAAGCTAGTGTACAAAAGAGTTATCCTACGTAATTAAAGCATATTAAGTATTACTAAGCATTTTTAACATACAAGAATACATATATATGCACAAGTAGTTGACACTAACTCAATTATCTAGATACATGCCAATGACGTTAGAGCCAGCATAGGTGTGCACCTGTGGTGGTTTCCAGGCTCTACAAAGCTTGGCCTCAAGGGGTTATCACCTAACCACACACAAGGTAAGTCCCCTTCGCGCCTAGGACCGAACAAGTCCAATGACTAGGACCTCCTACGAATCTCACCACATAATTAGATTTTAGGATACCTCCTTCTTAGACCTTTTTACGTCAAGGCATACACTAACAATACCACCACAACCATCTCCACAAGGGATTTCTCTCCTTAAAATCCCTTAAACATCATTATCATCCTACATGCTGACACAACAATTTCACCTTAAACTCATAACAATTCATAGTCATAACATTAATAGGTACATCACAAAATTTCACGTCTATTACTAACATTCAAAAATATCAAAATAGTATAAACAGGCAAAAGGGGCATCTAGCACTCAGCATCATTTGCCTCACAAAAACTGGCGCTTAGTGGCATGATGTCACTACTCAACGTTAGACAATTCAAAAAAGTTGGCACTCAGTAGTAGAGTCTCACTCAACGCCCTGGAGCCAAAATGCTCCCATATCTGCAGGGGACAATGGCGCTTAGCACCATTAAGATGATGCTCAACCCTGCATCAGATGACAATAACTTCATTTTATGATGTTAACTGAACTTGGACCTCATCAGTTACTTAAATTGGAACTTTTTCCTTAGTATACTAATTCAAAACAGTTTTAACACATAAAAGAGAGTATCAAACTATTCAGTTGCTCGGATTCTAAATTTCCCCAATCAACACAAATTTACATTCAAACATACACACTAAACAGATTCATTAGATAGTTAAATTTCAACCTCAAATACAATCAATCATCAACATGAAAAAAATCAAATTTATACACATACACAGAAAACAACTAGCTCCCCTTACCTGACCAAGTGGCTTAAAAGACCCAAACAAATCCAAGAACTCAAAACTAACTCTAACCACACAGGATGCTCTATGCATAGAAACATCACAAAAACGATCATGATGTACCATTATGATCACTGGTCAATAAAAACTCATATAGAATATTAAAAAGACACAAAAGCGAAAAAAAAGGCTCACATGCAACTAAAAATAAAGGAAGACCAAACAAAAGGCTGAAATTCAACTTACGTGAACGGAGAAAGTGACCAGTTCAAATTGAAGAGCTCACTTCGAGGATCACTTCTACGGTCTCAGATCTTCAATCAGATGAGCAGAGAGGAAAAACCCTTACAAAAAAGTCTAAGAATTTTAGAAAAGTGATTTCTATAGAGATGATGTGTTTTAAAATAATAAAACTTGTTCATCAGAAAAATATTTATAATAAAATCTTTTAACATTAAAATAATTGAGTTACATTATTTTAAAACCACTATCACTTCTAAAATGTAATTTTCTAGAATTTTACATTTCCTATAATAATTTAAGTTTGTGTAACTAGATATATGAATTTAACTAAAACTTCTCATTTAATGTTTGGAGCCAATTAGATTGTACACTTCCTTTCATTTATTTTATCACCATAATTTCTTTCTTTGTATTTGGTATTACATTTATGAGATTGTGTATTAGTACTATTAATAAGTTAAATATTGTTAAAATATTAAAGACTTAAATAATGCTTTGGTCTTAGTTTTTGTTTGGTTTTTTCAATGTGGTTCTACTTTTGTTTTCTTTTTCAATTTAGTCATAATATTCGTCAATTTTATTCAATTTGGTCCTTTTCGCTAACATCGTTAAAATAGTTAACGGAATGTGAACAGTAACCACCACGTGTCATTTTGTGAATTTTTTTTATTTTTTTAATGTTTTTTTAATTTTTTAATTTTTTTTATTTAAACAAAATGTACACATGTCAAGCTCATATCATGCCACATGTCATTTTGTGATTTTTAAATTTCTTTATATTTTTTTTAATTTAATTTTTTTAATTAAAAAACCTCCACGTGTCAATCCAATATCATGCCACGTGTAAATGTCAGTTTTAATATTCAATTTGGTCATAATATTCATTATTTGTTTTCGATTTGGTCCTAATTTTTTTAAAAAATTTAGCATTTTTGTTCCTCTCCAAATTGAGACAAAATTTGATTTGTATATAAATGTTATATGGATATTGTTATTAAAATGTATATTTTTATTAAATATTTTTAATTTAGAATTGGAGTTAGTTTAAAATTAAAACAAAAAAAGCAATAACACCATTAATTTAAAATTTTAAGAGGTTAAAAATATTTAATTTTAAACCAAGTCTAATTCTAAATTAAAAATATTTAATAAAAATATGCATTTTAATAAGAATATCCATATAACATTTATATACAAATTATATTTTGTCTTAATTTGGAGAGGAACAAAAATACTAAATAAAAAAAAATTAGGACCAAATTGAAAACAAATAACAAATATCAGGACCAAATTGAATATAAAAAACTAACTCTAACACGTGGTATGATATTGGCTTGACACGTGAAATTTTTTTAAATTAAAAAAAAATAAATTTAAAAAAATTAAAAAAAATTAAAAATTACAAAAGGACACGTGGCAGGCTTGACATATGTACATTTTTTTAAATAAAAAAATTAAAAAAATTAAAAAATTAAAAAATTAAAAAAAATTAAAAAAAATTAAAAAATTCACAAAATGACACGTGGTGGTTACTATTGACATTCTGTTAACTATTTTAACGGTGTTAGCGAAAAAGACCAAATTGAATAAAATTGACGAATATTAGGACCAAATTGAAAAAGAAAAGAAAAGTATGACCACATTGAAAAAACTAAACGAAAACTAGGACCAAATCATTATTTAAGCCAATATTAATCAATTATCGCTTCGATCATATTTTGTTAAAACATCTAATTAATGTTCTAAGATCTTTATTTAATGTTGAGTACTAATATAATAAAATAAAAAACAAGTATTTAAGCACTTATCGTGTGATATGTCTTTAAATGGAGTTGTTCGAGTGTCCATGGGAAGCTTTGTGTCAAATTTGGAAAGAAAATAAAATTCGAATGAAACAAACTTAAAAATAAGAACAAAAATAAGTGATAAAGGAAAATGACTTATTTTTGTTTTGATCAATTGAATTTAATTATTTGTAAATATACAAAATTTTGTTTAGAGAAATATATAAGAATAGATTATTATTAGAAAATGTACATATAATTATATTATTAAGATATATAAACATTTTTATATTACAATTGTAACATCTCAATTTAGTACATTTATACACTATTACAAATTAGGTATATGTCATCATATAAAATTATATAATATGTATTTATAGTCCCCCATGAATCTCAATGATATGTCTTTAATAATATATAAAGTTTTTCAACAATGGAGGATCTATAAAATACAAAGCTATATGTCTATGCATCATTTATTTACTATTCGACCATCAAGCAATCTCACTGCTTGTCAACCCTCCTACCTACACCATCCTCTACTCACGTATAACATATGATCATCACAGGTGGATAAACCACAACTAAACACAAAAAAACATGGCAAGCTAATACATTTAAAAAGTGAAAGACCTATAAATAGTTCAAAATGATTGAAACAAAAAATACTCACAAACACTGACTTCATTCAATCATACACATTATATAAACAAACTATGATAACTATCTTTGAAGGATTTCATGTATATAGTCGGGCCCAGACATTCTACATTGTCATAAGGATCTTGATAACATTTTGGCTCATAAAAACATGGCTATACCAAGCCTTCTTATATAACTAGGATAGTTCACCTATGTCATCCATAAAAAGTCCTTTTAGAACAAATTTCCTTCACTAGAACCTCTATCGATTCTCACTAACCATATATCTTATTTAGTGTGAGTTGGATACCTAGTATAGTCTATAAAACATCCTTCTAAGCTCCTACTCAATACATCTACCACATGTGTGAAATGCTTTCTCACTTTAAAGCCATTCCACATTCATCACTTCACAATCACACATTGTCATCTCATTCAACACTTAAACATCACTAACATCCATTCATAAATATATATGTGTATGTGAGCAAGGGTCGCGGGGGGGGGGGGGGGGGGGTCGCGGGGGGGGGGCTGTGGGGGTGTGGATGGGTGTGTGTGGATGAGTGTGGGTGTGCGTGGTTGTAAGTGCATGTGTGTGTGAGTGCGTGTGTGTGTATGTATGTATATGTATGCGTGAGTGTTTGTATGTGCATGTGTACGTGTGTGTGTGTGCGCGTGTGTGTGTGGGTGGGTGTGCATGGGTGTGTGTGTGTGTGTGTGAAGGTGTGTGCATGTGCATGAGTGTGGGTGGGTGTGCATGTGTGTAAACGTGTGTGCGTGCGTGTGTGTATCTGTGTGTGCGTGCGCATGCATGCATACGTCTGTGTGTGCGTGCATGTGTGGGTGCGTGGGTGTGTGTGTGCGTACTAGTTGGTCTTAACCCTATAGTTCAAGGCATGTATAAGAAAGATATCCTCAGTTAAGAGTTGACCATGGTTGTTGGCCCTTGGAGTCAGAATCCAGCCTACTATGAAAGCCATAACCTGATCATCTCTCTTTATACCATTAGCCTTGTAGAGAGTGCATTTCTTTGCTTTTGTAGGATATCAAAACAACGATTTGTAAATTGCCATTTTTCGCACATTTGGAGGACCAACATGGGACTTTTCTCCCTAATGGAGCTTGGTTGAGACATGTGAGCTCCAAGTGCAATGGAAATGATGGAGGAAGCATGGAAGACTGGGAGGCAAGTTGTAGGCTCTTGCTTGCAAGGGATAGGTGAAAGAATGAGTGATTTAGAATTGGCTCTAGCTTAGGAAGGGGCCTAGAGGCAAAGAGAGTAAGCTCTCTAAAAGATGACTCTCAAGTGGCAATAATGAGGAGTGTTCTCAACTCATTGACTTCTATTGAACAAAAATTCAAGAGTGATACAAATGAGTGAACTTTTGGCTTTTATATGAAGCCATTTACACATGAGAACGGAGAGCCATTGGATGGAGTGGGTCTTGATCTTAGCCGTTGGTGAAAGCTTGGAGAAGGAGGCAATGTCACGCCCCTTGGATCTTGGCTTGAAGAACAAGGAGTGTTTTTGGCCTTTGGATGTGATGACCAACCTTAGTCGAACCATGAAGCAAAGGAACATCCTTCCCTTGCCTTGTCTTTGGTAGTCTCGGCCATGCATGAAGAGAAATGGGTCGAGCCCAATTTGAAACCCCATCCTATGTTCCTTTCATGTCATATGTATCATTGGAAAACAAGGACTAAACATTGGCCTAAAATAAATTCTATTCTACTACAATTACATGTAATCCTTCATATCTTGGTGATTTCCTTAGCCCATGTGAATAATGTGTGGAAGCTTTGGTCTTGATGGTCATTTAGAGGAATATCCATTTGAATCTTTCTCATCATAGACCTTGTTGTTGGCCTCTCAATGGACTTCCACTAGATGTTGGGCTTGAAGGATCATGTATGCTTGGTAGGATCACATCACTTCCCCTAATTGAAACCTCGCAATAGTGTCCAGATAAAGTCATCTAGGGTTATGGTTATCCCTTTCACCCTTGATACCATAGTGCTATTTTCTTCTCTAGCATTTGCATAAAATACCTTAATGAGATCAGAATAGTATATACCTTGTAGTTGCACAAATTTCTCCAGACTTTGATATACGAATTGCTCTTGGAACTGAAATCTATTGTTGCGGAAGAAACTGATATCAATGTATTTGGGATTGACTAGGTTATGATCCCTCCAATTTCAAATGAAATTAACTTGCTTTTCGTCATCACTTATCCATCCATCAATGTCAACAGGTCGAGATGTTGGTCTAATGGTCGTGCGCTTGATTCGTTCGGGGCGAGATGAAGAAGATGCCATGGTTGAGTTGTAGAGAAGAAGATTTGTATAGAGAAGAGGAAAGCGGTCTGCGTCGCAATTGCAAATGCAACATACAAAAGGTAAGGAGGATTAGGGTTTTGAACCTATTTAGGGATTTGGGAATTTTTTTTATTTATCGAGTATGCCTAATTCATTTTGAAGCACATAAAATCTTTCTCTTGCTAAGGGTTTAGTAAATATGTCAGCCAATTGATTATTAATGTCAATATATTCAATTTTGCATTTCCCTTTTGCTACATGATCCTTAATAAAATGATGTCTTATTTCTATATGCTTCATTCTAGAATGCATTATTGGAATCTTTGTGAGATTTATGGCACCAGTGCTATTGTAACATCCCTGGCCCGCCAGACCATGTCAGGTTACTGCAGCCCAATGCACCCCAACCCCTCACCCTTCTCCGTCCATTCATACCAGTATGAATGGACGGAGAAGGGTGAGGGGTTGGGGTGCATTGGGCTGTAGTAACCTGACATGGTCTGGCGGGCCAGGGATGTTACAGCTATCACACCTAAGAGGAATGTTTTCTAAATGAATGCCACAATCTTCTAATTGATGCTTGATCCATATAGACTGTGCACAACAATTTCTTGCAACAATATATTCTGCTTCAGTAGTGGAAAGTGCAACATATGTTTGTGTTTTAGAATGACATGATACTAATGAACATCCTAATAAATGACATGTGCCACTAGTGCTTTTTTTTTTATCAACTTTGCATCCACAAAAATTAGAATCGATATATCCTACTACAGTAAACATTTGTTTAAGTCTGCGATTTGATCTTGATCGTTTAATGCAGACTTAATTGGGATGCAGACTTATAAACTTTTAAGAGTCATATTATAATATGAAATATTATGAATGTTGAGAATTTGTATGGATTATGAAAAATATGAGAGATATAAGATATATAATAGATATAAGAGACATGTTACAAGAGAAACTTCTTATTTTATTTTATTTTATTCATATTCTCTGTGTGTATGTGTGTGTGTGTGTGTATATATATATATATATATATATATATATATGTAACAAAATGTAACAAAATATAAAGTCAAATTTTTTAAATAAAGTCACAAAATTATTGATCCGAAAATTTCCCCTTTCCAAATGCGGATTTAGGCGGGATGCAGACTTAAATGAGTGTGGACTTAAGTGAATGTCTACTATAGTGATTTGTTAGCCCCTCTAGGATACCATAAACCTAGACTTTTATTGCCTTTTAAGTATTTCAAGATTCTTCTAACAATACTTAAATGTGACTCCTTAGCACATTACGAGAATCTTACACAAACAAACAAACACACACACACACACAAACACACACACACACACACACTATGCATGATTTAGATTGTTCCTAAGTACCCATTTGGTTCCAATAACTTGTTGATTTTGGTGTCGAGGTACCAAATCCCACACTTCATTTCTTTTAAACTGGTTTAGCTCCTTCTACATTGAAAGATACCAACTCTCATCCTTGAGAGCATTATCTACTATCTTTGGCTCTATTTGGGATACAAAGGCAACATTTAGACATAATTGACTTAGCTGCTTCCTTGTAGAGACACCTTTTGATATATCCCTTATCACGTTGTCTAAAGACATGTCTTTTGGTGCAATCCATAATTTTGGTAGAGCATCTAGTTGATTATCAATTTGGTTATCTACGATTGTATCAATCTAGACATTTTGAGGCTTTCCAGCTAAATCTTCCTCTATCTCAAGAAACTCATCGCTTTTTCTAGATTCAAACATGTTAGTACATGTTTCCAAACATTCATCAAATGCAACATGGATTGATTCCTCAATGGTCAAAGTTCTTTTGTTATAAATTTTATATGCTTTGCTAGTAAGAGAGTAACCTAAAAATGTACCTTCATCAGCATTTGAGTCAAATTTACCAATGTTAGATTTGCCATTGTTCAATACAAAGCATTTGCAACCAAAAATTTTCAAATGAGAGATAGTTGGTTTTCTTCCTTTAAAGAGTTCATAGGGTATTAGTTTTAAAATAGGTCTTACCAACACTCTATTTAGCACATAACATGCAGTACTTACTGCATCAGCCCAAAAGTATTTTGGCAACTTTTTTCATTTAACATGGTCCTCGCCAATTCTTCCAAAGATGTATTTTTCCTTTCTACACCACCATTTTGTTGTGGTGTTTTGGTGCTGAAAAGTTGTGTGAAATCCCATTTTCTTAACAAAATGTTTCAAAAATAGCATTTTGAAATTCACCCCATGATCACTTCTAATGGATTTTATTCGTAAATCTTTCTCATTTTGTATAAAATTGGAAAATTTCTCAAAGATTTTGAATGTATCATTTTTAGTTGGGATAAAGAATGTATCATTTTTAACTGGGATAAAGAATGTACAAGTATACCTTGAGTAATCATCTACTAAGACCAAGGCATAATAATTTCCCTCAATGCTCCTAGTTCTAGATGGTCCAAACAAATCCATATGTATTAATTCTAATGGATTATTTGAAGGAAGTTTTAACTTGCTTACCCTTTAAGATGCATCACATAGTCTATCTTGATCAAACTTAATATTAGGCAAACCATTTACCAATATCCTTTTAGCTAGTTTGTTTAAATGTGCCATGTGAATATGTGCCAGCCTTTTATGCCAAATCCATGGATCATCCTTTTTAGCAAACAAGCAAAGAATGGAATTAAATCGGTATTTTCAAAATCAACCGTGTAGATATTTTGAATTCTCTTTCCAACAAGCACTATCTCATTTGATGATGCGCAACATATCAAGTAATGGTTTGTCTCAAAGATAACTTTTAGCCCTTTACCACACAATTGGCTTATGCTAAGCAAGTTATGTTTCAGTTCTTCAACTAACAATACATTTTTACTAACAATGGAAGAAGAACTTGTTACCTTGCCTACACCCAAAATTTTACCTTTATTTTTATCACCATAGGTAACATGGTGACTTGCCTTGTATGATATTCTAATGAATTTCTTTGCATCACCTGTCATATATCTTTTGTGAGACCCACTAAATTTAAATAATTAAATAAATAATTATTTAATAAATGCGGGTAAGAGAAGCCTTTATGGCATTAAATACTAACCTTCATGACGTGGAAAAGTACTAGCTCAAGTGGTTGAGAGTGCTTTAATTGTGTGAGAGGACTTGGGTTTGAGTCCTATTTGTGTCAATTGTGTGTTATTTATTTCTTAGTATTTTTTTTAGAGATGCTTGGGTGTGATAAGTAAGGATATAATATTTGATGTATGAATATTATCATGTAATATGACTTGGTTGAATTGGTTGTGCACTTGAATTGCAATTGTGTGATGATGGGTTCGAATCTTAGCTTAGACAAAATAATTTCTTTTTGCCAAATTCAGTTTTGACATGAACATGAAGAGTCACACAAACCCTAGCCGTGAGAGGTCAGCTAGGATGGCTGGAAAAGTATCTCTAAACACCATTGAATGATCATTGAGCTCACTAAATACTTAGTTTTTCGTTTTATGGTCATTAACCCTAATTAAGGTGGGATTAAAGAGACCAAATAAGGAGAGGGAAGGGGTTGGAAGTCTGCCATTGGTAGGTGCTGTGAGGAGAGGCAAATTCAGATTGAAAACTGAGTTGGGGTTGATAGGAAGAGGGGAACTAGAAGAAGAGCAAAGGAGGCTATTGGAAATCAAGGAGGAAATAGAGAAATTATCAAATTAAGCAAGGAATCCAGGTTAGGGGAGTTCCTATTGTGTGTTTTAATTTTGCTATCGTGTAAAGATGAGTTTTGAATCATGCTTGAACTGCAAAAAACCTACAAATTCTTGTTTTGTTTGTGTTTTCTGGATTTTCCCAGAATTCGCTTGGCGGCGCATGAACTGCTGCCAGGCGGCACATGCGTTTTCACTAGTTTCTGGGTTTCCTCCATGAATCGCCTGGCAACAGAGGATGAACCGCCAGGCGGCACGAACACAGTTACCCTTTCTTTGGCTGATTTGAACAATTTTGGGGTACCTGTGATGTGGCCGTGATGTTTTTATATTTGATTGTGAATTTGGATGTCTATGATAGATGATGTATATTATGGTATGTTGGAAGATATGACTTTTGATCAAAAATTGGGTGTTAGGGTTTATGTTGGGGGTTGGAAACCATTATGCATGATGTAAGCACACTGTTTGATAAAATGGGTGTTATTTTATGCAAAGTATATATATATATATATATATATATATATATATATATGTGTTTTCTATATGAGCGTGAGGAGCAATATGCGATGGACACTGTTGTGGATTATTTGAGCCCAGTGATGATTTTATGTGATGGGTGTCTTATGAAATAGGTTGAAGGCAAGTTGGGTTTTTGTTTGGTTTCTAAATAATCGTTCTGCGAAAATGGGTGGTTATAAAATATTGGTGTATGTTTGGAGAGAATTGCAGTGGCATTAATTATATAAACATTAGATGGCATGATCAAAGGTTATGGTATGTGGCAGGTTTAGAGTAGGAACTGATGAAGAGTAAATGTGCAAGATGATAATTGAATTGGTATGATTTAATTGTGTATATGTGATTTGGGCATGAGTTATTGGTATATGATGTCTTTGGTTATAGTATTATGACTCAATGTATAAGTAAAAGAGGATGAGATAGACATGATGATCCATGTTTTGGTCTGATTTATATGTGTATATATTGTGTTTTATGTATGATAATAGTCCTGAAATATTAGCATTGTTACCTGAATGTGTATGGTATGTTTGGGGTCTTTTAAGACCTGAGAAAAAAATGCCAAAAACCAGTAGCATTGCATTACTGGTATGGCGCCTAGCGGTGCGGGACGTGCCGCCAGGCGGTAGAGTAAAAAACCAGTGACAGTAGTCACTCTGCACGCAGGGCCCTTGGCGGCAGAGACGGGTCTGCTAGGCGAAAAGGTGGAACAGAAGGCCTGGGAGAAGGCTAGCGCCTGGCTGCGAGAGATGGGTGCGCCCGACGGTAACGAGCAGTGAGGCGCCTGGCGGTAGAGTGGAGTCCGCCAGGCGATGACGGTGCAGTGATGATGCTACTGGCGCGTGGTGCCTGGCGGTGTGTGATACCCGCCAGGCGGTCTGGAGCTAAATTCCGCCTAGTGGCGTGAGATGCGCGCCAGGCAGTTTTGGTCCAATGATGGTGCGCGAGGAAAGTTTTCTACACCGCTTTAGGGGATGTTCATGATGCGATGCTTTGGCTGGGGGCCAGTTACAAGTGTATCTTGTATTGGGGTAACACTTGACTACTCTAGGTTGTAGCCTGGTGGTTTAGGAAGTCCAGTGGAGTGTGTGGGTTGTGGCTCGTACGGCGAGGTTTCGGATGATTGCCCTCTTCAGTGGATCCTGAGAGGGATTTGGTAGTCTGGAAACAACTACAAACTTAGGTTTGTTTTGGGGAACTCCACTTGGTGTCACGGTGAGATGCTGTGGCAAAGTTATTCCCAGTTGTGGACTATCTGGTGGTGGCCTGTAGTCGAAGGGGCGAGTAGACACTCGTACAGCAAAGATCGATCATTGATCTCACCTAAAGGGTATAGAGATGATAGACGTCTAAAGGCAAGTGTTAGGAGTGAAAGAGTAAAAGAAAAGGGGGAAGTGTACTAACCTGGGTTTAAATTGTTGATGTTGTATTTAATATTATATTGTTTGGTTTTATTTAAATGAGCTTACCCTATCTGTGTGTGTGTGGCGATGATCATGTAACTTGTTACATGGGAGCAGATGTTGATGCAGGTGAGCAGACAGATGCTTAGAGACAGAGTGGGGATCTCTCAGGGATTTTATCACTAGTTTTTATGTTGAACTATGGTTTTATTGTAATAATTTTATAGACAATTTTATTTGTAATACGTATTGATGCGATTTTTTTTATCTGTGTTGGCGCGTTGGACTTTAAGTTTTACATTTTCCTGCAATTTTTTGGGAAATTGATGATTAATAAATGAGGTTGTTATTTTATTTATTTTCTTATTTATTTTAATAAGTAATTTCTAGCTAGGACATTACATCTTCAGCAACCACTATTCAAATACCACATTGATTCCTTGGCTCCAAGACTTATCTGCATAACAGATTAAAAGGATAATGTAGCTACCCAATTGAATTTGGGTCCTTTCATGTTAGACAAAACATTTGACTTCTTAAGTATCCATTTATATTTACCTTCAAGAACACCATGTTTCTTGAAATAACATTTATTTGATGCATGGGCAAGTTAACAATAATAAAAGCATACAATACACTTCATTGAGAACCTAGTCGATTACTTAGTATATTAGCATGTTCAACATAGCCTATACCTTCTCTATTCGATACACTTCATTGAGAACCTATGATTGCATTCAGATTATTTCTTCTTAGAGTAAATCTAGTAAGTGTGCTCATTAGATATTTGATCATTTCTAATTGTTTGGGACAATTTTCACAATTAATCACATTTTTCTTGCAATTGCAATTTTGACTTTTTTCCATATTTTCTAGATCAATTTTCAACTCTTCATTTTCTATTTCCAGTTGTTTTAACTTGTTCTCAAGCCACATATTCTCACCTTTATGTCTATTATTAGAGTATTGCAATTTTCTAGCTTCTTCATGCAATTCATTATACACATCAAGTAGTTGGTAAAATTTGTTTTCATAGTTTTCATCAATGGATTCAAGGCTACTTACACTGTTGGCAGAAGATTTTCTATCAGCCATCAAACACAAATTTGTTTCTTCTTCATGGCTCTAACTTGAATCACTAGAGGTGCTAGAATCATTGTCCTCCTAATATGCTTTCTTCACTCTCATGGATTTTTTTGTAGCTTCACTCTTTTTCTTCAATTTCTTTTTTAGTTTAAGAATTGGGCAATCAAGTTTGATACGACCAGATTTGCCACATTCATAGCATGTTGGTGTGCTAGGTGAATCTTGCCTTTTGGAAGGGAACCTTCCTTTAGATTTTACATTAGACTTATTTTTGTATTTCAAAAATTTCGAAAAGCGTTTTACCATCAAGTTCAAAAATTTTGAAAAGCGTTTTACCCACCTAAGCGAGATCCCGCGAGTGCTTCTACTCCCTTTCTCGAGCCCTTGCCTAGGCGAAGGGGGAGCTCGCCTGAGCGAGCACGTCACGCCTGAGCGAGACCCCTCAACCTGAGCGAGGTGCTGGGCGAGACAATGCTGTGTTGAGATGTTTGTTTATTTCTGGATGATCTGTTTTGGGTGGGTATGAATGTTATGATGCGGGACATGTATATAATGGAGCATGATGTATACGTAGCATGATTCATGAAATTTAAATGATGGGTTTGGTATGAGTTTTGGCATGTGAACTAAATGAGATTGGTATTACTAAAGTGGCACGAAAATGAGATGAGTTGGATTCTATGTACATGAATGGATTATGATGAGTTGGAATGGGTTGGACCTGGAAATGTGAAAAGTAACGACTTTAAAGGTTGACATAATGAATGTACCCTTGCATGGTAAATATTATTTGACTGTATGATCGTATTTTTGTCTGTGTCAGTGCATAATTCCTTGGGGTCTCTAGGTGAGACTTTTAGGGTCGCGCTTCAGTGGTCGGGACGTAATTCCATGACCCCTGGTAGTGGGTGTCCATGGTGGTGCCCCATCTGTATAACTAGGTAAGGATTCAAGGTAAGGTTGCATCCTGACACTCTAAGGAGTCAGTTAGTCTCACCTAGAGCGGACTGACTCCTGTGGTGAGAGTAGCAGGAGGCCCGAAATTTATTAAGGGCTAACCTTGTGGTGAGGGAAAATTAATCCATCGTAACACTTGTAACACATAGCTCGGGGGTGAGCAGAGGTATCCACCACAAGTGCGGGCATTCGCTGAATCCGACCAAGTTATACGTATCCGGATGAGTCGAGTCGAGTCGTAGTGTATTGATTGAAGAGTCATAACATGCTTGGTTGTGGTATGGATATTGGATGGTGAAAGTATATTTGACTGTATGATGAAAATATTGTTGGCTCTAGCTTACCCTGTTTGTTGTTTGGTTGTCTTGTATGTGGTTCTTTTTTCTTGCGATGATCATCAATTTGATTGATGGGAGTAGATGGACGAGGTTCTCGTGGTTAGCAAGGAAATGGTGATTTCGCTGCTTAGCCTTTTGGGCTGGATTTATCTTATTCATGATTTCTTTAGGGCTATGGCCCATGTATCGCTTTACGCATTCCTACTCTACACTTTTTGTTAGACTTGTATCTGGTTTTCGTTGGCATCGTGGTGTGCCCAGGTTGTAGGGGTTGGGTTAAGGACCCCAAGACTGCGCTACTGCACTATCGTTTGCGTGACGTTTCCTTTAATTTTGTTTAATAATTAAATGGGACATTACATTCACACTAATGAATATGCCAATAAATGTTTATGCATGCATAAAGTATCCGTTCCGCATCATCTTAATTACATAAAATATCAGTATAAGTATTCATAGAATAGAAAAGAATAAAATCAGTTTTGTTTTCATAAATTAGAAAACAGTTTCTATAAAATTAAACTTTGTTAATAGAAAATTTCTTTTAACTTTTTTATTCTTTCCTATCATTATTTATGAAAAAGTCATTCCACATGTATGAGACTTTAGGTAGAAGATCCACCTGAATTTATTAATTGCTTGATACTTCTTATGGTTTGTATACGAATCAATCTTTTTACTTTTCATATAAAAGGTTATCTTGAGTTATAGGAAGACTTTAATTTTTACCTTTTTCATATATAACCACGTGAAATGAGTTGGCCTCATTCTGTGGTAGTGTGTGCACTTTTTGGGTCATATGTAGATGCAATGTTTTGTTTTGAACTCAATTTCCCTAACCCCGTTTTCCTTGTTATCTCCTCAGTTTTTTAACCATTTCCATGAAATTCATAATTTAGTGAGGTTTATGCACATCATAATGTATAAATCAATCAAGAAAAAGGTATATATTGAATATTAAATGAACTAGTAAATTAAAAGTATGTTAGTTTTACGTAGAAGTATCAGAAAAAACCGAGAAATATCATATTTCTTAGTCTTACCTAATACTTTTCTGTAAAATTAATATATTTCTAATTTATTAATTCATATAACGTTAAGCTTAAACTTTCTCGTTTTATACATGGTACAGTACAAAAACAATTTCATGTATATAAAATATTTAAAATATTTGCTTAATAACTAGACATGCTTAAATTTATTCATTTATAACTCATTCCAACCAATTTATGTGTGTGTCACTCTCATGCATTTTATTCAATATAAACTTACCATTTTTTTATGAACTAAAACATATATATATATATATATATATATATATATATATATATATATATATATATTTTTTATATATATAAAAAAAGGTAAGAACAATAAATTGATGTATGCACCTCAAGTAACAACTTATATTATCTCATGGATTTGGAATTTTTGGAGTAAAAGAAGTGAAAGAAGTTTCCAATAATTTATATAAAAATAAACAATTAAATTTATATTTTATACTTGTTTTTATTTTTTCAATATATTTTTGTAATTTGTTCATATTATTCTAAATGTTGTCAATTTTTCCATTTTTTAAAATCCAACCAATTTAATATTTGTATAAAATGTGTGATGATGACATTATTAACATACCCATATTACATGTTTCCTTTGACGACTCAATTTTTAATAGTTAGTTTATCGTTCCTTGTTTATATTCAAAAAATAAAACAAATTAAAAATGAAATTTAATAAAATGATGATAAAGAAATGACAAAAACTTGAATGTACTTTTTACCAATTTGACAAGTTCATAATTTTAGTCCTAAAGAAATTTAATTGCTTAAATGAAGTAATTTTACTCCTGTACAGGATGTTTACTCTTACAAATATTAAATCTTATTTTAAAAATAATTTATGTAGTCTTTTAATTCAATTATATTAAATTTGTTTACATGTTAAATAATGTTCTAAATTGACATTTGAACTTAAACGTATTAAATTATATAAATAAATCAGACTTTAATCTAAATTATTATTTGATTCGTAAGAAAAACTTACTACAATTAGGTTATGAATTCATTTTTAAAACTTAGACACCAAATTATATCAAAGAAATAAAAATAAAATTTTCACATTAAAGTTCATAGAATAAAATATATTTAACTATTTTATCATTTATTTTGTAACTGATAACAGCTACACCTTGGCAAGCAAAGCAATAGTGTAGATATAGTAGACGAGCGTGCGCATTCCATTTCATAGATTTTAGTTATGATTGCGAAGGCCATTATATCCAATTTCAATCATGTTGTCCAGGTATATACGTTTGGGTAATTATTGTTCATAATAACACAAACTATTTGCAACCATTTATCAATTTTGTTTACTTGTAATACATTAGGTTTAATTTATAATGGTGATCGTGTAAGGGATTTAATTAGAAAGGAAAAAGTTGTGATATCAAATGTCACATAAGAATAAAAGCACTTTTGTTAAGGAATAAAACATATGAGAATATACAAATGCAGAATGTTTTTGTCTTCGTAAAAAAAAAGAAAACTTTCTTTAGATACTTAAAGTCAAAGCTAAGGACTAATATTAACAAAATTGCTTTGCATTGCATAATAATAATAATAATAATAATAATAATAATAATAATAAAATTATTATTAATGTTTACAAATTATATAATATATTGGATTGGTTATTCTTATCAGTCTTCATTAATCGCGTAATGCTTGTTCAGAAACCTTATTATTGAATAACTTTTTTTTAATCATATTATGGAAAAATAATTCTTTAATCGTAATTTAGATTTATAATCTCAAAAGTGTTCATATTAGACAAATAAGATTAATTCAGAACCACCGAGTTCAAAATTTGGGTGTCAAACGATTATTATCAACCTTATGGATTCAGTCCTAATTGAAATTATTCTCTCGGAGGACATAGCACAGAAATAATATAAGTTAAAATTTTTCATGCGTATTAATTATTGTAAATCAGTTTAATACCAGTTTTTTAAACAAAACTATAAAATTATATATTTATATATTTTATTTTTCTTATAAAAGATAATTATCTTTCTATAAAAATTTTAATTTCTGTAATTCTTTGTGAATTTATTGAAATAATTGAACTATGTATTTAGTCATTCGTTGATAATTGTCTCGTATATTTACAAAATAAAAAATTAAGTTAATTCGGGTTTCTCGATATTTGATTTTTTTATAATATCTTTCAATGAATTAAATTAAATGTAACACTCCTTTAAATAATAATATAATTAAATGAAATCTTACTCCGGATAATATAAAGAGCCAAGTTGTGGAGTATAAGGTCACTCCTTACCGTTATCCAAGGTACATAAAAGGGAATACTAAAGCTCATTAAAATGCCTACGACCCAGAGGAGTAAGGGATAGCCAACATTCAAAAGAAAGCCTTAGGGGCAACACAATACACGAGTCTTGGCCCTAAAGAAAAAGCCCAAATGAAACGTGAAGTCCAGCCCAAGTAGACTATGCAGCGGAATCATCTCTTCCCTGTTGACCACAAGTACCACTCGCATATGCTCCCATAAATAAATTGATGATCATCGCAAAGGTAGAAGAACAACATACAAGGCAATCAAACAAGCAAAGGGTAAGCTAGAGCCAAAAAGATTTTGTCATGCAATCATATATATTTTCACAGTCCAATATACACACATCATCCAAGCATGTTATGACCTTCAAATCAATACACTAAGATTCGACTCGACTCATCCGGATACATATAACTTGGTCGGATTCAGCGGATGCTTGCACTTGTGGTGGATACCTCTGCTCACCCCCGAGTTATGTGTTACAAGTGTTACAATGAATCAATTCCCTCACACACAAGGTTAGCCCTTAATGAGTTTCAAGCCTCTTGCTACTCTCACCACAAGAGTCAGTCCGCTCTAAGTGAGACTAACTGACTCCTTAGAGTGTCAGAATGCAATCCTTACCTTGAATCCTTACCAAGTTATATAGATGGGACACCACTATGGACACCCACTAACAGGGGTCATGGAATTACGTCGCGACCACTGAAGCACGACCCTGAAACCCCACCTAGAGATTTCAAGGAATTACGCACTGACCATGGACCAATCATAATCAAACAAGTAAGTAATGTATTCATCACGCATATATATCCCATGTTAACCTTTATAATCAACCTCTTTTATATTCCAGGTCAAACCCATACCAACTCCTCATACTCCATCCATGAATATAGAATTTTAGCTCATCTCATTACCATGCCACTTTCATAGCCAACCATCTCATGTTCATTATATGCCAAGAATTTATCCAGTTCGTCATTCATAACCCATACACCTTCCCACTCATGCAGATTTATCCCTTTCATGACATTATTCAATAATCCAATCAATTTCATGCAAAAAATCACACCAACACATCAATCCAATTTCATAACCACAGATTTCCATGCATTTTCCAAGCCTCATATTTTAAATCGGGTAGATCCATTAATCAAACAGTCCATAACTACCAAGCGAAGGAAAACAGCGTGACCTATAGCGGGTCTCGCTCAAGCCAGACGTCTTCTCTTATACGAGATGAGTAGCCTCGCTCAAGTTGCAGACTCTCGCTTAGGTGAGACTACGACAGTGGCCCTGGGAGAGTTTGCGGGCGCTCGCTGAGGCGAGGCCATCTCGCCTGAGCGAGATGGTTTTTCGCTCAAAAAATCAGTTCACTCGCTTGAGCGAGTACTCACACAATACTCCTGGGCGAGTTTCTGCAACTCTCGCCTAGGCGAGATGAGCTCGCCTGGATGAGAACATCAGTTCGCCATCTCCTACTTCACGTGACAGAGACATACACCCATTCCCAACGATAACCAGTTCATTCTTATTTCAAGACAAGCATTCCAGGCACAACAATCATAAAACGGAAGTGAAACAACCAACATACAACAAAAAGCGAAGAACCCTAGCTTCCCTTACCTAGAATGAGCTAGTGCAAGGTCTCGACACCAACAGCGGAGCACCACAACTCAAGGAACAAACTTAGAAGATGGAGCGGAAAATGAGATCGAGCTTGAGTAACCTTGACCAAGACTGGGGGTTAAACCCTAGTAGAGAGTTCGCAGCTGCTCTAGGAAGGAATAAGGGAACTATTTTTCTGAAAATGAGACGAATGAGTGGGTTAGGGCAGGTCTTAGGTCATTTAGCTCCCTGTGGGCAACCCTTAGGCCCATTAGATTTTGGGGCAGTCCTTAAAGATTGAGGCTGAAATAAGAGGGCTTTACATTAAATCTCCTCGAACATATTTGTTTTAGTAAATTAGCAAACTTATGAGTTTTTCAATCAGATTTAAAAGTAATTGACATATGATTCATAGATAGTAAGTAAAAGTAAAATGTGTATGTTACCATAATAATAAAATTAGGTTACCACAACAATTATAGTTAATAATAATTATTATTATTATAATTAGAGATAATAATAATAATAATAATAATAATAATAATAATAATAATAATAATAATAATAATAATAATAATTCGAGTTATAATTGATAATAATAACAATAATATAAAAATAAAATAATAAATATCATGAAAATTAGGTTATACTGTTGTAAATGTTATTATTAATGAAATGAAGTTTAAATTCAGTTTTAAATATAATAAATAAAATTAATATCATAGTATGATGCAGTTAATTGATTTAAAAAAATAATTATAATAGTATATGACTCGTGCGTGTACGTACATTTTTTTATTTATTTCAAATCTGTTTAGAATAATAATATTATTGTTATTATATTTATTTAACCATTAAAAATAATAATAATAATAATAATATTAATATAAGTTATAAATTATAAATTATAAATTTTTTAAAAGATTAAAAATCTATTTAGCAAAAGTATTTAGTATAATAACATTTTTTATAATTAAAAAAAAAGCACTTATACTAATAACATCACCATGAATAGTAATAATAATAAAAATAATAATAATGATACTAATAATAACAAAAAAATGATAATAATAATAATTTTTATGCTATAAATATTAATGTCAATGCAAATACCAAGGCTAATATTGACATACTAATAATCTATAATTATATATAAAGATATACATCAGCAACAAAACAATTAAGAATGACAACTAATTGAAATATAATCTTGTAGTAAATAAAATTAAGATGTATGTCTAACTATAATAATAATAATAATAATATTATTATTATAATATCTCGTAGTGATAATAATAATATTACCATTATAATAATATCCCGTACTGATAATAATAATAATAATCCACTAACTAAATATATAAAGAGATACACATTTTTTATGACTTTTTTTTTTGTTTTTACAATTTTATCCTCTTAATTATTATTTATTAAATTTAATAATTATTCATAATAAAAAATTATTTTTCAGTTTTATTATTCTACTATTTTTAATAACTATTTTTTTTTCAATTCAAAAAAATACCAAGATATAGAAATAAAATGAATAACAAAACAAATACAAAGAGCAAGTAATTGAGATACGATCCCGTAATAAATAAAAGTAAAATATGTGTCTAACTATAATAATAATAATACTATTATAATAATATCGCGTAGTGATAAAAAAATATTAATACTACTACTAATAATAATATTAATATTAATACAATTACATATATAAAGAAATAAACATCTTTGGTGTCCTTTTTATTTTATCATTTATATCCTCTTAATTATTATATTTTAAATTTAAATAATTATTTATAATAAAAAAATATTTTTCATTTTATTATTTTACTAATTTTAGTAACTATTTTTTTAAATTGAAATAATTGTTTAAATGGAAAGATAAATGAACAACAAAACAAATAAAATGATAAATAATTGAAACATGATTCCTACTAGGGATGGCAACGGGTCGGGTCGGACACGGATAGTGCTTACCCGCAACCCGACCCGCAAAAAAAAAAAATCACCCGCTACCCACCCGTTTACCCGCCGGGTATCCACTTAAAAAATACCCACAAATATTTTTAAAATTCGCGGGTATCCGTGGATACTCGATACCTGCAAATATTTAAAAAAAAATTATATTTTATAAATTTTTTAATATAAAATTATAAAAATAAAATATAAATTAAATTAAATTTTAATTATAATTAAATTTGACATAATAAAATATACTGTTAATTTTAATTTTTATTAAATTTAACTTAATAAAATATAAATTAAATTTTAATTTTAATTTTTTGCGGGTAACGGGTACCCGCTGGTACAGATAGTATGATACCCGTACCCGATCCGTTTATAAGCGGGTATTAAAATACCCGCAACTCGCTATCCGTGGGTAATAAATACTCGCGGGTAGTAACTATACGTCGCGGATTTTATCTGTGAATATTCGCGGGCGCGGGTATTTTTGTCATCCCTAATTCCTACATAGTAAATAAAAGTAAAATGTGTATCTAACAATAATAATAAATAATAATAATAATAATAACTATTATAATAATTATAGTTCTTATTATTAATAATAATAATAGTAATATAATAATATAAATAATTATAATTAATAATAATGATAAAAATATTTATAATTGATAGTAATAATGATTATTAATTATAGTTGATAATGATAATCTGTGATGGATCTTGACCAATAATTTTGGAGGAGCCAAAGTAATTTATGATAAAAAATTTTGAACTCATCAATAATTTATTTGGAATAAAAATCTCCAGTTATTCCTTTTGAATGTAAATAACCATATTGTGTTCAAGAAATTTATCTTTCATCTTATTCTAAATTTTGTTTTGATAATCTTCGTTGTAGAAAATGAAACATTAAGAGTTAAATAAAATGAATTAGACAATCAATCAAGTAAAATATCTTTAATTTGTTTGTTTTTGTCAAAGATTGACATAATTCAATAATGGTCGACGAATCCTTCAAATTTGGTATGAACATCAACAATGAAATATTAGAGTGAAATTTTAAAATAATCATATATTTATCAATATACCTATTTTTTTTTAAGTTTAAGACAAATAAATAATTTATCATAATCTAATAAAAATTGAGACATAATTACTAACAAAAATATATAATAGTAATAATATTATATATTACAAATAAGAGTAATAACTTTACTACTAATAATGTTAATAATACTAATAGTAATAATATATAATAGTAACATATAATAATAACAATAATATTACTAATATTTGTTATAATTTTAGTACTATCACTATAAATAATATTTATAATAATATTATTAATAATTAGAAATACTAATACTTATAAAAATATTGCAAATAATAATATTATTTATAATTAATATTATAGTACAAATGAAAAAATTAAAAACAAATTGACTTTTGTAGGATTTGAACTCTGGTCCTTTTGTACCAGAATTTTAAAATGACGAAAAAACTAATTTTTATGACACGTGTCAAGAAAAGAAAATGGGTAATATAGTAATTTTGGTAGTATATTCTTTTCTTAATATATAATAGATAATAGATAGATAGATTCAAAAGCATGGTATAATTTTATTTATTTCTTAGGTTTAATAATTTATTATTATTTTGTCTAACTATTTTAAATGATTTTTTTATATTTAAGAAAATTAATTTAACTGTTACCACATTATTACCCCATATTCATGGTTTGTACTATGTTATATTAATTATGCAGCAACCGAGGTTTTTCTACCGTGTAAAAAGAGTTACGTAAGTAAAATAAGTCATAATATTGTCAAACGTGTGAATTAGTTAACATGAAATTATTTTAATGTAATTAATAGTTTCAAGCATTAAATATACAATCATATTAAATATTATAAAAAAACACTTATATGTAAAAATATAAAATTTCAAAATACATTGAGTTATGTATATCTAATCTACTTGTTGGACTTTTATAGGTTAGATTTAAAAAATAATGATAAATAGTGGGTAATTTTAAAAGAGAAAATATAACTGTATAAGTCCATGCCTAAATGTGCAAAAGAAAAGGAAAAGGAAGCAAAAGCAAGAAACGCCATCATTACAAAGGAAATTTTCATGCAAAAGCACAACCTCATGACACTCCTTTTGGCCCACAACCTTATACATCATATATAAATCAAAGGCGTTTAGGTTTTTGTGAATAAAATAAAAATGTTGAGAATCATAGACTACTTTAATAACCAAACCCTAAATCTTGGGCCCAACTTGTCTCCGCAGATCTTAGTTCACATTATGCCATCTTGCTCCATCCAATTATTTGTGACGAATTTTATAATCATAAAATTACTGAAAAATGCTTCTTCATATATTATCAATGATTATCTTTTATAAAAAAAAGTAGAAACTTTTATTGAATTTTTTTAGTTATTTTTTTAAGTTTAATTATATATTTTATCTCTCAATTATTACTACTTTATGAATTTTATTATGTAAGTTTTTTTCTAGCATCTTGTTATCATCAATATTTTATGGATATATATTAAATGTGAAACAACAAAATTGACGTGTAATAGTTAGGTTTGATCACATTTTTTACAAAACAATGCTGTTTTATTACCAAAACATCATGCTAAATGTACCTTGAAAACGCAATGGTAAAATATGTAAAAAGAAAATTCATATGATAAAATGTATAAAAATTGAACTTAAAATAAAGTGTGAAAAATTGTATGTTCAAATTCGTGAAATGATAATAATTATGTGACAAAATGTGTTATATTAATTTTTTTTATTTATAATATTTGAATATCATTTATTTAGATGTATCAAAATTAATTACATTTTCTTTACAGATATTTAAGATGAGTTGAAACTTTTTAATTGATAAGAATGAGTAAAACAAATATATAAGTAGAATATCACATAAAATTATTATTGATTGAAAGTTGTGTTTATATTTCATACGAGTTTGTCCAAGATCTATTGATGTCGATTTTTTTTTTTATTGTGTGTGTAAAAATCTCGTATTATTACAAAATTAGTTCTGCTTTCAACATAGTTTGTTTATATACCAAACAACATAAAAAAATCGAACCGGAAGCACTAAATTAAGAAATATAAATCGATATTCTTGTAACGAAGAATGTTAATGCGATGGCACAATTTGATCACATGAAAACAACAATTATAGTGTATAATGATACTGAGGAAGAAAAATGTGGCATATAGGTTTAACATAATAGACAATAAATCAACTTTTCCGGCGCGCTAATCACGCTTCGGTGTCCATATCTGACTTAATGCTCTCAATTAAATGAACTGTTTACAAATTGTTTTATTCATGTTCTTATCAAATTATTAGGTCCTAGAAAATTTCTTAAACCTCTATACGTGGTCCTAAAGGAGTTGCTTGAAGTGGCCACGATTGTGCATATTTTTTGTCTAGTTAACTTGCACGAGGTAATTCCATCATGAGATAAATGTCTAGTGATATATAGCTATGATAGTGCATATATAGGATATGTATGCAAGGCTTATATAGAATGAAGGATTCTTAATGGAGAATGTAGAGTTTAGCATGTTAGTAAAGCAAGGCAAAAAGGGAAAAGATGTACACGAAATGTATGGCATCCAGGTAAGAGAGAATTTAGAATACACTTGTTAAAAGTGTGTTTGAGTAAATTAATTTGATCTATTATGAGTATTACAAAACTATACATTTATACATTTAACTTGTATTCCAATAGAATTCCAAATAAGTTTATGATTCACCTTATATTCTCGTATAATTGTGAAATGTCTCATTTATTTTTATCTTTTTTTTTCCATTTTATTCCTTCTTGCATCCGTCTCTTCCTTCTTTTTCCTCCATCTTAACTGACGTTCCTTTCTTCACCTTCATTGAAGTCCTTTCATCCCCTTTCGTTGGTGTCGCTTTTTCTTCCTCTACCTCTACTCACGACCCTTTCTTCCTTCACCTCCTCTAAAACCCTTTCCTCCATTGGCCTTTTACTCCTTCCCCCACACACCCTCTTCACCTTTTTCTTCCTCAAAAAGATATTCTAGATTGTGCGACAATGCAAAATAAAAAATGCATTCTGGATTATGCAATTTGAAATGTGGTTTTTTTTTTTTTTTTTTTATTTTGAGTTCAAAATGTATAATCCAAAATGTATTTTTTATTTTATATTCTGGAATGTACAATTTGAAATACAAAACTTGTATTCTAGATTGTACATTATGGAATGCAAGAATTATATTTGGGATTCTACATTCCAAAATGTATAATTCGAAATACAGTTTTTTTGCATTCCAAACTATGCTTACAAGAACATCTCCAAATTGTGTATTATGAAACTCAAAATGAAAAGAGGGTGAAATTGGAATTTTGAGTGCATGGAGGTGTAAGAATAAATTACTAAGGTGCAGGAAGAAATTTTGGAGGTGTGGAAAGAAACTTCCTTAGCATGATTGAATTGGGTTAAAAAAATTGCGATTTTCGATATGGGTTGAAATTGAACTCAACCCATTAAGAATTTTGTTCGCCTAAGTTGAATCCATAGTCATTGAGACAAATTCACAAACCTATGATAAAAAAAACAATTTTACAAAGTTTAATAAAAATATAACATAATAAAAAAAATGGACGGATAAAATATATAGAAAGTTCAAGATTTTGTTATCCTCTTCAGGTTTCTTCTCTCTCACTTCTTTTATTTCAAAATCAATACCTCTTAATCCACGGGGTTGTTTTCTCAACATTATTATTATTATTATCACCATATTAAATTAATTTAATTATTCATTATTTAATCTTTCATTGTATTAGTGAAAAAGAAAATTATAAATGAAGATCGTTACACTAGTGCAGGAAAGAGATTATGCCATGGTTATTTTAGCTTTTTGGCTTCGATTTTACACTCGAGGCATATGCTCGCAAGGTAAAAAAAAGATATGTTTATGCCTCAATTATGGACCGAGGCATAAGCAAGGGTTAATGCCTCGGTTCTAGAGGGAACCGAGGCCTAATGTGCATCGCAAATTTTAAAAAAAGGTACTTTCTAACCCAATAACAACACCACACGTAGCCATGATCCTTGTACACACACCTACACCAACCATAGTGTGCCACATCATCATCTTCAACCTTTTCCCGAATCAGAAACCCTAGCCACCATTCAAACCCTAAATGCCGCCAGTGTGTCGTCACCACCATCTTTGACCACCACATCACACCGGAACAGCTTCACGACGCCTTCATTCATCTCTCTGGTGACGCAGAACAACCTCTCTTCACCACCATATCTGAACGGAAAGTGAAACATCCCACGACTAACTACCATGAGCCAAATCGCGACTTCGACACACACATCGACGTTCGAAACCCACAGGAGAGTTCTATGATTTAAAAAAGGAGAAGCACATACCTACAAGCGAGATTGAATCACGACAATGGAGGCGGCTTCGCAACCTCTACGACGACAACAATGGAGGAGGCGCACGACGGAGGAGGCCCGTTCAATGACGGACTGGTGGTGGAGAGACGAAACTGCAACTACGTGGAAGAAGGAACCTTTGTGTTCTGCAACAATGGCGATTAGAAATGGAAGAAAGAGAAATGGTCGTTGCTCCACGTGAAGAAGATGAACAGTGGCATGTTACTTTTAAACCCTAAGAAGGCTTATTGCCTTCGTTGATTTTAAACTGAGGCATAAACATCTATCTGCCTCGGTTAGATGTAACCGGAGGGATATTCCATTCGTAAAGCAATTAAATATGTCTTGGTTAAAATAGACCCGAGGCATAAACATCTATCTGCCTCGGTTAGATGTGACTCGAGGTATAAAAGTCTGGCATTAGTTTAAAAATGTTAATGCAGCGAGAAAAATTAAAATTTTAAGGGGTTTATGCCTCGATTCTAAGTACAACCGAGGTATAAAAGTTCGAAAAAATTACAAAAGTGCCACCGCATCTTCATATGCCTCGTTTACATGTGAACCGAGGTATATAGGGCGCTGTAAAAAATCCATTATGCACTAGTGTTAAGATATCATTAATATCTTATTTTCTGTTTCTATTATTATTATTATTCTTCATATGTATTTTTTGCTTACCCCATATTTTCTTTAGCATAAATACAACCCCTATGTGTATTTTCCACACAAAGGAGATTAACTGTAACCTAGTTTCATTATATTTAATATGTTATCAAAGCCTAAGGATTTTAAGGATCATTTTTGTCACCTCTATCACTAGATCCACTATGAACTTGCCCTCCGTTGTCTTTCGCTGTCGTCACCATCACTAGAGAATCAATTCCGACTAGCAACCACACGGTTGTGATCGTCTCAGCCAAAAGACCACCGTCGAAGGTGCCACGAACTCCCACGTGCCTTCGCAACGCGCCAGATCTGCTGCCATTGTCACCGCGTGTGGTATCCGGCTTATTTTTGCTTCGTCGGGCTTGCTTTGCTCTCACCTATCAAGATCTATGGTTGGTTCTTTCATCGGAGCACTTTGGATTTTTAGGATTTCTCTCTCTTTTCCTCCCTGATGTCTTCCGCTACTTCTTCCACTTCTAATGTCGCTTCTACATCAAATATGTATGACTCATCAGCCTTTGTTACCAATGTCAATGTGCACTTGCCCATTGATAACTTAGATGACAAGAATTATACGACTTAGTCATCCGACGTTAAGCTTTGGCTTGAGAGTCAGCGGTATCTTGATCATCTTACACTCAAAGTGATTGACATTTCCCTTAGTGATTTTCCCCGTTGGAAGAGAATTGATGCCCACTTGTGCTTAGTTCTGAAGAATACCATTTAATGTCCTTTGAAACCAATGTTTCGTGCCTACGACACATGTTATGAAGTCTAGGAACATGCAAAATTATTGTACACCAATGACATTTAACGTCTATATGGTGTTTGTCACAACCTTTTAAATGTTGTTGCTCCTCGTACTTAAGACCCCTTGGCAGATTATTTGGGTAAGATGAATGCTCTTTTTCATGAATTTAATGAAGTATTACCTCCTATCACTACTCCTACTAAAGAAATCGAGCAATAATCAAGGTTCTTCATGGTTTTGACATTACACAGACTTGCTAAAAAATATTCCCATGGTTCTCCTAGTTCCACGACTTCTATTACACACAGAGGTACATCTTTAACTAGTTTGACTCAATCTTCGTCTGTTGGTCCTTGAGTGTTTGACTCAGGAGCCACCGATCACATTAATGGTAACAAATCCTTGTTTTTCTCTTTGTCCTCTATGGATAATTTACCCTCTGTTACAATGACTAATAAGTCCCAATCATAGGTGTTGCAGTTGTTGAGGATTGATCTTGGATCAATTCTTGAAGCTTTTGACTTGGTTTGAAGCTTGGAGAAAGTGTTTTGTGGTACGCAAGGTTGTACTACCACTGAGGTTTGATCTTTCTCAAGCTTTGTGTGTGTGTCTAGTGGTTTTCCAAGTCTGCAAGAGGGTTCTTGCTGTGCTGGTGTGATTCTTGTGTGATTCAAGATTCTTTTGTGGTGTTTTTGCATATTTTGGAAGTGTAAGGGTGGATACTTTGTAAAACTTTTGAAATAGTGCAAAGTCAAACTAAGGTTGCCTTGACAAACTGGATGTAGCTCAGGTTTGAGTGAACCAGTATAAAAATTCGTGGTGTCCTCTCTTCTCTAACCTTTCTCTCTTGCATTTTCATTTTAAAGTTTCAAGAACTTGTGCTTTAATCATCTTTGTCATGTTCTTGCATGTTTTCATAGCATCTGAAGCATTAAGCATGTTTGTATAATCATTTGGAACTGATCTTGATCATTCTTGAGCATTGTTTCTGGTTTAAAATTCAAATTCACATTTCTGCATTTTTCCAGTATTTCAGTCGACTGTTTTTCAGTTTCAATCGATTGATTATACCAGAACATAATCTGTTTAGTAAAATCAATCTGTTAACTTTGTTTTTGATCGATTGAAAGTGTATAGTTCAGTACTGTTTTCATCCTAACTTGGTGATCTATTTGATTCAATTAAAGGAGGTTTTTAGCTTGCAAAAATAGCCTAAAGTTTTAACTAGCCAATTCAACCCCCCTTCTTGGTTTTTCAACCATTTCAAAACTAACAATGATCAACATGCATATAGATTAAAACATCTCACTAAATAGCTATGACGTAAAAATCATTACTTTTTTACTTGATTCAGAGATAAATGACATAGATAAATAAAAAACAAAAACAATATTAAAAAAGAACAAAACCATTATTTTAATCTAATATCAGGATCCATAATGAAATTATAGTGGAACTAAGCCTATTAGGTTAGCCCTTCATGGAATAAAAATAAGATCAAAATAATAGAACAAAAAGTGGAGAGAGAGGACGAAATTAGCCCCCCTAAAGGGTTTCTAAACTCCGAAGTTCTGAACTTTCCTTTTTTTGCTTCCCTTTGCTCTATTTATATAGGACTTGAGTGAGTTTGAATTTGACTTTTCTGCTGTTGAAGTCTCTAAAATATATCATTTATATTTATAGGTGGTTATGAATATCTAAAATTATTTGGAGAGAAAAACTATTTGACAAATATAGTTGGTTGATAATTTCTTATATAATTAAATAAATTAATTACTTAAAGATATTTGATAAATTATCACCGACTAATATTTGTATTAATTTTTCAAATAAGCCATTTGCAATCATGTAGTCCAAATTTGCAGATAAATGTAAATATATCAATATTTGCATATTTGCGATATGTGGTGTGATGGTGGCGCGACTTTAAGGATTCCGCTGCTGCATCATGGTGGTTGTTTCCACTTGTAACTTTGGTGTGTGGTAGGAGACGAAGATGATGCATTTTGTTGGCTTGGTGGTTGGTTTGATGCAAGGACGGTGGTTGCACTGATTCGGCGTGGAGGGGTTACACTCGCGTGGAGGATGTTGCATCGTTGTGGTGGTAAGCATATGATGAAGGTGCTGCTCACGGAGGCTGCCATGGGTGGTTGCTATGTGCGTTAAGGTGCAAGTTTCGTGAGGAAGAAGCACGACATGTAGGTGTTGGGATGTTATCTGCTAATGTAACCAGAAAAAAGTAGAATAAGAACACATGTGTCAAGAAACTAGAAGAAAAAATAAAGAATAGTTCAACAAGAAGAGATATGCTAGAAGAATTTCAAAGAGTAAAGAAATGAAAGATACTTTTATTACAAAAGTTAAACATTATTACATTATAATCAGAAGAAAAAATAGAATAGAGAGAATAGAGAAAAAGGAACAAACAAAACATAAAGTGAGGAGGAGAAGAAAACTTCCTAAGAGCCTGAAGATTTTTTTCTATCCCTTATTTCGCCACTCAAAATATTTAAATAGAACATTTTCTTTTTTTCTTCCTTGTGCTTTTACGATTATCTGCATTAAAGGGTTGTTTATTTTTTCTTTCTCCTTTTTGCATGTTAAAGTTCCCTTTCCATTAGAAACAACCTTGTCCTCAAGGTTGAAATTCAGATAAGAGTTGTTGATATCTTCATATTTCTAAGTAGCTTCCCCAGCTTTAGTATGCTGCCATTGAATCAAAAGTTATTGGACTGCTGTTGAATCTTACATGACTACTCATGTTGTGAAAACTTTCTCAGGTTGTAAGTGTGGTCCAAACTCAAAAGTAGTAAGCGACAACGAAAAATAGTACTGGTTGTAGTGGCCATGAAACTTTTTAAGGAGTGATATGTGAAATACCAAATGTAATTTAGCCGTAACAATTAGTTTTAGGTTGTAGGCAACATCTCCAATTTTCTACAAATGTTAATAATAAGGATGTAACTTTAATAAATCATAGCTAGTTTGACATCTCTCCTTTTCTTAACTACGTGAGTTTTCATATAATTTTGGGTTATTACAAGTTAGTTTTTATTAGTCGTAGTAAGGCATCTCGAGTCTGCAATGTTTCTTGTAAAGCGGGAGGATCATCAGCATGATGGACGTATGAAACCACCGAAGGGGGATCTCTACCAAACAAAGCTTTATAAGGAGACATATGTATAGTGTGATGAAAAGAAGCATTATACCAGTATTGAACCCATGGTAACATATGATGTCATTTACTTGCGTGATCAAACACATAACATCTTAAATACATCTCCCAAGTTTTATTTAGATTTTTGGTTTGGCCATCTATTAGGGGATGGTACGAAGGGCTCATTTTTAATATAGTTCCCTAAGATTTAAATTTTTTTTTCCAAAAAGAACTTATAAACACATTGTCCCTACCAGAAACTATAGATTTTGGAAAACCATGATTTTTGTCTACATTATTAATGAAAGCATCAACAATTATTTTACTTGTAAAACCAGTTTTCAAAGAGATAAAATGTGCAAGTTTAGAAAGCCTATCTACATGAACCATAATGCTAGTATAGCAATGTGATAAAGGTGAAAGAGTAATAAAGTCCAAAGTAATATCATCCCAGATCTGATTAGGAATAGGTAAAGGATTCAACAAACTAGTTAGAAGAACATGATCTGATTTTGCTTTTTAGCAAATGAAGCAGTGACGAACAAACATGTGGATATCAATATTCATATGTGGCCAATAAAATTGAGAAGCTATCCTAGCAACAATTTTAGCAATTCTCACATGACCCCTAATTTTACTAACAAGAAATTCATCAAAAAAATTATGTTCTAATTCGTCATTTGATGGAATTACTAGTTTATCTTTCCAAAACAACAATCCATTTTTTGCATAATAATTAGAATCATGGAGATATCCATCAACACAATTATCATACAATTCATGCAAGGTGGCATCCTTTTAAGGGAATTCTTTAACCTCTTGAAGCCATAAACCTGTAGAAGTAGACCAAGTCATAGAAAAAAGGTCTAGATAAAGAATCAACATCAATATTGTAAGTATTGAAATAGTTAAAATGCCAAGAAGGGGGGGGGGGGTTGAATTGGCTAGTTAAAAAATATGTTGACTTTTAAAAGCCTAAAACAATTTTCAATTGAATTAAATCAACCACCAAGTATGGATGCAAACACTCCTGGACTAGACACTTTCAATCGATCAAAACAGAGATAGTCTATTGATTTCATTAAACAGATATAGTATTGATACAATCAACAAATTGAATCACAAAAACAATCGATTGAAAAATTAGGAAAATTGCAGAAAAGCTAATTTGTGATTTAAGCCAAGAATAATATTAAACAACAAACAAGAATTATTCCTGTGAGTTATACAAACAAGAGCAAAGCTTCAAATTATGCTATATCACACAAGAATGTCAAAAAGATGGTTCAAATAAATAATCTTTAAACTTTAAAGTGCAATACAAGTGAGAAGGGTTAGAAAAAAGAGCAATGCACAAGATTTTTATACTGGTTCACTCAAACATGAGCTACATCCAGTTGGTCAAGGCAACCCAAGCCTGACCTTCGCACTATTTCACAAGTTTTACAAAGTTTACAACACTACACTTTCCAAATATGCAAAAACACCATCCAATGACTCTTGAATCACACAAGAATCACACCAACACAACAAGACACCTCTTGTAGACCTGGAAAACGACTAGGCACAACCTAAAAGCTTGAGAAAGACGAAACGTTAGTGATAGGACAACCTTGCCTACCAAAACCACCTTTTCCAAGCTTCAAACACCAAGCAAAAGCTCCAAGAATGATCCAAGATCAATCTTCAATAGCCACACACTGTATGATCATGAAAGAGAGAGAGAGTTCCACAGACTCTAGAAGGTTATCATTCTAAAAAATGGTCTCTACAAGTCTCTTTCGAAAAATACAACTTTTATAGTCAAACTTTTATGAAATTCAACAAGTTGATTTTTGAATCAATCGGTTGATTTCACTTAACTTAAGTGAAATTAGTTGATTACAAAATAAATCAACTGATTGAATATGTACTAGTTAAGACTACCGTAGCAAACCTTTTAATCGGTTAAAAATCCATTCAATAAATTAAATGACACCATTTAACTTGTTGAAAAACATTTCTACAGATTAAAAGGCACAACTACGACCCTATACATCTAATTAATGCAAAATGGTCTATGACATGAATTACAATCTTCAAGCTTGTATTCACCATGAATAATTGATGAGTGCGTATTTTTTCCCTTATTCAGTGTTTAATTCTGGGTATTTAATTGAATTTATGTGTTTAAAGAGTGATTTAATTGACAATTATGATAATTAGGCTATTTGAACTTGTGTGATAAAAATGTGTTAAAAAGTGATTTTTAGCTACATAAATTATTTTTGGATATTTTAGCATTTGTTGATGCAGCTGAAGTTAAGATTAAGCTTATTTAAAGGTGTGAAAATAAATTGATTGAAATTACAAAACACCTTTTAATAAGGCTGAAATTAGCAAGTTCTGGAAAAATCACTTCTGCACCCCAGTTTTTACTTATACACTCCCCTCTTTCTA
>Ga0214544_1001062_pt1 | contig 55431 bp, 26 predicted proteins | sample CNSS3metaG_FD_160074 | JGI IMG/M metagenome (GOLD analysis project Ga0214544, IMG submission 160074) | Root nodule microbial communities from cowpea collected in UCLA plant growth center, Los Angeles, California, USA - CNSS3 | ecosystem: Host-associated > Plants > Roots > Nodule | place: USA...
TATATATATATATATATATATATCTTTCACATGTTATAAATCATATCAAACTTTAAAGAATTCATCACCTCTACCATATGACATTATCCACACACTAAGATAGGAGTGAGCAATATATCTATTGGAAAGATGGAGTTGATACCACATGAATTAGAACTCCTTTCAAAAACTTTGTTGTATAATAATATCATGTTGAAACTTTTAGTTTGGTGTTATTTATATTAGTTTAGAATATATGTTGAAACTTAAGTGTTATTAGATATAACTGTAACTCCAGAATTGTGTTGAAATTATTATGAAACTGTTCTGGGAATTTGCTGATTTTCAGGTGTGGGAATGTTGTAAAAACAACCAAATTAAAAAAAAAAACAAGAGTAGTTTGACATCTGGTGGTGCTCTGACAGACGTTATTTAACGTTTGAGCTTACCATGGTCGACGTTATTTAATGTCAGTCAGAGCCCAACAGAAGTCAAACTGCTCTATTTTTTAGCTCAATTTAGCGCGAAAATTGACGTTTGCTGCTTTTGGCCCCGACGTTGGATAACGTCAGACCCCTATTGCCCCGACGTTAAGTGACATCTGCTCTATTTTTCGACGTTATTTTAACGTCACCTAGTACGACGTCGGTGTTTGGACAGACGTCAAAGGTCGAAAATATCAAACGTTAAAAGGCTTTTTTGTGTTAGTGAATTGAAAAAAAAAATTGAATAATCACATGGAATAAACTTCCAAATATAGAGAACATAAGACCTATTAAACCATATTTTGTTTATAAGGTGAGGCCAGAGCTTTCATTACATGAAAAACTGATATTACCAACGAATAAAATCAGTCAGTAATGCTTAAAACTCGTTAGTAAATCAAAATTATTGACGATAAAAAATTTGTTAGTAAAATGCTCGTTGATAAATTTTATTGACCGATCAAAAAATTTGTCAATAGTTACCAATGACAAAAACTTTTTGTTAGTAATTACTAACAAATATTTTTCGTAAGTAAAATCAATTAGTAAATATCGTGATTTGGCTCTTTGTCCTCTTCATCCTATTATTTTTTTCTTATTTTTCTTTATTTTCAGTTTTATTATTATTATTATTATTATTATTATTATTATTATTATTATTATTATTATTATTTTCTTCTTCTTTCTCATTTCCTCCTCCTTTTCTAGCAAAGGTGTCATTGTTGTTGCTAGCTCCTTTGTTGTCGTGCACCGTTTCTGGCTACTCTCTTTCTCTTTCTCCTTATCCTCCTCTTCCTTCTCAACTCTCTTCTCATCATCCTTCTTCTACTCATTTTCTTCCTTTTCCCAAAAATCTCTAGTTAATTTATAAATATATTTTGTTAAATTTGGCGCCTATTTTACCAATGAATTTACCAACAAGAACACCAAAATTATATTTTACTAAATTTTAAGAAACCCAGTTATCGACGATTTTACCAACGATTTTTGTCATGAAATAGTCAAAGCTCAAATAAAAAAAATTTGTACCTTTTTACCTAAAGAATATATGAACAGAAAAATTCATCGATAATAAAATTGATGAATTTTACTAATGAAATTTATATACAAATATTTACTAATGACCGAAATTGTCGATATAGAAAATTTTAATTTATTGACAAATTTTGTCGACGAATTTATTTCTATATGGAAAATTTATTTTACCGAAAAATTTATTTTTGTTGATAAAATTTTGTTAATAATTAAATAATTTTTTATAATATTTTTCTAATTTGGAGATTGGTTCTAATTTCTTTCCAGGTTTGAGCTTATAACTAAATTAATTCTTGGATTAGTATGTGTGTGTAGATGGTGGATTTAATTAGAAAAGAATAGGAAAGAAAAGAAAAATAATGATTTTAAGTGCGATTGCACAACATGCTTCCTTGTTACATAGGATAACAATAAATCAATTTTAAATGAGTTCTAATAAGAGTTTAATTATGCTACTTAGAGTGATAAAATAAGTTAATTAGGTGACAAAACCGATACAAGATGAATTCAAGTAGTTAAGTTGAATGAACGTTGATTAAAATAGTAATAAGTTTAAGATATTGACTAAAGTTATTGAATAATGGTGTGATCGAATTTTAAATGAGTTGAACACATATTACATCATTTTCAAACCCATTTTGAATTAAAGAACTAAATCTAAATGTACTAAAGGAAAGATGCCTAAAATAGGTTTCTTTTCATTTAGGTTCTTGTAATTGACTTCTTTGCCATCTACGGTCATTGTAATTTAATCTTTCACTTTCTTTTTTCATTTTTAAATTTTGATCAATATATTTTTCTTTTTATCTATTGCTTTTAGTGTCATTTGTTTTGACGCTTTTAATATCACCTTGTTTATAATTCTCTTATAAATTTGTTTACCTTTTTGTTCAACTTGTTTATACGTTTCTTTAAATAGATATATTCGAAAAAATTATTTTGATTACAATTGAAACATTAATATCCTATAATCAAGCTTATAAAAAAAAAATACATTTTGCATAATAATAACTATTCTTAAAAACCAAACACTTTTTCTTAATCTACTAGCAAAAGAAATTGTTCTATCAATGTGTTTTAACTCATACACGAACATCTAGCATATTAAAATTATTAGTATTACTTGTCTAATAGTAAAAAATAACCTATAGTTTATTATTGTTCTATACTATTATACATTTTTTTGTTAAATATGTTTTTATCCCTTTCAGTGAAAATTAGAATTAGTTTCTTTTTGAAATTTTAGACTAATTTAGTCTTTCATCTTTAGAAATGTGTGGACTTAATCATTTGAATCAATTTTTATTAAGTTTATTTGACATTTCAAACGTATTTCATGACAATATTTGAATTGTTTATCTATTTGACACATTTTTACTTCAATATTAGTCAAATACTATCATAAAATGTGCTTTAAATAAACTTAACAAAAAGTTAATTAAAAAAAATTAAATCCACCATATCTAAAAGTTGAGGGACTTAGTGTCAAAGTTTCGGAAATGAATTGATTTTAATATTTAGTTATCGGAATAAAAATATCTTTAATCCTTTATTTTTTTATCCATCAATTTTTCTTATAAGGACACGGAATTAAATATTTTAAGTTTCTCCTATTGATCATGAATCCTATAGGTGTCTTGTTTGATTTCAACATCTAATGAGCCAATCAAAGTCAACTTTCAATAATTTTTAAATGAGTTTGTAAAAGTCAAACCCCATAAGGGTAGAAACAAACAACCTTATCGACCTTCATTGCTTTAAAATAAAATTTTTTATGTTGCTAATTTATTTTATGGACTCAATTATTGTAACACTAGTAAACAAAATCATACTCAAAACAAATTTAGACTATGTTATTAATACAATTTAATTTTTTAATTAAATATGTTAATATAAACTATTTTTTTGAAATGAAAGTTGATTTAAGAAAATAATGATCTCCCATACATATCATAATCATTATATATACCGTAGATTAAGCATATATTCCTCTTTATTGATTTTAATATTTGTAAGAAAATATATAGAACTATATTACTCTCAAAATTATCCGTATATTAATATCATTATTTATGACTATTAATAAAGAAATTATTTGTTATAATTATTTTTAGTATACAAATTTTACTCTTAATAAGAATTAATTATTATTTTTTTATTATTATAACACAAGAGTGGACGCATGTATATTGACCTGTGTTTTCACTAGTGTAATTTAAATTTAAATTAGAGGTGGAGTTTTTTTTTTATTCTATTATTTTTGAAAATATTTTAAAAAAATATATAAATTAGCAATACATTAGTGGCGCGCCTTTGATCATCGAGTACCTCACGGAACGGATCTTAATTCTAAAACACTCACTACATGCTTTTAAAGGATGAGTCTGCATTTTACACTTTTTTTCAAGCAAAAATTAATTTAGAGTTCTCTTCATTTCACGATGCTTTCTTTGGTACACTATGCCATGTTACTACATCATTGAAGAAACACCTTTCTCTTTCATCTTATGGCATTTTGAGAACGTTCAGTGAAAATGGAAATTTCTCCGATCAATTTCCTCCATGGATTCACTGTATTTTGTGTCACGTTGGTGGTTCTATTCATGTAAGCCTTCAATCATTGTCTGTTTTGTTCGTAATGTGATTCTCCTACTTAATTTTGTTATATTCAATCATGCCTTTCAATTATTATTGTCTTTTATGTATTTTTTTTTATTAGAATGTGTAGACAAATATTTGTGGGTGAGATTGAATTTTGAATACTTGTTAAGCATTTTAGGTTGAAATCAGTATGAATGGTGAAAGGTTTGGCCGTGGTTGCTAGTAACTAGAGAAGGTTGTGTAGGTAGGTACCTAAAACAGGATGGTTATTTGTAGAGTGCCATTAGTTAGTGAGATGGGTGCCTTACCAAAACCATATAAAATTTGAATGAATTTGTTTGATTAATCAATCTGCACATATTGTATTTGTAATATGTACAACATGAAATACAGAAATTCAGAGATAGTTATTTTTTTTGTTAAGCAAAGAACGATTCTCTATTTCAAATGCAGAGAACAAAAAATGCAGTTATGCATTGTTGGATTATCCTCTGCGTAGATTACTTTTATTTAAACTGTAATACATTATGCAGACCCTGCATTCTAAATTTCTCTCACTGATTTGCTATTGGTTAATAAGCATTCATGTAGGAACACCAGATAGGAATTAAAAGTTAAAAGTCATTTAGAAGTAAATAAGTTGTATTGTATCATAATATATAAAGAAAAAGACACAATTTTTAGTGATCGTTAGTTTATTTTAGTAACCAAGTTGAATGAGTATATCATATTAAATAGGCAAAGAATCATAAATATATGGATTCCTTATAACAAAAGTTTTTTAAACAAATAAGTCTCATTATGGTGAAGACGGTATAATTAGGAATCACCTCATAATCTCTTAAAAGAGGTTTGCTAAAGTGTATTGGTACCCAATTCTCGCTACTATACCCAATTTCCTCAAGGCATTAACTTATTGCATTTCTCATATTAAATAGGTAATGCATCGCCCAATTTCCTCAATGCATATTACCTTATTGCCTTCATTAAGAAAAATGCCTTTGTTCTGAATCTTCAAATTCAGCAGCATCACCCAACAGATTTGCTTGCATCACCCAACAGAGTCCTTCAAACCAACACCAGATAGAGAAAATAATATTCTGAAGATTTTGTCTGTCAAACTCAATCCCTGTAGACATAATATCTTTCCAGTATGATCAAAGATTAATTATATGTTGATCATTGGGACCTAATTACTTGAATTTCCCTATTTATTGAAATCTTAAGTTAGAAAGGATTAAAAAGTTCCTGTTTCAAGTGTAAGTCTCTTTGGTACGCACTTCCTCAAGTGGAAGTATTTGTAATCATAAGTACTAATGATAACCCTTACTTGTATCATTGTTAATTATAACGAGATACACTTATCTAAAATTTTCGTCAGGAGACTTTTTATACATATGAATTCTTCATCCACGTCATACTACAATCTTCTATACATATGAATTCTTCTGTCAGTCATAAGATGAATAAGTAATTCTAATATCACTATTGGATCATTCAGGGGATTCAATAGGGAGATTCGTTATCAAATGAGTCATTATAAACCTACAAGGGACTATTACATTACCTTCAATCCAATAGCTTAAGAAAATAGATTTGTGGAAGATAGATTCTATCCCCTTAATGACCCAAGAGGGTGAACGTATAGAAGTTAGAATTTGATGCGTACTCGTACATGATCTGTTGGAAATATGATTGCTACTGTTTCAACATCCTCGTCGCCATGGATGTGGTTGTGGCCAACAGAGTTCACGTGATTTCACTTTAATCTGTCATTGGCGATAGTTTGCCTGGTTTTAAGCTTCCATTGGTTTATGCTGTAGATTGTGAGAATGCGTATTCTTGCATGGGGTTTCCGGAATCTTCTAAAGTACATGGGAAAATTATTGTATGCTATGGTGTGAGATTGCTGGAGTTGGGAAGGGGAGTGCAGTGAAGCTTGCTGGTGGGTTGAGAATGATTATCACTGATATAACAGATAATGGTGAAGCACTGCATACAGTTGTGTTGCATAGCCATTTGTACAATTTTGAAAGATAATAAACACATACCATGATAAGGATTTCTTTAAAAGTATTTATTTTTTAGTTAGAAAATTCTTATTGAATACTTACAAGAAAAAACTCAAATACAATGAGAATCCAAAATTTATTTAAATTTTATTTTATTTTAGTACAATTTTACTTTTTTAATTTCCATTAGTACAAAATTTATTGCAATATAAATTTTATTTCCTCTTAATTCCTTAATTAAAACAAATTAGAATTACTATCTATAAATTTAAAAAAAAAAAAAAAAAAAAAAAAATATATATATATATATATATATATATATATATATATATATATATATATATATATATATATATATATATATATAGTTACATATTTTTGTTACACTATCGGGTCATTTAGGAATAATCTTTAGTTTCAAAATTTTTTAGTTAAGACAGTTGTCATTAAAATGCATTTTTATTTTTTCAGATTTAGTTTAGAAATATCTTTTATTAGTATATGGGTAAACTTCTATGCTACTATGATGCAAGAGAAGCTGTGGGGAACTACATGTAAGAAGAAAAATTATTAGTTATAAATTGATATTTTTATATTAAACTATTGAATGCGTTAGTAGTTTCCGTTATATGCAATGTTTTTCTTCTTCTTTTTTTTATCATCATGTGTTATTTGCTTGTGTAAAGAAAAAGATGCTTCTATGTTAATGATACTTTGACTTTAGTCATAAGTGTTTCCAACTCTCTTTAATGAAAAGCTTATTAGTTTTTATGTTTAAATACTCGATGAAACACTTCAAATGTATGCCAAAAACAATGTGTATATAAGAAATTTGATAGGGTGCAGGAAAAAACTTTTTAATAATGATCAATGATATAGTTATAATCAGTGGTAAGACGTTTGGAGGAATCTCCAAAACTTTGTTGTCAACTTATGTCTCATTGAAGACATTGTCATTTTGTTGTTTGTGCAAGTACAAAAGATGAAACTATTTTATGCCTCATTAATGTAGAAAAACATATTGTGCTTTGTGTTTTCAAGTTGAATGTTATGTTGCATTCACTTTATGTTCATTATAGTTAGTGTTATTGAAATTTTGTGTGCTTTTAACTTTTTTATTACGTGCTTCTGATTACAAATTTTATATCAGATCATCTTTTGCTTTATTGTCTTGGATTTTGAGTCGGGTACTTGGTGCATCTGTTGGATTTTGCGTTGGTGGATTTAACAGTGTAAAAGACGTGGAATTGAAGTTTAAGAAGGTTCTATTCTTTACTTTTATTCACTTTCATACTTCTTATTTTCTAGTTACAAAATTTACAGGACATGTTATTATCAGCCAATTGCTTGAACTAATAAAATTCACTCATTATTCATTGAATTTTATCACGGAAATTGGTGTTTTTTGCATTACATAAATAAGAAACTACATTTATAACAAAAGAGATATCATTCTCTATGGAATTACAATCTTATATAGTGATGTACAGCAATTGGTTGTAAAAAAATATTAAATGCATCTACAACTAAAAGAAAGCTGCCAAATTTTTACTTCTGCAAGTGATAAAAAATAATACACTATTTGGCTCAACTGATCTAGTTTTTCTTTATACAACCCATTTTGAAAATCCCAGTTCAAATTCTTTTTTTTTTCTTCCAGCTACTGCCCTGTTTGTTTGTCTTTAAAGCCATATCAATCTATTGTTTCAATTAATGACATGTGCAGGGTGCTGTTGAATCTCTATCTGTTGGTGAAATTAAACTTAGTTTCCGTCGTTATTTGGTTGATCATAGTACGGGTTTTCGTTCTTGGGACCCAAAGTTGCAACTAATAATATGCAACATAGAAGTTGTTACACGACCTCCAATTAAAAGCACTGAGGTAAAAAAGAAGAAGCCTAAAAAATCCAGTAGTGGTTCTTCTGGCAAGGGAAAGGGAAAGGGAAAGGGAAAGTGGAAGACTATAAGCAACATTGCAAAATATTTGTCACTTTGTGTAACAAATGTAGTTTTGAAGGTATGCATCTTTGTATCATTTTATTTTTCTTGTTCGACCAAACATACCTTAATTTTAGTACTTCCATGTTTCACTAATGGTGTCTTTGATTTTTTAATAACATGTAATACCATATTTAGAATGATGCTAATGAACAGTAAAACAGAGTTTAATATGGTATGTTTTTGCTTTTTAATTCTACTAGGACTGACATATTATTTGAAAATATTGTTTTGGACATTGTGAATGTCTTTTTGAATATTGCAGACACCTAAATTTACTCTTGAAATTGGGAAGTTGAATGTGGACATATCTAAAGCGGCTGGAACCGAGTCAGATTTGCTAGTTAGGGTTCAAATACTACCCATTGTCTTTAACCTAATTCAGCCTCAAATTAGTAATGAATTATCTGAATCTAGTGGTGGAGGAAGCAATACTTCTACCCAAACAACTGTTGCTTCTACAGAAAAGACTTCTGCTACTTTTGTCTGTGAAAAATTCTCTGTCTCATGTACATTTGGCCAAGATAGGTACTAATTTCCTTGCATAAATTTTTTAAATATTAATCATGCACTTCACTCGTTTGAGTTTGAGAAAAGGAAATTAATTTGTATGTAAGATGTTCGTAAGTGATGTGATGAAAAGCTTATGGTTGATGGCAATAGGAATTTTAAAGTGAGAAGCTTCAACTATAAAGGGAGTTTCTAATGTATACATGGATTATCTATTGTGAATTAATTTATTAGAAACAAACAAACATTTTTTAACCAATGTTGCATTGTTGGACCTAAATTTGATAATTCCTAAAAAAACTAAAACTTTTTCTTAGTTTGGCGCCCAATTTTGGTGGTGCATCATTTTTCCCTAATTTCTTTTAAATATAAGGACAAGTCAAATGGAACTTGGTTTTTAGTTTTTATATTTGTAGTTGTTCATGTGTTGCTTTATTTTACGTATAAAGGTCTCTTATAATTATATTTGATTTTTCCCTTGCAATTTTACTATATGTCCTGATATTTTGAAGTAGAAATTACCATTGACTTGGATAATCTCTTTCATTTCTTATCTTAATTTTTATCTCTTCTTGTTTTGGATTTTAGGGAAATGAGTATAGCTGTAAAGAGTGTAGACATTTCCATTGGAGATATCATTGTGAATTCGAATGAGGGGTTGCTTGAGAAAAAAAAGAGTTCATCAGAATCTTCTTCTGACTCTAAGAAAAATATAGAATCAAGTGTTGATGATCCTAAGAGCAAAAAGCCACCTTCTAGCAAGCAGGAAAAAGTTTCAGGCTATATTTCAAAGTTTCCTCAAACGGTAGGGCATTTAACAATTATTGAATTATTTTTTTGGCTTATTTGAGTAAGGACATTCTCATCTAACTCTTCCCAAGGAAAAATATTAAATCTAAAATAATTTTATAATGAACAGAATAAGTCATATTTAGTAAGGTTTACAAATTAATATATCCTATTTTATAAATTGTCATATTTTTGTTATAACTTAGTCATTTACATCAATTTATATTTTTATATCTTACTTTTGTATAATTCCATATATATTTTTTTTATGTAAACTTATCACTGTTATATACATTTTATTTTATTTTATTAAATTAACATAATTATGCTATATTTTATTTTGATTTTTATATTTATTTTGAATACTAAGAATCAAATACAATGATGTTTTAATTGTAGTGTTACCATATTGTGTTTGTTTATATATATATATATATATATATATGTATTATTTTACTGTTCTTTGTTATAAAATTGTTCAGTTAAATCATTAATCTTCAAGCTAATTGTTTCATAACAAATCCAATTTTAAAAATAATTTTTTAATAAATAGACACCATATTAGTTATAACTCAACAAGAGGCCTCCACATTGATTTGGAATATACAATGTACTTCTTATAAGATTTGGTCAATATTTTGAGGTTGAGTTTGACCTCATTTGATTCTAATACTTACGTGCATCATATGATCAATTTATTGGTAGGTTGTGTGACAATGATGCCTCTTTACATTCACCAACTTTTCATGGCATATCAACAAGGCATTTGTAGATAATTCTCGTCTTCTAAGGCATTTTCATTTTTCAAAATTATACATTTTGGTTGTGGCTATTTGGTGATGTTTATAGTAGTTTTTGGAGTGTGTGAGCCAATTTAGTGTAGAATTCTGGGCCCTATTAAGATAATAACAGTAGTTTTCTTTATATTTTTATTTAATGTAATAAAAAAGAAAAGTTGTTCAAAGGTTTTTCAAATGATTATAACATCAACTGTTTAACTATGTTTTTACATTAGGTCAACTTCAATCTGTCAAAGGTGAATGTGAGTTTTACGCATCGTGAACGTAATCTTTTTGTTGAAAATAGCATCGTGGGCCTCCAATTCAAAAGCATCAAATCACGACCGTCAAAGGATGGTGGGGAGAGTAGACGTCTTCATTTTCAACTCGAATTTGGTGAAATTAATGTATGGAGTTTGTTTGTTTATTTCATGAAACTTGTGTTACGATTTTCCTTTTCTTATTTTTGTTTTCCTTCTTACTAACAACTTTTCTTGTTGTTCTATTGACATTACAGCTTTTTAAAGAAGTTGGTTCTTCCATCTTAGAGATATCGAGTGTGAAGTTGGCTTCTTTTGTGTATGTCCCTGTAGTACAGGTAACTTATTTTGTTTTCCATATAGGAAACACTTTTGTGTTTTTGTATTTGGTAAGTTTTCCTAATATTAGGAGAGAAATAAAGGGGTAAAATGTAGTTTATGTGTGGAAATTTTAGTAGAAACAATCTTATTGTTAAAATCACATATATATATTTTAGTCTATGAACCACATATACGTGCACTTGCTTCATATATTCTTGCATTCTCTTTTCCTTAATGTACATAATTATTCTTATTTTTTGTTATAGTATTTGTTTAAAATTATTAATTACCAATCCTTTAAGGAAGAAATTATAATTAGTTGCTATTCATAATTATTGATTCCTCACCAATTATATGAGAAAAATCGAACTTTAAGTATAAGAATAAAGATAATAATGAATCAAAATCTATTTCTAGCAATTTGATTCATAATTCAGTGTGATCAAAGTTTTTTTTTTTTTTTTTAATCAACCTTTGAAATTTAGTGTTATTAAATTTTTTTTTTTTTTTTTCAATCAACCTTTGAAATCTAAAAACAAATTATGATTTTCCTAACATAATAATAAGTACAAGGAACATGCATGAATCACTATAACACAAATGAATGGAAAATAGTTCCATTAGCAGCCCGACAAAACCGGCTTGTAAGGTGAGGTTTGCACCTCACTTATATACTATGAAATTGCCTTATCTTTAGTCGATGTGGGACTTCCAACTATTCTAATTGATATTAATCGAAATAATTTGGTCAATATTAATTGTACCTTTGACCAATATCAATTCAAAAAAATTCAAGTCAATAAAAGTTCAAAAATTCTTCACAAACTTAAATTCACAAATAACCTAACATGAATTGACATTTACTTATAAACATACCTACTAATACTTTTTAGTTAATAAATATAATTACTATTAAAATTAAAATCTACATTTGATGGTAATTGGAATATTCTATCTAAGCACAAAAAAATCAATAAATTTGAAGTACTTTGTCCAAATAAAACATTTAAAAATTAAAACAATTTAAATTCAAAGAAATTTAAATTTAATATATTTTACTTTTACAAAATTATAAATTCTCCATCCAATCAAATAATTTTTTATTTGGAGATATAGAACAAATTTAGCATTCCCCTAACAACTTAAACTTTTAGGACAATTGTTCATTATACTGTATAATAGAATTTCTTGAGAAGTTTATATATAAAAAACATTAACCTCGTAGATCAAGAAGGCTTGATATGGACTATTACACTGAGTTATAACTATTTTTCTTGTATTTTATGCCCAAACTAACTTCATCTTTTGGTCGCTTCCTCTAGTCAGTTATGCTTATTAGAGCTGAAACAGAAGTTAAGATTGGACGTTCACAATGCAACATCGTAATGAGCAGAATAAAGCCTTGGTTGCTCCTAAAGCCACCTAGTAAGCAGAAAAAACTGGTCATCCGAGAAGAACCTGCTGTTGTAAAGCCAAAATCTAAAGATGAAAGTTTGACCATCGTATGGACATGTAATTTGTCAACTTCGGAGTTTATAATAATGCTTTTCAATATGGCTGGTTCTCCACTATATAATGTAAGTATTGTCAAATACACACACACACATATAACTCTTGTTATATGTGATGTTGTGCATGTGGTGATTCATGATTAAAAACTTTTCTAGTTGCATGTTTCACATTTGAGTCCTCGAGAAATCAGAAAATAGGTATGATATTTCCAAAATAACATGCATGAAAAATAAAATCTTCTAATATCAAAGAAACTAATACCAAAAGTTTATAATTTTATAGATATATAGATATTTCTATTTAGCCTGAGCAAGCCATATTGTTCTAATGATTGTTTGGTAACTGATTGAAGCTAATGGTAAAATATTACTACAAACTTACTGAAATATCTGAGGTTGAAACTATATTTTTTCTATGTAAGCAGATATATTTATGAAGCAGGAGAAAGTGTTACACTAGGATCAAGAGAGGATAAGCTCAAAGATAAAATCATATCAGTTTTCTTATGTTATGAATTTGAGATCACAGAAAAAATAGTTCAGAAGTTACTTATGTTAAACTGATATCAAAACATCCTCAAAATAAAAAACTAGGTCCAAATATGGAGATCATTTGATCTGCAAGCTTGTGAGTCTAATATTGCAAAGATCATAATTCTGTCTTTTGTCTTCTCTAAAAGGGTGCATTTAGTTTGTTTTAGCTTTATATTTCTTTTAGAATATACTTTTATAAACAACTACAAAAATGTCGCCTTATTTTCACTTCTTTTCTCCTTTGCAGATTCTTGAAAACAGGAAATGAAGTGAAAACAAGGTGACTTTTTTTAAACTATTAATGAAAACATGTCAATGAAAACAACAACCTAATGACCATTCAAATTAAAAAGGATAAAAATATATCTCCATCTTTTAAAATGTTTCAAAATATTGGTTTCAATTCCTACCATGTTTAATACGTTTTCAATCTCTACAGTTATCTATCTATGTGATAAACGTAGGAGCTAAAGAGTATTAATTTTTATAAAAACAAAAATTAACAATGGACTAAAATCATATTGATTAGAATACACTACTAAGAGAGACACATTTGAAACCCCTACTTGGATGTTAGATTTGAGGTTCAAAGGATCATTGTTGGATATTGGTTGAGTGTTTTGTTGGAGGCTCACCAAATGGATGGATTGTGTCGTTTCTTTGACTCTTCAAATTTCTTTTGTCCAAGTCATTGCATCTACCTGTTTGATCTTTTTTAGTTATATTGGAGGAAATTATCTTACATGTTAATTCAAATGTTTTTGAGTATAGACATTTACCACCAAGCATTCATCTATTGCTTCCAAATCCAGGTTTGCTTAAAATCAGCACATGTATCGGCAAACAACACTTCGAAGATGGGAATTGCAGTACATTCTGAACTTGGTGAATTAAGCCTCAAAATGGCTAATGAAAATCAAGAATGCTTGGAAGAAAGCATTTTTGGTGCTGAATCAAACTCTGCCTCCATTTTGCACATTGCAAAGATTTGTGTGGATTGGGGCAAAAAGGACATGAAATCCTCTGAAAAAGATGCTCCAAAGTGTGTGCTATGTTTATCAGTTGTTGTGACTAGCTTGGGAATTTATCTAAGTTTTGAGCGTATAGAATCATTCATATCTACTGCAATATCCTTTCAAGTTCTATTTAAAAGCCTTGCTGGTCCAAAGAAAAAATCCACAAATACCCGGTCACATTCATCAAAAAATTCAGGGAAAGGAACTCAAATGATTAAATTCAATCTCGAACAGTGTTCAGTGTATATATTGGGGGAAACTGGAATAGAAAACGCAGTTGTTCCAGATCCCAAGAGAGTTAATTATGGTTCACAGGGTGGTAGAGTTATAATAAGTGTGTCCGCAGATGGTACCCCTCGTACTGCAAATGTAATATCCACTGTTTCCGATGAGTACCAGAAGCTAAAGTACTGTATTTGTCTTCAAATCATAGATTTGAAGTTGAGTGTGAACAAGGAGAAAAGATCCAAACAGGTAGAACTTAAGAAGGCCAGATGCCTCTATCAGGAGTATTACAATGAAACTAGGCCAGTATCAAAGGTGCCATTGTTTGAGATACGATATATTAAATTTGTACAGCGATTAGGTGGCATTAAAGAGAATGCTGCATGCTCTCTGTTCAGTGCCACTGAGATTAGTTTGAAGTGGGAGCCTGATCTACATCTATCACTGATTGAACTGGTTTTGCAGCTAAAATTAGCATTACACAATTCCAAGCTTCGGGAGCGGAGTAATGAAAAAGTTGAAGATGTAGTTTCTGATGTAAAAGATTCTAATGTGAAAAATGAAACTCCTCCTCTTCCATCAGGGCATGCTGAAAAGAAGAAAGATTCTGTTTTTGCTGTTGATGTAGAAATGTTGAAGATATCTGCTGTGCTAGGAGATGGAGTTGATGCTATGGTTCAGGTGCGGTCAATTTTCTCTGAGAATGCTCGTATAGGAGTGCTCCTTGAAGGACTCTTGTTTTATTTTAATGGGGCCAGACTCGTCAAGAGTAGCAGGATGCAGCTTTCACGAATTCCTAGTAAATCTGCTGCTGCTATATCTGATGCAAAGGGAGTTACAGTATGGGATTGGGTGATTCAAGGTCTTGATGTTCACATTTGTCTTCCATTCAGATTAGAATTGCGTGCTATTGATGATGCTCTGGAGGACATGTTGCGTGCATTGAAACTTATTGTTGCTGCAAAGACCAACATGATTTTTCCGGTGAAGAAAGACAGTTCTAAAGCTAAAAAGCCTAGTTCAGTGAAATTTGGATGTCTGAAGTTTTTCCTTCGCAAGTTAACTTTTGATATTGAAGAGGAACCGCTTCAGGGATGGCTTGATGAACACTACCCACTGTTGAAGAAGGAGGTTGGCGATTTAGCTGTCAGATTAAACTTCTTAGATGATTTTATATCCAAGGCTAAGAAAGATCCAAACTCTACTGATGATACCTGTCTTGAAGAAAAAAAAATTTATATCAATGATATTGAAGTTGATCTAAACGATCCTTCAGTTGTTGAATCGATGCGAGAAGACATTTATAGACGAACATTCCAATCATATTACGAGTCATGCCAAAACAAAAAGTTCTATGACGGATCAGGTGCTTATAAAAATGATGAACTTCAATCGGGTTTCAAGCTTAGTACTGCAAGATCTTTTGTTCTTTCAGTATTTGCAACAGAGTTAGAGGTAACCTTAACAAAAATCGATGGTGGAGAAGATGGGATGATTGAAATTCTGAGGACGCTTGATCCTGTTTGTCGTGAATTAGAGATACCATTTTCCAGATTGTATGGAGCAAACATTGTCTTGAATACTGGTTCTCTTGTGGCTCAAATTCGAGATTACACTTATCCTCTCTTTGGTGGAACTTCTGGCAAATGTGAAGGTCGTGTTGTCATGGCTCAGCAGGTAACATGACGCAATATAATCTTTTTTCAACATTCTAGTTTCTTATGCTTACTTTATTGCGATCCAGTGTCATCCTTAAGCACCTGTCAAACTATAACCCACATGAGTTTATACACTTCCAAGAAAAAAGCTACATGTTACTTGAACTGAACTTCGTATTTGTTTCTTTTGTGGTATTTGGTGGATTAGCTAGATTATGATTAAGCTGATAACATTTCTTGACCATTTTTCTTTCATTTATTTCAAGTAGGCAACTAGCTTTCAACCTCAAATGGTTCAAGATGTCTATGTTGGAGAATGGAGAAAGGTGAGCATGCTTCGATCAGCCACTGGTACTACTCCGCCTATGAAGACATACACAGACTTGACGTTACGTTTCCAGAAAGGTGAAGTGTCATATGGGGTGGGATATGAACCAGTTTTTGCTGATATTAGTTATGCTTTCACTGTGGTGCTACGGAGGGCTAATCTGAGTCTTAAGACTCCTGGGCCACTTATTGTGCCACCCAAAAAGGAGAAGAGTTTGCCATGGTGGGATGATATGAGAAACTACATTCATGGAAACATTACCTTAATATTTTCTGAAACATACTGGAATCTTTTGGGAACTTCAGATCCTTATGAAAAATACGATAAACTTGTACTTTTGACCGGTTATATGGAAATTCAACAGTCAGATGGTCGCATTTTTCTTTCTTCGGAAGATTTCAACATTCACTTGACCAGTTTGGAGAGTTTGGCAACCAAACATGGTGCCAAAATTCCACCAGGTGTTTCTGGTGCATTCTTTGAAGTCCCAGTTTTTATACTTGAAGTTTTAATGGATTGGGGTTGTGACTCTGAAAGGCCATTGAATCATTATTTGTTTTCACTTCCAATTGAAGGGAAGCCTCGTGAGTTCGTATTTGACCCCTTCAGATCCACTGCTCTTTCGATTAAATTTAGCGTATCATTTAGATCCCTTCCTCCTCCATCAGAGAAACAAAGTTCATCATCATCTGTTGCAAAAGATAGTACAGAAGGAGATGCTAATGTTCATCAACCTCCTCGCACTTCTCAGAATACTTCACCAACAATAAACCTCGGTTCTCATGATCTATCATGGCTGACAAAATTTGGCACCTTGATGGCTCTTCCCCCACATAAACTGCGTCTTTTCTCGCGTTTCCCTCGTTACGGTTGTGCAAGAATTATCAGATCAGGCAACCTTCCACTTGATAGAGTTATAACTGAGTTTATGATGCGCATAGATGGCACCCCAATTCGTATAAAGAACGTGCATCTGCATGATGATGATCCAGCCAAAGGACTAACATTCTCTATGACAAAGCTCAAGGTTGAAGTATGTTTTGGGAGGGGCAAGCAAAAGTTTACTTTCGAATGTTTCCGTCCCGGTCTTGATGTTGTTTACCTAGGTGTTGATCTTCACATGCCCAAAGTTTTCCTTAGCAAAGAAGACTGCAGCAGTATTTCTAAATTGATTAGCATTACACCAAAAGGCCCACAAACTCCATCCAAGGATAAAACTCCCTCTAAAAAAGGTTGCATGACACAGAAAAATCCTGATGATGGATTCTTTTTATCCGGTGATTACTTCACGATAAGAAAGCAGTCCCCAAAGGCTGATCCTGATTCTTTGATAGCCTGGCATGAAGCAGGAAAAATACCTTCTGACAATACCTATGTACGACCACAGCGTGGAAATCGAAAGGAAACCGACGACCAAGCGCAATCGGATGCAAGTGATGACGAAGGATACAATGTGGTAATAGCAGACAGTTGTCAGCGTGTGTTTGTCTACGGTCTCAAGCTTCTGTGGAATATTGAAAACAGAAATGCTATTTGTTTCTGGGTTGCTAGTCTTTCCAAAGCTGCCGCACCTACCAAGCCTTCTCCTTCTCGGCAGTATGTGCAGAGAAAGTTACGTGAGGAGAAGAAAAAACAAGAAGTTGCTGAAACTAATCAAGATGGTGCAGGTGAAACTGCTCAAGATGATGGAGCTGAAGTCCATCCAGATGATGGAGCTGAAGCTCGTCAAGATGATGGAACTGAAGTTCATCAAGATAATGGTGGCGAAATCAGTAAAGTTGATGAAGCTGAATCCAATCAAGAGAACGTGGCTGAAACCAAACAAGATGAAGGAACTGGAACCAATCAAGACGAAGATTCTGTGCCCCTTAACACCAATAACATCTCGGATTCTCCCTCTGCTCAGACTGCCAAAAATCCTGAATTACCTTCATCCCCACCGAAAGTGGATAATGTGGACAACGTGCCATCTAGTAGTATGTGTCATATGCTTCAGAAAATTTGTATGCAAGTAGTTAAATATTACACAAGAAAAGCAAATACATTACTAAATACGCCTTGTGTCACAGCAGTACTTTCAGTGCTTGCCAGAGATCCTTGATGAATTTTTTGTTAAGCCTCATTTGTTCCTGTGTATTGTTGATAACAACTTTGTTTACCCTCTTTCATTTCCCTTTTTTGTCTGTTTCCCAGCTAAAAAAGAGAATGGTGATGAACCAGAGGAGGGGACTCGTCACTTCATGGTTAATATTGTTGAACCACAGTTTAATCTTCACTCAGAGGATGCAAATGTAAGTTATAAAATACCTTTTCATTTTAAATAGAACGTATGGGAAGAGACAGTAAGCATTTTGATAATTGTGCATACCTTTCAGATGGTAACTTGTACCTAGATTGAAACAATTTCCTTTTATTCAAATATCTCAACAGATCTTATTTTGAGAAACAGCTGACAGCTTTGGTTTTCTGTTTCCTGTAAGTTTGTTTGGGATAGTTAGTTGTTTATCTATGAAAGAGCAATACTCATATATTCCATTGACAATTGTAAGCTAGAATAATAAATCTAGTTGTAGATAGTTGTAAGAGATCTCTCATTGAAAATTGTTCAAAAATGTCTTCATTGCAGTCACCCTAATCCATCTTATCTTTCTTCGTTCTCTGCTCTGAATCAATAGGGGAGTTATGCTGTGATTTCCTTATAGTATGGATAAGAAGAGTCTCTTAATCTAGATCGCGTCCAATTGCTATATTATGTCTTTTATTTTTCATGTGTTAGTTCTCCTTAGTTTACAAATTTTAAAAACAGTGTGCCAAGGTTTTTTGTGTGTACTCATGCTTTCACAGGGAAGATTTTTGCTTGCTGCTGCAAGTGGCCGAATTTTAGCCCAGTCATATCATTCAGTTCTTCAAGTTGGTTTAGAGATGATTGAACAAGAAGCTAATAAAACTGAGGCACAAAGTAGTGAGTACCAGCCTGAAATTGCATGGAAAAGATGGGAGTTATCTGTCATGTTGGAGCATGTGCAGGCCCATGTTGCACCAACAGATGTTGATCTAGGGGCTGGAGTGCAGTGGCTGCCAAAAATTCAAAGAGGATCGCCAAAAGTAATGCGTACAGGTGCTCTTCTTGAGAGAGTTTTTATGCCTTGTGATATGTATTTTCAGTTCACAAGGCACAAAGGAGGCACTCCAGAACTGAAGGTAATTTTTTGTATCATTGTAAAATTCAAAGATCCTTGTCAGATGATGTCTGTTATATGAACTGTTGTGCTGAATGATTTGCAGCAGGTTTGGATAATAGAAACAGCCATCTTCATAATGTTTATGTATGTTCGTGGAGAACTTCGCATGAATTATATATTTGTTTTCTCATTGTTTATACTGCTAATTTCTTGGTTACTCTTTTGGGAATATTGGTTTGGTGCTAAATCCTTTTATATATTTTTGACAATAAGGTTTCAAGGGTTTGTTAAAATAAATGAGGTCATGAACTGTGTTGTTTTGTCCATTATGTGCTACATCTGATTGGAAAGGAATGCTAGGATTGTTTTTCTTAGGTTGTTCTATTTATTTATAAATTTTATGGAGAAAAAAATGTTAGAATTTTAGAATATTTCTTTATTCTGACAAGGTTTCCGTCTGTCAAGTCTTCTGTCTCATGTTTTTTGTCATCATTCAATGCTTATGTTTCTTCATAATCCATTGTTCATTTAATGAAAGGAGAGCACTTTTACCCAATGAAGAGTGTGAGCACTTATGTAAGCAACTTTTGGGATTCATTTTTCTGTTAAGAGTTCTTTTGTGACTGAAGTATTCTCTCATGATAATGTATGAAAATTTTCTTCTTCATTATTACCTTATATCTGTTTCCTTACAATTTATTCGGCATTTACTCTAATTTAATCTCCTCAATAGCTAACATTTTAACATGGTATACGAGTTTAAATATTCTTTGAGGGACTGTGAAAGAAAAAACTAAGAGAGAAGAGAAGCAGACAAGTTGGTGAGAAAAACCACACACAGAAAATCTCTAAACAAAAAGGACCTCCGGTGGTTTGTTACCTTTACCTCCCATTTTTTATAATGAGAAATTTCATACGTAAGTTGCAAAAATAAGTACTTGAGAGCTCAAAATTTGTGGGATATAAAGGAAAATGATAGTATTCAAACTTCATCAACCAAAAACCCTATAGTGGCACAACTCAAAAGTCACAAGGAACAAATGAAAAAAGAAGAAAAAACACTTTTCATCATACAAACAACTTTACATGATATTTTCATGAAGGTTGTTACTATGGAAACTACCAATTCTTGGAGTTTCAAGGAAGTTATATTACGACAAGGATGCAAACTCTAAATTTGAGAAGAAAGTTTGAAGGTATCTGAATGAAGGATAGTGACTCCATCAAAGAGTTCCCTAACAGTCTTTTAAAGGTGGTTAGATGTATAAGGTTGATTGGTAAAGAACAAGGTGATCAACATGTGGTGGAAAAATCCTAGTATGCCTTCCTTAAGGGTTTGAATAAAAAACCACCCCTATATAAGAAAACAAGGATTTCTCAAAGATAATTGTTACATAAACTAGGGAATGTTCCAGATGCCACTAAGGATCGACAATCTCTGAAGATAGAAGAAAGTATGGAACGTGCACAACGGTAAAATGTTGGGATAAGTTTCCACAAGTCAGAAATTTGCATTATTTTTGGGTACGGTAGAGACTCCAAAGGATACCATTTATATAAATTCCGTACACACAAGATCCTCATTGGTAGAGATGTGAAGTTTCATGAGCTATGCAAGTGGAATTGGATTAGGCGCAAGCAGAGGGACCAAACCAAAGTCTATCAGATAATCTGACTAATACATCAAATGCTAAAGGTCCGAATGAAGATGTATAAGATGACAATTCTTGAGTAGCTGTTATGGGCTTCATGTTATTCAAAGATGTACCTATTAGATGCAACAAAACTTTGTTAGAGCTTGTTGACTATGTTGAGGTTGTTGAAAGTGAAGCATGAAAGATTTCCATGCAAGAGAGATACAGGAGATTGAGAATAATACATGGCAACAAATGAATAGACCTAAACACAAAATGGTGATGGTTGTTGTTAAGAAAAAGATTTTAAGTCTAATTCAACCCTACAAAATCGGCTTGTAAGGTGAGGTTTGCACTACTTACATATTGTGAATTGACCTTATTTATAGTTGATGTAGGACTTTCAACACACAACCCTCACGTTAAGGTATTTACATCTCGTGTGTGAGACTAAACATTAATGGGTGGGTGGGACTAAACATTAATGGGTAGTCCAATAGCGGGTGGATCAATAGACCCAATAAATAACCAATTTCGCTAGGATAAGTTGTAACTCATGGCTCTGATACCATGTTAAGAAATGGAGTTTAAGCCTAACTCAACCCTATAAAATCAGCTTGTATGGTGAAATTTGCACCCTCTTATATATTATGAATTGACCTTATCTCTAGTCGATGTGGGACTTCCAACGGTTGTAAAATGGGTTTGCAAAACCAAATTAAACTCTAGTAGATCTTTAAATAAACTGAGTTAGATAGGTGATTAAAAGGGTATTTCAACAACATGGAGTAGATTATTCTAATATTTTTTCTCCAGTGGATGAACGTGAAATAAGGTTGTTGATAGCCTTAACTGCAAGGCTAGATTGGAAAAATTTTCCATGTTGATGTCAAGTCAGCCTTTTTACATGGGCCACTTAAGTAAGAAAACTTTGTTGAAAAGTTAGACGAATTTCAAATCAATGATGAAAAGTTGTACAAGTTTTATAAAGTTTTGTAGAGTCTGAAATAGGCTCCAAGAGCATGGTTGTACAACACAATATATGACCATCTTGAGGAGCAAGGCAAGGAGTAAAACTAAAGCCACTTTGTATGAGAAATGGGAAAATCACAAGGTAAACTTATGATCTCCCTTGATGTTGATGATCTTTTGGTTTTTAGGAGTGAGTCCAATACTCTAAACCAATTTAAAATGAACATGGAGCAAGAATTTGAAATAAAAGACCTTGGTCTGATGAACTATATTCTTAAGATGGAGATACCCCAGTCATTTTGATGGAATCTTCATCTCCCAAAACATGTATGCCAAGATTTTGAAGAAGAAATCATATCAAGATTAAATATCGTGCAAGCAGGGTAGAATACAAATCAGAAGAAATCAGATTGGAGTATTGCAATTCTGAAGATCAATTAGCATATATTATGATGAAGGCACTCCCAGAAGAGAAGTATGAATTCTTAAGATCAAGATTTGAGTATTGAAGAAGCATCTCAAGGAGGAGTCTTAAAATTTGAGAATATTTCTTCTGTTTGATGAAGCTTCCGTGTATGGATTTTTCTTCATCAAATGATGTTTTTACTCTTCATCATTTATTGCCCATTTAATGAAAATGGGTAGTTTTTGACAACGTCTAAGAAGACATATACTCTTTTTATGTTGTTTTTTTTTTTACCGAGACATTATCTGTTTAGTACAGGAGAACTTCCGTAATGATTTCTTTCCACACAAAGAGTAATGTGACCTTAGGTGACTATGTAAGCAAATCTTGGGTTCATTTTTCTGGCGACTTCATTTTATTAACGTGACACATTTTCTTCTGATAATAATATACAAAATTTTTCTTCTTCGTTTTTATCTCATCTCTATTCCCTAACAATTTATTCTGTATTTACTATTATTTAATCTCCTTTATAGCTAACACTTTAACAAAGAATATTTTTGGATTCTCTTTGGTGCTAGGCTCGTGGTTTTTTCACTTCATATTTATGTAGAGTTTGGTTTACCATGTGCACGTTATACTTAATTACTGTTTTTCTGCTTCTATTTATTTTTGTTGACATTTTATTCTCCAATCTATAGATATCTCCTTTCTTAATGAAATCACCTTTTATAAACATTATCCTAACTAGTGATCATCTCTGTATCTGAATTTTCCTTTTCTTAGTAAACGCTTGTATGAATGGAGTGTTTTTCACCAGTTTGTATTCTTTTGTCATGTCTATGGTGATCAGTAATCTTAGTCAAATTCATACTTTAATACTGCAGGTGAAACCCTTGAAGGAGCTCACCTTCAATTCTCATAATATAACAGCAAAAATGACTTCTCGCCAGTTTCAGGTCATGCTAGATGTGCTGTGCAATCTTCTCCTTGCACGGGTTCCCAAGTATGGATAGCCATTCTTGCTTTATACTCCTTACAAATATACTTTTTTCTGTTTTTACCTGCGTCAGATGTTTTTGTATGTTTACACCTTATAGTACCCTATAAGTGTAACAGTGTCTAGTAAATTTGGTCATTCCGTATATAATGATTACACTGGTAGGATCACTGTAATTTCCATTTGGGGGTTCAGATGTCAGATTCATTAGCTGTTATGAAATGGATCAAGCTGGGTTTTTTGTTGGTTTTGCTATCTGGCATGCTCAAATCACATACTTAGCATTACCTTTATATTTTCAACTTCTGAGTTACTTGTTTTCTGTGGATAATGACCTAAAACGGTGTTTGTTTTGGAAAGTTTCACATCCCTTGATGCCAATTGGTTTTAAGTTCAAATCTGAAATGGTACCAGAGCTTATAAGAATCATATATGTTCTGATAAAGTCTATTCTGGCAGGCATGTGGGGCAACTTCAGTTACTAGTTTTAAGATAAAACATGACTGCTTATGTTCATCGATGTTGCAGTAGTTTTCTAATGAAAATTAGTTAACTCTTAAATTATTTTTCTGGAAGATATGTTTCTCATTCATGAATTTGGTTTTAATTTATATAATTACATGATTCGTACAGTGATGCAGTCTATTTATTCCCTTAAAGAAATTTAAATCCAAGTTGTTCTGCTCTATATTAAGAATCCTTTAAATTAACAAAGTATATCATGTACAACTTAGGCCTCGAAAAAGTAGCATGACTCTTTTTGCTGACGATGATGAAGATAAAGAAGAAGAAGCAGATGAGATAGTACCAGATGGTGTTGAAGAGGTGGAACTTGAAAAGATCAACCTTGAAAGGAAAGAGAGGGATCAAAATTTGATTCGTGATGATATAAGAAAATTGTGTCTTTGGCATGACGTTTCAAGAAATTCACACCCAGAAGAGGAAGCAAGCTTGTGGATGATAGACGGTGGAATAGGCAAGCTGGTAAGAAATGAATCTCTGAGATGTGTAGTGTGTATAACACTTTTGAAGTTATATGCTGACTTTAGGACATGACAAATTTGCATGTGTAATCAACGTTGTCCAACACTGGCAGGTCCAAGAACTGGAGAAAGAACTTGTAAATGCGAAAAAATTTAGGAAGGAAGCATATGCATCATTAAGAGTGGCTATGCATAAAGCTGCACAACAGAGATTAATGGAGAAGGAGAAGAACAAAAGTCCTTCATATGCTATGCGTATATCTATGCAAATTAACAAAGTTGTTTGGAGCATGATCCTTGATGGTAAACCCTTTGCTGAAGTCGAGATTAATGACATGGTAAGAATTTTTTTTGCTCTCTGGGTTTATCCTTCCAAGGCTCATTGAGTCCCCTGAAAATTTGTTTCTCACAAAGTATGAACTTTGCCATCTCAGCGTGTAATAATCTCAGCACTGAGTTTGACATCAAATATATTAGATAGATTCTATAAATTTTATACTTTAAGGCTCAAATTTGCTCCATTGACTTTGTGGAAAATGCATTGATACATGTATTATAGTGCTCTTTGTAGAGAATGCATCGACACATCACAATATTGAATCTGCAAATTTATTCTCCCTGCATATTATGGAAAAAACTGCAATGATCTTTTCTAATTCAGTTGTTCTTTTATGTCCTTGTTCCTATGAACCTGAGAATATCATGATTCACTTCTAGTCCCTTAGTTTTCTAGCTTGCTCAGATTTTTTTTTTCTTTCAATTTGCAATAATATACTAATTCAGTTTCATTCCTCTAATCTCTTAGATCTACGACTTCGACCGGGATTATAGGGATATCGGCATTTCTCTGTTTACCACAAAATTTGTTGTTTTCAGAAACTGCCTGTCTAATGCCAAATCTGATACAATTCTTTCAGCATGGAATCCCCCTCCTGATTGGGGAAAGTACGTTGTTTTTTCAGGCCTTTTTCTTCACTTACTGGTGCTTTCAAGTACATTTTCTGATATTTTTTGCTTTGCTGTTCCAGGAAATGTCTTATTTCTAGTTAAAATATGATTAGTTTTAAGTTCAAGTTCAACTGCATCATTTCAGCCCTATGGTTTTCATGCTAGTCTAGTCCCTCTCTTTAAGTAAAAAGGCATACAGAAAGTAAAATTAAAATATTTGCTTGTATTGCTGAAATTAATTATGTAGATGGAATGGGAAGAAAAAAAAGGAGCCTCTTAATAACTCATTTTATTATAAGACTGGTGTTACCTTTTCTATTGCAATAAAGATTAGTGTGCTTTTGTTTTTCTATATCTTCTGGGTACGTTGATATTGCATATTTGCTTCTTTTTTCCAGAAAAGTGATGGTTAAACTTGATGCGAGACAGGGAGCTCCAAAGGATGGAAATTCTCCGTTTGAACTTTTCTATGTAAGTGGTTCCTTGTGCTTATTTTTCTCCAAGCAACAAAGTCCAGTAAAAAAATGTAGATAAACCATTGTGTAGGAAGAACTGGGGATCTGTTTGAGTAGAAAATGTGTGCAGTAATACTTGTGTGTTTTGTTTCCTAACATGAGCACATTTTACTCTATAGGTAGAGATTTATCCTCTTAAGATCCATTTGACAGAAGCAATGTACAGAATGATGTGGGTCTATTTCTTCCCAGAAGAAAAGAAGGATTCACAACGCCGACAGGTTTATTTTATTAATTATTTCAATTGGATTGTTTCCACAACAATGAAAACACATTCATAGATATTTTGTGTTCTAAGTCAAAGTCATGATTGCCTATGTAGGAGGTTTGGAAGGTTTCAACCACAGCTGGTGCAAGGCGTATGAGAAAAGGTTCAGCTGATGGTTCGTCTGCAGGCACTGATGCCCCACCAGCAAGAACTGGCTTCTCTGCAATGCTATTTCCCACAGTCAATCCACTTGCTTCCCAAGCTGATTCAGCCCAAGTGAGTTTATTTTCTAGTATGATTCTCCATATTAAGATAAATGCTAGCAACACAATAATCAAAAACACTATCTTCTTCTGAAACCATGTTATATGGAGGAGCCAGCATAGGATTTCACTCAATAGTGGAGAAAGAAATGGAAAGAGAGTATCAAGAACTGTTTTGTTAATAGCTCAAAATAATCTAATAATAAAAGAATCTGGGATGGCTAATGCCATGCTCACCATCCTAGTATATAATGTTTTAAGAAGTGAGATGGATATGCAGCAATGAGCTTGCTAACATGCTTGCAGGCATCCAAAGCACAAAATGCCAAAGCTAATCCTGCTGCTGGTCAAAGCCCCGAGTTGAAAAGGACATCTTCTGATAAAACAAAGGAAGATGCTGTAGCAGAATCTGCAGCTGATGGAGGAAAGGAGATAGCTGGGGCACCAGAAGAGAAGAAAGCTAGACCACAAAAGATAATGGAATTTCACAACATCAAAATTAGCCAGGTTGGTAGTAGTTTTGGACCATTGTTGAAATAGTTCCAATTTCTTATAAATGCATGTGATCTTTCTTTCAGGTGGAACTGTGTGTTACATATGAAGGGTCAAGATTTGTTGTGAGTGATATGAAATTATTGATGGATCAATTTCATCGAGTTGAGTTTACCGGGACTTGGAAAAGACTCATCTCACGAGTTAAGAAGCATATCATATGGGGAGTTCTTAAGTCTGTGACTGGAATGCAGGTGATGAACAACTTACAGTTTCCTTTTCTCCTTTCACTTTAGTGTTAACAAGAATGAATGTATACACACTATGTTTATCTTTGTTGACAACTATTCATACCTACCCACCACTTCAAATTTATGATGACATTCTAAAATAAACTTGGGTGAAATTGTTGTTTTTGTAATTCATTCACTTTGAAAGTAATACACTTAGTGTCCAAGAAACGAAAGGCTCCTACTTGGAGTATTCCCTTCCTTCAATACAAGTTACAAATAACTTCAAACTGCCTAATTAAACAACCCACAATTAGATATATTCTCCTAATAATTAACTACCAGTAGTTATTTTCATCACATAACCGTCATCCTACAGATTCTAATATATAACGGTCATACTGAAGTTTTTAATACTGAACATATTTCTAAAGTAGATATTTTTTACGTGTTGGAAGTCTCACGTCGACTAGAGATAAGAAGATAAGGAGATAAGGCCAATTCATAATATATATAAGTGGGTGCAATCCTCACCTTACAAGCCGGTTTTGTGGGGTTGAGTTAGGCTTAAAGCCTACTTCTAATATGGTATCAGAGCCAAGTTAGAACCTATCCTAGCGAACTTTCTTGGACATTTTGTTTCATCCGATATTGGGATGTGTTGAAAATCCCACATTAACTAGAGATAAGACCAATTCACAATATATAAGTGGGTACAATCCTTACCTTACAAGCTGGTTATAACTATATCCAATACTCCCTGTCTACATGAAGCATGTAAATCATATGCACAAAGGACACCAGAAAGACTTGTTGAAGATATCTGTAACTAATCATGGAAAATGAGAAAATCTGTGATATCACCAAATAAAATCTTCTCTTTGATAAAGTGGCAATCTTCCTAAATATGCTTAGTAAGACCTTCTTCAGAGTGCTTTTGTTGCTGAAGCTGAACCCTCTAAATCAGAAGCTCCTACCATGTCAGAAATAAAGAATCATGGAAATTTTCCTAACGGGCATGAATGAGTATACCACTTGGCAAGTTTTTAATTTATAGGCATATGAAGAACAAACAATTTCTTTGGACAAATAGAACTATTAGTTCTGTTTGATATTAAATCGGATTCAATTATCATTACCAAACTTCAATTTCCCAACAATTTCAACAGTCGGGTCAGTTACCTTAGATATATTCAGTTTATAGCCTATAATATATTGCAATGCCGTGTCCAATTTCAGTATCCAAAAGCAATATGTGGTTTTTTCCATACCCTTTACACTGAAAAGTTGGTGACAATCTTGAACTGATTCTGCTTAATTCATTTAAATGTGTTGTTATGGATGATGCAGATTAAGAAATTTAAAGACAAAGGTCAGATTCAGCTCCCTAGTTCCAGTGGTCCAGAACTGGACAGTCCTTCTGTTGACAGTGAAGGAAAATCTGATAAGCTTCCACCATCTTTTCCTAAGCGTCCAACTGATGGAGCTGGTGATGGATTTGTAACATCCATTAAAGGAATATTTAGCCATCAACGTCGCAAGGCAAAGGCATTTGTGCAAAAGACAACGAAAAATGAAGGACAGAATGAAGTTCAAGGGGAACTGAATGAAAATGATCCAGAAACCTCTCCTTTTGCTAGGCAACTCACTATCACACAAGCCAAAAAGCTTATTAGGAAGCACACCAAGAAGTTGGCGGCTAAAGGACAAAAGGGTTTGTTCATCACTCACTTCATGTCATTGTTTTTTTGCTACTTTATTCATTATGATATTAAAGGACAAATCTTTATCTTGCTTAGTTTATACATTGCAATTGATCAATTCTTTTCTTCTTTACTTGGTAGTTCAAGGTCTGAAACTCACTCTTTTACAGGTACTCCCTTACAACAAATAGTAGAAGAAGCACTACCAATATCTCCAAAAGAAGATGCCATTGCATTTGACAGTGATTCTTCGAGTGACTCTTCATCCGATGACAGTTTACCAGATCAGATTATGTAAAGCAATAATTCTTAGTTTTTATGTTCATCATCAACTACGTTTTGTCTTATTCTTAAATAACTAAATCAGTAGATAAACATCTATTCAGTGTATTATTCCCTGGCAATCTCAGCCATTGTTATTGAAGAGTTTCTTCTCTTCTTTGTCAACTTAGTTCTGGTAAATTTGCAATGTTCAGCTCTTAATATTTCAGAAAATAAAAGCTTAAAGGTGGCGTGATTCCACGTAGATATTTTATTATTGTTTGGATCCCAAGTTTGTGAACAATCATCGCATTTGAGCATTTAAGATATTATTTATTTTGGCAGAAATTTCGATCACAATTTTATTTTTAAAAGATACATAATAAAACTGAAAAGATAAATTGAGAAAAAAAAAATATTTAATCTATCATTTGCCTTAACTTCTAAATTATGTATAATTATTAATATACCTTAACATAGTTCAAAATTGTAATAAATGTACTTTTCTTTCTCAGATTTTGCTATACAAATTAGTGCTTCAACATTTAATCTGGACAAGGAAACAAAAATGGTAGAATAGATGTGAAGGCTATAATTATGTCATTAAAAAACAACTCAGTAGAAACTCTGATGGATAAGAATTTAATTTTAAAAGTGTTTATTTACGTCCACAATTTTGCTAAAATATGTTTAGTTTCTAAGAAGTATTATCTCATTCTAAAAAATATGCCGAGTGGAGTGTGATCGTTGTCTTTTATAAAAGGAAATCTCCACTTGATTATTATAGAAATAAAATCACGTGACATATTTTCACAACTAAGGAACTAAAGAAAAATATTTTTCAAGAGATTAAAAACAAACATTATTTGATTTGCAATGATTAAACTATATATAATAAATATGTGAGGTATTAACTTCAAGAATATCTATATAAGAGAGTTTTATTTATCTTAATCTTATTTTTAATTTAGTAGTTATAAAAAGTAATTTGCCATTGCATTAAAAAAATAGGTTTAGTTTTAATTTAGCTTTTATATTTAAAAAAAAATCATAATTTGGTTCACAGTAATTTAGTCCCTTAATTTTTAATTATAAGTAAATTTATTTATTCGTTTTATTTAGAAAACAGTTAGCTTTCATTAATTAAATCAGTTTGGTTTAATAACTTGGAAATTAAAATTATAAGAAAAATGTAAGACAAATACTTATTTTTTGTGGTGAGAATAATTTTCCTAAATTATCAAATTCTAGCATATTTTCTCTCAATCATTTAGATGAAAAGTGATCAAGAGATTGAAGAAAACATAGAACCTTCCAAACAGGTGTGCAAGTTGTCTCATTATCAAATTTAGGCAGTTTCATTCTACATCTCTATATATTTCTTCTTACACTTTCACATAAAAAAATATTGTTTTTTTTTATTATATAATTTATAGTAAATATATATTAATGACTTCCATATTTCTAAGTAAATGTCTAATTCTATATTAAATTAAAAGAATGGGTTTTTTTATAATTTAAAAGTCAAACATAAATTTTAGATGGTGTAATCTGAAAATCAAAAATGATTTTTCAAATATACAAAAAAGTCATTTTTTATTTTTAAATTATGAAATTCAGAAGTTATTTCATTTGGGATTGCAAAATGTTAAAATGTATAAAATTTTATATGAAAGTGCATGAAGAATCTGCCTCAAATTTAATATAAAATTACTCAAACTAATTAAATTTCATTACATTGGATTGGGCAGGATTTATTATTTTTTCAGCTTTTGCTTCTTTTTTTTTCCAGATTTTCACCGTGTGCACCACCTCCAAAACGTTTAAAATACCAACTTTACCCTTTGCCATTTTACATGTGGAAGATGAAGATGTGAACGTGAAAACTTGCAAAATTTATTAAAATAACTAATTGGATTACATACATCTTGAAAAGTATAGTTTGGATGTTTAAAATTGAAGAAAATGCATAAATTGGTTCCTAATCGATGATTAGGTTCAAATAAGTTTCTCGGTAAGAGTTCTAAAAAAAATTATTTATTTAAATATAAAGCTTTTATATATATTCGATATATGGATATGAAAACAACTTTTTCTTGATAAATATAAAATGCCTCATGTAAAAATAAATAATTCAAACACTCATTTACATAAAAAGTTTCAATTAAAGATATACAGGTCTAACAATATTTAATATAGAATAAGTATGGATGACACTTAAAAAGAAATTAATTATGAAACGTTTCTATATTGTTTGAATTACAAATTCTGGAATTAATATATATAAATTATGAGAGAAAATACAATTCCTTAGTCAACTTTTAAGCGTGATAGTGGTGAAGAGCCTTAAAACATAGCCTCCGTCTGTACTAAAAATAATACATTATGGGACTAGTGTTCTTCCCAAGGTGAAAAGAAAAGAGTCCCTGTTTGTGTGTTGCAAAAAGTGAACCCCAAGGTACCCTGTGAACCGAAAATAAACAGGTAAAATTAAAATCCAGGGATCAACGATCCAAGCATGTAAACAAAGTTGTTGCATTGATGGGAGTTTGTTATATCTGTACATTCATTCTATTTGTGAATCTGAAGGGAGGAATTACTATAGAGCTAGTGGAGCATTTTCTGGGACTGGAAAACTTTACGATCAGCTACCAAAGCTGGATTATCATGCTCTGAGTATGCAGCAGCCAGATTGTTTAGCGCAGGGTTGGCGGCAGTCCGACAATCTGAGTCGTTACCATCATCGACCTGCTTATCAGTTATCAGATGCAAGAAAAAGGTAAGGGGATATGTACATATTATTACCATTCCTATTACTATTAGATAATAAATCAATGCATGCCATGCCTGCTCAACTGCTACAAGAGACTGTTCATGATTTCTCTTCGAAAGGTCTCTCAAAGCACCCTGCACAATACCATCGTCAAAAGCTGGAACACCAACAACTATAACCAATCAGCTAAGAGATCATTGCAAATTCAGAATTGACCAATTACTATTCACTCTCATCAACAATATATTTGCAAGATCACGTGCCCTGTGAATCTAGTAGAAGAAAATTTTCAAAATGAGTTCAGAAGAAACTTCAACAAGACTTCCCAAGAATTTAGTATTCCAAACAGTACCACATAACGACCGCACAATACACGATTCCCTCACTTTATTGTGAAACTCCAGATATTGTATCCCCATTGTCAAATCGACAATGCAGCTGGGAGAGGAAACAGAATCAAGCACCAAAAGGCACAAGCTTGAGGCCATATGCATTTCACGTCATATACAGTTTGGTTAATGGATTACATATGTAGCTACAGTACACACTAGAACATCTATAACATCTATAACAGACAAACAGACATTGCTCTTAAATATATTCATACAGATAAAACTGAAAACACTTCAATATGAACATTAAAGCTGCAATAAATTTTAAAAATCTTACTGCATATACAGAAAAAAAAAATAAAACACAAAATTGTAGGTTTTATAGATCAACCCCTTCCAAATTCCAAATAAAAATGGAATAAATGAAGAGGCTATGCTTGAGAATGCATATGTTGGTCATTACTCGGCAGCCATTCATATAAATTTCTTTAGTTAAAAGAATATATACATCTAGACATTAATTCAAACTTGTATATAATTTTTCCCCCAAAAACAAAAGCAGTATGATGAAAATACCTACCCTATTTGCCCAAAAAAGGCCACAAGCATTGCAAAGTGACCTTGGACCAGACGGCCCTCGCCGCATCATTGGGGTGGATTTTGAACTCGTGCCACAATGTGTGCATCTGTAGACACATGCAACAAAAAAGGAAGTGATAAAAAATCTAGTTAGAAAGTTCCACTAAGGGAAATTAGCTTCATCTAGTAATAACTTCTTAATACAAGTCTCTAATAATGTGAATTATATAATTGTGTTAAATGAGCCCTAAGCTAGAATAGATAGCAATTAAACAAGCAACACTACAAACTAACAATAAGTCACAATTTCAGAAAGCGACAAATTGTAGGGCTAAAAGAAAAAATAATTAACACAAAACTCACGAGGTTTCTGATTGACTATCATCCTGTCCTGAATCTTGATCTGTACCATAACTATTAGCTCCATCTTGTTTCTTAGAAGAAGTGAATTGCCCCTTATTACGGTGCATCCTACATTTATTCATCAAGTAAGTATAAAATAGGCACTGAAACAACTAACATATAACAGTTAAAAAAAGATGAGTGACAACTAAAAGGGGAAACGTACAATGTTGAAAAATTACAGAGATTATAAAAGATTCATTTTCCATGCATACAGAAGCAATAACAAGTCCAAGAAAAGCTCACACTAAGTTAATATGCTGTTACATTATACATTCTATTAAAAAATTCTTGGTGAACTAAAACTTTGCGAGTAGAGAAGGAAGGCAGTTTCTTGTTAACCGAAATAAGTCTATGGGTCAATATTTTTCTCATAACAATAGGAACACAAGTTTAAGAAGAAAATATATCATCCAAATTTTAAAATCTCGGCATCAAAATCAGTCACTTACAAAAGATACCATGGAGTAGCTTTGGAAATCTTGCATTAAATATAAAGCAAGCTTCATTTATAATTAAAAAAAAAAGGGGGCTTAAAAAAAATCATATTATTACAGTTAACAAAGTTTAAATTACACTCTGAGATTGCAAAAGTTTATTAGACATCAGCTTACATTAATAACTAGCCATAGCTTAACAAGATTAGACATTAAATTCAAATCCAGTGCCACAATCAGAAAGGACAGGATTCTGTATAGTTGGTTTTCAAAGTTACCAAGTTAAATTTCCCCTCAACACATGATGGCAGAGAGTCAATTGGATATTACTACCCACTCAATATAATGTATGTAACAAAATATTATATGTCAGTTCAAACTTCAAAACTAGATGGCAGTTTAAAAGCACATATTTCTGCACTAGAACAGTTTATATGGCTGGGCTCTAGCCGTAGCTTCACCAATTCCCAGCGAGTTAAACACAAGTCCATGTAAAATGACGCTAGAAGCCAACACAATATTTTGTAAAATAAAGTCCAAAATCCAGTACGCTATCGTATCAATTATTTAGCATACTTCCCAATTATATTATATTTACTACTTGTAAATTATTTGATTTGAAGCAACATAGCATACTCTCTCAATTATCCTCACTATGGATTTGTCATACGCAAAGCATCAACTTTTATACCCAGGTTCTAAACAATTATGTACTTGTTCATACAGTTCAATCTAATACTCGCAAGTTCTATTGCACACCACAGAGTGCTAATTATCAAACCTGAGCGCAACTTCTTGCCGTACACCATATCTCACTTTTTTATCAAAACATCGCTCTTTCCTCTTCTTCCTGAACCTATCTAACGACGCAGCTCGCTGTGGTAGACTACATCTTGCAGGATATTCCATTGAACCCTGCAGGAGAACGAAAAAATGTTTAAAATACTACCCAGCAATGACAACGTCAACATTAACGAAATTCAATTATGACTACCCACACATCACTTTATCATTGACTAAGTAACCTTGCAACAATAATCTCCTGATATCAGTACATCTACCACCAATGACGAAATATTAACAAATTTTGTCAACCAATGATAGGTCAGCCCACTACATAACTTTAAGTTGATTACCACCGAACATCAAAGTTACTATTTAGTATTTACTACCTGACTTTGGTTAATGAATATACAAATCACAATGTCTCACTTTATCAATATCTGGTGGGACAAAGTACTATCCATCAGGTGATATTACCAATATATAAATTGTAAAGCCATGCAAGTGCAAGTGTGTGTGAATAACATATAATATTCTTCTATTATCAGAAAATACCCTCTGATTCTGTTGAGGCACCACATCCACACATGGCGAACCACTCGAAGACAGTTCACATCCACCCAACAGTAACAACACCGCTTGAACCTGGCACGTGAAGCCAAATACAGATTAAATTTATCAAAGTAATAAAATAAAGAAACTCACGCCCTGTTCATCAATTCAATGAATTACCAAAAACCACAAAAATAAAACGGAAATCATTCAATCGCAACGCCGAATCAACGAAGAACTGAAGAAAAAAGGGAAAATAAATACGGACGAGAAAGGGGGAAATTGCACCTTATCAGGCGTAACAGCATCAAAGACGTAAACTTGGCCACGAAACGACAGCGTAAGCTGACTAGACTCTTCGGGCCCTCCACCGCCGGAGACGTAGACCGCATCGGAAGTGACATCCTCGACGACGACCATGGCACCGGCAGCACCGTCTTCGAGCGCGTGAGGTTCGTAGTGAATGTGGTGGTGGGCGTCGAGGGCGGGGTCTGGGCCGGAGCCGTCGCCGCTTTCGGCGGCGGAGATCTGCGGAGGCATGTTCAGTGGCTGGGAGTGTCCGTACATTGCTGGTGGCTCCATTGTAGGGCCCGGGAATCGCAGTGCATTACAGGGAGAATTGAACGGGAGTTGGAAACCCTAACCTATTGAGATTTTGAATTTGATTCCGATTTGGGAGTGTGTTTGAGAGAGAGAGAGTGTGTGTCTGTGTAAAGGAATGAAGGAATGGAGGGAGTGAAGGTGGAAGAGAAGAACAAGACAGGAATTGATTCAGAAAAAGGAGAATGAAAAAGCGACCATGTCAATGCTCATATTTACGAGGCTTCCCCACTTCAGCCCAGGCCCAATACGCATGCCGCATGCCACATGCCCCCATGAAATTTCAACTTTTCAATAACCAACTTCATTTAATAATAATAATTATCGTTCAATTTTTTTAATTTTTACAAAAATTTGAATTAAAACCAATAAAAATATATAATTAATTTTAAAATAATTATTAAATTTAATTAGAAAAATAAAATATCTATATATTATAAAGAAGATTTTTTCTTTCATCTTCACATTTTATAATATCAATTATATCCTTTATAATATAATTATTTATTAAATTTTTTAAAATTAATAATTACTTTTATCTATTTTTTATAAAATTATTTATCTTTCTTTTTATTCATTAATAATTAATTTCTCTATTCATTTTATTTTATTTTTAATAAATATAAATTTATTTTATATATTAACTATTATTTATATTTAAAAAATACAGTCGTTAGTATATATATAAAAGAGATTTTTAAAATATGTTTAAAATAAAAATTACGAAAAGATTGTTAGAATAACATAAATTATTTATAAAATAATTAATTTTTAAAATAATAATTAAAAATAAAAGTAAAAAATATAAAATGTAAAGAATATATTATTATATATTGTCATAGATAATTATAGTAATAATAATAATACGATAAACTTTGAAAAAACCCAACGTTATTTAATTATTTATTTACTCGTATTCAATATACCATTTTCACCTTAACCATATCCTCTCTCATCATTCATTATTCACAAACAATTATATCAACTAAATTACTTATAATTAAATTCCTGTGTAACATTAGTTTTAACACGCAAACTAAGTTAAACTGTTTTTATTTGCTTAATTGTTTCTGTTATATTCCTTTCATTTGTGTGTTTTCTAAATAACCTTAGTCCATTTTCTTTAGCGGCTTACTGATCAATTTTACTTTTTCAAACCATCCCAAACTATTAACCGTGATGAGAACAAAATAATAATATCAGTGAAATAATAAAGATAATAATTGAAATAATAATGAAAATAATAAAATGATTATTGGATAATTTAAAATAACTAACTTTCCTAATTATAATTACTTTTTGTCGGAAGTAATGAATAACATCATAAATGATTTTTAGCGTACATAATGTGGTCACTAGGTAAATACGATACATATATCAATCAATATTGGTCAAAATAACTATCATTATCTAATGCTTTTAATATTTGAACTAAATAATATTTTATGAACAAGAATTGTAAAACTCTAGAATAACTTAGGGTTGTACAATGTTTATTGGTTTAAATTAAGTGTTAGAACTATAATTAAATTGGAACTTAGCTTAGTAGTTTAGTAATCTAGTCTAGCACTAGTGAATAGAATTGGTAGTGAATCTTAGTCTAGGTAGTACAAGTTAAACATAGTTTTAGAGTTTAGAACTTAGAATAAGTTTTTCTTTAGGTTCAGGGTTTTAGAATTTAAATTAGTAGTTAGAAATTAGAGTTAGCTTAGATGACTTAAAATAAAGGTTAAATTATTTTAAAAGTATCTTTTTTAACGAAATCTCGTAAGTTCTCTTATTTTTATTTAACTCAATTGGGTTTTTATTTTGAAAATTTTGTTGCAATTAGGTTATTCCGTTAGTAGTACTCTAACTGTGTTAACTATGTGTCACATGTCAGCGCGTGATTTTTTTTTGTTTTTTTTATTTTTTTATTTCCTTTTAATTTTTTAATTTTTAATTTTTTTCAATAACTTTTTTTAACAAAAATAAAAATTGTCACCTGTTAATCTAACATTGTGCCACGTGACAGAAACACTGTGATGTGGTGTGATAGTGCACATGTTACTATTGGATGTGAAAAGTCTTAATGCAGTTCCTCTATTTGTTATTTTATCTCAATTTGGTATCAATTTTTTTAAAACTGAATAAATTTCATCCTATAACAAATTTAATTTTTATATAAATTTTACAATAGTATGTTTATTATAATTGATATTTTAACAAAATTAAGTTTATTTAAATATATATTTTGCATTGAATTTTATTTAAATTTTGTTTTAAATATTTATATATCTATAATTTATAAATAAATGTTAGAGTTACTTTAAAAATAAAAACTTTAAAAATTAAAATATAAAATTTTAAAACAATTTAAAATAAATATATTTATTTAAAAGTTTACAATTCAATTTATAAAGTTGTTATGTTTAAACAAACTCTCACATTTGTTTATAAAGCATTGATATATAAATATTTGAAATAATATTTAAATAAAGTTCAATGCAAAATATACATTTAAATAAACTTAATTTTGTTAAAAATATCAATTATTATAAAAATACCATTGTAAAATTTATATAAAAATTAAATTTGATATAGGTATGAAATTGATTCAATTATAAAAAAATTAGGACCAAATTGAGACAAAATAACAAATAAATAGACTCCATCAAGACTTTTCACATCCAATAGTGACATATGGTACTGTCATTATCACGTCACATTGTCTCTGCCACATGGCACAATGTCAGATTGACATGTGATTGACACGTGACAATTTTTATTAAATTATTAAAAACAATTAAAAATTTTAAAAAAAATTAGAAGAAATCCACGTGCCGACACGTGGGACATAGTTAACATGGGACATAGTTAACATTGTTAGAGTATTACTAACAAAAAAAACTTAATTACAACAAATTTTCCAAAATAGGGATTCAATTGAGTCAAATAAAAATAAGGGGAATTACTTGAGACTTCGTTACAAAAATGGGACCTCTGAAATGATTTAACCTAAAATAAAATTATGGTTATCTTATGTTTCTAGTTCATAGTTGTCTAGTTAACCAGCTAGCTAGCTATTTTATGTAACTTGATTTGGTGCAGCAAAAGTAAACCAAGGACAGTTAAATGGAGTTGTTCGAGGACTGATCAAGAGAAAAGAAATGCAAAAATCATCAGTGGAAACCGGGCGTGACTAGCTTTGGGCAAACAAACAAAAAATTGAAATGTTGAATTTAGGTCGACTTTTTGCTATTCAACTCCTAACTTTGTACCAAGTTGTTGGAGACTTCAAGAAACATTGAAATACACTTGTTGGGAGCTAGAGAACCTTGGAAAGAGGACTAGAAGTTGACTTAATCAAGCATCTTAGTTTACACCTTTTTATTAATTAGTTTAGTTAGTTTAGCATAGTTTAGTATTTTTTTTTTTAGAGAAGTAATTTACTAACTTGTTGTGTAGTTCAACAACTCTAATATAGTGAATTAAAGGTGATTAGAGGTTGATCAAGAGAAAATCCAACAAGGGTACAAATTTGAACCAGCTCTCAGAGGGGTTAAAGATGCATAGTTGACCCAAAGGTTGACTTTTCAAGTAAAAACTCTAAATCAAGCTTTGGCTGATGGAAATAAAAAACATCACTTGTTTGAACATGTTGGAAACTTAAGAGATGATTGGAGAGCTAATGAAAGGGTTGTTGCACTTAATCAAGGTTGACTTTACCATGTTTGGTGACTACACTAGGTAGTTAAGATATGTTTTCTAGTTATAGAAGTAGAATAGTTAACTATAGCAGTTAGTTAATTGTAGAGAGTGGAAGCATTGTATATAGGTGAGTGGAGAAGCATAAACATTACCTACCACTTACATACTACACATTCTGCAGAAGAAAAAAAAAAACATTTTCCTCTCATTTTTCTATCCATTTTTCTCTCATTTTTGGCTTGGAGCTCAAGGACCTAAGTGAAATAGTCTCAAGAACTCCAAAGATTGTGTTCTATGTTCGGTATTATGTTTCAATACATTATTTTCTTCAGTTTCCACCATTTAATTTCTCTTTTCCTTGTTCATTGTGTACATTTACCATGTTTTCGCGTTGTATTTTCAGTTTTCATTCAAGTTCTTTTTATTCTTGTGAATTGATCAATTTTTCTTCCATATCTTACTAGGTTTTGGTATGGGTTCATGCCATTAGCCTAGTGTGTCCAAAAGACAAAAAAAAACAAGGTTTTAGTGTTAAACCTAGCTATTGGAAGCAAAGTTGTGATAGAAATAAGTTTAAGTGTTCGTGATTTTGTATCACTATAATTTTCAATTCCTTGAGTAAATTCCATGTGCTATGAGTTGTAAACATTTTTGTTTTAGTTCGATTGAATGTTTTGAACAAGTTGCATCTAATTTTCGAGTTAAACTCAGAAAACTGAAAAACGTACATTGACAATTATGTTTGTTATTTTTCTCGTAGAAGCTAAGTTCTGGAATTGTGATTTTGATTTCTACTTGTTCTTTTCATTTCTTTTCCAGTCCTATGATCAATTGATGTTAATACGAACCATTTTGTATCACAAATTCATCTAATGATTTATTTCATAGCTAATTCAGCCCTTGTCATGCACATTCACAACTTCACGAACACTATCTGCACTGTGATTATTTGTTTAGTTATGTTTTTCAATTTTTGCAGTTCTTAATTAGTTTTGGTTGCATATTTTAGTTATTTTAGATGATTAGAACATGTTTCATATACCTGCATTGTAAAAATCACATTCCATTTTCATTGATGCATTTCATTGAACACCTACTGAAAATTATAGGGTTTGATGAGCATTTCATCAAATTGTTAAATATAAATGATCTTCTAGGAATCACATTTAATATTTGCATTGTCTCGTAAGATAATATTCATCTAACACTTCATAGGTTTGTTTGTTCATTAATTATTTAACGTTTGTTCATTAATTATCTAAAGTTTCTCATTCACTTTAGTCATTTGATCAATAATGAATTGTCCAGAGTTTCTATTCACTTTAGTCATTTTATCAAGAATAAATCGTGTTTACTCTTAACAAAGTGACTTGTTATTTATCCAAGTTATTTTTTATATATTTCTTTTCATAAAAAATTACCTTAAACGAACATATTTAAAGATTAAAAAACTTGATAAAAAACTTATTAATAAAAATAACAATTCACATTTCATTATTGAGTAAAATAGATGTAATGAATATAGTAAAATAATTTGTGTTTCACTAAAGCATAAAGAATATTGCGTATATAACTATGATGACAAAACTAAAACTAACACAATAAAATAAAATACAAGAGAATAATATAATTCAAGAAAGATGCATACATGGCCTTTTTCATTGTGGCCATATGAATAATTTGGATCTTTTTTATTGCAGAAGTATAAATGATTTGGATCATACGCAACATATGGATGAGAATGGGACAGAATGAAGATGAGTTTTTCTATCCTATATTCATTTTCAGAAAAAAAAAAATAATCCTCATACTTAGACGAAACATGTGTCAAATGTTTGTCTTATCTTCATTTTTACTGGGTAACGGGTATATACTCGTACCTGTACCCACCTTCTTCCTATTTCAATATCAATTAATTAATTTTTATGAAATAAAAAAATTATGATAAAAGAAACATAATATTATCAAATATTCAATATTAAAAGAGAATAGTATTGTTTCTTTAATATCAAATATTTAAAAAGAATTTATAATTATATACATTTTAAATTAAAATAGCAAATAAAATTTCATGAAAGCCAAAATATTTATTAAATTTGCAATAGTTAATGTTACCTAGTTGATAAAATTAAAAATATTTAAGAAAATATAAAAAAAACAAATATTTAAATTAAAAAAAATTTAAATGTGTGTTTAATTCAATTTTTTAAATTATAATAAAATATTTATTTGTATAGTAATAGAAGTTATAATACATCACATAATCAAATTCACACAAAAAACAAATATTAAACTATTCATAATTGAAATTTAAGTTAGATCTTTCATATTTTGAACTTCAATATATGTTGGATGATCATAAAAATTTTTATGACAATTACATTAAATTGTTATATTGTAGTGAATAAAATTTATTTATAAAATTACAATGATAAAATTACACACATTATAATGAGTTAGAAAATAAAAATAATTATATAAAAAATATCAAAACAATATTATACATCATAAAAATAAACAAAAAATAAAACTATTAAACAAAATGATCATACGAAAACAATTTGATAGACTATTGAATGAAATCACACAAAGGAAAATAAATGTATAGTTAAGGATATGACAAGATGAAAAAAAAAAGGTTTAACTATGCCTTTGATCCCCATTTTGGAGTCAAAATCTCAAAATGGTACCCAAATTTTTAAAAGTTTCAAATTGGTCCCTTTTTTTGTTAAAACGTCTCAAGTTTGCCATTTCCGTTAAGTCAAGGTTGACGCCGATAGAGAGAGTGCCACGTGTCAGTTCCTCGATTTTTTGAATTTTTTTATTTTTTTATTTTTGAATTTTTTTAAAAAATCAATATTGCCACGTGTCAAGTTGTCATCGTGCCACGTGACAGTGTTAGAGTGATGTAGTAGTGACAGTGACATGTGTCAGTATTATGCCAGGTGTTATTTCCTTAGTCTCAATTTGGTCCCTTTATTTTAATTTGTCTCAATTTAGTCCCAATTTTTGTAAATATGAATAATTTTGTTCCTCTCCAGATTGAAACAAAAATTAATTTTATATAAATGCTATACAAATATTTTTATTAAATTTTATATTTTTATTCAAATTGATATTTTTATTATATATTTTTAACATAGCTAAGTTTATTTAAAATTGTGTTTCACATTCAACTTTACTTAAAATTATTTTCAAATTTTAAATTTATATGTGTTTTATTGTTACATGAACTAGTTAATTTATGAATTTTTTTCTATTAACATTATTTTCTATTAACAACTTTAAAAAAATTTTAAATAAAGTTCAATGTAAAATATTAATTAAATGAACTTAATTTGGTTAAAAATATTTACTTCAAATATCAATTTTGATGGAAACATTGTGTACATTTATATAGAAATTAAATTTGATTTCAATTTGGAGAGGGACAAAATTGCTAATTTTTACAAAAATTTGGACTAAATTGAGACAAATTAAAATAAGGGGACCAAATTGAGACTAAGGAAATAACACCTGGTATAATACTGACACGTGTCACTGTCACTGCCACATCACTCTATCACTGCCACGTGACGCGATGACAGCTTGACATGTGACAATTTTTTTATTTTTTTAAAAAAATTCAAAAAAAATTCTAAAAAAAAAATCAAAAAATCGAGGAACTGACACTTGGCACTCCCTCTAACGGCGTCAACCTTGACTTAACGGAAATGACAAACTTGAGACGTTTTAACAAAAAAGGGGACCAATTTGAGACTTTTAAAAATTTGGGTACCATTTTGAGATTTTGACTCCAAAATGGGGACCATTTTCAAATATCAACTTAGTTGAAGAGATAATAAAAATTGTTTTAGCAAAATAAAAGAGTTCTTCAAATGAAATGAAAATTAATAATAATAGAATAAAGAATATAAGTTTTTTTTTTAATTTCCTAGTTAGTAAATGAAAGGTTTATACTATTGAACACTTAAATTGACAATGTTAAACATTCTCATGTGAAAAGAAAATACAATAAATAAAAAATATTAAAAAAGAGTAGAAATATTCAAATGTGATAAATAAAAAAATATTTAATTGACATACATCATTTGAACATAATTGCACAAAGGTTGTGATAAGATAAAAAATATTTTGATAATGCGAATGAATTTCATTACGAGTGAAATAATTAGAAGAAATAAAACATAAAAGGTGCATAATTTTGATTTTTTAATTATATATATATATATATTTGAAATTTATTAAATTTTAGGTAGTATATATTAGGAATTGATGAAAATTAAATTATGTATCTTTTTATTCCTTTTATATAAAGTACAACATTTAATGTTAATAGATAATAAAACATAAAGTTAAATATAATAAAGAATAAAAATATTTAGGTTTAATTTTTCTTTTGGTTCTTGTTTTTGTTCAAAAATTGACACTGAGATTATGTTAATTACACCAACAAAGCAAATCATCCATATTAAGAGTTTCAATTTTAATGAAAAAATCATTGATCAGTTTTTTTAAAAATCGGGACCAAATTGAAACTAAAAAAAGACTGGAGGACCAACTTAACATTTTTAAACAAAAACATGAATAAAAAATTAATTAAACCAAATATTTATTAACATAATTTTTATTTTCCTTTTTGTTGTCTTTTTAGTTTTTCACAAATTGGAACAATCTCTCACTCTCATATGTTTTCTTTTTGTTTTTAAAGAAAAAAAAGGTTAGACACACTCATTATATTTCTCATTTATCCTCTTCCTTCCTTGTTTCTAGTCTCACTTGATAATGAAAACATTATTATTTTTTCTTATCTCATGAGCTTTTTGTATATTCATTTTTTTTATGAATATAGAAAAAAAATAATGCATTATGTATTTTTTCATAACCAATTTTTAATTATGACTTGACTACAATATATTTTTCTTTTAATAATTATGTATCTCAATTTTTTATTATATTATGATAAATTATTTTTTAATATTATTTATAAAAAAAAGTATATTGATAAAGAATAAAATAATAAATTCATTGTTTAAAAGCAATGAAAAGAAAATTATTGATGAAAACAAGATAGATCCTACTTCTTCACATATTTTGAAGCATTATACTAATGATCAAAATGTTCAGTTAGAGAAGTCATTTCTTGAAGCGTTATACTAATGATTGAATCTAATGATCTTAAAATTATATTACTTTAGTCCCTCCAACACTTTTGGTCAAGATCCGCCAATATATATATATATATATATATATATATATATATATATATATATATATATATATATATAAATGATGGGTCCAATCACAAGAAGCATGGCTAAGCAAATTCAAGAAGAGTTAGCAACATCTAGTAAAGGTGAAGTTAAACTCCTTTTCACTTAGGCCATAATGGAGCTTTTTTAGACCTTATATTAAGGGTCGTGTAGTATAGGTTTTCCTTTGAAGGCCTTGTAATAAAGGTCATGTAGTGTAGGGTTTTAAAAATAATTTTGCTTAAGTAGGGAGTATCATATGCGCCTAGCTTAAGTAATTCTTTTATGTTTAATTATGTTAATTTAGCTAGCTTGGGAAGGGCATCCCACACATGCCACATGGCAAGCCCTTAATGGATAGTTCTTTTATAAAGGTAGTGGCCATGTGTCATTGTCTTATAGAAGAGGTTTTTCATAAAGTAGCTTTCCGCATGGCAACACATGAGTGGTTCGTTTTGTGAGAGTGAGGATTGCCACATGTCAAGCTCTCCTTCACCCCTTAATGGAAAGTTTTCTTACAAAGGTAGGGGTCATATGTTATTGTCCTGTAAGAGAGACTTTTCATAGAGTAGCTTTCCACGTGACAACATATGAGTGATTCATTTTGTGAGAGTGAGGATTGCTACATGTCAAACTCTCATTCACCAAGATAGCATTTTTAGGGTTTTGGTGCATGTTAGCATTTTAGGGTTTGGACCATTTTGGAGACACCTTACTCTATAAATAAAGGTGTCTCCCGATGTATTTCTCACTTTGAGAATGTTAATTTTATACTGCCAAATTTAAATTTGAGTCATACTTCTTTTTTTAGTCACTTGCTAGAGCATTCTAAGAGGTATCTCTAGCACCCCTTTCTTTAGAGTTGACCTAACATCTCTTAGATCACCACATATAACCTTCATCTCACCATTAAATCACAAAAATTGAGAGTCATTTTCTCTCAACACCAAGCTTTCGCGTATCTACCATTCACCATAGTCACCATTAGTGGTGGAACTTGGACCAAAATCTTAGGGGAGCCAAAATTATTTTTTTATATGTAAATTATTTTTTTCTACATTAAAATAAATTATTTCCTCACATAATTTTCTATATTCAAAACAAGCATATATGATAATAGAATCCAAAAAATATGATAATAATATATATGAAAGTGTAACATAAAGTTTATTATCAACAATCATATATTAAAAAAAGCAAAATTTACCTTTAGTGTTTCTCAATGTTCTTTCAATTACTTAAAATCTTGAATAATGAAATCATAACTGAAGTTTGTTGCAATATCCCTTCCAATATGGATTATTATAGTGCTTGTTATAAAATATTTTAAAACCTATAAAAAAACACTAAAAAAAGTTAAAACATGTTGATGATAATCAACTAAATGTCAACTAGAATTTAATGAAAATCAATTCAATTATATGTAACAATAAAAACATTTGAGTCAAGTCATCTGCTTGATTTTTTACTAAAAAGATAGCACATTAAGTAATATGCAACATTTTTTAACTGCGAATACTGAATACTTTAGCCATGAATGAAATAAGTTAAATCATGTGTATTAAAATCTTTTTGGATAACCATCTTTAGGAAACAACGGATAATTTTCTAGATGCATTTAATATGAATCTCATTTTAGATAAGTCTTTCGTACCTCATCAATTTGATTTGGTGGGTATTGCCAAATTTGATGACGTTTTCCTGGATCACATTCTAAAGCATTTTCAAATTCATTGTATATAACTCTTGGAACTTTATATAGTTGTTTTTCATTTTCTTCATTTTTTGGATTATTGTGAAGTTTCTCAAGTTTAGATGATGTAGATACATTTTTTCATCTTCATCACAAGCATTCCTTTTGAAAAAAGAATCAATTCTTCTACTTTTTATCATAATTTTTCTAATGTAAATTTGTCACCTCTCACCTATTTCGGAAAAGATAAAATTATGAATACCCCAACTAAATTAAATCTCAAAACCAAAACTTAATATTTTAAGAAAATTAACACCTTCTAAATGGTCCCTTATCTTAAAGTAGATTTCTAATATTGTTTTTCCTTATACAACTTCAAATGTTAAAATAATTCTATATACACAAAGATAGTTTAATCAACAATTAGAGCATGATTTTATGACCATAAAGATATGTCTAGAGCATAGAAAAATCATAAAGAAGAGAAAATAATATTTTATAAGTTAAAAATTAATAGTATTTAAAATAATAATAATTATTAATAAAAGTTTATAATTGCTTTATAAATTAAAATCTAAATTTATATCTCTAATATTAGTTACTAAGATTTGATCTAGTATTGTTGTTAATCTTTATCATTAATTAAAAAATAATTTAGAATCTAATGTTAAGTAATTTAGAATCTAATGTTAAGTATGAGTTCAAATTTAACGTTAAACAAAAAAAAAAAAAAAAGAAAATTAAGAAGTTAAATAAATAATTTAATAATTTTCTTAGTTTGTAGTTGTTTTAAAATTTTTCAGTGCAAGGAAATGATTACGTTGATTTAAAAAAAAATTATATTAAGACCAAAAAATTAAGAAACTAAAAAAAATTAAGAAACTAAATAAGTTTCATCAAAATTGGGATGAAAAATATTATTAAACTTATATAAATCTATCGTTTTAGAAATGTTATCATATTTTTTTACGTGGATTAGCGTTAAATCAACACTAGTTAGACTCTTTGGTAAATATATATAAAAATATAGCCCTGATTCATGAATGAAAGATGTGTTAGCTTGTGGCTTCATTCATATTTGTATTGTACATTGTTCACTTGAATGGAGTGGCAGTTCAAAACACACGTAGGAGTGGAAATTCGGCGATTCTGGGTTGCAAAACAATATTTATTGGACCAAGAGAATTTCTTGTTACACCTCAGAATTTTCTTGAATCAGTTCATTTTGAATGAGTCTTTCAAAATTAATCTGAAGCATAAAAAGTATTTCAAAATAAGTGCAGAAAGAAAAACCCAACCATCCAAACAAATTATGTACTTAATTTTTAAATATTTGTCAGTATCAAACAGAATTTATTTAAAATTATAATCTTCGATAAATTTTATATCTTTCGAGTGGTAAAATGAGTTTTACTATGTAGATCGGCCTGTCGGTCTGCATTTGGCAAGTTGAGTTCAACTTTTAACCTATTAATTCGTTTTGACCATCAACCTTGTTTTATGAATTAAAAATTAAGATATAAAATAATTTAAAAAATTTATTTTTATATATTATTTTTTGAAAAACGATAATATTATAATTTATATATATATATATATATATATATATATATATATATATATATGTGTGTGTGTGTGTGTGCGTTGTCGTGTGTATACATTTTCTAAATATACATAATATTATATTAGTAGGTGATGATAATATAATGTTATTAAGTTAATATATAAAATAAAATTATATTTATTAAAAATAAAGTGAAATATATAAAAAAAGATTGAGAAAATAACTGTTGATAAATAGAGAAAAAATTATAAGAGCAAAGATAGACGATTTTATGAAAAAGTTTGTAAAAGTAACGGTCAATTTTAAAAAAAATTATAAATAATTATATTTTAAATGGTAAAATTAATATTTTGAAATGTAGACGCAAAAGAGGGAATTATCTTTATATATTGTTATAGATTATAGAAAAAAATGCTTGAACATATAAAAAATCAATTAAAAACTTAAAATGACATTTATATAATTAAATGTTAACAATTGTTTTTTTAAATATAGCATAACATATCAAGATTTACTATAACCCAACAATACCACTTTAATAAATGATTTGTAATGAATTTGATTCAATGGTTACTTAATAAAAAAAATACATATAACCCAACATACCATCAATATATTGTTTATCTGTTTATCTAATGCTTTCGATCATCCTCTATTTGAAACTAGATCATGAAACAACTAAATCATGTAACTCACCCTACACTCAAAAAGCAAATATTCATTCTATATCCTCTTATATGACGGTATTGCCTTATTTTCATCCTTAAGAATAAGAATGTAATTCACATAGATTAAAATCTATTAAATTATATTAATTTAATATCTGATGATGTAATTTAAAAAATAACTTTAACGTAAAGATTTTAATGTGATGATTAGTAGAATATAACTGTATTTTAGATTTATTAAATTAATTCCCTCACTTCTCACTTCATAGGGTATTATAGTATTTTATTAAAGTTTTAAAATACTAGAAATTGATATGACAGTTGCTTCTATAAAAGTGGAAAAGTGGAAAAGATTTACGTTTCTAAAATGTAAAGAAAAGTGACTTTGACATGATAAGACTTTGTAATGGGTAATTCTATATTATCAAGAAGCCATTGAAGAGAAGTAAGAAAAAAAAAACATTGATCAAGAGAACTTTGCAATTGATCCATGTAAGTTCTTGAACTCTTCTAATAATATAATTGCATAATTCCTAAAATCATCCCAAAGATTATGTTAGATAATTTAAAGGTTAACACCTTAAATAACTTAGAATTGGTGTCCCTTAGCAATAATAAAATGCCTACCACATATACAATGCTTCACCAAAATCATTCATAGCACTAAGCTGCAAACTTGAAACACAACTTCCAACTCTACAACTAAATGTTTAACAATTGAAATAGTTCTACCAAAACCAAAATATTTCAGTCAATAAGTTACACACCTTAAATAATAACTATTCAAAACAATTTGCCTAAGATAAAACATATGCTATCATCAAACCACTATCAAGTTAAAACATTCAGATTTGAGATAGAAGATAATCTTATATTTAATCATGAGTGTGCACCCTCATCACTAACTCAAGATTCTTTCTTTCTTAAAATTGTTGTTTTCACCAACCAAATATGACAAATTGGACTTGCACAATTATACATACTACAAAACACAACAAACCTACAACCTTCAGGCCAATCCTATGATTGAAATGCTTCAAACTCTCACATAATTATTACTAAGAGGAGCACACAACCTACTTAACAGAAATATAACACTCCACTCCAGTAGTTCGCCTAAGGTTCGAGGTACTCTGATACCAAAATGTAACAAACCTATTTTTCTAATCATTTTAAATAGTAATAATAAAATTAGTATAACTAAAAAGTAACATTAGTAATTACAATTACACTAGATTACATATCAGTTCTCAAACTAGAGTACATTGTATCTCAAAAATGTAATTAACACAACTCATAAGTACTCCAAAATATGATTAAGAACTTAACACGGTTTCACAAAAGACTAAGGCATATCATCATCAATATTACTATACTACTCCTTTAATGGCTACCTCCTACTCAATGCTACTATCGCTTTCAATTCCTATTTCTGATCTCGTATATGTGTGTGTGGGTGGGATGTTTAGTGTGTTGTATATACATACATACATACATACATATATATATATATATATATATATATATATATATATATATATATATATATATATATATTTTGTGCATGTGTGCGTATGCGTGTGTCTGTGTGTGTGTGCGTGTGAAATAATCATCGCAAAAAAAATGAGAAGAAAACAAAGGACACACCAAGTGTAATGGTAAAATAATTTTTACAAGAATAAATCACAATCTAAATATATTATATCTTCTTCTTTCTTCTTTTTATAAAGGTTGTGTAATTAAATATTTGAAATATGTAAAATATCAAATAGGAGAGCAAGGATCAAACATAGAACTATCATAACACATCTAGACTCTTGCTTCCAAAAAAGACTAATGTATTGAATGAACTCGTGAAACTCTGCGCATGTCATGCTTGCTCATTATTCCTCAATTGATGTTTCAACACACAAGACCAATATCCCCAAACCAAGTCATGACAAGATTAACCCTACTAGCTCTCTAAGTATGATCCTATTTCATACCATATTGTCTACCATGTGGAGCCTCTTTTGATTCACACCACCTAAATGTTCTACTCTATGTGACTTAGACACTAGTTGATTCATGATAGTCTCACTCTCCAAAGTCCCCTTTAATACACTTTGACAACGTAAGTAATAGTATTTTCCCATGAAAATAATTACTAGGACTCAGCCACACACAACCACACATCAATATTTCAAACAAGGTCCTAAGATTACTCATTTAAAAAAAAATCAAAGTTATGATTGTTGCCCAACGATATATGCGCTAGGTGGAAAAACACCAAGTGTAGATCTACAAATTTTAGCATCCAAGACAATCACTCACCCAAAATTCGCAATCCTCATACATGTTCTATTGCACTAATTCTCAACCATTCACTCCTTTCACTCAACATATAAGTGAAAATACATTCAAAATTAACACACATAAAAATCTATAGCAGTAGACATAAATAATGTATTTTCTTCCTTTATCTAAAAAAAACTCAAATCAATTAAACTAACATGCACTCAGATTTCAACTACATAACTTTAATTCATTTTTTTTTTGTAATTTCTATAAACTCAACTTTAAGCATGATAAACACTTCAACCCATATTTGCACAATAACCCACTAGTTTTCATCACCATTTCTTTCATAATTATGCATAATAACATCTCTTTACCCCAAATTTCCATCATAGGACAATGACAATTCACATAAATACATCATAATTACCAACATTCCACATTTTTCATTTTTTGTCTTGTTGCTCACATCACTCATACCCACATCAAAACCCACCCCATAACACAAAAGAAAAACCCCCAAATTTAATTCCAACAACACCAGTACTAAACAATTTCATAAGTTTCGAAAAATCATTCAAATAAAGAGAAAAACTTTTAAATGATTAGTTCCCCTTACCTTAAGGTATATTCCTAATAGTGCTCTTTCTCTACACAACTTCAAAGCTTAAAAAAATATCTCTATCTACACAAACAAAAGACCAATCAATGATCAGAGTATGATTTTATGATCACTAACAAATAAAGATTTGCCTAGAGTATAGAAAAAATCACATGCAATTGAAAAATGCCACATGAAAAGGAGAAAATAAATTGCTTCAAAGAAAAAAAGTAAAAATTAAATTTATTCTATTTCAAAATTCAATTGGTTCAGAATGATCCTTAATCCTTTGGTTACTCAATAGTGCTATCAATTTTTAAAATGGATTAGCATGGAGAGAAAAATTGAGAGAAGAAGATTGAGGAATGAGGGCTTGGGTGAGAATATGGCCTGAAAGAAAAAAAGAACAGAAGTGCAACCGCTTTTTTTCAAGTTTATATTCTTCATTTCACTTTAAAAAAGTTATAAAGTTATTTTATTATATCCATATTTCATTTTTTTTATTGTCATTTTCTCTCTCTTCTTTATTAGGCATGCTATATGATGCAAGAACAAGAATAAGAACATGAATAAGAAGAGTGTTTGCTTAAAGTTAAAAAGTGTAGCTTTAGGCCAAATTCTAATTTCAATACATTACTAAATCTATTTTGTCATAAAGAAAATGTGATGAAGAATTACTTAACTAATATAGGAATAAGAGAAAAGCAATTAACACAAGAATACAAGAATATAAAGTGAAACTACAAACTCAAAAAAAAAATCACAATCATTGTCTAATAACAATTAGAAAATAATACTATCTAAAATTTTTACAACACATATATCACTTAATTATATTCTTTGATCCCAAATACACTCAGTTTTCAAATTAAGAATTTAAATCAAACCTCACAACACTATACTACTAAAGTATTAACAAAAATCAGATACAAACTTAAAGTATTTTAACTAAAACATTAAATATCATAAATTTTAAGTTTATTATATAGCTATTATCCCGATTCATTATTTATCCTAATGTAAAACTTTTAAGATATATATTATTTTCATAAATCCAACATTTTGTGAGAAAATGTTTATAATTTACTCGGTCGAATCTACAGTTAAGATTTGCACTTGAATGTTCTAAAAGTCAAATATTTGACATTTTCTTTTCTGCCATAGGTTTCGTTGAATTAGTCTTGCGAGTGTTTTCTTACACTTTCAATTTCGCGTTAACCAAAGCGTTGAAAGTGAAGAATGCAGCAGATACAACTTGGCCATGTGCTTCTCATTTTTTAATATAAAATGGATAATTGCTGTCTCCTCATTTATAATAAGGTGTGACATCATTCACTTTTATGCGCGCAAATCAAATTAAAATTAATACCAAGTATTTTTTTATCGAATTTAATCGAGTGTCTCTGAAGTGATTAATAATCCAAAAATATTTATTTGTAAAAACTTTTCAATATTCAAAATAGTAAAAGTTTTAAGAATTAAGTACGAGAGTTGAATGTGTAAAAGTTAATTGTATGTATAGATTTTTGGAGTATAAGATCAAAGACATTCAATTACTAAATATCTTTATTAATATATTATATTATATTAATATTTCTAACCTGTTTGGAAAACAATAATATATGATATTCATTTATCTATCACTGAGATTTATTCTAAATATTTCGATACCCAAATATAATAAGCCGAATAATTGAATATCTCAAACCGAATAATTACAAGTAAATAGATTAGATCAAAAAATTATAAGTTACGTAATTTGTGTATATTCTTTTCAGTCATTTTAATTGTACAAGTAATAAGCTATTAAGGTTTTGGGTTACTACTAATATAACTTCGTTCAAAAATTCAGAATATCGTTATGTTATACTTGCATAAGTTCGTATTATAAAAAAATGCTTATATAATATATATTTTAAACCATTTTTTTTTTCAAATGGCCCACAAAACCCACATATCAAGTAGGTTACTTAGCACCTTCAAAAGCATATTGAGATTTCTCAGGATCTATTTGTATAATAAGAATTCATTCCATCCATTGAATAATGTATAATTAATAAAAATAATTAAATTAAGTTTGGTGATATAAATTCGGAATAGTCCAGAAAATATGCAAGTAAAATTTATTTAATCCATAAACTATGCAATTTAGATGAAAAGATAATTCAGTATCAAAAAATAGAAAAATAGATTAATAAATTTCATTTTTAGTATAATAAAATAAATTATAATCTTAGTAAAAATATGGAATTTTATAAGTTATTAAAGTAATTAAATATTTATTTATTTTTAAATAATTATCATCTGTAATTATTAAAATAAAAATTGATATTAATATATAATTAAAAAACTTACTCTTTATTTTTTACTGTGAAAATATTTTAGACCAGATTTGTAATACAAACTGATATTTTTCAAGGCATAAAATGGATAAACACAATTTAACAATTTCCGCATAAATAAAGAAAAAAAAAGTGCTTTAAAAAAAACAAAATTGAGAATAATCTAGAAAATGACATTTCAGAAGTGATAGAAGTTTAAAAATAGCAAGACTCAATTATTTTAATGTTAAAATGTTTTAATATAAATAGAATCGTTCTAAAAGAGTTTCAATATTTTAAAACACACTATCTCTATAGAGATAACTTTTCTAGAATTCTTTGACTTCTCTCTAGGATTTTTGTCTCTCTGGTCATCTGATTGAAGAACCGAGACCGTAGATTGATCATCTCGACAAGCTCTTCAAGTTGGACCGATCAGTTTCTCCGTTCGCGTAAGTTGAGTTTCCACCTCTTTTTGGTCTAATTTTGTTTTCTCTCACATGTGGGCCATCTTTTGCTTGCATGCCTTGTTTTAATCATCAGTATGAGTTTCTGTTGATCAATGATCATAATGATATGTTCTAATCGTTCTTGTGATGTTTCTATGTGTAGATAGAGCATCCTATGGAGTTAGAGGTGTTTAACGTTTATAAAGCGACCTAAGTAGGATAAGGGAAACTAATAGCTTTTAGTGTTAGCGAGTCATATCTTGTATGATTGTGAAGTATTTGGTATGATATGATGAATTATGGATGCTTGTGATTGTGGTATGTTGATCTTTTAAATGATTTAATTGAATTGATTGTATTATTTGAATTGGGGGTATTTGAGAAAGATGGAGTTGTTGGATCATGAATCTAATTGGTGCGACCTACTATAACTTAAAACTCTTTTAAACCACTATCTATAGTAGAAGTATCAATTGGAGTAATGAAACAGGTCCATATTGCTCAAAAACCTTAATTTGATGTTGTTGATATCTGATACAACGCTAAGCCCCACGTGGCAGCGCTGAGAGCTCATTTTTGCGAATTGATTGGTGCCGAGTGTTGGCCAGGTGACATTGAGCGTTGGTTTTTGCGAATTGATCAACATTGGGCACCACTTTCTGGCGTTGAGTGTAAGACCCGGGAAAAATTAAATAGTTATTTAATTAGGACGGGCAATGAGAACATTTAAAGAAATAAATGTGAGGAGCTATGACGTGAAAAAGTGCTAACTCATGTGGTTGAGAATATTTTATTGTGTGTGAGGACTTGGGTTCAAGTCCTATGTGCGTCACTTGGATGTTATTAAATTATGCATTTTTTATGTAATTATATATTGGATGCGTGGTGTGATGATAAACTCCTAGAATTATTGGACTTATCATGAAATAAGGATTGGTTGAATGGTTTGGCCTTAATTGGGTATATGCATGAGTGTGGGTTCAAACCTTGGTGAGAACTAAATAATTTCTTTTTGCCAATTTTGAGAAAGAGTGCACTGTAAATTCGTACTCACCATAAGCAAAGGTTTTTTTTAGAGTCTTGGGGTTGATTGAGAGAAGTGGTGGGACTGAAATCACCAAGGATTGGACTAGAAACAAAGGCTAAGAAGGTTTTGTGAGGGGATAGGCATACAAATTCGAATTTGGCAAGGAATCCAGGTAAGGGGAGTTGTTTTGTTGATATTTTAATACATGTACGTTCCACTGTATCGTAACTAATTGAAATCGCATGCTTTCACCTGTTTTCTGCACTCTTCGATTGGGTTTTTGGGTTTTTCCCAAAAACCGCCTGGCGGTTTGATCCCTACCGCCAGGCGGCTCATCAGAGGTGAGCGTATGTTCTTGTTTTGGTTTGAGTCGCCTGGCGGCGATGAGTTCCTGCCCGGCGGCGCGACCTTGGCTGCGTCCTGTTTGATGGTTTTTGATGCTAAATTGGGTGAATATAATGGACTACTGAGTCTCCAATGTCCGTATAAAATTGTATAATGAATTATTGTCATAGACTTCTTGTTGGAATGTGTATGATCATATTGGGGTTTTGAATATGGGATTGTTGGGTTGATTAGGAAGTAACTGGAAT